>Ga0315900_10001028_pt1 | contig 44954 bp, 46 predicted proteins | sample LakEriMetagenome_FD_203521 | JGI IMG/M metagenome (GOLD analysis project Ga0315900, IMG submission 203521) | Freshwater fungal communities from buoy surface, Lake Erie, Ohio, United States - Buoy 12 MA114 | ecosystem: Environmental > Aquatic > Freshwater > Lake > Lake biofilm | place: USA: Lake... | reverse complement strand
TTCGTCGACAACATCTTCCGCTTCACCCAGGCGGGTTCGGAAGTGTCGGCGCTGCTCGGCCGTATTCCTTCGGCGGTGGGCTACCAGCCGACCCTCGCAACCGACATGGGCAAGCTGCAGGAGCGCATCACCTCGACCACCAAGGGTTCGATCACCTCGGTCCAGGCGATCTACGTGCCCGCGGACGACTTGACCGACCCGGCGCCGGCGACCTCGTTTGCGCACCTTGACGCGACCACCACGCTCAGCCGCGCGATCTCGGAACTCGGCATCTACCCGGCGGTGGACCCGCTGGACTCGACCAGCCGCGTGCTCGAACCGCGCGTCGTGGGTGCGGAGCACTACGAAACCGCCCGCCGCGTTCAGGAAACCCTGCAGAAGTACAAGAGCCTGCAGGACATCATCGCGATCCTCGGGATGGATGAACTGTCGGAAGAGGACAAGCTGATCGTCGCCCGCGCGCGCAAGCTTCAGAAGTTCCTTTCGCAGCCCTTCCACGTCGCGGAAGTCTTCACCGGCATCTCGGGCGTGTTCGTGCAGCTCGAAGACACCGTGAAGAGCTTCAAGGCAGTGGTCGACGGCGAATATGACCACCTGCCCGAGCAGGCCTTCTACATGGTTGGCGGGATCGACCAGGTGGTCGAGAAGGCCAAGAAGATGGCTGAAGAGGCGTAAGGCAGCATGCCCCTCCACTTCGAACTCGTCACCCCGGCCAAGCTCGTCCGTTCGGAAGACGTCCACATGGTGGTCGTCCCCGGCACCGAAGGCGAATTCGGTGTGCTCGAAGGCCATGCGCCCTTCATGAGCACGATCCGCGACGGCGCGGTGCAGGTCTATGCCAGCGCCAATTCAGCGCCCGAACTGATCGAGGTGCGCGGCGGCTTTGCCGAAGTGAACGAGAAGGGCCTCACCGTCCTTGCCGAGCACGTCGAAGGCTGATCGCCCGCATCCGGCACCAGACAAGAAAGGGCGGCCCTCGAAGGCCGCCCTTTTTTGCATCCGCAGGTCCTGTTGCGACCGTGCCGCCGGCGTCAGTCACCGCGCCACTTCAGCAGCGGCCACGGCACCCGGTCAGGAGCGAACTGCTTGCGGGCGGCGCTGTCGAAATAGGGCGGCATGTGATCGCCGACGATCAGAATGTCGGTGGGCGGGAAGTCGGCCGCGGTGATCTCCTTGACCATCGCCTTGTCGATATCGTCCCAGATCGCGACCTGACGGCAGATCAACGGAAAGTCCTTTGCAAGGCGCGGCGAGACGCGGGCGCAGTTGTCGGTGTTGAGATTGTTCTTCTCCGGCACGGGCAGATGCGAATTGACCGTGAGCCAGTAGATGAATTGCGGCTTGTCGGCCGCCTTGAGCTTCTGGGCCAGCTGGCGCGGCACGTCGCGGTCGCACACCCCCGGGAAAACGCCGCCGCAATGCTCCGCACCGCCCTTCAGAAGGTAGTCGCGGAAGCCCATCTTCTGGAAGCCGATGTTCGGATACCAGGTGTTGCGCTCGAAGAAGTCGCCGGAAAAGCTGTGATAGGCGGCCGTCTCGTAGCCCTGCTTCGCCATGCGGGCCGGAAGGCATCCGCCGTCGCGGCGATCGAGCAGGTCGTAGTAGTCGCCCCAGCGTCCGCACAGTTCGCGCACCTCGCCCGAGGTGGTCGATCCATAATAGGTCGTCGTGCCACCCGACACGTCGAAGCGCGCCTTGATGGCGGAATCGTTGTAACGGGCAAAGATCATGCGGCTCAGTTCGGGATTGTCGACCGGCGCGCCGAGCGATTCGACCATCACGATCATCACGTTGCGCCGCGGTGCGTCGGCGGCGGCGGGCAGCAGGCCGCTTCCGGTGACGGCGGACGTGAACGGCGCGCCATCGGGGTTCACGCGCTTGTAGTGGCCGCGCATGCCATAGCCCATGTAGACATCGCTGGCCGCAACCAGCCCGACAGCGGCAATCGCCAGAAACACCGCGCGCTGATCGCGAAACTTCGCGGGGCGCCGCAGGGCCCAGCCCGCCGCAATCACGAGCGCGATCAGGAACAGCCCGATGCCGACATATTCCACCGAATTGAAGGCGTTCAGTTCGCCCATGAAGCGAACCGACTGGCTGAGCGAAAGGATCGGAAGATTGAACAGCGCCCCGAGGATCGTGAACACGGCATAGGCCAGCGCCGCCAGAAAGGCGATCACCTGCACCTCGAACCGCATTCCGCGAACCATCAGGCCGATCCCGCCGAACATCACGATCGACGTGACCCGCGGCGGGGAACCGACGAAATACATCAGGCTGAAGCCGATATTGGCCAGCACCACCCAGACCAGCAGCCAGTTGGCCAGCATGGTCTTCTCGGCCTGCTCCAGAGGCAGCAGCCGGGATGTCAGGGACAGGGCTTGCTTCATTGTTCGCTACGCTCCGTTGCTGGCAAGCCGGACCGCCGGTTGTACGACCTGCATCGGGACAGGGCGCAATCCGACAGCGGCAGTGGCCCCCGGTGCAACGACACCGATGCCTTCTCACCAAGCTCTAAACTAACGGAGTTATCATCAAGTTAAGCATAAGCCGGAAGGCATGGCCGGCACTGTCGGCACAATCGGCCCGTTGCGCCGATCGCCCTCTTCCCTTTCCGCCGCCGGCTCGCCACAAGGGGCGCCTGACTTGCCGTAGGAGAGGACGCTTGAAACTTGTCTCAACCCTTGCTCTGGCGCTAGCCATGACCATTGCCCAAACAACCGGCGCCGCGGCGCAGGAAGCACCGGTGGACGGTGTCCCCGGCCCCGAACAGGATCCCTACATCTGGCTCGAGGAGGCGCGCAGCCCCGAGGCGCTCGACTGGGTCGCCAAGGAGAACGAGCGCACGCTCGCCGCCTTCACCGCCGATCCGCGCTATGCCCAGCTCAAGGCCGAGGCGCAGGCGATCTTCGACAATAATGACCGCATCCCGATGGTCAGCTTCCGGCCCGACGGGCTCTACAATTTCTGGCAGGACAAGGCGAACCCCAAGGGCGTGCTGCGCCGTACCAGCCTGGAAAGCTATCGCACCGACAAGCCCGAATGGGAGATCGTGCTCGACATCGATGCCCTCGCCAAGGCCGATGGCAAGGAGTGGGTCTATCAGGGCTCGACCTGCCTTCCTCCGGCGCTCAACAAGTGCATGATCGCGCTCTCCGATGGCGGCGAGGATGCCACCATCATGCGCGAATTCGACATGGTGACGAAGCAGTTCGTCGAGGGCGGCTTCGTGCTCGAACAGAAGAGCCAGGGCGGCGTGCAATGGGTGGACGAGAACACCCTGCTGGTCACGCGCGGGTTCGGCGAAGGCACGCTCACCGAGAGCGAATATCCCTTCACCACCCGCGAATGGAAGCGCGGCACGCTGCTGGCCGATGCCCCGGAAATCTTCCGCGGTGATGCCAAGGACGTCTCGTCCGGCGCGGCCCTGCTGCGCGATAATACCGGCACGGTCCACGCCCGCACCGCCTATCGTTCCGTCACCTTCCACGAGAGCCTCTACTCGGTCTGGAAGGACGGGAAGTGGCTCCAACTCGAGATTCCCACCAGGGCCGCGCCCTTCGGCATCGTCGACGGGCACATCCTGATCTCGACCGATGTCGACTGGACGGTGGACGGCCAGACCTTCGCCGCCGACAGCCTGATCGCGATGGATCTGGAGGAGTGGAAGGCCAATCCCAACGGCGCGAAGAAGACCCTCGTCTGGGCCCCCGGGCCGCGCCAGACCAAGCAGGGAGGCGCGATTACCGGCTCCTCGCTGTTCGTCACGCTGCTCGACAATGTCGTGGGCAAGGTGCTGAAGTTCAACTTCACCGGCGGCAAGTGGGTGAGCGAGCCGGTTGCCCTGCCCGAAAATGCGACGCTGGGCATCGCATCCTCCTCGGATGAAACCGACCAGATCATGTACATGGTCAGCGGCTTCCTCAACCCGACCACGCTCTACTATTCGGACGGCACCACCCCGCCCGCCGTGCTCAAGACCTCGCCGAGCTTCTTCGATCCGGCCGGGATGGACGTGGCGCAATACGAGGCGACCAGCAAGGACGGGACCAAGATCCCCTACTTCATCGTCAAGCCCAAGGGCATGAAGGCCGACGGCTCCACCGCCACCCTGCTCACCGGCTATGGCGGCTTCCAGGTGCCGCGTCTGCCCGGCTACCTCGGGGTCACCGGCAAGCTGTGGGTCGAAAAGGGCGGCGCCTATGTGCTCGCCAACCTGCGCGGTGGCGGCGAATTCGGCCCCGGCTGGCACCAGACCGCGATCCGCGAGAACAAGCAGCGTACCTGGGACGATTTCATCGCCGTAGGCGAGGATCTGGTGCAGCGCGGCTTCACCTCGCCGCAGCACCTCGGGATCCAGGGCGGCTCGCAGGGCGGACTGCTGGTCGGCACCTTCTTCACCCAGCGCCCCGATCTGCTGGGCGCGGCGATCGTGCAGATCCCGCTGTTCGACATGCTGCGCTATCACGTGATCGGGCGCGGGGCTTCGTGGATCGGCGAATATGGCGATCCGCGCATCCCCGAACAGCGCAAGTGGATCGAGGGCTATTCGCCCTACCAGAAGATCGTTCCGGGCGTGAATTACCCCTCGCCCTTCCTCTGGGCTTCGACCGCCGACGACCGCACCCATCCCGCCCACGCCCGCAAGGGTGCCGCGCGGCTGAAGGAGCTCGGCCAGCCCTATTACTACTTCGAGGACACCACCGGCGGCCATTCGGGCGGGGTCGACAATGATCAGCGCGCCAAGCTCCAGGCCCTGCAAATGATTTACCTCATGCAGCGCCTGATGGGCGCGCCCAAGGGCCAGTAGGCCCCTCGCCTCCGGCACAAACAAGGGCGGCTCCAGCGATGGAGTCGCCCTTTTTCATGCCCGCAAAAGCCTGCCGGGCGAAGGGGTTGTAAAACCGCCCGACAGTTTTGCCTCGGCTCACCGCAAGCATGGCACGCAAGGGGGCCTCAACGCCTGCTTAACCATGTCCGGCAGGGTCTCGTTAAGTCTGCCCGTCAACATTCGCGCCATGGGGCGACACAGCAATGCAAGGAATGGACCCATGGCCTACCCCAGAGATGTTTCCATCGCCGAGGCGATCAAGCGTTATGGCCTGCCGCGCAACCACCGCGTGCACTGGTCAAAGGCGCGCAAGGACGATGTCGTGCGCGCGGTGCACGATCAGGCGATCAGCTTCCACGAGGCGCGCACGCGCTACCTCCTGAGCCGCAGCGAGTTCGAACAGTGGGAGGCCGACTACATCGCGAGCGGCGGAGCGAGTGGCGGGGCCAGCGGCGGCAACGCAGCAAGCGAACCCGGACGGATGCAGGAGGCGTGAGCCCGGTGGCGCTAGCGCGTCGGCGCGTCGAAATCGACCGGCTTGTTGGCGATCCAGGCGACGAACTTCGCGATTGCCGGATGGCCGCGAATGACCGCCACATCATCGCCGATCCGCGCCAACTCGTTATTGGTGAAGTTGGCGTGGATCGTCTTGTGGCAGATCGGGTGGATCGGCACCTTCACCTTGCCCTTCTTGGCCTTGGGCACGGGATGATGCCACTGGACGATGTCGCCCATGGGACGATCGCACAGCCAGCAATCGAGAGGGGCGAGATCATTACTCATTGCCGACAGGGTCCGCGCGCATGGTTTCCTCGGTGAATAGCGACATGTCGCCGGTGCTCTCGTCGGCAGGCAGATAGGTTTCCGCTGCATTGGTATCGACCGGCAGGAGGTCAGGGTCCTCGCAGATGCGCATATCCACGAAGTTTCCGGCCCGATCGATCACCACCCCGTCGCTGATCGCGGGGGCATTGCCCTCCTCGCCAAATCCGGTGCGCAACATGCGGCTGAAGACGATGTAGCGGGTGTTGCCGTTGGTGAAGGCAATCTGGCTCTCGCCGCCGCCCGAATACATGGTGTAGGCCCGCTCGCCGCCCTTGATCACGAGTTCGGGCGTCTCGCCGCCGAAACGGTATTCGGCTTTGCCGGGCGCCGTGCCGCACACCGCCACGCGCTTGCCGTCCCTGAATTTGCAGGTGAAGATCGGCGTTTCCTCGGACTTGCAAGCGGCAGCGTGGATGCGCTTCTGCCGCGCCATTTCTCCGGCCATTGCAGCGTCGGCAGCGGCCTCGGCATTCGCAGAGGGGCTCGCTTGCGGCGTGGCGGCGGGCGCCGGTTCCTCGGCCTGCTGCTGGCAGGCGGCAAGCAGCAGGATCGCGGCAAGGCCGAGGGCTGCCCTCACCCCTTCTTCTCCGCCGCCTTCTTCTTCTTCATCGTGTCGTGGAAGCGGTCCGCCCAGCCGTCCTTCACCAGCTGCTCGGCGCGCACCATGCGCAGTTCGCCTGCCGCCACGTCGCGGCTGACGGTCGAGCCTGCCGCAACAATCGCGTCCGCCCCGATGGTGACGGGAGCCACCAGCGCGGAGTTCGAGCCGATGAAGGCGCCCGGGCCGATCACGGTCTTGTACTTGAAGTAGCCATCGTAATTGCAGGTGATCGTCCCCGCCCCGATATTCGCGCCCGCGCCGATGGTCGCGTCACCCAGATAGGTGAGGTGGCTCGCCTTGGCGCCGGCATGCATCACCGCGTTCTTCACCTCGACGAAATTGCCGATGAAGCTGCCTTCCTCCAGCACCGTGCCCGGGCGCAGGCGGGCGAAAGGCCCGACCTTGACCCCGCTGGCGATCTTCGCGCCTTCGATATGGCTGTTGGCGCGCACCAGCACATTGTCGGCAATCTCCACGCCGGGGCCGAAGAAGACATTGGGCTCGATCGTGACATCGCGGCCCACGACCGTGTCATGGGCGAAGAACACCGTCTCGGGCGCGATCAGGGTTGCGCCCTCGTCCATTGCCCGAAGCCGCCGTGCGGCCTGCCAGCGGCCTTCCGCCGCCGCGAGTTCGGCGCGCGAATTGATGCCCGCCACCTCGTCCGCGTTCTCCGCCACAATCACCGCGCAGGTCCGGCCATCGGCAATCGCGATGTTGACGATGTCGGGGAGGTAATATTCGCCCTGCGCATTGTCGTTGCCGACCCGTTCGAGCAGCGCGAAGAGATCGGCGGCGCGGGCTGCGACCAGACCCGAATTGCACAGGTGGCAAGCGCGCTCGCCCTCGTCAGCGTCCTTGTATTCGACCATCTTGAGGATGCGCCCCTCGTCGTCCGCGATCACGCGGCCGTAGTGGAGCGGATCCTCGGGCTCGAAGCCGAGCACCACCGTCGCCGGTGCATCCGCGCCGTGGAGACGGTCAAACATCGCCTGCACGGTCCCGGCGCGCACCATCGGGCAATCGCCGAAGCACACCAGCACATCGCCGTCGAAATCAGCGAGCGCTGCCTTCGCCATCAGCGCGGCGTGGGCCGTGCCGAGCTGGGGTTCCTGCAAGGCGATGGTCACGCCCCGCCCTTCGAGCGCCGCTTCAAGCTGCTCGCGCCGGTCGCCCGCCACCACGACCGTGCGCGCCAGCGAGAGGGTGGCGAAATTGTCGAGCAGGTGCGCGATCATCGGCTTGCCCGCAATCGGATGCAGCACCTTGTGCTTGTCGCTCTTCATGCGGGTGCCCTTGCCCGCAGCAAGGATGATGGCAGCGAAAGGATGTGTCGTCGTGGTCATGAAAACCCCTGTAAGCAAAGCTGCGCCTGCCAGCAAATGCTTGCGGTTTGAAGAAGCATCCGCCACCGCGCCCCCGGACTTTGGAGACACCATGACCGATATCCCCTTTGACGCGATCGGCTTCGATCTTGACGGCACCCTGCTCGATACCTTCCGCGATCTGGGCGCAGCGGTGAACCATGCGCTGGTGCTCGGTGGCTTTGCGGCGGTGTCGATCGAGACCAGCAAGGATCTGATCGGCGGCGGGGCCAAGATCATGCTCGCCCGCGCGGTCGAGGCGCAGGGGGGGCTGCCGGAGGACGAGTTCAAGCGGCTCTACAAGGCGATGCTGCAATTCTACGAGGCCAACAATGCGGTCCACACCGTGCCCTATCCCGGGGTGCGCGAGGCGCTGGCAGAGCTGGCCGCGCGCAAAGTCCGCATGGTGGTGGTGACCAACAAGTTCGAGGCCTTCGCCCGCAATGTCCTTTCCAGCCTCGATCTGATCGACTCCTTCGAGACCGTGATCGGCGGCGATTCCATGGGCAAGGGCGAGGACGGGCAGTTCCTCGCCAAGCCCCACCCTGCCCCGGTCCTCAAGGCGCGCGAGGTGACCGGCGGAGGCCGTTTCGTGTTCATCGGCGATTCGACCTATGACGTGCGCGCCGCGCGCGCTGCGGACGTTCCGGTGGTCGCGGCGGCCTATGGCTATTGCGACCGCCCCCCGCACGAGCTCGGCGCGGACAGCGTGATCGATTCGTTTGACGCGCTGATTCCGGCGCTTGCGAGCCTCAGGCCCGCCGTCTGACCCTACGGCAAGCGGCCCTGTCAGTATGACTGTTGCAAGGGGGCCGCGAAAGTGCCACGCAGCGCGCCGCATATCGGTTTACGCGGGCGTAAAGCGCGCAGAGCGCTCCGCCCTCCCGCAAGACAGGAGAGAACAGACATGAGCATCAGCTTCAAGGACAAGGTCGCCATCGTCACCGGCGCCGGCGGCGGCCTCGGCAAGGCCTATGCGCTCGAACTCGCCCGCCGCGGCGCGAAGGTCGTGGTCAACGACCTCGGCGGCTCGCGCGATGGCACGGGCACCTCGGATGCGGCCGCACAGGTCGTCGCCGAGATCGAGGCGATGGGCGGTGAAGCTATCGCCAACGGCGCTTCGGTGACCGAATACGAGCAGATGGAAAAGATGATCGCCGACGCCAAGCAGAAGTGGGGCGGCGTCCATGTTCTCATCAACAACGCCGGCGTGCTGCGCGACAAGACCTTCGCCAAGATGGAGCCGGCCGACTTCGAATTCGTCGTCAAGGTGCACCTCACCGGCTCGGCCTTCGCCACCAAGGCCGCCTGGGAAACCATGCGCGAGCAGGGCTATGGCCGCATCCTGATGACCGCCTCCTCGACCGGTCTGTTCGGCAATTTCGGCCAGGCCAACTACGGCGCGGCCAAGCTCGGCCTTGCCGGTCTCACCAAGACGCTGGCGCTCGAAGGCGCGAAGTACAATGTGCGCTGCAACACCCTCTCGCCGGTCGCGGGCACCCGCATGACCGAAGACCTCTTCCCTGAAGAAGCCTTCAAGCTCTTCGCGCCCGAGAACGTCGTGCCCGCCGCGCTTTTCCTCGTCAGCGAAGACGCGCCGACCAACGCCATCGTCGGCGCGGGCGCGGGCGGCTATCACTCCTCGTGGACGGTGATGAACGATGCCGTGTGGCTGCCCGAAGGCGAGCGCACTCTCGAAGGCTTCGCCGCGCGCTGGGAAGAGATCAATTCCTTCACCAACCTGATCGCCCCGCAGTCCGGCTCCGAGCAGTCGGGCAATATCCTGCGCGCGATGCAGAAGGTCACCGGCACCGGCCCGACCTCGGCACGCGGCTAAAAAGCCTCAAAGCGAAACATGAAGGCCCGTCCCTGCAAGGGGGCGGGCCTTTGCTTTGCCCGCGCCGCTCAGCGCCCGCCGGGCCAGCCCGTCAGCATCTGGCCCACGCGCTTGTCGGCAGAGGTGGCCTTGCGCAGGTCGCCCCCGAAGGCGCCGTCGTTGTAGAACCACACGACCTTGCCGTCCGCGAGATCGACCAGCATGGTAAAGCCGTGATGCGGCGGCGGAGCCATGGTGTTGACGCCCTCGCTCACGACATTGCCCATCCCGCCCAGCAGCCGCGCGAGCTTGGCGCCGTCGGTGGTGTAGGCATCATGCGTGGCGACCAGCAGCGCAAACCGCGCGTCCGGATCGACCTGCCGCAACTCGTCGAGCGAAGCGGCGGGCAGCTGGTAGGGGTGATAGCCCTTGGGCAGGGTCTTGAACCGCTTCTGCCAGTCCTCGCCCGGCAATACGGGAAAAGTGCCCTGCGGCACCTTGAAAACGATATCTCCGTTGATGAGCTGCACCGATTTCCAGAAGGCTTCCGAGAGCTTCTGCGACGAGGGAGCGTTCCAGTCGGAAAAGCGCCACTCCACCGCCTTGGTCGCGGGGTGACGCTTCAGGGCTTCCTGCAAATTGACATGCGCGGCCGCGAGCCATTCGGGGTCCTCGATCTGGCGATTGGCCGAATCGAGCGTGCCCATGAACAGGTTGGGTCGCACCACCACCACCTGTGATCGCGCCTTGGGATCGAAGGCAAAGCCTTGCGCGGTATATTTGGCGCCGGCAGCCAGCGGCGCGGCGGGCACCGCAGCCACGAGCGCCGCAAGCAGCCCCAGACGAACCCATGATTTCACGCCGACCCCCATCTCGCCCTGCGCCCTAATCCTCGACCGCCTTCAACAGCCGCCGCTCCATCGGCGCGAGCACGCCGGCGAGGTCATGGCCGCGCTTCAAGACCTGTCCGTGCTCGCCGAACAGCGTCCACATCCCCTGCTTGGCGCGCAAGGCGGGGCGCTTTTCCAGACGGGCCTGCGGGCGTTCGGCGGCGCGGCGGAAGGCGGCGAAGGTGGCGGCGTTGCGATCGAAATCCATGGCATAGTCGCGCCACTCTCCGGCAGCGACCATGCGTCCGTAAAGATCGAGGATGCGCATCAGTTCGGCGCGTTCGAACCCGACCTGCTGCGCCCCGCGGCCGGGAAAGGCCACCACCTGCCCGGCGAGGCCCGGCATCTGCCCTGAATTGCTCAATCACCCACCCCGGTTCAGTCCTCGGTTCCGCTCTTGCGCCGCCGCACGGCCGCAACCGGCGCAACCGGCGCCTCGCGCTCGGCCATCAGCGCCTTCATCATCGCGAGTTCCTCGCGCAAACCGGCGACTTCGGACTCGAGCTTTTCCAGACAATCGCGGCGCGGGCGGCCCTGATCGTCGCAGGGCGGATCATCGCAGGGCGTGCCATAGGGGATGAATTCGCGCATCCACTCTTCGGCCGGCACCAGCGTCGAGCGGGCCTTGAGGCCGATCATGGTCGCGCCTGCCGGCACATCCTCGGTGACGACCGCATTGGCGCCCACGCGCGCCCGCTCGCCCACCACGATCGGGCCGATGATCTGCGCGCCCGAACCGATGATGACATTGTCGCGGATGGTCGGGTGGCGTTTGCCGCCCTTGCCGTTGGCGGGGTTGGTGCCCCCCAGCGTGACGCATTGGTAGATCGTGACATTGTCGCCGATCTCCGCCGTCTCGCCGATCACGGTGAAGCCATGGTCGATGAAGAAGTTCTTGCCGATGGTCGCGCCCGGGTGGATGTCAATCGCGGTCAAGAGGCGCGAGAGGTGGTTCACGAAGCGCGCCGCGAAAAACAGCTGGGCTTCGAACAGCCAGTGCGCAATGCGGTGGAAGCCGAGCGCCAGAACGCCGGGGTAGAGCAAAATCTCCCAGCGTGATCGCGGTGCCGGATCGCGCGCGCGAACCGAGTCCAGATAGCTGATCAGATCCTCGAACATGGCCCCATCATTCCCACCAAACGGCCCGCGATGCAACTCGCGTGCAGCCTAGAACAGCCGGCTCTGCTCCGGCCCGTGCAGGGCTTCGAGCGCGGCGCGCCACACCGACATGGTGGCAGGCGAGCGACGTTCAAGGGAAATCCGGTCGATTGCCGCCACCAGCGCCTCGATCCCTGCAAAGCTGCGGGTGGTGCGGGGCACGCAATACTCCGCAGCCCCGTCAGGCAGGCTGAGGCCGCGCTGCTCGGCCAGGGCATGGATCAGTTCGGCCGCCATGGCATCATCGGGCGCGCCGATTTCAAGCTGGAGCGAGCCGCCGATGCGCGAGGCGAGATCGGGCAGAGCGATGCGCCACCCACCATGATCTTCGTCCGCGTTGGCGACAATCAGCAGCGCCGTGCCTTCGCTCACCCCGCCCTGCTGCACCGCGTTCCAGCGGTGGAACAGCGCGGTCTCGTCCATCGTCTCGGCATCGTCGATCACGTCGAGGGGCATGGGCAGCCGCTCGGCCCCCGCCAGACCCTGCGCCCAGCGCGCCAGCAGGCTCTTGCCCGAGCGCGGCGGGCCGGTCAGCACGGCGACGTGAAACGGCCAGCGCTCGGGCGCCTGCAACGCGTCGATCACATGGGCATTGGCGTTGCCGACAATGATGCGGCGCGCTTCTGCGGGTGCACCCACGCTCAGGGGCAGCGCGATCTGGGAGGGGGAACTACGGCTCATGCGCGTCGGCTCTCTGCCCTTCCCGTCAGCGGCTGATGGCGAGCGCGTTGGCCCCCCGCCGCACGGAAAATCCGCGCGCTTCGAGCGCGGCGGCAAGCTCGTCGAGCGATCCGGCAAAGCTGACGCTCATCACCGAGGTGCCGCCGATCGCGGTGCTGGTGACGCCCACGCCTCGCACCCCGCCGGCCGAGCGCACCGCGCCGATCGCATTGTCGAAGGCGCCAGCATCGGGCGTGGCAAACTGCACGACGATGGTGCGCACCACCGCCTCGCCCGGCTCGATACCCGTAACCGGCAGCGCCTCGATCCGCGGCACGGCCCCCGCAGCAGCGGCGGCTGCCGCAGCCGAGCGCTCGCGCGCGGCGCGGCCGATCTCGATCAGGCGGGCAATCGCGGGATCGATCACCCCGCCGCCGCCCATTCTGAGGCTCGGGTCAGGGCGCAGCTTGCCGCTGGCCAGCGCCGCGGTGAAGATCGTGTCCATCCGCTCCACCGCCTGGGCCAGCATGGCGGGCAGCGCATCGGGATTGTCGGCCTTGAGGGTGAAGCTTTCGAGCGGACGGCTATCCGGGCCGTAGCGCGCGGTGAAGGTGCCGCTCACCGGGCCGCCGGGGAACTGGTGATCGAGCCGCGCGAAGGCCATCAGCGCATCCGAGGCGCCATATTGATCGAGCGTGCTGCGCCACCAGGCGCGGCTGTGCCGCCCGGTCTGGCCGAAATTGATCAGCAGCGAATCGCCCCCCGCCCCGCTCGGGCGGACATAGTTGATCCGGCTCGCCCCCGGATTGAACTCGGCCCAGGCGCGCTGCCAGGCATTGCGCTGTTCGTAGGTGGTATAGGCCCCGCCGCTCACCTCGACCGGGATCAGCAGCATCGGCGCCGAGCGCGAGGCCTGCGGGCCGCCGCCGAGATAGGAGCCGGCGCGCTGGCGATCGAACACCACGCCAAGGGTCGCGATATAGCGCCGCGGGCCGAGCCGCTCGCGCTCGATCACGATGGCCGAGACCAGCGCGTCGAGCTGGCCTTCGGACAGCTGTGGCCCGCCGACCTTGGCCCAGGCCTGTTTCTGCGCCTCGCGCCAGCCCTTGGCGCGGGCTTCCTCGGCGCTGCCGGCGGTGACATCGACGCTGATGCCCTTGACCTCAATGTCGGCGCTGGCAGCCGTCGGCGCAATGCCGCGTTCGCCTGCCACCTGTGCGAGCAGGACATAGCCCCCGCCCAGCAGCGCCAGCGCCAGCGCCGCCGAGGCGACCGGGCGCAGCCACAGGCGCGCGCGGGTCGCTGGCGGGGCGGCATCGGGGCCGGTCGGGGCGAAAGTGGCGCTCATTGGGGGAAAATCGCCTGTCCTTTGCCCAAAGGCGAGTGGAATTCCAAGCGCGAAAGGCTATGGGCCTGAGCATGACCACCAAGAACTCGCCCTATACCTATGCCGACGCCGGCGTTTCGATTGCTGCGGGCAATGCTTTGGTGAAAGCCATCGCCCCGCTGGCGAAGGCCACCGCGCGCCCCGGCGCGACCAGCGAGCTGGGCGGCTTCGGCGGTTTCTTCGATCCCAAGGCTGCCGGTTACAATGATCCGCTGCTGGTTGCCGCCAATGATGGCGTTGGCACCAAACTGAAGCTCGCGATCGAGCATGACAAGCATGACACGGTCGGCATCGATCTCGTCGCCATGTGCGTCAATGATCTCATCGTGCAGGGCGCCGAGCCGCTGTTCTTCCTCGACTATTTCGCCACCGGCAAGCTCGAGAACGGGGTGGCCGAGCGCGTGATCGCGGGCATCGCGGAAGGCTGCAAGATCGCCGGCTGCGCGCTGATCGGCGGCGAGACGGCGGAAATGCCGGGGATGTATGCGCCGGGCGACTATGACCTTGCGGGCTTCTGTGTCGGTGCGGTCGAGCGCGGCGAGCAACTGACGGGCGACAAGGTCGCTCCGGGCGATGTGCTTATCGGCCTTGCCTCCTCGGGCGTTCATTCCAACGGCTATTCGCTGGTGCGGCGTCTGGCGGCAGACAAGGGATGGAAGCTCAATCGTCCCGCCCTGTTCGATCAGGACCAGCTGCTGATCGACGCGCTGATTGCGCCCACGCGCATCTATGTCGCCAGCCTGCTGCCGCTGATCCGCGAAGGCCACATCAACGCCCTCGCCCACATCACCGGCGGCGGCCTGCTCGAGAATATCCCGCGCATCCTGCCGGAGGGCGCGCACGCCCATGTCGATGCCGACCTGTGGCCCCAGCCGCGCCTGATGGCCTTCCTGCAAGCGCAGGGCCACATCGAGCCCGAGGAAATGGCGCGCACCTTCAATTGCGGCGTGGGCATGGTGCTGGCGGTGAGCGAGGCCAATGTGGCCGAGGTCACCGCGCGGCTCGAAGCGGCGGGCGAGACCGTCGTCACCGTCGGCCATATCGCAGCGGGCGAAAAGGGCTGCACCGTGCGCGGCAGCATCGAGACCTGGTCGGCCAAGGCCGATTGGAGCGCGACGCATCTTGGCTGAAAAGGCCCAAATCGCCGTCCTAATTTCCGGCGCGGGCACCAATATGGCCGCGCTGCTTTACGCCAGCCGCATTCCGGCTTGCCCCTATGAGGTGGTGCTGGTCGCCTCGAACGACCCTGAAGCCGCCGGGCTCCGGCTCGCCACAGCCGAGGGCATCGCGACCTTCGCCCTGCCCCACAAGGGTATGAGCCGTCCCGATCACGACGCAGCGATGGAGGCCGCCGTGCTGGAGGCAGGCGCGGAGTATATCGTACTCGCCGGCTATATGCGCATCCTCTCGGACGGCTTCGTAGAACGCTGGGCCGGACGGATGCTCAACATCCACCCCTCGCTGCTGCCGAAATACAAGGGGCTCGACACCCATTCCCGCGCGATCGCAGCGGGGGACAGCCACGGCGGCACCAGCGTCCATCTGGTGACGCCGGAGCTCGACGCGGGCGAGGTGCTCGCGCAGATCGCGGTGCCGATTGCGGCAGGCGAGACGCCCGCGAGCCTTGCCGAACGCGTGAAGCTCGCCGAGCACCAGCTCTATCCGCGCGCGCTGTCCGATTACGTCAGCCGTTGGCGCGATCCGGCGGCGCTGCTGGCGCGGGTGCGCGCGCTAGCCCTCGCCCTCCCCGAAACCGACGAGCGGGAGAGCCACGGCAGCCCCGGCTTCCGCGTCGGCGGCGAGAAGAGCGGCAAATATTTCGCCTATTTCGCCGATCAGCACCACGGCGTGGCCCACATTGCCCTGCTGGTGCGCACCGGATCGATGGACGAGCTCCTCAATCTCGTCGAGAGCCAGCCCGAGGTCTATTTCAAGCCCGCCTATTACGGCGCGAGCGGGTGGGTCGGGATCATCCTCAACCGCCCGGGGGTGGACTGGGACGCGGTCGGCGAATGGCTCGAACGCAGCTGGCGCGGCGCCGCGCCCAAGCGGCTCAGCCGGTTGATGGATATCGCGGACGAATTCTGATGCCGCCGGTGCGCGAACATCTGCTGGCCCGCGGGCCGCTGGCGCATTGGGTCAGCGACTTTCTCGGGCGCGCATGGGACAAGGGCTGGCTGCCCCCGCCGGTGCTTGACGCCGGGGCGCTGTGGGAACTCGCCGCGCGGCCCTATGGCGCAGGGGCCGAGGCCGCAGAGCACGGGGGTCGTCCGCCGGAAGACGTCGCCGATTTCCGCGAGCGGTTCGAACGGCTCTGCGCCAGTGTCTTTGCCGAGGCCGATCTCAACCCGCTCGGGCGCGCCATGGCCTGGGGACAATTGCACCGCGCGCTGAAGAACCGCCTCGCGCTCGGCAAGACGTGGCACGAGCGGCCCGGACTGCTCGAAACCCGCCTCGCCCCGTCGATCATCGTCATCGGCCACATGCGTTCGGGCACCACCCGCATCCACAAGCTGCTCGCCGCCGATCCGGCGCACTCGCACACCCGCTATTGCGACGCCTATCACCCCGTCCCCTCGCGCTTCGGCACCAATGTGCTGACGAGCGCGGCGGAGCTGGCGATGCTGGGGCGGCTCAATCCGTGGATGCAGTCGATCCACCCCATGGCCCCCAGAGAGGTGGAGGAAGAGCTGGCGTGGATCTCCGCCGCGCTCCACCATTCGATCTACGAGAGCCAGTGGCATATCCCGAGCTATTCGGCGTGGAGCGAGCCGCGCGATCCCGCCCCCGTCTACCGCGAATTCGCGCGCATCCTGCGAACCGACGCCGCCCACCGGGGCCTTGCCGAGCGGCCGCGGGTGATGAAGGTGCCGGCCTTTGCCGAGGATCTGGGCACCCTGCTCGCCGCCTTCCCCGATGCGCGGCTGGTGATCGCCCAGCGCGATCGCGGCGCGGTGCTCAAGAGCGCGGTCAGCCTCGCGGCGAACCAGATGGCGGTGCAGTCCGATGCTTGCGATATCGCTGCGATCGAGGCCCGCTGGGAGCACAAGATCGCGCTTCGCGATGAACGCATGGCCGCGGTTCTGGCGGACTGGCAGGGCCCCGTCGCGCGCCTGACCTTCGAGGAGCTGGGCGCCGACTGGCAGGGCGCGATCACGCGCTGCTATGCCGCGCTCGGCCTGCCATTGTCGGAGGCGGCACTGGCGGCGATGCACAAGGTGATGGCAGCGAGCGAAGACGGCCACCACCGCCAGCATGCCGAACAATTGGCGCGGTTCGCGCGGGCGGGTTGAGCGCCTAAAGCAAAAAGGCCGCCCCTCGCGGGACGGCCCTTTGCTTGTCGCCTTGTCCGAAGACTTAGCCGACGATCTCGGCATCGCTGAAGAAGAAGGCGATTTCGATCGCGGCGTTCTCTTCGCTGTCCGAACCGTGGACGGTGTTCTCGCCGATCGACAGGGCCAGTTCCTTGCGGATCGTGCCCGGAGCAGCGTCAGCCGGATTGGTCGCGCCCATGATGTCGCGGTTGCGGGTGACGGCGTCTTCGCCTTCGAGCACCTGCACCACCACCGGCTCGCTCATCATGAACTCGACCAGCTCGCCGAAGAAGGGGCGCTCCTTGTGCACCGCGTAGAAGCCTTCGGCCTGTTCGCGGGTCATGTGGATGCGCTTGGAAGCGACGACGCGCAGGCCGGCTTCTTCCAGCATCTTGGTGACCGCGCCGGTGAGGTTGCGACGGGTGGCATCGGGCTTGATGATCGAAAAGGTGCGGGTGACCGCCATGAGTATGCTCCTGTGAACGTCTTTTTATGGGAGGGGGTTCTTGGCCGCGCCCGTTAGATGCTGCGCTGCAAAATGGCAAGCGCCCCGTGGTGCCGGTGTGCAAGGAGTGATATTGCCGCAGCAGGGACTATAAGGGGGGATATTTCATGGATCACGAACACCGGCTTTCGCGGCGTCACTTTGCCGGAGCGGCGATCGGCGCGGCAGGGATTGTGCTGGGCGGCGGCATCGCCCGCGCGGCGGCTCCGGCGCAGACCGCAGGCGGCGATCTCGGGCCGTTCTACCCGGTGATCCGGCCGGGCGACGATGATTTCGACATGACCCACATCAAGGGCAGGACAGGCCGCGCGCTTGGCCGGGTGATCGAGGTGACGGGGCGCGTGCTCGATCGCAAGGGCAATCCGGTGCGCGGCGCGGCGCTGGAGCTGTGGCAGTGCAATGCCGCCGGACGCTATGACCATCCCGGCGATGTGGCGACCGCCCCGCTCGATCCCAATTTCCAGGGCTTCGCCAAGCTGGTGACGGGTGCGAGCGGCGAGTGGCGCATCCGCACGATCAAGCCTTCGGGCTATGACAGCCCGATCGGCCACCGCACCCCGCACATCCATTTCGACGTCAAGGGCCAGCAGGTGCGGCTCATCACCCAGATGTATTTCACCGAGGATTACGCGACCAATTCCAAGGACGCGCTCTACAACCAGCTCGATGAGGACGCGGTGACGGCAATGGCGCAACAGCAGGCCGAGGCCGACCGCTATCGCTGGGACATCGTGCTCGGCGAAAGCTGAGGCGCGCTCAGCGGCGGGGCTTGCCGCTGCCGATGATCAGCTGGACGGCGGTCGGCTTGTCCGGCTGGGCATTGGCCGTGGCCGAGAAGGTGAGGCTGCGATCCTCGCGCTCGCCGCCGATCATCTCGCTGCGCTCCGTGGTCATGGCGACCGACAGGGCGATCCCCGAGGCCTCGGCCTCGCGGCGGTAATGCGCGATCACGGCTTGCGGGGTGTCGGGGGTCTCGAACATCACCATCACGCCCTCGCCATCGGGCCTTTTGACGAGTGTGTTGGTGACGACTCTGGCGCCGGGATAGAGGCTGAAACCCGCAGGCAGGCTGAGCGGCACGGTCTTGCCCGAGCGGAGCGTGGCCGTCCCGTCCGGCCCGTCGAGTGTCATGCGGGTCTCCCCGCTCTTTTCATCGATGGTATATTCGGCGCTATCGCCGTCCTTGGTGGTGAAGGTGCCCGATCGTTCCGATCCGCAGGCTGCCAGAGCCGATGCCGCGCCGATGATCAGGAACCCTGCCGCCAACCGCATCATTGCCTGTCTCCCAAGCTCCTCAGCCCTTCTTCACCCAGCGCCCGCTGTCCTGCGCATAATAGGCCCGGGTCACATCCTCGCGCCCGTCAAGCGAACGCCACGCCTGACGCGCCGCGGGTGCGCCGTCCGGGGGGAATAACAGGAATACCCGCGCAAACCCTTCGCCGGGGCGGAAAGTGCCGTCGGCAAGGATCAGGTGGCCCGCACCATTGGCGGCTTCGGGCTCGGCGGACAGAAGGATCGGCTGCTGCGCCGCGCCGGGACCATCGGCCTCGCCATGGGCAAGAAAGCTCTCCGGCCCCGCCTGCCACAGCGCGCGCGAAATCGCTTCGCGCTGGCCGGGATTGTCCGAGACCACCAGCACCCGCTCGCCCTCGCCCAGCGCGCGGCGGGCGATGAGCGTGACGACCTTTTCGACCGGATCGTCGGTGACCTGCCAGAAATCATACTTCATGGGGCAGACTTACCCCGCCGGCAGCGGTCGGAACAATACTTCACATTGTCCCAGTCCCGCTCCCATTTCTTGCGCCACGCGAACGGCAGGCCGCAGGCAAGGCAGGTCTTGGTCGGCAGATCGGATTTCTTCCGCATTTTTGGCATTTTGGGCCTACCGCTTTGCTACTTGAGGCCCAAAATGCGGGTTATCCTTCCACGACATCCCGCACGAACTGGTCGAGCAGGCGCACGCCGTATCCGGTGGCGCCCTTGTCCCAGCTGTGGCCGGGCTTGGAGGCCCACACCATGCCCGCGATATCGAGGTGCGCCCAGGGGGTGCCGGGCTTGATGAAGCGCTGGAGGAACTGTGCCGCGGTGATCGAGCCGGCCTCGCGCGGGCCGACGTTCTTGATGTCGGCGACGGGGGAATCGATCAGCTTGTCGTAATTGGGGCCGAGCGGCATGCGCCACAGCTTGTCCCCGCTGGCAAGGCCCGCTGCGCTCAGCTGACCGGCGAGCGCGTCGTCATTGGCGAACATCCCGCCATATTCATTGCCGAGGCTGATGATCATCGCGCCGGTCAGCGTGGCGAGATCGACGATCCGCGCCGCGTCATACTGCTCCTGCACCCAGTGCAGCGCGTCGCACAGCACCAGACGCCCCTCGGCATCGGTGTTGAGCACCTCGACGGTCTGGCCGCTCATCGTGGTGACGATGTCGCCGGGACGCTGCGCCTTGCCGTCGGGCATGTTCTCGACGAGGCCCATCACGCCGATAACGTTGGCCTTGGCCTTGCGTCCCGCGAGCGCCAGCATTGCGCCAGCCACCGCGCCCGCGCCGCCCATGTCCCACTTCATGTCTTCCATGCCCGGCGGCGGCTTCAAGGAGATGCCGCCGGTGTCGAAGGTCACGCCCTTGCCGACAAATACGGTCGGCTTCTCGCCTGCCGCCCCGCCGTTCCAACGGATCGCCAGCAGCTTCGATTCGCACTCCGAGCCCTGCCCGACGCCGACCAGCGCGCCCATGCCGAGCGCTGTCATTTCGGCCTCGCCCAGCACGGTGATTTCGACGCCGGTGCCCGCAAAGGCTTCCTCGCAGGCCGCCACGAAGCTAGCGGGATAGATGATGTTGGCCGGTTCGGTCACCAGCTTACGGGTGAACTCGACCCCCTTGGCCAGCGCTAGCTCGCGCGCCCAGGCGGCTTCGGTGCCATCGGGCTCGCCGATCACGTGGACCGTGGCGAGCGAGGGGCGCTTGTCGGCGGCCAGCCGCGTGCGATAGGCATCGTGGCGCCAGGCGCGCAAGCGCAGGCCGAGCAGCACCGCGGCCGCATCATCGGCCGAAAGCCCCGCACCCGACAGATCGAGCACCATCGCGCTCTCGCCCGAGACCAGATATTTCGCCGTCAGCGCCGCGCCCGCACGCTCGAGCTCGAGCTTGCGCTCGGCCGAACTCGCCTCGCCCGCACCCGCGATCGCGATGCGGCGCAGCGTGCCGCCGACGCTGGCAAAGCCTTCGAACACCTGCCCCGTGCGCCCGGCAAAACGCGCCGCTGCCGCACCTTCGACCAGCGCCTGATCGAGCCCGGTGAGCTGAGCGCCCTGGTTCACGATCCGGGCGTGCAGACGAACATCGGCAGGCGGCGTGGCGGTAAAGAGGATCTGCATGGGGTCTCCCGAAAAAACAGGCGGCCACCGGGGGCGGCCAGGGTGTCCGGCAGGTGCGACGATCGGTGCGCACAAGGCCGCAATGGCGATTGCGATTAGGCGCGAGCGGTGCAATAGGCAAGGCCATGTCGGGAGGCTCGCCAGAGGACACGCGCCGAGTTGCGCGCCGCGCCCTGCGCTTCCCGGCGCGGGGTGTTGCTTCACGTCTGGCGCTCGCCGCCATCCTGCTCGCCGCCCCGGCCGCGCTCGCCGCACAGGAGCAGCCAGCACCCACTTCAGAGGCCGCGCCCGAAGCCGCCGCCCCCGCCTCGCCGCCGATCACCTTCGAGGCGACCACCATCGCCTACAACAGCGAAACCGAAACCGTCACCGCCAGCGGCAATGTCATCCTGCGCTCGGAAGACCGCTCGGTGCGCGCCGACCAGGTCGAGTGGGACCGCAAGACCGGCAGGATCATCGCCACCGGCAATATCCGGCTGGTCGACGATGCCGGCAACCAGCTCTTCACCGATCAGGTCGAGCTGACCGAGACCTTCGAGGCGGGCGCAATGGCCGAACTGCTGATCGCCCTTCGCGCCGGCGGACGGCTCGCCGCGCGCTCGGCCGAAAGGGGCGAGGACGGGGTCGCGGTGCTGGCGGACGCGGCCTATTCGGCCTGCGCGGTCAGCGATGACGAAGGCTGCGCCAAGAACCCGAGCTGGCGCATCACCGCCACCCGCGTCATCTTCGACCAGAAAGCGCAGCGGGTCAGCTTCACCGGCGCGATGCTGGAGCTGTTCGGGGCGCGCATCCTGCCCCTGCCCGGCCTTGCCCTGCGCACCGACGGCAAGGCCGAAAGCGGCTTTCTCGTCCCCGATTTCCGCATCAGCCAGGTCAACGGGCTGGAGGTCAGCGGCGAATATTACTGGCGGCTGGGCGACAACCGCGATCTGACGCTGGGCGCCTATGTCTTCTCGAATGTCGTCCCGATGGCGAGCGCCCACTGGCGCCACCTGACCGACAAGGGCGCCTACCAGATCAGCGGCTTTCTCACCGCCAGCGACCGCCTGACCGACTTCACCGGCGGGCAGAGTTTCCAGAACCAGCTGCGCGGCTATATCGAAAGCAATGGCCGCTTCCAGTTCTCGCCCGAATGGAGCCTGACCGGCTCGATCCGGCTTGCCAGCGACCGCACCTTCCTGCGCCGCTACGATCTCAGCCGCGATGACCGGCTGCGCTCGACCATCAATCTCGAACGGATCACCGAGAATTCCTATTTCTCGCTGGCCGGCTGGGCGACCCAGACGCTGCGGATCAATGCCCAGCAGGGCCAGATCCCGCTGGCGCTGCCCGCGCTCGATTTCCGCCAGCGGCTGGCCGATCCGGTGCTGGGCGGCAAGGTGGAGCTTCAGGTCAACAGCCTCGCGCTTCTGCGCAATGACGGGCAGGACACCCAGCGCGCCTTTGCAGTCGCACGGTGGGATCTACGGCGGCTGACCGGCCTCGGCCAGGTGGTGACGCTCACGGCGCTGGTGCGCGGCGATATCTACAACACCGACAATATCCTCGCCACCACCACGCCCAGCTATCGCGGCACCGAGGGCTGGACCACGCGCGGCATCGCCACGGCCGCACTCGATATCGAATGGCCTTTCGTGGGCGAGATCTTCGGCGGGACGCAAGTGTTCAAGCCGCGCGTGCAGCTGGTCGCCAGCCCCAAGCTGCGCAATCTCGATCTACCCAACGAGGATGCACGCGCGATCGATCTGGAGGATTCGAACCTGTTCGCCCTCAACCGTTTCCCCGGCTACGACCGGGTCGAAGACGGCACCCGCGTGACCTGGGGCGTGGACTGGGAATTGCAGCGCCCGGGCTGGAAGGTGTCGACCACGATCGGCCAGTCCTATCGCTTCGATGATCCCGAAGAGCAGATCTTTCCGCCGGGCGCGGGCCTGTCCGACCGGGTGTCCGACTTCGTCGGGCGCACCCAGATCCGCTACCGCGATTTCCTCAATGTCACCCACCGCTTCCGGCTCGACAAGGACAACCTCGCGATCCGCCGCAACGAAATCGACGCCGCGATCGGATCGCGCCGCACCTATCTCGAAGTCGGCTATCTGCGTCTGAACCGCGACATCCAGACCGTCGAGGACCTGCGCGACCGCGAGGAACTGCGCGTGGCCGCCCGTGTCGCCATCGGGCGGCGCTGGTCGGCCTTCGGTTCGGGGGTGTTCAACCTCACCGATGCGGACGAGGATCCGGTGTTCCAGCCCGACGGGTTCGAGCCGATCCGCACCCGCCTCGGCATCGCCTATTCCGACGACTGCATCGAATTCGGCGCGACCTGGCGGCGCGACTTCATCGATGCGGGCGATGCGCGGCGCGGCAATACGTTTCAGCTGTTCTTCGCATTGCGGAACCTCGGGTTCCGGTGACACCAAGGGATTTGGCAGCGCCGCGATTCCGGTCTAAAGGCTGCCCCACGAGAAGCAGCCTTGCGTCCGGGCGGCAGGGGCGGGAGCAAGCTTCCATTCAGCCGGTGCATGGCATCGGCGCAGCATGCGTGAGGGGTCGCGCAGAATTCTTCGGCCACAGGTTGGGCCGCAAATCGGGAATATACGAGTGAGTGTGAAGCTGTTTTCCAAGGGCCTCCTGGCCAAGACCGGAACCGCGCTGGCGGCGGCCGGGATGCTCGGCCTTGCCGTCGCGCCGATCGCCGCGAGCGCGCAGACTGTCGCCGTGCCGACGGCCGAGAATCCTTTCGGCCTGCCCGAGGACATCACCATCTTCGGCAAGACCGATCCCGATCGCCGCACCGCGACCGCGGTGGTCAACGGCTTCGTGATCACCGGCACCGACATCGATCAGCGCGTGGCGCTGGTGACGGCGGCCTCGGAAGCCCCCATTCCCGAAGACGAACTGCTGCGCCTGCGCGTGCAGGTGCTGCGCAACCTGATCGACGAGACGCTCAAGATCCAGGCCGCCGAAGCGGCCGAACTCAAGGTCACCGCCGCCGAGGTGGAGCAGACCTACCAGCAGCTCGCCTCGCAGAACTTCGGCAATGATCCGAAGAAGATGGACGAATATCTCACCTCGATCGGCTCCTCGGCCGCCGCGCTCAAGCGCCAGATCGAAGGCGAACAGGCCTGGGAAAACCTCCTGCGCCGCAACATCATGCCCTTCGTCAACGTCTCGGCTGAAGAGGTCAACGACGTGCTCAAGCGCATGAACGAGGCCAAGGGCACCGACGAATACCGGCTGGGCGAAATCTACCTTTCGGCCACCACCGAAAACCGCGAGGCCGTGCTCAAGAACGCGATGGCGATCATCGAGCAGTTGCAGCAGGGCGGCAGCTTCGTCGCCTATGCGCGCCAGTTCTCCGAGGCGACCACAGCGGTGGTCGGCGGCGATCTGGGCTGGGTGCGCCTCAGCCAGCTGCCCCCGCAGCTTGCCGCAGTGGCGCGCGAAATGCAGTCGGGCCAATTGAACGGCCCGATCGAGATCCCGGGCGGCTTTTCGATCATCTACCTCATCAACAAGCGTCAGGTGCTGATGGCCGATCCCAACGAGGCGGTGCTCAGCCTCAAGCAGATCTCGGTCAACTTCCCCGCCGGCATCTCCGAAACCGCAGCGAGCGCCAAGGTCGAAGAGTTCGGCAAGTTCGTCGAGAACCTGCGCGGCTGCAGCGATGTTGAAGCAGGCGCAGCGGCGATTGGCGCGCAGGTCGTCTCGAACGACCAGATCAAGGCCGCCAACCTGCCCGAACAGCTGCGCGCGATCATCCTCAACCTCCAGATCGGCCAGACCACCCCGCTGTTCGGCGGCGTGCAGGAAGGCGTGCGGGTGCTGATGCTTTGCGGACGCGATGATCCCAAGGATTCGGGCGCGCCGACCTTTGCGGCGGTGATGGACCAGATCGAGCAGGAACGCGTCAACAAGCGCGCCCAGCGCTATCTGCGCGATCTGCGCAACGACGCCTATATCGAATACAATTGAACAGCGCCCCTGCCCCCCTGGCTATCGCTCTGGGCGATCCGGCGGGCATCGGCCCGGAGGTGATTCTGGGCGCATGGGCACGGCTCAGAGCCGATGGCCGCGCGCCGCCGGCCTTTGTGGTCGGCGGACCGGAGCTGCTGCGGCAGGCGGCCGAGGGCTTGGCGATCGATTGCCCGATCATCCCCATCGCCGATCCTTCCGAAGCCCTCTTCGCCCATGCCGTGGGCCTGCCGGTGCTGGCCCTGCTTGACGGGCCATGGCACCCCGCCCGCCCCTCGCCCGATGGCGCACGCCTCGCGCTCGCCTCGCTGCAATGGGGTGCGAATTGCGCGCTGGCCGGAGCCGCGGCGGGCCTCGTCACCGCACCGGTGTCCAAGGGCGCGCTGGCGGCGATCGGCTGGGACTATCCCGGCCAGACCGAATTTCTCGCCGATCTCTGCGGCCGGCCCTATCGCGATGCGGTGATGATGCTGGCCGGGCCGAGCCTGCGCACCGTGCCGCTCACCGTCCATGTCGCGCTGGCCGAGGTGCCCGGGCTGCTCTCGGCTGAGCTCATCATCCACAAGGCGCGGATCGTGGCCGCCGGATTGCAGCGCGATTTCGGCATCGCCGCCCCGCGCCTCGCGATTGCCGCATTGAACCCCCACGCGGGCGAGAACGGCCAGTTCGGTGACGAGGAGGCGCGCATCATCGCGCCTGCCATCGCCGCGCTGCAAGCCGAGGGGATCGCCGCTTTCGGCCCGGTCCCGGGCGATGCGCTGTTCATGCCGCGCGCCCGCACCACCTATGACGCGGCCCTGTGCATGTATCACGATCAGGCGCTGATCCCGCTGAAGGCATTGGAAGTCGACGAGGGTGTCAATGTGACGCTCGGCCTGCCGCTCATCCGCACCTCGCCCGATCACGGCACCGCCTTCGATATCGCCGGACAAGGCCTCGCCGATCCCGGCGCGATGGCGGCGGCGATCGTGATGGCGGGGCAAATGGCGGCGGCGCGGAGCAAGGCATGATTCCCGCTCGGCCTGAGCTTGTCGAAGGCCCGCACTTTCTTCTAGCGCTGCAATCACAGTTGAAGGACGGCCCTTCGACAAGCTCAGGGCGAACGGACATTGACTGAACTCCCCCCCATCCGCGAGGTGATCCAGCGCCACGGGCTCTCCGCCTCCAAGGCGCTGGGGCAGAACTTCCTGCTCGACGAGCAATTGCTCGCCCGCATCGCGGCCGTACCGGGCGATCTGGCGGGCGCGCGGGTGCTTGAAGTCGGCCCCGGCCCCGGCGGGCTGACGCGGGCGCTGCTGCGCGCGGGCGCACGCGTCACCGCGATCGAGATGGACCGCCGCTGCCTCCCCGCGCTGGCCGAACTCTCCGAGGCCTTCCCCGGCCAGCTGACGGTGATCGAGGGCGATGCGCTCAAGCTCGATCATGGCGCGCTGATGGAGAACGAACCGTTCCACGTGCTCTCCAACCTGCCCTATAATGTCGGCACCGCGCTGTTCGTGCGCTGGCTTTCGGGCGAGGCTTGGCCGCCGCAATGGCAATCGCTCACGCTGATGTTCCAGCGCGAGGTGGCCGACCGGATCGTGGCTGCTGCCGGAGAGGACGCCTATGGCCGCCTCGCCGTGCTCGCCCAGTGGCGCGCCTCGGCGAGCATGGCGATGAAGGTGCACCGCAGCGCCTTCACCCCCCCGCCCAAGGTGATGAGCGCGATTATCCATGTGACCCCGGCGGCGGCGCCCGAGGGCGTATCGGCACGGATGCTAGAACGCCTGACCGAGGCCGCCTTCGGCCAGCGCCGCAAGATGCTGCGCCAGAGCCTGAAGGGCGTACCGGGCGCGCTCGAAGCGCTCGCCAGCCTCGGCATCGACGAAACCCGCCGCGCCGAGACTGTCAGCGTCGCGGAGTTCGTGAGCGTGGCGAAGGCGCTGTCCTAAGCCGCCTTCTTCTTCAGACGCCACGCGTGAAGCAGCGGTTCGGTGTAGCCGCTGGGCTGCTCCACCCCCTTGAAGATCAGGTCCTTGGCCGCGCTGAAGGCCGCGCCGCCCTCGTTGCCGGTGAGCGGCACGTAAAGCGGATCGCCCGCGTTCTGCGCATCGACCTTGGCGGCCATGCGGGTGAGCGAGTCCAGCACCTGGCCTTCCGTGATGACGCCGTGCAGCAGCCAGTTGGCGATGTGCTGCGAGGAGATGCGCAGGGTCGCGCGGTCTTCCATCAGGCCCACATCATTGATGTCGGGCACCTTGGAACAGCCCACGCCCTGATCGATCCAGCGCACGACATAGCCCAGCAGGCCCTGACAGTTGTTGTCGAGCTCCTCGCCGATTTCCGCCTCCGACCAGTTCACACCTTCCGCGTGCGGGATGGAGAGCAGCGCATCGAGGCCCATCGGCTCGGGCAGGCTCTTCTGCACCTCGAACACATCGATCTGGTGATAATGCAGCGCGTGGAGCGTCGCGGCGGTGGGGGACGGCACCCATGCGGTGTTCGCGCCGGCCTTGAGGTGGCCCACCTTCTCGACCATCATCTGCCCCATTAGATCGGGCGCGGCCCACATGCCCTTGCCGATCTGCGCCTTGCCCGAAAGGCCGTGCTTGAGGCCGATGGCGACATTGCGCGCCTCGTAGGACTTGAGCCAGTCCGAGCCCTTCATCGCGCCTTTCCGCAGCATGGGCCCGGCGCGCATCGAGGTGTGGATCTCGTCCCCGGTGCGATCGAGGAAGCCGGTGTTGATGAAGACGATGCGGTCACGCACGGCGTGGATGCAGGCGGCAAGGTTGGCCGAAGTGCGGCGCTCCTCGTCCATCACGCCGACCTTGATCGTGTGGCGCGGGAGTTCGAGCAAATCCTCAACCGCGTCGAACAGGTCATTGGTGAAGGCGCATTCTTCCGGCCCGTGCATCTTGGGCTTCACGATGTAGATCGAACCGCAGCGCGAGTTGCCGAATGTGCCGTGGCCTTCGACGTCCAAGGTGCTGATCGCCGATGTGAACACGGCGTCCATGATGCCCTCGGGGATCTCCGAGCCATCCGCGAGGCGGATTGCCGGGTTGGTCATCAGGTGGCCGACATTGCGCACGAACATCAGGCTGCGGCCCTTGAGGGTCTGCGTGGCGCCGTTCTCGTCGGTGTAGGTCTTGTCGCCTGCGAGCGTGCGGGTGAGGGTCTTGCCGCCCTTCTCGAAACTCTCCGCCAGATCGCCGCGGATGATGCCGAGCCAGTTGGTATAGGCGAGCAGCTTGTCCTCGGCGTCCACCGCCGCAACCGAATCCTCGCAATCGGCGATGGTCGTGAGCGCGGCTTCGACCATGATGTCGGCAATGCCTGCTTTGTCCCCCGCGCCCACCGGTGTGCTCGAATCGAACATAACTTCGATCTGCAGCCCATTGTTCCTGAATAAAATACCCTTGGCCGTTTCGCCGACATGCTGCGCCGGATCGGCCAGCACAATGTCACCGCGCGCCGCCAGATCGGCCCAGCTTGCCCCGCCCGCGAGCGGGAAGGCCTCGTCGAGGAAGCGCCGCCCGCGCGCGATCACCGCCGCGCCGCGTGCCTCGTCGTAGCCGCCGGGGCGTGCGGGCGCTGCGTCCAGCGCATCGGTGCCGTAGAAGGCGTCATAGAGGCTCCCCCAGCGCGCATTGGCGGCGTTGAGCAGGAAACGCGCGTTGAGGATCGGCACCACCAGCTGCGGGCCGGCCATGGTCGCGATCTCGGGATCGACGTTCTGCGTGCCGATCTGGAACGCGCCCGGCTCGGGCACGAGGTAGCCGATTGCGGTCAGGAAGGCCTTGTAGGCGGCGGCATCATGCGGCTTGCCTGCGCGCTCGACATGCCATGCGTCGATCTGCGCCTGAAGGCTCTCGCGCTTTTCGAGCAGCGCGCGGTTCCTCGGCGCGAATTCGGCCAGCAGCGCGGCGAAACCCTGCCAGAAGGCGTCCACGTCGCGGCCCAGCGGGGCGAGAACGTCGCTTTCCAGGAAGCTCGCCAACCGGGAATCGATGGCAAGGCCGGCGCGGGTGGTCATTTCAGTCATGTCTGTCCTCATGGGCTCCGAAGATCGGGTCCTGGGGAGGAGGACGTGGAATGCGATTCCGGCGCGCCCTATGGCGCAGGGGAGGATGGATTGCAACGGGTTGGACTGGGCTGCAAGGGCGGCTAGAGGGAGGCGATGGACGGGACGCAGATGATCGATTCCAGCGCGATGCTGGCGCAGGTGCAGGCGTGGAGCGCGATCAACACCGGCACCGCCAATCTCGCTGGCCTTGCCGAGCAGGCCGATGCGCTGGTCCAGGCCTTTGCCGCGCTGCCGGGCACCGTGGAGCTGGTCGATCCCGCCCCCGTCACCGCGATTGCCGCCGACGGCTCGGCCTTCGAGAAGCCCCATGGCCAGCATCTGGTGGTGCGCGTGCGCCCGCAGGCCAATCGCCGCATCCTGCTGACCGGGCATATGGACACGGTCTTCCCCGCCGATCACGCCTTCCAGCGCCAGACATGGCTCGACGGCGAGACGCTGAACGGCCCGGGCGTCGCCGACATGAAGGGCGGGATCGCCGTGATGCTCCACGCGCTGATGGCGTTTGAGCAAAGCGCCCACGCCTCTGCCCTCGGCTATGACGTGCTGATCAATTCCGACGAGGAGACCGGCTCGCTCGCCAGCGCCGCGCTGATCGCCGAGCTCGCCGCGGGCAAGCTCGCCGCGCTGACCTACGAGCCCGCGGCGCTCCCCGACGGCACGCTTGCCCATGCGCGCGGGGGCACGGGGAACTACTCGATCACCATCACCGGCAAGTCCGCCCACGCGGGCCGCAACCCGCACGAGGGCCGCAACGCGATTGTCGCCGCGGCCGATCTGATCCTGCGACTGAAGGCGCTGGAGACCGCCGAGATCACCATCAACCCCGCCAAGCTGGAAGGCGGCGCGGCCAACAACGTGGTGCCCGACCATGCCGTTCTGCGCTTCAACATCCGCCCCAGGAGCGTCGAGGCGGGCGCAGCTTTCGATTACACACTCAATCACTTGCTGATTGATATTCAGACCGTTCATCAAGTTGCAACCCACCGCCACGGCGGCGTCACCCGCCCGCCCAAGGCAGTCGATGCCCGCGCCCAGGCCCTGTTCGATCTGGTCCGCGCTTGCGGCGCCGAACTCGGGCAGGACATCCGCTGGCAGGCCTCTGGCGGCGTGTGCGACGGCAACAACATTGCCGCCTGCGGCGTCCCCGTGGTCGACACCATGGGCGTGCGCGGCGGCGCGATCCACTCGCCGGAAGAATATCTCATCGTCCCCAGCCTTGCCGAACGCGCCGCCTTGAGCGCCCGCGTGATCGAGCGCCTGTCTCAAGGAGTCCTCCAGTGACCTTCCGCCTGCGCGCAGCGCGTGTTTCCGATCTCGAGGCGCTCTACGAGATGGCCAAGCTCACCGGCGGGGGCTTCACCAACCTGCCGCCCGACCGCGCGGCGCTGGGCGGCAAGCTCGAACGTGCCGAGACGGCCTTTGCGCGCGAGGAGGACAGCCTTGCCGACGAGCAATTCGTGCTGGTGCTCGAAAACGCCCGCACCGGCGCGGTGCGCGGCACCTGCCAGCTGATGACCAAGGTCGGCCAGCGCTGGCCGTTCTATTCCTACCGCCTCAACACCCTCACGCAGTATTCGCAGGAGCTCGACCGCACGGTGCGCGCCGAGCTGCTCAGCCTTGTCACCGATCTCGAAGGATCGAGCGAGGTCGGCGGGCTGTTCCTCCACCCCAATGAACGCGCCGGCGGCCTCGGCCTGCTGCTCGCCCGTTCGCGCTACCTGTTCGTGGCGATGCACCGCGCGCGCTTTGCCGACCGCATCCTTGCCGAACTGCGCGGCATCATCGACGAGCGCGGCGGATCGCCCTTCTGGGAGGGGGTCGCGGGGCGCTTCTTCGGGATGAACTTCCAGGACGCGGACTATTTCAACGCGATCCACGGCAACCAGTTCATCGCCGATCTGATGCCCAAGCATCCGGTCTATGTCGCGATGCTGAGCGAGGATGCACGCTCGGTGATCGGCGTGCCCCACCCCACCGGGCGCGCGGCGATGCGCATGCTGGAGGAGGAGGGCTTCCGCGCCGAGGGCTATGTCGACATCTTCGACGGCGGGCCGACCATGACCGCTCGCACCGACGCCGTCACCAGCGTCAAGAACTCCGCCGAGGCGACCATCACCTCGCTCACCGTCAGCGAGGGCGAGCGGGCGATCCTTGCCACCGGACACCTCGGCACATTCCGCGCCTGTTTCGGCGCGCGGGTGTTCGACGGCGATCCAGCCAATGGGGCCGGGATCGCGATCGATTCGGCCAGCGCCGACCTGCTCGATGTGCGCGCGGGCGACCGGGTGTGGAGCGTGGCGCGCTAGTTTCAAAGAAAATCGCTCGCCCTGAGCCTGTCGAAGGGCGCGGGCGCAACCAACGATGCTTCGACAAGCTCAGCATGAGCGGGGAAATACAGGATGCTCACCGAAATCAATTTCGACGGGATCGTCGGCCCATCGCACAATTACGCCGGCCTCAGCCTCGGCAATATCGCGAGCGCGAGCCATGCGGGCGATCCGTCTTTTCCGCGCGCGGCGGCCTTGCAGGGCGTGGCCAAGATGCGCGGGAACCTTGGCCGGCTCGGCGTGCAGGGCTTCCTCCTGCCGCTCCCCCGCCCCAACCGCGCGCTGACGCAGGCACTGGCGCTCGACGGCAGCGAGCCGCCGCAGCTGCGCGCCGCGCCGTGGTCAGCCTCATCGATGTGGACCGCGAACGCCGCCACCGTCAGCCCCGCCCCCGACACCGCCGACGGGCGCTGCCACCTGACGCCGGCAAACCTAGTCACCATGCTCCACCGCGCGCAGGAATGGCCTGATACCAAGCGCCAGCTTGAGGTCGCTTTCGGCGACACCCGCCACTTCGCGATCCACGATGCCGTGCCGCCGACCTTCGGCGATGAAGGCGCGGCCAATCACATGCGGCTGTGCGGGGCGCATGATGCGCCCGGGGTCGAGGTGTTCGTCTACGGGCGCACCGGCGGCCCCTTCCCGGCCCGCCAGCACGAACAGGCCAGCCGCCTCGTCGCGCGCGCCCACGGGCTCGATCCCGCGCGCACCCTCTTCATCGAGCAGAACCCCGAGGCGATTGCCGCAGGCGCCTTCCACAATGATGTGGTGGCGGTCGCCAATGGCCGCGTGCTTTTCACCCACGACATGGCCTTTGCCGACCAGCAGGGCGCCTACGAAGCGATCCGCAAGGCCTTCCCCGCGCTGGAAGTGGTCGAGGTGCCCTCCTCCGCCGTCTCGCTGGCCGAGGCGATCCGCACCTATCTGTTCAACGCGCAGCTCCTCACTCTGCCGAGCGGCGAAATGGCGCTGATCGTGCCGACGGAATGCCGCGAGAGCGCGGCCGTGTGGGGCTGGGTCGAAAGCATGCTCGCCAGCAACAATGGGCTTGGGGGCCCGATCCGGCAGGTCATCCCGGTCGATGTGAAGCAATCCATGGCCAATGGCGGCGGCCCGGCCTGCCTGCGCCTGCGCGTGGTGTGCGATCCGGCGACGGTCGATCCGCGCTTCCTGCTCGACGAGGCCAAGGCCGACCGAATCGAGGCGGTGATCGCGGCGCATTGGCCTTCGCAGATCGACCCGTCCGATCTTGGCACAGAGAGTCTGGCAAACAGCGTGATTGCGGCACGGCTGGCCTTGCTGGAGGCGCTGGAGCTGCCGGGACTTGGTTAACGCATTTGCCGACTCATCGGGCTTGGGCGTAGGGTTACTCCATTCTTAAACAGTGCCGCCCGGCGGTGCTGTGTCTGTCCGGAGAATGCCCATGCTGCGCAAGATCGGTCGGCTGTTCGTGATCAAGACGCGCTTCGAAGCGTTTCTGATCATCTATGCCCTCGCGCTCGGCTCCTGCGCACGGGGCATGGCCTATCTCGAGCAGTTCCCGGGCTTTGGCGGACAGCTGCTGTTCCTCGCCACCACCGGCGCGGTGTTTCTGGCAGGCGCGAAGATGCTCGACTGCATCCGGCTGGAGAAGGAAGTGGCGGATCTGCGCGCACAGGTGGCGGGACGCGCGAGCGACTAGCCGCGGCAAGGCAAGCTCTGACAATATCGCGAAGGTGGGAGCGCGAAGGTGGGGGTTTCTGTTGCTACGTACCCCCGGACGCCCGGTATCCGTTCTGTTGCCCGGTCGGTCCAACCGCGCTTTTTAGCCTAATAAAAGAAGGGCGTTAGCCCATCAATTACGCAGCGATTGCGAGTGCTTCGTTATCGTTGGCACTTATGGTTTTTGAGCCTTATGCGGGTTACTCAGCCCGGGCAAAAACTACGCTTTTCAACACACGTCGATCCTGGTTCGGCCCCATCAGGAGTTGCGGCCCGTCATTCCTGACCGCCGCTTCTGGTGGAGCCGCCGGGTACTGCCCCCGGGTCCGTTGCGTCTATTGCACGCAGCAGTTTATCGCCATAGCCGGTCGAAACCGGCACCACGCGATATAGCGCGAGATTCCTGAATGGGAAGTGGACGGGGCCGCAAAATGGCGCCCGCGCGGGCCATTTCAGAGGCTTCCAGCCTGCGCCGGAGCGCCTTCTAGACCCCCTCTAGACCCCCTCTAGACCCCCCTTTGACCCCCGCTTGCGAATGTTTCACGTGAAACATTCCGGGGGTCGGCAGGGCCGGAATGGTCACTTCCTGAGCGCGTCGCGGATCTCGGTGAGCAGGTCGATCTCGCTCGGGCCGGCAGGCGGTGCGGCCTCTTCCTGCTGCTTGGCGAGGCGCGCCGTCACACTGTTCACATAGCGTACCATCAGGAAGATGATGAAGGAAAGGATCACGAAGTTGATCACCACCGAGGCAAAGGCGCCAAACCCCAGGACATTGGCCCCAGCCTCGCGCGCGGCGGCGAGCGGCGTGCCGGGAGCGACCTCGCCCGAGAGCACGATGTAGCGGTCCGAGAAGTCGATATTGCCGAAGATCGCGCCGATGATCGGCATGATGATCTCGTCGGTCAGCGACTTGACGATCGCGCCGAAAGCCGCGCCGATGATCACCCCGACTGCGAGGTCGATGACATTGCCCTTGGCGATGAAAGCCCTGAATTCCGACAGCATGATGATCCCCTTCTTGTCTCAGCCGTTCACCATGTTCTGGCACCCCGTCCCGCGCCTGCCAAGCCGCCCGCGCGTGCTCGTCCACCGCTTGAAAGGGGGTCGAGGTGTGCTATATGCGCAATACAGAATGTCTGCCGGGCTGGTCCCGCGCTTTCAGGAGGGATTGCGAGATGAAGTTCACCACCATGCTGCGCGGCGCCTTTGCCGCTCTGGCCGCGCTCAGCCTTGCCGCCTGCGGGATCAACTCGGTGCCGACCAAGGAAGAGGCCGCCAAGGCGCAGTGGGGCAATGTCGAGAGCGCATTGCAGAACCGTTCGGACAAGATCCCCAATCTCGTCGCCGTGGTGCAGGCCGCCGCGATCTCGGAAAAGGACATCCTGCAAGGCGTGATCGATGCCCGCGCCCGCGCGACTGCGATCAACATCACCACCGATGACCTTTCGAACTCGGAAGAGTTCAAGAAATTCAACGATGCGCAGAACCAGTTGACCCAGGCATTGGGCCAGCTGCGCACGGTGGTGGAGAACTACCCGCAGCTCGCCAGCCAGCCGCGCTTCGGCGATCTGATGGTGGCGATCGACGAGGCCAACAACCAGATCAACACCGAGCGGGTGCGCTACAATGATCTCGCGCGCGACTACAACACCGAGATTCGCACCTTCCCCTCGAGCATCGGGGCGAACGTGATCCACGGGGCCAAGCCGCTCGAATATTTCGAGGCCGACGAAGCCGCCAAGGCCAATCCCAAGGTCGACATGAGCGGTATCACGGGTGCGGCAACCCCGGCGGCTTCCAACTGAGGTGAAGGGACGCGGCGCCCTGCTTGGCCTCGCCCTGCTGGCCACAGCCTGCGGGGCGTCCGCCGAGCCGAGTGGTCCGGTTGTGGACGAGGCGAACATCCTCTCGGACGAAGCGGAAAAAGTGCTCGCCGAGCGTCTCGGCCAATATTGGGATCAGAAGGAAACCGCGATCGTGGTGGCTACCGTGCCAAGCCTGAAGGGCGAGACGATCGAGGTTACTGCCCGAAAGCTGTTCAATGATTGGGGCATTGGCTCGGCGAAAACCAATCGCGGCGTGCTTGTGTTGATCGCCCCCAATGACAGGGAGGCCAGAATTGAAGTCGGCTGCGGCCTGGAAACGGTGCTGACGGACGACGTGGCCCAGCAGATTATGGACGACGACTTGGTCCCGCACTTCAAGTCAGGCGAATTCGATACTGGTGCAACAACTGCGGCGTTCGAACTCATCCAACGGATTGACACCGCTAACGTCCCCGCTGGGCCGGTCACCCCTTACTGCGTCGAGATCATGAAGGACGCCGCATGAAAAGGCTTTTGGCCCTCGCCCCCTTGTGGCTAGCTGCGATGCTACTCGCCCTTGTTGGGGTCGCGGCGCAGGCGCAGGCCTATCCGCCCCGCCCCGATGGCCCGGTCTATGACGGGGCGGGCATTCTTTCGCCCGAAACCGTGGCGAAGCTCGATGCGGAACTGCGCGCCTATAACGCGCAAACCGGCCGCGCGATCATCATCGCCACCGTGCCGAGCCTCGGGGGCACGAGCATCGAGACCTATGCCACCGGCCTGTTCTCCGAATGGGGCATCGGCGGCGCCAAGCGCGACATGGGCCTGCTGCTGCTGATCGCGCGCGATGATCGCAAGCTACGGATCGAGGTCGGTTATGGGCTCCACGGCTATTTCGGCGGGATCATGGCCGGGCGCGTCATCAACGACGTGATCACCCCGCGCTTCAAGGAAGGCAATTTCGACACCGGCGTGACCGACGGGGTGGCGGCGATCCTCGCCCATCTCGCCAAGAGCCCGGAAGATGCCATCGCCATCGAGGAAGCCGCGCAGGCCGCCGAAGCGCAGTGCAGCCGCAGCGACGGGGGCTTTCCCTTCGGCGTACTGATCTGGCTCGCCTTCCTGCTTGTCTTCTTCGTCCTGCCGATGCTCGCCGGACGGCGGCGGCGGCGGAAATATCGCGCCAGCGGCAAGGGCCCCTGGGGTGATCGCGGACGCGACATCGGCGACACCGCCCGCGACATCATCCTGTGGGAAGTCGGCAGCGCGATCCTGCGCGGCGCCCTCTCCAACCATGACAATGACGGCGGCTGGGGCGGTGGTGGCGGCGGCTTCGGCGGTGGCGGCTTCGGCGGGTTTGGCGGCGGCAGCTCCGGCGGCGGCGGCGCATCGGGGGGATGGTAGCCATGGCCTGGCTCGATGATGCAGGACGGGCGCTGGTGAGCGAGGCCGTGAGCGCGGCCGAGGCCAACACCTCGGGCGAGATCGTGACCGTGCTGGCCGATGCCTCGGACGGCTATACCGATGTTGCGCTGCTGTGGGCGGCGGGTGCGGCCTTCACCGCGATGAGCATCTTTGCCGCGCTCCCTCAGCCCTTCCTCGACACATGGGACAATCTCACGGGAAGCTGGGGCCATGTGTGGAGCGCGGGCGAGCTTGCCAGCATGGTGATCGTGCTCGGGCTGGTGACATTTCTCGGCATGCTGCTGGTGCAACAATGGCAGCCGCTCAAATATGCCCTGATCCCCGGGCCGACCAGGACGATCCGCGTCCACAACCAGGCGGTGCGCCAGTTCAAGGTCGGCGCGCAGGCGCGCACCACCGGGCGCACGGGCGTGCTGATCTACCTCTCGATGCGCGAACACCGCGCCGAGATCGTCGCCGATGAAAGCATCGCCGCCAAGGTCCCCGCCGAAGTCTGGGGCGAGGCGATGGGCGACATGCTCGCCCATATCCGAAAAGGCGCCGTGGCCGAGGGGCTCGCAGTCGGCATCCGCGATGTCGGCCATGTGCTGGCCGAGCACTTCCCGCGCGGGAGCGAGGACGAAAACGAGCTGCCCGACCGGCTGATCGAGGTTTAGCTCTTGACCCTTTCGCGCTGAGCCTGTCGAAGGGCGATCCCTGCCTGCCCCGACGGAGCCAACCTTGGAACGAGACCGCGACGCCGACCTGCCCGAAGAGGTGAAGTGGGAAGGCCGCTTCATCACCGCCAAGCAGCGGGGGCGCTGGGAATATGTCGGCCGGGCGCGCGGCATCCGCGCAGCGGCGATCATCGCGCTGGATGATGATCCCGACGGCACCCGCCATGTCCTGCTCGTCAGCCAGTACCGCGTGCCGCTCTCGCGCTTCAGTCTCGAAATTCCCGCCGGGTTGATCGGCGATGATGCGGGCCACGAAGGCGAGGATGCGAGCATCGCCGCCGCGCGCGAGCTGGAGGAGGAAACCGGCTACCGCGCGGGCAAGCTTGAGGTGCTGGGCGAATTCTACTCCTCGCCCGGCATGGTCTCGGAATGCTTCACGCTGCTGAAGGCGACCGCGCTTGAACGGGTGAGCGAAGGCGGCGGCACCGAAGGCGAGAATATCACCGTCCACCGGGTTGCGCTGCGCGATCTTTCGCGCTTCGTGGCCGAGTGGCGGCGCGCAGGCCACGCGGTCGACGTGCGCATCGCGATGTTGCTGACACCGGGATACTTGGGAGAGGATTGAACTATGGCAGGACGTGTAGCGGGCAAGATGGCCCTGGTGACCGGCGGTGCGCAGGGCCTCGGCCGCGCGCATTGCATCCGCCTCGCGCAGGAAGGCGCGCGTGTGCTGGCGACCGACATCAATGGCGCGGGCGCGGAAGAGACCGCCGCGATCATCAATGCCGAAATGGGCGCCGGCACGGCTTTCGGCATGGCGCATGACGTGACCGATCCGGCCCAGTGGGAAGCCGCCGTCGATGCCGCGCGCGAGCAGCTCGGCGGGCTCAATGTGCTGGTGAACAATGCCGGGATCGGCGTGCCGGGCAATATCGAGGCCTGCACCTTTTCAGACTGGCAGCGCTGCTTCGACATCAACGTCAATTCGATCTTCCACGGCTGCCAGAAGGCCTTGCCGCTGATGCGCGAACACGCGCCGGGATCGATCATCAACATCTCGTCCATCGCGGGCCTGATCGCGAGCGATACCATGCCGGCCTACAACGCGAGCAAGGCGGCGGTGTGGATGCTGTCGAAGTCGATCGCGTTGCACTGCGCGAAGAAGCAGATGAACATCCGCTGCAATTCGGTGCACCCGACCTTTGTCGATACCCCGATCCTTGACGGCACCGCGCGGGCGGCATCGCTCGACAAGGATGTGCTGCTGGAAAAGCTCGCGCGCCAGATCCCGCTCAAATTCGTGGGCGAGCCCAACGATATCGCCAATGCGGTGCTCTATCTCGCCAGCGACGAAAGCCGCTTCATGACCGGGGCGGAGCTGAAGCTCGACGGCGGTATCTCGGCGATGTGAAAATGTGCCGGGCAGCGGGCACCGCGATCAGGTGCCCGCCCGCCAGAAGGATTAATCCGCGATCAGGGCGACCGCGAGGTAGATCAGGATCGGGCTGCCGAAGCCGAGCAGCGTTGCGGCAACAAAGCCGACGCGCACCAGCATGGTGTCGATCCCGAAATAGTCACCAATCCCGGCGCAAACGCCAAAGACCTTGGCATTGGTCTTGTCGAGGCGGAAGCCGGCACGGGGCGGCTTGCCATCGGAATTGTGCGTGACGTTGTTCATGACGAATGTCTCCAGTCAGGGTGATGGCGGATCAGGCGACCATGCCGGGGCTGGCGGGCAGGATCGCATAGGCGAAGCTGGCAACCGTCAGGATAACGGCAAAGGCGGCGGAAGCGAAGCGGGCGGTGTTGTCAGAGCCGAACATGGCATGGGTCCTTTGAAAAAGCTCAGGTCCTGAGGCGCTAGGCTCAGGCAACGAGGTTCGGGGTGGCCGGCACGATCGCGTAGGCGAAGAAGGCAGCCGAAACGAGGATCGAGAAAGCGGCGGCGAACAGACGGTTCGAAGTTTCGATGGCGTACATGAGGAGGTCTCCTTGGTGTTTTTTGCTGTCCCGTGGGGCCATCCCGGGGATGCCAAGTACTTTGCAGGAGCCGTGCCAAACTCGAAAAATGGCGGAATTCTGCGGTTTTCCTGCTTTCAGCTAGCAAACGACCTATTCACCTGCGCGAAAGCTTGGGGTTTTTTCCCAACATTTGGCATTGGCGATTCCGACCCACTCGCCACTGGCCAAATCCCCGCCCCCTCGCTACCCGCTGGAACGCCATGGGCCTCAGCAAAATCAGCCTCGAGAACTTCCGCAACCATGCGGCCACGACGCTGGGCGAGACCGCGCATTTCAATCTGCTGGTGGGCGAGAACGGGGCGGGCAAGACCAATCTGCTCGAAGCCATTTCGCTGCTCGGCCCCGGGCGCGGGTTGCGGCGCGCGAACCTTGCCGATCTGGCACGCAGGCCCGCTCCCGGCGCAGCCCCCCTGCCCTTTGCCATCGGCGCCAGCCTGATCGAGCAGGGCACCGTCTCGGCGCGGCTCGGCACCTATACCGAGGCGGGCGCGCCCGGGCGGCGGCTGGTGCGCGTCAACAGCGCGGCCGCCACTGCGGCGAGCCTTGCCGAGTGGCTCGCGCTCTCGTGGCTTACGCCGGCGATGGACGGGCTTTTCACCGACAGCGCGGGCGCAAGGCGGCGCTTCATCGACCGCATGGCGCTCGCGATCGCGCCCGATCATGCGCGGCGCGTCAATGCGCTGGAGACGGCCCTGCGCGAACGCGGGCGGCTGCTCGATAATGGCGGCGATGCGCGCTGGCTCGATGCCGTCGAAGCCCAGGCGGCCGAGCATGGCGCCGCGGTCAGCGCCACCCGCGCGGAGCTGGTTGCGCGGCTGGTCGACGAGCTGTCCGCCCTGCCGCCTGAGCCCTTCGCCCGCCCCGCCCTCACCTATCGCCCCGGCGGCCCGGCCGACGAAGCCGCCTTGCGCGCCGAACTCGCCCGCGGCCGCCCGCGTGACCGTGCCGCCGGACGCGCACTCACCGGCCCGCAGCGCGACGAGCTGGAGGTCGTCATGGCCTCCACCCGCCAGCCCGCCGCCTCGTGCTCGACCGGCGAGCAGAAGGCGATGCTGATCGCGATCACGCTGGCCCACGGCATCCTTGCCTCGGCCGGACGCCCGAGCGTGCTGCTGCTGGATGAAGTCGCCGCGCACCTTGATCCCGTGCGCCGCACCGAGCTCTTCCGCCGCCTGCGGCAGGGCCGCGCGCAGGTGTGGATGACGGGGACCGAACTCGCCCCCTTCGATGCGATCCGCGAGGAAGCCGCGATCTGGCGGGTCAGCGGCGGCAGCGTCGAGCGGGTCTAACGCCCCGCCCTACTCGGCCTTGGGCAGCGCCCCTTCGACATCCCCCAGCGTCGCAGCGACCAGTCGCTCGATCCCCTGCGCGGTCGGGTGGATATTGTCGTTCTGGAACAGGTCGGGCTCGCGGTAGATATCCTCCAGCCAGAAGGGGATCAGGCTGGCGCCGTTCTGTTTGGCGAGGTCGCGGTAGAGCGCATCGAACTGCGCCTGATATTCCGGCCCGTAATTGGGCGGCGAGCGCATGCCCATCACCAGCACCGGGATCTCGCGCTGCTTCAGCTCGGCGAGCATCTGGCCGATATTGGCCTTGGTCTGATCGGGCGAGATGCCGCGCAGCAGATCATTGCCGCCAAGCTCGAGGATGAACAGATCGGGCTTGGCCTTCTGCGCATCAAGCGTGAAGGTGAGGCGCTGCAATCCGGCCGCGCTGGTATCGCCCGAAACGCCGGCATTGGTGATCCTGGCATTCACGCCCTTGGCGCGCAGGGCTGCTTCCAGCCGCGCGGGATAGCTTTCCCCGTCCTTGAGGCCATAGCCTGCAAACAGGCTGTCCCCGAAGGCGAGGATTCGGCGTTCGGGGCCCATCACGGGAATTGCGGGCAGCTCAGCCTCGGCCGCCTTTTCCGCCGCAGGAGCAGGTGCAGCCTCGTCCGCCTCTCCGCTGCACGCCGCCAGCGCCAGCGCAATCGTGCAAACCATTCCGATATTCGACCAACCGCGCTTGTGCATCCGCGAGCCTTCCTTAGCTGTAGCTTGTTGCAGCCCCTCACCTATGCCATCGGAACCCCGTGACAAGTCCCTCTCTCGCAATCTCCGCCCGCAATCTCACCCTGACCCTCGGCAGCAATGCCGCGCCGGTCACGATCCTGCGGGGTATCGATCTCGACATTGCCCACGGGCAGGTGGTCGCGCTGCTTGGCCCATCGGGCTCGGGCAAGAGCTCGCTGATGGCGGTGCTGTCCGGCCTCGAGCGCGCCAGCGGCGGGAGCCTCACCGTGGCGGGCGCGGATTTCACCGGCCTCGATGAAGACGGCCTTGCCGCCGCGCGCCGGGGGCGGATCGGGATCGTCTTGCAGGCCTTCCACCTGCTCCCCACCATGACTGCGGCAGAGAATGTCGCCACCCCGATGGAACTCGCCGGGATGGACAACGCGCAGCCGCGCGCCATTGCCGAACTCGAAGCGGTCGGCCTCGGGCACCGCACCGGGCACTATCCCACCCAGCTTTCGGGCGGCGAGCAGCAGCGCGTCGCGATTGCCCGCGCCACCGCGCCGCGCCCCGAACTGATCTTCGCCGACGAGCCGACCGGCAATCTCGACGCCGCCACCGGCGAGGAAATCATCAACCTGCTCTTCGCCCGCCGCGCCGAGACCGGGGCGACATTGCTGATCATCACCCATGATGCGAGCCTTGCCGCGCGCTGCGAGCGGGTGCTGACCATGGCCGACGGGGTGATCGTCTCGGACACGGCGCCCACCGCATGAGCCTGCCACTCGCGACTGCATGGAGCATCGCCCGGCGCGATCTCAACGCCCGTTTCCGCGGCCTCCGGCTGCTCCTGGTGTGCATCTTCCTCGGCACGGCGGCGCTTGCGGCAATCGGCACGCTGACCGCCGCGATCGAGCGCGAGCTGGCGTCATCGGGGCAGGAACTGCTCGGCGGCGACCTTGAAGTCGAGGTGTGGCAGCGCGACCTCAAGCCCGACGAAATGGCCGCGCTGGAAGAATATGGCGAGGTGTCGGGCGGTTTCCGCCTGCAGGCCATGGCGAGCACGCCCGAAGCGGCGGCCCCCATCGAATTGAAGGCGGTCGATTCCAAGTGGCCGATGTTCGGCAGGCTGGTGCTCGCCGATGGCCGCGAAGTCGGCGCGCCGCAGGGCACGGATGCATGGATTGCCGAGACCGCGCTCGAACGGCTCGGCATCAAGCTTGGCGACAGCTTCAAGGTCGGCACCATGACCGTGCGCGCAGCCGGCGTGATCCGCGACGAGCCCGATCGCCTGTCCGAAGGCTTCCAGCTTGGCCCGACGGTGATCGTCGCCGAGGGCGTCCCCGCCGCGGCCGGTCTGCTGCAACCCGGCGCGCTCTACCAGTCCAAGCACCGCGTCGCCTTTGCCGATCCCGCGCGCGATCCCGAGGCCACAGAAGAGGCGCTCACCCAAGCCTTCCCCGATGCCGGGTTCGACATCCGCACCCGCGACCGCGCCTCGCCCGGCGCAGACCGCTTCGTGCGGCAGATGAGCGATTTCCTCACCCTCGTCGGCCTTGCCGCGCTGGTGATCGCCGGGATCGGGATTGCGGGCGGCGTGTCCTCCTATCTCGATCAGCGCCGCAGCTCGATTGCGACGCTCAAGGTGCTGGGCGCGACCTCCTCCGATATCGTGCGCATCTATGCCATGCAGATCGGCGTCGCCGCGCTGGCGGGAAGCCTTGCTGGGCTGGCGGCGGGCGTGCTGGTCACGCCCTTGCTGGCCGGCGCGCTCAAGGGCCTGCTGCCGGTCGAGAGCGGCTTCATCGTCTCGCCCCCCGCCCTGCTGCTGGCCGGAACCTACGGGCTGCTCGTGGCCTTCACCTTTGCCGCCGCGCCGCTGCTGCGCGCGCGCACCTTTCCGGCGATGGCGCTGATGCGCTCTGGGATCGTACCGCTCTCGCGTGACAAGCGCGCGCTGATCGCAACCGGGCTCGGTCTGGCTGCGATTGCCGCGCTGGCCCTGCTCACTACCGCGCAGCCGATGCTTTCGGGCGGGTTCCTGCTCGGCGCAGGCGGCGCGCTGGTGCTGCTCGCAGGGCTTGGCTGGGCGATCCAGACCCTCGCCCGCCGCCTGCCCCGCCCGGCCAATCCGCTGCTCAGAAGCGCGCTCGCCAATATCCACCGCCCCGGTGCGCCCACCGGCGCATTGGTGACTGCGCTCGGCTTCGGGCTGGCCGCCTTCGTGCTGCTCGCCGCTGTCCAGAGCGCGATCGACGGCAATATCCAGCAGCGCGTGCCGCAAGAGGCGCCCGACTACTTCGTGCTCGATGTGCCGCGTGACAAGGAGCCGCGCTTCTTCGAACTCGTGCAGACGGACTTCCCCAAGGCGGGAATCCGAACCGTGCCCACGATGCGCGGCGCGGTGCTGGCCTACGGGCCGAAGGACAAAATGATCCGCGTCGCCGATCTCAAGGAGCTTCCCGAGGGCGCATGGGGCCTGCGCGGCGAGCGCGGGCTGACCTATGCCGACACCATCCCGCAGGGCAACCGGCTGGTCGCAGGCGAATGGTGGAGCCCGTTCCATCGCGGCGAACCGCTGGTCTCGGTCGACAAGCGGCTAGCCGATGCGGTTGGCCTCAAGGTCGGCGATTACATCACCGTCGGCATCCTCGGCGTGGAGCGCACCGCGCGCATCGCCAACCTGCGGGAGATCGACTGGGAGAGCATGGGGTTCAACTTCATCCTCGTCTTCAGCCGCAATGCGATCAGCGATGCGCCGCACAATCTTTCTGCAACGGTCGACCTGCCCGACAATCCCGATAGCGAGGCGCGCGGACGGCTGCTGCGCGCGCTGGTCAGGGAATTGCCGTCAAGCTCGGTGATCGAGGTCGGAGGAATTCTGGTCGAGGCGCGCAACCTCCTCCAGCAGGTCAGCCTTGCCACGCTCGCTGCGGCTGCGGTGACGGTGCTGGCAGGGCTGGCGGTGCTGATGGGCGCGATTGCCGCCGCGCGGGCGGCGCGCACCTATGACACGGTGATGCTGCGGGTGCTGGGCGCGAGCCGGCGGCAAATCCTGCTGCTGCAACTCGCCGAATACGGCCTGCTGGCCGCGGTGCTGGCGCTGGTCGCGCTGGCGCTGGGCGGAGGCCTCGCATGGGTGGTGATCACCCAGCTGTTCGAATTCGACTGGCTACCCGACTGGGGCCAGGTGCTGGCCGTGCTGGGCCTTGGCGTGGGGCTGGTGCTGGCCTTCGCGCTGGGCGGATCGCTGCCGCTCTTGAGCGCCAAGCCGGCGCGGGCGCTGCGCGAGCTCTAGAGCCCCGTCAGCGCCCGTTCCGTCGTCTCGAATTAAGCGAAGACGTCCTCGGCGTAAGGATCCTTCGGGTCAGGGCCAAAGCGGTTGGGGCCGCGCGTGCCTTCGATGCACATGAACACCAGCAGGATCAGCCCGCCCAGATAGGGGATGAAGCCAAGCAGGATGAACCAGCCCGACTTGTCCTGATCGTGGAAACGGCGGACTTGCACCGCGAGACCGGGAATGAAGAAGACAGCCAGATAGACCAGTACCAGTATCAGCACGCCAATGCTCGACATCGGATCGGCAGAGTCCGGGGCCGGTGCCGTAAACAGTGCGGCGACAAGCATCAGCGGCACCAGCAGCAGGATCTGGAACAGCACGAACATCCAGTATTCCTTACGCCGCGAACGCCCGGAAAAATCGGCGTACCGCTTGAGCGGCATGATCATCCATTCCATTTTCTGATCCCCTTTGTGAAACTTCCGATGAAGTGCTGACAAATCAACATAATCACTTGCCCGGCGCAAATGAAAAAGGCCCCGCGCATTGCTGCGCGGGGCCCTTTCATGTCGCCGTTGCGGCGTGCGATCAGAAGCGGAAGCGCACCAGACCGCCCCAGGTGCGCGGCGGGCTCGGGTAGCCCGAAACCGTGCCGGCCTGCGCCACGCCGTCAAACACCGTCAGGATGTATTGATCGTTGAGCAGGTTGCGCGCGAACAGGCCGACTTCCAGCCCGTTGTCGAGCGCCAGCGTGGTCGAGGCGTTGACCAGATTGACTTCGCGTTCGAACAGACGGGTGTTGCCGAGTGCCCGGTTGAAGGTCGGCAGGCCGTTGTTGATGTTGACGTTGCTTTCGTGGCTGTAGTCAACACGGGTGATCAGTCGGGTACCGCCATCGCCCAGCTCCCAGGTGTGGGTCGCCGAGGTGCGCAGGTTCCAGCTCGGGATCCCGCCGACGCGCTGGCCGGTGAG
>Ga0315900_10001025_pt1 | contig 45030 bp, 26 predicted proteins | sample LakEriMetagenome_FD_203521 | JGI IMG/M metagenome (GOLD analysis project Ga0315900, IMG submission 203521) | Freshwater fungal communities from buoy surface, Lake Erie, Ohio, United States - Buoy 12 MA114 | ecosystem: Environmental > Aquatic > Freshwater > Lake > Lake biofilm | place: USA: Lake... | reverse complement strand
GTCAGCTGCCACTGCGGGTCGATGACTTTGGAGGGTGTCAGGATTTGATCGAGCATAGCGGCGCGATTCCATTTCGTGCCGATGTGGCTGAGGTCGGGGCCGAAGTCGATGCCTGCTCCCTGGGCGCGGTGGCAGGCGATGCAGACGCCCGCGAAGTGCGCTCTGCCGCGAGCGGCGTTGCCTTTGATCGAAAGGAGTGCGGCGGGGTCGATCTTGGGGCCGAGGATTTGGCGACGTTGGGAATCAGGGAGGAAGCGCTCGAACAAATCGCGCCGCAGGGGCTCGTTCTGGCCGCTGCCTTTGGCGATGGTCTGGGCTCGGAGCTCGGCGCTGAGTTTGTCATCGAGGAGGGCTAGGAGCAGGCTGAGTGCGCCGCTGTTGGTGGCGAGGAGCGGGTCGAGTTGCTTGGCATCGCCAGCGAGGAGCCGCTCCATGGCTTCGTTTTCGGCTTTGCGCTGGATGATGGTGGCAGGGGCGAGCTCATCGGCGGAGTCGGGTTTCATTTCCGCGATCCAATCGCGCAGGAGGAGGATGCCGCGGTCATCGAGGAGGTGGGTGCCGAGGTAGGGCATGTGGCCGAGCCCTGCGGTGGCCATGCGGTAGAGCAGCACGCTGCGGGCGGGGTCGCCGGTGGCGATGACGCGTGCGTCGGGCAGCCCGAGGTCGCCCTGCACGGGCCTGGCATTGAGGAGTGCGGCCTCTTTGATGACGGTGTCCATGTCCATGCGGCTGGGCACGCCGCCGCCGCTGTTGAAGCGGTGGCACACGCTGCAGTTCACATGCAGGTAGCTGCGGGCGCGGGTTGACACGGTGCCCTGGGTGCCGTGCGGATCGGCAAAAGGCGGCTCTGGCGGCGTGAATCCGAGCCGGGTGAGGACATCGAGCTGGTCGCCCGTGGCCTGGGCCGTGGGCAGGCCGAGCTGCCGCGCGGTGAAGCTCTGCGCGAACTGATTAAAGAGCGTGTGGCAGCGGGCGCATTCGCTGCGGCTGTAGAAGCGCCAGCGCTGCTGCATTTCGCCGCCGGGCGCGGTTTTGTCCTTCACGGTGAAGGTGGTCTCGGTGCCTTGTTTTGGCACGAGTTCGGCATCGGTTTGCGCGGTGTTCCAGCGGTAGGTGTAGTTGCCCCAGAGGCTGCCGTCGAAGTGCAGGAGCTGTGTTTCAATGCGGCGGCGGGTGGCGGGATTCCCACGCTCCATGTCGAGGGAGTAGGTCTTAGCCAAGACGGCTCCGGCGGGAAATGCCCATCGATTCCGCAACACGACGCCCTTTGACTCCGCGGCGACTGTGACGCCGGATCGGTCAGGAAACGCGACCCACCGATGCGCGGTAGCATGGTCCGCCCAGCGCGGGGCGAGGATCTCATACGGCTGCACCCCGGGCGCGGGGACTTGTGCGGCGGTGTCGCTGAAAAGCCCGGTGTCGCTGAGTTTGAGCGGGAAGGCAGAGTTCTGCCCTTGTCGCGGATTTTTGGCGAACTGCCACAGTCCGCCGCCGCTGTAATCCACGATTAGGCACTCGCCATCATGCCCGCTGCCAAAACCAGCGGGCATGAGTGTGCTGCGGGCGATTTCACGATGCTCGGTGACCTTGTCGCTCTCGGTGCGCAGGGACCAGAAAGTGCCCATTTGATAGTCAGCGTAGAGATACGCGCCCTTCAGCTCGGGCAGCCTCTCGCCATTATAAAACTCGCCGCCAGTGATGCTGGCAGCTTCCTCGTGCGAATGGGCGACGAGCGGCGGCACGATGGGCGTGGGGCCGCGCGGGCTCTCCGGGCGCACGTCGTGTTTGCTGGCCTCCGTGATGCTCCAGCCGTAGTTTCCGCCGCGCTGGATGCGGTAAATCATCTCCCACAACTCCCAGCCGACATCGCCGACGAAGAGGTCGCCGTTTCTCGGGTTGAAGCTCATGCGCCACGGATTGCGCAGACCGTAGGCCCACACCTCGCCGCGTGCTTTCGGCACTTTCACGAAAGGATTATCCTGCGGGATGCTGTAGGCCATTCCATCGCTCGGATGATCCACATCGATGCGCAACACGCTGGAGAGCAAATCGCTGATGTCCTGGCCGGTGGCCAGCGAGTCCGGCGGGTCCGGCGCGGCGGCATCGCCCGTGGAAATGTAGAGCATGCCATCGGGACCAAAGCGCATGTTGCCGCCATTGTGCCCACCCGCCGACCAGGAGATGATGAGCTTGGCGCTGGCGGGATCGATTCGCGGCGGAGACTCCTCCGTGACGCGGAAGCGCACGATATGCGTGCCGTTTTCGACCAATGGCTGGCCTCTGATATCCATGATTGCCCAGGTGAAGACGAAACGATTTTCTTTAAAGCGCGGATGAAACGTGAGTGCAAAAGACTGCGTCACTCCAGGATGATAATCTGTCATCTTGCCGAAGGGCTCCGCCTTCTCCGCGCCAGCAGCAGGGACGAAGGAATACATGCTGCCGCTTTGCTCCAGCACCACGAGCCGATCCGTGCCCGGCAAGGGGGTGACATCGAGCGGCTTCACGAACGTCAGTTTCGGATAAAGCCGCTCCACAACAAACGGCGGCGGTGGCTCCGGCGTGCCCTGGACCCGCGAGGTCGTCCACGGCACACGCTCCTGCGCGGCGACGGCGAGGCAGGTCAGGTGAAGGATGAGGAGATAGCGCATGATGAGTGGTGGGCGGCCATCATGGCTTCTGAAATGGAACTGTAGCCTCTCCCAAATGCCTTTGGAGTTCCGCCGCATTCACTTTCTGAACGGTTGTCTTGTCATTCTGCGTCATCGCGGCGGCGGTGCCGGCGGCTTGGCCGAGCATCATCCAGGTGGGCTCGACGCGGAGGGAGTTAAAGGCGACACGGGAACTGCTAAGGGCGCAGGTGACGAGGAGATTCACACACTCGGAGGCCTTAGGTGTGAGGGCGCGATAAGGGATCTCGTAAATCGGCGGGATGACGAGATAACCGCCTTCATTGATGACCTCTTTGCCGTCGGGCGTGGCGAGGCGACGCACGACGTGCGAGTCCACCGGGAAGCAGCCGAGGGCGATGGCGTCGGGCTTGGTGAGGTCTTCAAAGAGATCGCGCTGGGTCATGACGAAGTCACTGATCATGCGGCGGCCCTCGCGGGCGTAGAGGTCGTAGGGCCAGTGGGCGTTGTCGGTGAACTCATCTTTCGGCAGGCCCCACTGCTGGATGTTTTGCCGGATGGACTCGGGCACGGCCGCATCAGTTCGCAGGAACCAGAGCATGCGGTGGGTGTAGCCGCGATGCGTTTCCCAAATCTGACGGCGCTCCTTCGGCGTGGCGTCTGGGTAGGCATCCGCACCGCCCGCGAGGCCCCAGTGCAGCAGGTAGTTCACGCCGTCGTTCATCTTGGCCTTGTCGCCGGGAACACCGCCGCCGAAGCCAAACTTGGCGTCTTTGCCGAGACGAGCGATCTCGCGCCGGAGCAGCTCGAACTCGGCGGGATCGTAGCTTTGCGGCGCGGTGAGTTCGACGCGCTTGGCGGGATCTTTGGTGAGGCAGGCGTAAAGATTGGCGGCTTGCAAATGCGTGTCGCCATCACCTTCACGCACGTCGGTAGTGAGGCCCTGCACATGCGGCAGCAGCGTCTTGCCATCCGCCGCGAGTCCGCTGATGGGGCTGCTCATAACGGGCAAATCGATGGGGCCGGGCGGATTCACAAGCTTGGTGAGCACTCCGGCGAGGGATTCGCCATACTTGGAGCGTGATTCGCGTCCGATGGTGAAACTCACACCCGCGATCGGCAGCAGATCGCCGTAGTAAGTGGCATCAATGAAAACGGAAGCCTCAATGCGGCCACGATAGTCGGAATAGACCCGCACAAGTTGCGCATCCTTCTTGTCGGCACGCACCGGCTGAAAACGATCCGCAAAGACCACGCCCTCGGCTTTGAGCCAATCGCTGAGGATCTGCTCCATCACATGCGGCTCCGGCGTGGCGGTCTTTTTGCCGTAGTGAGCATCCACTTTCGCCCGCAGCTCGGTCCACAGGCCACCGACACTTTCCGGCTTCATGCGGTCTATCTCTCCAAAGCCAATCGTCTCGGCAAAACGTCCGCCCACATGCATGGAGGCATCCGCCAGCACCACATGCTGAACGCCCGCACGCCGCGCCGAGATCGCCGCTGCGATGCCCGATGGTGTGGCACCGAAAACGGCCACGTCATACGGCTGTGTGATGGGATTTCGCCCCGTGGCCTGATTCACGATCACACGCTGCCGTGCCCGCTCATCGAAGCTCCCGCGCTGCACATCGTCCTCGTGAAAAAGGGTCATGAGGACCTGCTTCTCGACGGACTTACGGTTGTAGTCGTAGATGAGGCGGATCTCGCCGGGAGGCCCCTCGACGGCATCGGGATAGGAGACGCCGCCGCGTTCATCGATCAGCAAACCTTTGCCCCAAGTGCGGCCATCATCCTCCGAGAGATACGCCGTGAGATGCGATCGCACCTTGCCCGCATGACGCACCATCAGCAGCCGACCACTGGCCAGCCTGCGAATGAAAAAACGCGACTCCGCGTGCTCGACGCCCGATGGCGCGACATCCGTCCAAGTCTTACCGCGATCTTTGGAAAACGATTCGCCCAGCCCGTAACCCGTGCGCACCGGCATCCAGAGCGAGCCATCCTTGCGCTCAACGATCATATTCTCGTCGCCGTTGCGGTCTTCGTATTTCGGGATGGTCGCGCTGCCGAACTCCACAAACGTCGCCCCCTGATCCGCGGAGCGCAGGATGCGCGAGCTGCGTTGGTCGCGCCAGATGCACGTTGGCATCAGCCACTCGCCGGAACTGAGCACGGTCGGCTTGTTCAGCATCACACCCACGCTGAGGTGCCGTGGCTGCGACCACAGCGGATCAGCGACCGACGCATCCTCCGTCATGATCGCGAAGTTATGCATTGATGCGTTGTCCTTCTGGCTCCAAAACAACCACAGCCGCCCCTGCGGATCATGCCACAGACAAGGATCAAACGCCCGCACCGGCCCCGGCCCATCGGGATCAATCACCAGCTTCAATGGCGACCACGAGCGCCCATCATCCGCGCTCGTGCATAGCATCACATAGTTATGGTGATCCTCATTAATCCCGCCCCCATACCAAGCCGCCCAGAGCCGCCCATTCCCCGCCCGCTCGATGCTAGGGATGCCCTGATGCATGCGGCGGTCATCCGCGTATTCCGCCTTGGGTGAAAAGTCCGGCAGCGTGCCTTTCCGTGCGCCGGTTTCGTCAGCGGCATCGCTCGCGAGCGGCGCGATGAAGCCGGCGAGAAACGTAAGGCAATAAAACAGGTGTCGGTTCTTCATCGCATTGTCTTTGGTGTTTACTCGTTGGAAATCAGTGCTGCTTTACGATCACGCGGCGTTCGAGTCCTCGCACGCTGCCATAGGTGTCGACCCATGGATGTGGAGGCGGCGGATAGCCCAGGACAACATACAGTCACCATTCGGCCCTATTTGCGGGATTGTCTTGCAATTTGGGATGAAAGACTATTTCTAAATGAACCATGCCAGTCCGGAAAATCAAAAACTCAAACCCCAATGCCGACACCAAACTCCAGTTGGAGGAAAGCGCCTTCAGTGGAGAGGATCTCAGCCTGCCCATGATCGGCGCTGCCATAGCCACACGGGGATTTCATGCCAGGTCCATATCCTGGCACTCGCATGACCGACATGAGCTGCTCATGCTGCTGGATGGCGGCGCGGCCTATGAGTTCGAGAACGGCAGCGAAATGGAACTCGCCGGAGGTCAGATGATCATCGTCCCCGCACGATTCCGGCACCGGGCATCAAAAGACGTGCGGATGCCCTCGGTCATCTGCGCCGTTAGCTTCGACACCGCACGCCCTGCCTCGCGGCACAGCACCTTTACCACAAAGGAAATGGCCTGGATCGCCGCACAGTTTCAAAGCCGCGCCCCCCAATTGCACACCATGAGTCTGGCGCTTCGGCGCATGGCACATGCGCTGCATCAAATGATCCTCCAGCAGTGCAAATCACCGCTCACTCCCGACGGTACCGCCTCCATGCGCCTGCTCGTCGCATCCATCATCGTCGAGGCCGCCCGGCACACCAGTGGCATGCATCAACGCAGCACTGTTGATGCCGTGACTCTAGCCACACAGCACATGGAAGCGCGTTTCACCGCGCCACTTCCCATGAACGAGGTGGCCCAGAAAGCCGGATGCAGCCGCGCTCACCTGTTCCTCGTCTTCAAACGCGAGACCGGCATGAGTCCGAACGACTGGCTGCAACGCCGCCGCGTCAAAGCCGCCACCGACCTGCTCCGCGCCACGGACCGCAAACTCGAAGACATCGCCACCGCCGTCGGCTTCTCCTCCGCCCAGTATTTCTGCCAAGTTTTCCGCAAATACACCGGCAAGACGCCCGGCGAGCATCGCCAACCATGACCTCCTAGATTGATGGAGACGGCAAGCGGTGATGCCCGGCAAAACTTCGGCGCTTTTGAGTTCGATGGTGAACTATTTGGCAATACATCTACGGACACTTCTATCGGGCACCGGATCGCGTCTGGAACCTGAGTTGTTTCTTCAAAACGATACGCGCCGAGTGGATGTCGCCATACAGCTCGCCGGGAGAGCCTTTGATCTGGGCCCAGATGGCGGCGAGGGTGCCGTCGGGGAGTTCGGTCAGGGTGGGATAGCAAATGGACCAGCCACCGACTTTCGCCGGGCGATCGGCGAGGAGTGCGGGCTCGCTCCAGGTCACGCCTTCGTCGCGAGAGGTGCGAAGGTGCAGTGGAAAACGCAGAGGCGTGGGGCCGGGGTTGTAGGTGAGGACGAGTGTGCCATCGCGGGTGCAAAGCAGGTGGGAGGCACTTGAGGTCCCGGTGAGGCCGGTCTTTTCAGGTGCACTCCATGTCTCGCCTTTGTCGGTGCTGATGGACCGCCAGAGCAGGCCGTCCTTGGTGCGCAGCATCATGTGAATTTTGCCGGACTTGGTCTCAGCGATGGTCGGCTCGCCGCCCTGGCCTTCCGGATTGGCCACCGCGCCGAAACGCGTCCACGTCTTGCCGCCATCTCGCGATTTCATGACACCGCCGGCCTTCGTGCCGCGTGTGTGCAGCGGCACGAGTAGCTCGCCGGTGGACAACGCGATGCCATTGGAGCGAGTGGTGTGGTTTGGCTGGTTGATCTTCACCAGCTCGGTCCAAGTCTTCGCCGAATCACTGCTGCGGCGGAAGTAGATGTCGATCTGCGGATCGAAGCAGGAGAAGAACAAGAATGTCTCTTTCCCGGCGACGAACAGCGAGGGATCGAAGTCGGCCCGGCCCGCGATGTCCTGCAAGACGGTCGCCTCGCCCCAGGTGTGGCCTTGATCCGATGAAAACGCCTGCACGATCCGCTGCGACTCCGCCCCCTCCGATGGCGACGAGAACCACGCGGCCATCAACCGCCCATCGGGCAGCACCGTGATGCTTGGCCCCAGATTGTAGCCCGAAGTATTCGCCGGGTCCTTCGGATCGGTGCTCGTGTGTGTGAAGACGACTGTGCGGTCGGTGATCTGGATGGGAGAATCTTCTGCCGCCAGGACAGGCGCGAGGAGAAGCAGATGAAGCGACCGAAAGGAACCGGAGCGGAGCGGAACCGAAGTGCAGCGGAGATAGCCGAAGGCAAATAGCCGACGTAGTTGATTCAAAAAAGGTCGGCAAACAGCCTGCCAAACTGATTTCAAAGAGATGCAGGCAACTGCGAGGGTGTGTTTCATGGCGGAATTCTTTTTTCGCAGGTTTACAAACACGCTAGTGCTTCGACACCGCCGTCATCAGGAACTCGAGCGCCTTGTCCAGCGTGGGCCGCACGCGGGGCTGCCCCCTGTAATTCCCCATGCGCACCACCACGAGATCGTGCGACGGAATGATCCACACGAACTGACCGCCCGCGCCCATCATGCCGTAGGACTCCTTTGGAATCGGCCACGCGCCGTCGCCGTTGATCCAGAACAAGCCGCCGTACACGGGACGCCCGTCGGCCACCCAAGCGGGCGCGAGCGTACTCACGAAGTCGTTGTAGTACTCGGGCAGGATGCGTTCGCCGCCTGGCGTGACGCCGTCGTTCAAGTACAGATTGCCCAGTCGCGCCCAATCGCGGCCCGACATGAATTCGTAGCCCTGCGTGAGGAAATTGCCGAAGGAATCGGTCTCCATCACCATCGTGCGGACGCCGATCTTGTCCCACAGGTTGCGCTGCGGATATGAGAGGTAGTCTTCCTTCAGTTTCTCGGCACCCAGCCGGTTCAGATAGTTGATGAGCACCGGATCGGTGTTGCGGTACCGGCCGACGGTGTTGGGCGGCCACTGCTGCGGACGCGTCGCTGCGTACTTGAAGGCGTTGCCGGCGCCCGTGTAGAGATACATGTGGTCAGGATACGGACCCTTCGGGTCGTAGTCGGGATCGGCGTTGCTGATGATGCACAGGCCGCTCGACATCCGCAGGAGGTCTTGGATCTTGATCGCCTGGCGCGGGTCACCCGCGGTCTGCCATTCCGGGATCGGCGCGGGCTGTTCGAGCGTATAGACACCCTTGTGAATGAGCGTGCCCATAATCGTGGAGGACACGCTCTTGCCCATCGACCAGCTCTCGAGCGGTGTGGACTTGGTGATGCCCTCGCCGTAGCGTTCGCCGATGATGCGGCCTTTGTAGGTCACGACGAAGGCCGTGGTCTCGGCCTCGGGGAGCGAGAACGCAGATTCCACCGCGGCCTTCACCTTGGCCTCGGCCACGCCTTCGGGCAGCGGCGTCGCGGGCAGACGATCCCCCATCGGCCAATCCTGTGAGTCGGCGGGCGGCAGGTTCGGCTTGACCGTCTTCGGCGTGAAGTTGAGCTTGTCGCTGCCTTCCGCATAGGTGATGCAGCCCTGGCTGCCGGTGTAAACCGCCGTGCGCACCGTGCCGTTTGGCAGCGAGACGCTTACCGTCTTCTTCACCTTGTCCACGACGGGCTTGCCCATCTTGGCGCGCGCTTCATAAGGCGCGGTGAAGTAGCCCACATGCTCTGCGGCGAAGGCGATGTCGTAGCCGGTGATGAACACGGCCGAGCACATCGTCTTGGCAAAGCCCGACGCATGGTGCGAGAGCGGGTCGCCGGGCACCAGTTCGTGCGTGGTGGGCAGCTCCAGCGACTTGCCACGGGCAATCAGCTTCTCGCGGGCGGCATCCACGGGGGCCGCCGCGGCAGGAGCGGGTGCGGGCTCCTGCGCCGCCATGCATGTGGCCCCGAGGGCCGCGACCAGAGTGGCGAGTGGGGTAAGCCGCAGGGCTGCGACAAGGGTGATGGTGTGTTTCATGGTGAGCGGGAAAATGGCTATGGGTTGATCCGCTCCACATCGACATACAGCGCTCGCAGAGTCGGCGCGTCGTGGATGTAGAGGAGGCGGCCCGGGCTCACTTCGCGCAACGCGGTGTAGTTGAAACCTCCGGAGTCGGTGATGACGGTGTGATGCGTCCAGGTTTTGCCTTGGTCGGTGCTGAACATGAGATTCGACCCAGGGCGGCCGTAGCTGCATGCGACCACGCCATTGCTCATGACCACCATGTCAGGCGAGACGCTGCCTTCCTCGAGCGTGATGAGCGGGGTCCACGTCTTGCCACCGTCGTGCGACCAGGTTTGCCGCAGCGGCTGAAAAGAGCTGGTTCGCTGAACTGACATCATCTCGCTGGCGGAGAAACGCACCAGGGAGGGCTCCTGACCATCGCCGAAGGTGGAGAAATGGCTCCAAGTCGCGCCGGAATCGGTGGATTTCATGAGATAGCAGGCTCCGACGCCCTTCTTGATCGTCGCGTAAACCACTGCCATGACTTCATGGTTTCCATTGTCGAAAATATCCCGGTCGAAGACGGCGGTCTGCCCGGTTTCCACGGGCAAATGGATGAGGTTCTCAAATGGCGTGAAGGTCTCCGCCTGTGAGTCAAACCGGTAGCTCATACCGATATAGGTGCCAGCCTCATACCTCACATTCCAACGCGACACCCCGAGTATGTGACCGTCCGCCAGTCGCACGTGTGGCTGGGGCGCGAAGGTTTTGAATTGCAGGTCTTTCACCGGCTGCCAAGTCTTGCCAGCATCCTTGGAACGCAGCACGCCATAGGGCTCAAACGCGGCGTCCGGCCCCTGACCGACGCTCAGCATGAGCACGCCCTGGCCCACATCGTAAAGATAAGGGCGGGTGGGCGGAAGTGGCCTGCCCTGCTTTGCGTCTGGCACAGCGATGCCGGTCCCGGGATCGTATGCTCGCACCTGATGACCGCCGTGGCGCGGCTGGTCCCATCCAGGAGTGGGTGGGATCTCCCATGGCTCGCCGACGGTGATCCGCAGTTGCGGTTTGGTTGGCTCACCGGCTCGCTTGCGAAGACCCAGCCGCACCGATTGCCAATGCGCAGCGCCCATCCATCCTGGGGACGTCGAGCCAAACTGCACGAAGGCTTCCGCATTCTCCGCCTTTTTCCAAAACGCCCCTTCACCGCGAATCATTACCTTCCCATCGGCGGCGATGCTCATGTCGCGATCACGGATAACGAGTTGGTAGGTGTGAAACTGGGTCTTCGCATCGAATAGCGCCACTCGATCATGAAACGTCGCGATCTTTTCCGGCACGAGCAGGAGTCCCTCCTGATGTTTCCCGTCGCTGACGATCAAACCCACCGGCACACCCTGCTGCGCGGGCCACATGGCCGAGCGGCCTTTTCGGGCCGCTACAGACTCCACACGCACCGTGGCTTCGACGACAATCTCAGTGCCCGGCTGTGGCTTCCATGCCACGCGAAAAGCACCATCAGCAGTCGCCGAATCATCCACGAGATGCAGCGCTCCATTCGCCAGCGCAGCCTTCGCCGCAAGCTCACCGACGGCTTTCCATCCCTGCTCCTGCGGCAGCGATTTCGCATCGTAGTGAACGAGCCAGGTGGTGGGTTCTTCGGCGGCCTTGACTTGGCCGAAAGCAACGAGAAGCGATGAAATGATGAGGAGCGGGTGTTTCATAGGATGTCTATTTTCCGTTGGCGTAGCCTTGGAATCTCGCGTCCAGGACCTCGGTCTTCGGCTGGCCTTTGGCGAAATAGAAACGGTAGCGCAGAGTGAGGCTGTCGCCTTTTTTGATGGTGTAGTCGCCAGCGCCTGCGGGCTTGTCGGGTTCGAAATCGTGAAGGCCAAAGGGATTCACGGCGAAGAGTCCGTAGTCGCGGGCGTGCCAAGTGGTCGGCGAGCGGAAGTTGCTGGGATGATTGAAAATGACGACGCCGACGGCATTGCCTTTCGGGTCGGGGCCGTAGTAGCAGACCCAGTTCGCGTGCTTGCCCCAGATTTCGAGATCGCGGACGCCGTTGCTGTTGAATGCGTGCCCGGTTGAGGGCCCCGTTTTCACGCCGCTCTTGCTGCTGTTCAAGCTGAGCGATGGGCAGAGACGCAGGGCCATGGTGCCTTCTTTGGTGTCACCGATCAAGACATCGCCTTCAGTGGCCTTCAGCGTGATGTCGAAATCGAGTGTCTTCTCGCCCTCTGGCAGCGCGGTGATGGTGATACGGCGCACGTCAGTCATCACGGCTTTGTTTTCCGGTCCAATCCAGTGCGTCGAGGCGGTGAAGCGCCCTTGATTGCCTGTGGCCTGCACATCCGTGAAGCCGGAGTGCGCTTGCTTGCCGAACACCTGATACTCCGCCCAGAAGTTGATTTCATTGATCCGCGAATGCCCAAACCACAGCGAGCGATGATGCGGATGATCCACAAACATCGCCTCGCCTGGAACATCCTTTTTCATCGGAAACTCCCGCGATACATTCACCCCAGCCGCACCGATGAGCGGATACATGTAAGGCCGCGCCACCTCTTTGGTGATGTATTCCGTGAAGACTTGCCCATCGATCTCGACGCGCATCCCGGTATCGCTGGGTTTCAGCGTGACTGTTTGTGCGTGGGCGATCAACGGCAGAGTAAGCAGTGCGATAAAGGTGTGTTTCATGGGATTGGGATGCGTGGTTCGTGAATCAGTGTGCGGGCATGGGGCTCCTTCAATCCTTTGGAAGCTCCTAAAATGTCCCTGCAATGAAACAATTCGATGTGGTTCATGGCTGATGGAGTGGCGAATGGTTCACTTTTGGACCGATTGAGGCGGCACGGCGATCACTTGGTCGATGAGGACCTGATCGGGCGATCTTGAGTCCTTCACATAGGTCGGGCCGGTGAACTTCAGGGAGACCCAGACTTCCATCTCGTTGTTCGGCGGCGGGACGGCGCCCCAGCCGATGGGAAGCCAGAGGTAAACGTTCGACCAGAGACCGCAATGGCCGGTGAGAGGTGCCGTGGCGACATGGTGCCAATGCCAGGCTTCGTCCTGCGGAATCCTGTCCTTGTCCAATGTCATGGAACCCCAGTCGCGCGGGGCCACGTCGTCGTGGATCTTCATTTGGAAAGGCACCTTGTGCTCGCCCGGTTTGCCGCTGCCGAAGCTGCGGGCCTGTCCGCCTGCGGCACCGGGGTCTTTCACGAGGCTGGCAGCGGGCGCACCCATGCCCACCAGCCGCAGGTTCGCGTTGCGGCCCACGAACCGGGCGGGCGGCTCCAGGCGCAGGGCGGCGAGTTCGCCATCGAAGGCGGGGCCTCCGTTGTTGACCCAGACATGCACGTGGGTGGCCCAGGTTTGGATCAGCATACGTTTGTTCTTTTCGTAGCGGCGCAGCACCTCTTCCTTGCGGCCCTTCCATTCGGGGCTCTCCGCGCAACGGTGCCACAGGTGCAGGATCCCGGAATCGACCGGCACGCGCTCCCGTTGCACATGGCGGAGATGTTTCGCGTTCGCCTCGCCCGCACATAGCGCTTCGGCTTCGTCAAGCCAGGCGTTGACCCGGGTGTAGAACTCGGCGTTCAGCCAGGGAATCACCGGGGCGGGCGTTTCGAAATACGGCTGGTCACCGGATTCGGTCAATGCGGCGAGCCGGTCGTAATACTTCCGCATGGGACCCGCAGCGGGACCGAAGTAGCCACGGAGATACTCGTCGATGAGTACCCTGTCCTCCAGCTCCGGATGGACGGATTTCCGAAAGAACAGCCAGTCGCGCATGGGGCGGAACGACAAGTCGATGCCGGCCTGCTCGATGAACACCCGGTCGATGCCGAGCCGGTGCCAATGCTCGAGATTCTTCAGGATCTTGGTCGTGCCGTCGTAGGGATAGCGGAAGGGAGTGCGAAGCTGCGCGTAATCCCAGGCCAAGAGCTGCCCGTCTTGAATCGCCTTCGCCCAGCCTTCGGTGACTTCCCGCGCGGTGCGATTTGTCGGCGCACTCAGAGGCCGCAACACGTCGGCGATTTCGTCGGCGCGGTATTCCAGATCCAGCAGCGCCAGCCGGACGACCACGTTTTCCCGGGGACGAATCGTCTTGGGTGCTCGCTTGGTGAACTGATAGGCCTCGGTCATCAGCCGCACGTCCGGGTATTTGTCGGCGATGCGAGCCGCGACGTCATTGACGAAAGCGAGCGTCGTGCCGGCGTAGGAACCCTCGCGCTGGGCGATGGCGGAGCACTCCGGGCAGCGGCAGTATTTGGAACTCGTGTCGTTCTGCGAGAACGCATACATCCGGGGCGGCGGCGTGCCCTTTTGCGCGGCTTCCGCGCGGTCTTCTTCGATGTATTGTTGCAGTTGTTGCGCGACGCGTTCCTTGAGTTCGGCATTCGTCAGGCAGAAGTCGTGACCCAGCGGGCCATCGGGCCGGGGCGCTCGTTTTCCGTCCGCCATCATCGCGAAGAACTCGGGTTTTACGTCCTGCCACTTCTCCTGATAGATGGAAAAGGTGTGGCTGGAGCCGGGACGGCCGAAACGCTCGGAAAACCCGAAGCGCGGCTCATAGAGCCAGAAGCTGCCGCCGTTGAAGTGGCCGCCGTTGTAGCGGTTGCGCACGAGAAAGCGGGCGTAATCCTCCTTCGAGATGCGTTTCGGGTCGTCGTGTCGCGGATAGAGCGTGGTCTCGCGCCAGGAGAACGCGGGCCGGCCGCGCACGTCGAGAGCGGGGACCGCGAAGTCGCGATTGGCCGGGACGATCTCGATGTCTGGCGCGATCCACCGGCAGCCCGCCTTTGAATCGAGAAACTCATACACGGCGTAAAGGGTGCCGCGTGGACGCCCTCCGGTCAGGATGAGGTCCTCGCCCGCCGTGAGCAGCACCCAGTCCTCCTCGCCCAGCGCCGCGAGATCGACCCCGGCCTTGGCCGCCCGGCGCGTGTGCCCCACATAAATGCCCGGCCCGGCCTGCTCGCCTTCCTTCACGATGGAAAACGCCGCGCCGGTGATCTTCTTGAGAAAGAGCGCGAGTTCTTCCGCCGCGAATCGCTCCGCTTCCGTCGCCGTTCCCGCCGCGTCGATGACGATGGCGTGACGGGCGGTGCCGTTCTCCGCGAGGCGAATCGACGGCTCTACGGCGGACAGTGTGGTGAGCGGCGCGAGGAGCAGGAGGGTGGTGAGGAGGGGGAGGGTGGGTTTCATGGCGTGAAAAGGTGACGGTGCTTGGCATCGCGGGTTATTGAGCGAGTTGCTTCAGCACCCACGCTTTGACGTCCGCATCAAACTTCGCCGGCATGTCGTGGCCGGTGTCTTTCATGACGAGGCCGGTCGCGTTGAGTTTGTTGGCGGCGATGGCGTCTTCAAGTTTCTTCACGGCCTTCGGCAGATCCTCGCGCATCTTCTTGCCCAGCCAGTCGTCTTGCCCGGCGTAATCGCCGTAGAGATAGAGGATGCCTTTGCCTTTGTAGCGGTCGAAGGTCTTGATCGAATGCCAGCCGCCCTCGATGAGCACGAGGCTTTGGAAGGTGCTCATGAGATACGCATCACCCGTCTCAAACATCGTGACGATCGAATTTCCCCCATTTGACATGCCGCCGATGATGTTGTGCGCGGTGTCGATGTTCGGGATGGTGGCATAAACTTTTTTCAGCATCGCGGTGTAAGCCCTGCAAATCGTCTCGCCATCTTGCTCAGTGGTGATGAGCAGACCTTTGAAAGGGCCTGTGGGGTCGAACTTCGTTTTGAACAGCGGCAGATTCAGGAAGATGCAGTCCTTGTTTTCCATGATCTGCTGTCCGCGTCCCGGGCCTGCGCCCGGTCCTCCGTGTCCGCCGTAGAGGAAGACAAACAGCGGGAACTTCCGCTCCGGCGAATAGTTCACCGGCAGCGCGAGATACGCCTGCGTCACCGCCTCCTTTCCCGACTGCCTCGCGTAGAGCGTCTGTGGCAGTTCAGGGAACTTCAAGATCATCCTCGTGCCAGGCTTCATATCCGATGCGGGCGCAGGTGCATCAGCGGCAGGCAGCGCGGCGAGCGGCGCGAGGAGCAGGATGGTTGTGAGTGAGAATTTGTTTTTCATGATCGGCATTCTTTTCCTACTGCCTCGGCACGACCGGTCCCAGGCAGATGCGAAAGCCATCGCGTGAGTCGGAGTAGGTCACGTCTCTGATTCCCAGTCGCACAGCGCAGCGCGCATTGCCGGGCACATCGAAGTAGTTTCCGCCACGGCAGACGGGGCGGGAGACGGTGCGTTTTTCGGCGTTTTCAAAGTAGATCTCTTCGTGACCGCCCTTTGGATCGAAGTGGTCGATGACAAACTCCCACACACCGCCGCACATGTCGGCGAGGCCGAAGCCGTTGCGGCCTTTCTCGCCGTAGTGATCGACGGGCGACACAAACGCGAAGCCATCGCTCCACGGCACCTTGGCGAGCGGCCATGCCTTCGTGCCGCCCGGCAGGACATCCATGCTGGAGATGTTCAGCCTGCCCTCGCCATCTTCGATCTCGTTGCCCCACCAGAAGTAGCGGCTCTCCTTGCTGCCTCCACGGCAGGCATATTCCCACTCCGCTTCGGTTGGTAGACTGTATTCCATGCCTTCCGGGAGTCGGCTAGCCTTGCGTTCGCGCTCGCTCAGCCATTGGCAAAATGCCTTCATGTCGTTGTAGCTCACGCACACGACCGGAAAGTCATCACGGTTTGGAAATCCCCAGTTCGGATCGCGCCAGCTTTTGCCCTTCACGGATTTCCACGGATGCACCACCTGCGTCGTGAGATGATAACCGTCCCATTCGGGATCGAACACCTGGGTCTCGCCGCCCGGCTTTTCGGCATCGGTCACAAAGCCAGACTCCTCCACAAACCGCCGGAACTGTCCCACGCTGACCTCCGTGCGCCCCATCCAAAAGCCGTTCTTCATACGCGTCAGTCGTGGCTGTTACCCTCGAAGGACTCGCGCGTCGTCCCCGGCTGCGCACCACCTTCGATACCGGTGGCCCAAACCTTTTCCTCCAGCGTGCTGCCCATCATGAACTCGCCCGGCGGAATGAAAACGACCTCCAGCGGCACTCCGCCGCCGAGGTCGAGTCGTTTGGCATCTCCCTTGGTTGGTTCATCTTTGGCGAAAACGGAAACGGTCGCGAGGAGAGACAATAGAAGAGTGCGCATGGAAGCTATACAGCTCCCGGTAGCATAGCCTTTCTAGGCTGTGTCATTCGTAGAGAGGCAGGCTAGAAAGCCTACCCTACCCAAACAATGACATCACCGGCTTGCCGCCGTCCACGATGGGAATGGGGCGGTTCTCGCGGTTCATGAGCATGAGATCGGGATCGATCCCGAGCGACCAGTAGATGGTTTTGGCGAGGTCTTCGGGCGAGACGGGTTTGTCATCGGGATAGGCGGCTTCTTTGTCGGATTTGCCGTAAACGATGCCGCCGCGCACACCGGCTCCGGCGATGAGCGCGGGGAAGCAGGTGCTCCAGTGGCCGCGGCCCCAGGTGGCGTTTGGCGTGGGTGTGCGGCCCATTTCGCCGATGGCGATGACGAGTGTCTCATCGAGCAATCCGCGTTCATCGAGATCGGTGAGCAGTGCGGAGCAGCCTTGATCAAAGGTGGGCAGCAGGTGATCCCGCACGTCATCGCTCGTGCGGTGTGAGTCCCAGCCATAGCCATCGGGGGAATCGTAATGCACGGTAACGAAACGCGTGCCTGCTTCGACCAAACGACGAGCCATGAGGCAGCTTTGGCCAAAGAGATGCCGCCCGTAGCGATCCCTCATCGTTTCAGCCTCGGCGCGGATGTTGAGAGCGCTGCTGGTTTTGTCAGAGGACATGAGTGCCATGGCTCGCTTGCGATGCAGGTCCATCGCATCCCCATCGCCCATGTCGAGACGCGAGCGCACGGCCTCAAATTGATCGAGCAAGCCGACACGTTCCTGGATTCGGCTGATGGGGATGACGGGCTTGAGGCCTTCGATCTCGTAGCTCAACTCGCCATCGGCGCAGGCACGCCAATACGGATTGTCCTTCACGTCCTGCTTGTCGATGACGGTGGTCATCGGGTTGTAGGCCTGACCGAGCCAGCCTGCATACTCTCCGGGGCGGATGTATTGCCCGCGATCCTGCAACTTGCCGAGGCGATTGGGCAGCACTGCATACGACGCGAGATCACGCTCCATGCCACCGGGCATTTTTTGGCTCAAATGCTCCACCACCGAGCCCATCGAAGGCCAATCCTGCGGCGTGGCCGAAAAGCCGCCGCCGACCGGCAGATGCCAGCGATGACCCGTTTGCAGATAATGCCCCGCGCCGCTGTGATCGTTGTAATTGTGCGTCATCGAGCGGATGATCGCGTATTTGTCCGAGATCTTCGCCAATCGCCCGAGATGCTCGCTGATGAGCAGGTCCGGCGTCCGACTCTTGATCGGCTTGAACGGCCCACGAACCTCACTTTTGGCGCCCGGCTTCATGTCGAAGGTCTCGAGCTGACTCGGACCACCGAAGAGAAACAAAAAGATCACCGACTTCGCTTTTCCGCCCACAAAAGTCTGCTGCGCCTCCTGCGCGGCGAGCACGCCCGGCAGCGTCATGCCAAACAACCCAGTGCCGCCGATCTGCAACAACTCACGGCGCGTGACGCCGGAGCAGTTGGTGCGTGAAGTGCCGTTGATGGTGAGCATGGCAGTTGAACATACGGGTGGCAAGCGACGCAGTTATCACGCCAGCACCTCGCGGATCACGTTGCCGTGATCGATCTCCAGGCGCTTGCGCCCCGGCACCTCCAGTGCGCGCAAATCAATGCCTAGTAGATGGCAGGTCGTCGCGTGGAGGTCGGTGATGTAATGACCTTCGCCTTGCGCGTGGTAGCCGAGTTCGTCGGTTTCGCCATGCACGGTGCCGCCTTTCGTGCCGCCGCCGGCAAACCAGATGGTGAAGCCGTGCGGGTGATGATCGCGACCGTCTTTGTTCCCGCTGCGTGTCTCCATGCCGGGCGTGCGGCCAAACTCGGTGCAAAAGACCACGAGCGTTTCATCCAACATGCCGCGCTGCTTGAGATCATGCAGCAGACCGGCCACGGGCTGGTCCACGCCCGCGCAGAGGCCCTTGTGATTCTCCTTCAGCTTCGAGTGCGAGTCCCAGGTGCCTGTGTTCGACGGATACACCTGCACAAAACGCACGCCACGCTCCACCAGTCGCCGTGCGGCGAGGAAGCGCTCGCCCGCGCCCATGGTGGCCGGTTTGTCGATGCCGTAGAGCTTGCGCGTGGCATCGGATTCGCTCTTCAAATCCAAAGTCTCCGGCACGGCCATCTGCATGCGGAAGGCCAGCTCGTAAGCGCGGATGCGGGCGCGCAGAGAGGTGTCCTCGGGATACTCAACGGCGGTGAGACCATTGAGTTTGGCGATCAAATCATACTCACGCCGTTGCTCCTGATCGGACTGGCGTGAGTCGCGCCGGCCAAACGGCAACGGATTGTTTGGATCGAGCGTCAGCGGCACCGCCGAGTGATCGGGACCGAGGTAGAGCGAGTCAATCGAGAGCCGCTTCGTGCTGTCGGTGGGTCCACCGAGCACCACAAACTTCGGCAGGTTCTCATTCAGCGTGCCGAGACCGTAATGCACCCACGAGCCAATACATGGCTGCTGTTCATCAAGGCGATGACGGCCGGTGTGGAGCTGATTTTCGGCAAAGTGATCGTTATCCGTCGTCCACATGTTCCGCACAAAGGCGATGTCATCCACGCACTTCGAGAGATGCGGCCACCAGTCGGTGATCTCCACGCCGCACTGGCCCTGCTTGCTGAAGTCGACCTGCATCGGGTAGATGCTCGGATAGACATCGCGTTTGTTCACCTCCTGCGCCGTCACCGAGCGGAAGCGTTTGTGATGCTTGTCGGAGGTCAGCGGATTCGCCAGCGGCGTCTTGTCAAAGGTCATGCCCGCATACTTCGTGAGCGCCGGCTTCGGATCAAATGTCTCCACATGGCTGTAGCCGCCCGAGAGAAAAATCCAGATCACCGACTTCGCCTTTGGCACGATGGGCGTCAGCACTGGCGTGGCCTTCACGATGCCTTCACTCATCAGCGTGCCGCCCAGCGCCAAGCCCGTGAATCCCATGCCCGCATCCGCCAGAAAACGCCTGCGACTGAACTGGCCGCAGGGGAAGGTGGAGCTGTAAGATGCATTTTTCATAGCAGAAGCACTTCAACGCACGGTGACAAAGTCGTTGTGGTTTAATAGCACGCGCATCAGGCTTTCCTTGCTGCCTTCCTTCAGAAAGTCGCGACACGAAGCCAGTTCGTCGGCCGTCGGTGGACGGCTCAAAACATGCTCGAAAGCAGCGATGATAAAATCAGGAGCATCCTGGCCGATCTGCCGGACCAGCGCGGCGCTGTGATTGTGCACCAGCTTGCTGTTCGTGAGCACTAGCGCCTGCTGCGGCAGCACGCTGCGACTGCGGCGGTAGCAGTCTGTCGGCTCCGGTGCATCAAACATCGCCGCCATGGCGCTGCGGCCACCGGTCTCGGGATGGCAACTGAAGTAAAGACTGCGGCGCGTGCTGGTTTCGGACTCGGTGTTCTCCAGCTCCTGTCCGCCGAACTTGGCGTTCAGCGCTCCAGCGAGATGCAGCACGCTGTCGCGCACGACCTCGGCCTCCATGCGCGAGGGATTCATGCGCCAGAGGAATCGATTGTCGGGATCGGTGGATTCTTGATTTATGATTCCAGATTTATAATTCGATGAACTGCGGCGATACGCCGCGCTCGTGACGATGAGCCGGTGCAGGTGTTTCATGCTCCAGCCGTTCTCCATCAGTTCCGCCGCCAGCCAGTCGAGCAGCGCCGGATGCGTCGGCGACTTGCCGTTGCGGCCAAAATCAAACACCGACGACACCAGCGGCTCCTGAAAATGCCGCATCCACAGGTGATTCACCGCAACACGCGCTGTCAGCGGGTGATCCCGCCGCGTCAGCCACTCAGCGAGCGCTTTGCGCCGTCCGGTGCTCTGATTTGGAAAGGTCATCGTCATCGACGTGTAGCTTTCGGGTGCCTTCGGTTTGTCGCGCTCGGCTTCGCCTTTGGTCAGGGCGGCCTTCGCCGCAGTCACTGCTTTCGTGGCGGCCTCGCGGCCCTTTTCATCGGCGAGAGTTGCCGCATGCTCGGCATTCATCAAGGCCGACTGCGCAATCGCCACCACGGCCTCTCGCTCCGCCACTCCGGCTTTGCGTGCGAGCGTGGGAGCCTCCGGTGAGCCGCCGACTTTGGCCTGATCCGCGGCGATCCGCGCGATGGAACTGGCCATTTCGGCGCGCGCCGCAGTGAGGGCGGCGCGCGCCTTGGGCGTGCTCAGCGCCAACAACTCCTCCTCTGCCTTCGTTACCGCATTGAGCCGTTGCATGAGTTCCGTCTCTTGAATGGCTGGACGCAAGCCGGGATGCACAGAGCCCTGTGGCAGGCTCACGGGTTGAATCGAAAGCGATCCCAGAAACGCCGGCACACCCGGTGAGAGCGATCCTTTGTTCTCCACTCGATTGCGCTCATCGCCGCCGGTGTAGAACCACGTTTTGGCATCGGGAGTTTTGTCAACCACGCGCACCGCACCCAGGCGGTTGGGTTTGCGCTGCTTCACATACTCATACTCCTGGAACGGCCCCGGATCGGCCTCGCCAACCACGCGGTCCTGGCGGACGCCCAACGGCTCGAAGAACGCGCGGAGACGAAAGTAGTCTTCATGCGAGATCGGATCATATTTGTGATCGTGACAGTGCGCGCAGTTGAAGGTGAGGCCGAGGAAGGCCTTCCCGGTGTGCTCGATGGTGTCACGCATCCACTGGTTCGGATTCAGCGCATACCAGTTCCGAATGAGAAAACCCGTCGCCACCGCCGCTTCATCATCCAGCGGAGCGATCTCATCTGCCGCGAGCATCTCCGATAGCATCCGGTCGTAGCCTTTGTCCGCATTCAGCGACTTCACGATCCAATCCCGCCACCGCCAGATTTGCGGGGCGCTGTTCCACACATCGTTCGCGCTGCGCCGACCATACCAATCGCTGTAACGCCACACATCCATCCAGTGCCGCGCCCAGCGCTCGCCATGACGCGGGTCATTCAAGAGACGGTCCACCACGCGCTCATACGCATCCGGTGAGGCGTCCGTGAGAAACGCCTGCAACTCCTCCCGCGTCGGCGGCAGGCCGATCAAGTCGAGGTAAACTCGCCGCAATTGCGTAGAGCGTGGAGCCTCCGGCAGTGGCGCGAGTTGGTTCGCCGCCAGCGCTTCATTCACAAACGCATCAATCGCGTTACCATCTCCCGATTTTGGCGGTGTTGGTCGCTTCACACTCTGAAAGGCCCAATGCTGCTTCGGATCAGCTTCCTGCGCCTCATTCACGATCCCCGGCGCACCCGCGTCGATCCACGTCCGCAGCAACGCGATCTGCTCCGCCGTCAGCGGAGCCGCCTCCTGCGGCATGCGCTCGTGTTCATCAGTCGCTGTCACACGCTCGATGATCAACTTCGCCGCCGATCCCGAGTCCCCACCTCTCAGCATCAGCGCCACCGTATCCAGCCGTAGCCCAGCCTTCTGCTTCAACGCCCCGTGACACGCATAACACTTCTGCTTCAGCAACGGCTTGATCTGCGCCGCATAATCCACCTCCACCGCACGCGCTGTAAACGAGAGCAGAGTGAGGAGGATGACACGATGAGATCTCATGACGTCCAAAACCTACGGACGAAGGGATGACGAACTCGCAACTCGTGCCCGTTTGTTTTTACTTCAGCAGCCCGTCCAGCCACTCGTAGGCGGCTTTGCGCTCGGTCTCGGGAAAATCATGCGGCGCATCGGGAGTGACGAGCTTGAGGTTTTTCTCCGCCTTCAGGAGCGAAAAGACTTCCCCGGCTTTCGCATAGGCTTTGCGCACGCCGGTGACGTCGAAGTTGCCATCCTTCAGTGGTGAGTTGGAAAAGACTCCGCGCGGGGCGATGGCGGCGATGACCTCGTAGAAATCGAAGGGGATTTTGTCGGCGTTGTTTTCATACACGTCGCGGATGCGTGGCATGTAGCGGTCACTGGTCCAACCGGCGACCTTGCCTCCGTAGTAGTCGTGAAAGGGCGTGAAGCCACAACTGGTGACGACGGCTTTGAGGCGCTCGTCAAAGACCGCCGTAAAGAGCGAGTTGTGACCACCGAGCGAGTGGCCGATGACGCCGATGCGATCCTTGTTCACCTGCGGCAGTGTTTCGAGCAGGTCCACGGCGCGCAGGTTGTTCCAGATGGCTTTCATCGAGCCGCTGAGACGATGCGCGCCTTGTTTCTTGAAGTCATACGGATATTCGCCGAACGATGGATAATCCGGCACGAGGCATACGTAGCCGCGCTCTGCGAGTTCATGCGCGTAATGCAGTGACTTCGATCCTCCCAGGCCCGCGGGCTCGTCTTTGCCAATGCCAGTGGTCTGGTGCAGGCACAGCATCGCGGGTGCTTTGCCAGTCGCGGGCAGTTCATGCGGGATGAGCAGCCACGCAGGCACGCGGTCGCCAACTTCCGGCGTGTAGAGGATTTTGCGGCGCAGATACTTCGGCGTTTTTTTCTCGGAAACGACTTCGACATCCAGCGTAGCCCAGCCTGCGGTGTCGTGCAGTGGCCCCATGACCTGCTGCAGATTCGCTTTGATGTGCGCGACGCGCTGGGCCCAATCTTCCGGCGTTTTGACCGGACGCTCGGCCCCTTTCGCATCACGCACGACAAGGAGGTTGGAATGATCAGAATAGGCGACCGCTGACGGCAAAGGCTCTGCTTGAGCTGTCGTGGCGAGGAACTGCTTTGGCATGACCGCATGCACCGCGCTCATGATGCGCTCTTCGACATCGAGCGCGAACTTCGTGGGTCGATCGTAATAGGTCATCGCGCCAGCACCCTCATAACCGCCTTCGTCCAGAACCCGACGCGATGGCACATAACACGGCACATCATTGGCGTAGCCGTTCACCCACATTCGGGAGCGATCAAACTCGCGCTTGATGCGCAGCGAGTAGTCCACGGTGATTTCACCGGGCAGGAAAACCATCGCCATGTCATCACCAAAGCTCCAGCGCTGCACGAGGTAGCGGAGATGAGTGGGGATCGCCTCGTTGCGGTCGAGACGGGCGAGGTTCTTCTTCGCGTGATAGGCTATCGAAGCCGTCGTTGAGGCCGCGAGGGCTTCCCACTCGGCGCGAGTTGGCAGTTTGTCATAGGCGAGATGAATCTCCTTTGCCTGGCACTTCAGCGCGCCGTTCACCGGCTTGAGTTCGCCCTGCGCGAGCCGTTTGGCTTCGGCCCCGAGATCTTCGCCATATTGCTTCACGAGTTCCATGGTGCGACGCGGATTCGGATTTTGATCCGCGCCACAACCGAGCGCCGTGAGTGCAATGGCACCGGGAAACTCGCGTTGCAGGGCTTCTTGAGCGACACCCGCCCAATCGCCATGGATCTCATCGATGCCGATGGTGGTGCAATGGCAGGCGTAGCTGGTGAAAATGGCCCGCACCTTGCCGTCCGCGTCGGTGGCACGCAAAACGGGCAAATCATGGTCTATCGGCTTTAAAGGGAAGGCGCGACGATTGGCAGCGAAACCCACCTTTCCCACTCCCCAGGCCAGCGTGGCTGGTTTGCGATCCGCGAGCGCAGCCAGGGCGACTTTCTCGATGTGATCGGTCAATTCACGCGTGTAGCGCTCGATGGCCGGCAGGTGTTCCGCCGGGATGTCCATGCTGAAGATGTTTGGCAGAATGCCGATGAGCATGGGAGCGCAGTGGGTGTGGCTGGAGCAGATGGCAAAGCGCTCGTCCGTGACTTTCGATTGGGTCGCGAGCCGTTTCATGACTTCGTCCCGCATGGCCGCAGGCACGCCGCAGTTGTCCACCGTGACAAGCACCGCCGGCCCTTCGGCATCACTCCCAATCGCCAGCGCTTTGGCAAAGATGCGCTGTGAGACGCCCGTGTTCGGCAAACGACGCCCCCCATAACCGCTGAGCCGCACCGGATAATCCGGCGTGATGTCCACCGAGGCCGCGCCGACCTCGCGGGTGGAGTCTGCCGCAAAACCAGCGAGTGGCAGAATGAGAAGTGCGAGGAGGATGGATTTCATGGGTGATAATCACAACGAGTGCGTATGAGATGGCCTTGCTATTGAAAGGGTGCCTATTTCTTCAAGATGATACGCGCCGAGTGAATGTCCCCGTAAAGCTCGCCGGGAGAGTCTTTCTTCTGCGCCCAAATCGCAACGAGCGTGCCATCGGCGAGTTCGGTGAGAGCGGGATAACAGACGGACCAGCCACTGTCTTTCGCGGGTCGATCCGCGAGGAGCGTGGGTTCGCTCCAGGTCTTGCCTTCATCGCGCGAGATGCGCAGGTGAAGCGGGAAGCGATGCGGATCGGGGCCGGGATTGTAGGTGAGGACGAGTGTTCCATCGCGTGTGCAAAGCAGGTGCGAGGCACTCGAGGTGCCGGTGAGGTCGGTCTTTTCAGCCGCACTCCATGTCTCGCCTTTGTCGGTGCTGATCTAGCGCCAGAGCTGGCCGTCCTTCGTGCGCAGGATCATGTGGATCTTGCCGGACTTCGTCTCCGCGATGGTCGGTTCACCACCTTGGCCTTCGGGATTGGCCACTGCTCCAAAGCGTGTCCATGTTTGGCCACCATCGCGTGATTTCATCACGCCACCGGCCTTGGTGCCGCGTGTTTGCAGCGGCACGAGCAGCTCGCCGGTGGACAACGCAATGCCATTGGAGCGTGTGGTGGAGCTTCACCGGCGCGGTCCAGGTCTGGGCCGAGTTGCTGCTGCGGCGGAAATAGATGTCGATCTGAGGATCGAAGCAGGAGAAGAACAAGAACGTCTCTTTCCCGGCGACGAACAGCGCGGGATCGAAGTCGGCCCTGCCCGCGATGTCCTGCAAGACCGTCGCCTCGCCCCAGGTGCGGCCTTGATCCAATGAAAACGCCTGCACGATGCGCTGAGACTCCGCCCCCTCCGATGGCGACGAGAACCACGCGGCCATCAACCGGCCATCTGGCAGCAGCGCGAGGCTCGGCCCGAGATTGTAGCCCGACTGGTTCGCCGGGTCCTTCGGATCGGTGCTGGTGTGTTTGAAGATGACCGTGCGGTCGGTGATTTCGATCTCAGCGGCGTGGACGGAAACCAGCAGCAGGGCGGTGAGAAGTGTGATTATGCATTTCATCAGGCTGTGACTACTACGCGAAACAGACTCGATCATTCAGGCCTCTTCGCCGAAAATGCCTCGATCTCGCTGGCGGCGAGGGCGCGGCGGTGGATTTGCAAATTGGCGAGCTGGCCGTTGAAGGGGCCGTTCATGCCGGTGCCGAGACGCAGGGGTGCGGCGGAGTCGAGATTCCACTCAGCAGCATCGAAGCCGCTGCTCTCGGAGACTTGTTTGCTATTCACATGCAGGGTGAGACGGCTTGCGGTCTTCACGGCGGCGATGTGATGCCAGCCGCTGGGCAGCGAGTGATCCCACGAGACCTGGCGGCCATGCCGTGCGGCCCAGACTCTACCGGAGGGTAGCGTGGCGCAGAAGACCTCACCCGCGTGCTCGGCCATGGTCCAAGCGCGACGGTATTTCACATCGGGCGTGTGGTCGAGTCGCTGCCAGAGGGTCCACTTGCCATCGCCATCGTAGGCATGGACTTCGGCGAGCGGCAGGGTGCCCCCGATGAAGCGGCCGTTGTGCACCATCATGCCCATGACCTCCAGTTCCTGGCCGAGCTTGCCGATGTCGGTCCAGCGGCCGACGTCCTCAAAACGATACACCCTGGCACTCGGCCACATGGAGACGTGCAATCGGCCCTCGTAGCGGGTGAACGCGTAGGTCTGCGTGTCGTCGCCGATCTGGCCGCAGTCCGTCCACGTTTCGCCATCGAAGCGATACACCCGGCCGCCATCATAGCTCGTGGCGTAGAGAAAACCGTCATACACCGTGAGCGAGACGACGCGCTTCGGCCCCAGCTCGCCCGTTTTGAGATCGGGTCCGATGGCATCGGGCAACCGCGTCCATTTGGTGCCGCCCTCGTAGCGGAAGCAGCCCGCCGGTTTGTAGAGCGATGAGGCATACATCCGTCCCTGAAACACGACCAGCCCGCCTACGGCTTCCGTGTCCGGCAACTGGCCGCAGTCCACCCACTTCGTGCCGCCTTCGTGACGAAAGACGCGGCCACCGAGCGTGGTGTTGGGAGACTCCTGCAAACTCGAGCCCGCCACGCGATACTTGCCCGTGCCGGCATACAACGCGCCTTCAAAAGCGGCGAGCGCGGTGACGGAATTGCTGCCATCAAGGCTGCCGCAATCGCTCCATTTCTCCCCGCCTTCGTAGCGATAGACCCGGCCCATCGCCCCCGCATCCGGTTCGCAAGTGCCTGCAAAGAGAGCGCCCTCATGGGTCGCCAGCGCAAAGGCAAACAGCGCATTTCCCGGCCGTCCGCAGTCACGCCACGCGCTGGGTTTGTCATCGTCGATGCCGAACTGCAAATGACGCCAGTTCGCCACGTTCGAGGTTACGCCGGGAGTGCTCTTGAGCGTGAGATGAAAACCGCGCCGCTTCTTCAGATCGTATTGGCTCACCAGATCACCGGTGACGCGATCCGTGGCATCGGCTTTGGCCCACACGGAGATGGAAAAGTCGCCGGTGCCGAGTTTCGGTGCCTGATCCGCCGGGATAACGAGCGGTTGATCGACCTGTATCCAGGTCTGCGCGGCAGGTTCCGCGGCGTGAGCGCCTAAAGCGAAGAGGAGAAGACCGCCAATGGCGACCGTGATCGTTGGATGTTTCATGGAGTGATGGAGTTTATGGATGAACTTCGACGAAGCGGGACGATGAGAGGCCGGTTGCTCCTTCTCGCACCCGGATCCGCCAGAGGCCGGGGGTGTCGTTGCGGGCGAACTCGGGTTTGATCACGAGCCTGCCCATCTCGGTGGCGTAGTCGCCGCTGAACTCGGCCTCGCGGCCGGCGGGGTCGGTGATCTCCACGGTGAGGGGGATCACAGCGGGGACGGCTCTTTCAGATCCATCGGTGATGGTCACCGTCACCTCGATGCTTTGGCCGGGCGCGGTCTTGGCGGGGGCCTCGATCTTGATCTGCTCAATGGGGCCGGGTGTCGCTAGGAACAGGCCACCGTCGCAGGGCCCCAGTTCCACCGGCACCCAAGTCCCGCCATCGCGCTCGGTGGTTTTGACTTTCCGCTCGGAGACGAGGTCATAGACGTGCAGGCCGGTGCGAGCGAGGCGGATCACCCCTTCGCTCGGCAGCCCGTTTTCCATCACAAGGCCATGCTGGCCGACATAGGAGCCGAATGTCCTCCGGTCGTTCATCACGAAAAGGTAGTCGGAGTCGCCGGCCTTCCGGACGCGGGTGAGGATCTCGGGCTTGTCGCAAATCGCGAAGCGGGAGTAGCGACCATCGAGTTGCTCGAGAAGCCGTGCGGCGTTGGCCAGAATCGCGGCCTGGTCCTCGGCCGTCTTTTTCGTGCGGTCGTAGCGGGGAATGACCACGTCCGGCTTGATGGCGGGCGTGAGGTTCGGGTCACCGATGACGATGCCGCCGCGTTTCTGGAAGGCGTGGATGCGCTCGACGACCGACGCCGGGAGAACATCGCAGTCGGCGAGGACGAGCGCCTTATAGGCATCGAGCCCTTCCGCGAGCAACGTTTCCTCGAAGATCACCCGCGGCTGGAGTTGGGCATGCAGGAGTGCCAGATAGGACTCGTCCTTGCCGTATCCGTAACTGCCCCGCCGCGCGAACATCTGGGAAGTGAAGCTGTCGAGGTAGGCGACGTCGGTGGGACGGTCGGCGACTTGGAGGAGCGTCGGGCCGAGTCGCGGCAGGAGATCGTGGTGCAGTCGGCGGAACTCGGTTTGGAGGTCGGGCTGAGTGTATTTGTATGCATGGGTCCCGTCCGTCGGCACGAGCGATGACCAGCCGTGATACATGATTCCAGCCACGGGTCGCGACACCATCGCCCAGAACGCACCGCGCAAATGCATCGGCGAGATGGAGATGTAGGCGGCGGCGGGATCGTGGTCGTCGAAGGGCGAGCGGATCTGGTCCGGCCCCTTCGTGGTCGGGGCGCTCGATGAGCGATACCAAAAGAGCTGCGTCATCTTCATGACCTGCGGCTTTTGTGATGAGGCGGCGGCCATCGCGAAGACCTCGTCGCAAAAGTAGCCGACCCGCTGCGGGCTCGGCTCGGTGTAGGTCCACTGCGAGAGCACGTCCACCTCTCCCCCGCTGCCGCCAATGCTCGGCACGCGTATGGCGGGGTCATACCAGGTCCAGATGTCCTCGCGGGCCGTGGATTTCAAGCCGCGATGCAGGGCGGTGTGGAGGCCGTTCCAGCCGTCCCCCACCGTCCAGAACCACCGGTAGAACTTCAGGACAGGATGGTCGTCGGGGACCACTCGATCAGCCGGGAAGTCTTTGATATCCTTCCAAAACAAGCCTGTCTTGGTGACGACCTCTTCCGGAATGTCCACGCCGGCGAATGCCCGGTAGGCGTCACGATCCGGCTTCGAAAAGCTGATCTCCGAATCATCCCGCACCTCGCTGTTGATCAGCGCTGCGACGAACGCCGGGTGTTGCCCGTATGCCTGCCCAACGCTCTTGCCGACGTTTTCGGAAAACTCCGCCAGTCCCGGCAGCGAGGCGTTACAGTCGTGCCGTGGATAGGGTTTGCCGTTGCGATCGACCCGGGCGAGACCGGGCTGACCCTTCAGAAAATGCCCCGGCTGCAATTGGGCCGCGATGCCAAAGTCGTTTGCCAGTGCCGTGTCGAGGATGCGCCGGGTCGATGCCATGGCCGTAGCACCGGGGAGGACGGGTTGTTTGGCCGCCCAAACGGACGCGGTATCTCCATCGATCCCGAAGCAGGAATTGAAGCCGAGTTCCTTGAGCCTCGGCAGTTCGCTCGTGAAGGACGGCCCACCAATGCCCCACATGACCACCGGCATCCGGTGCGGAAGCGGACGCGGCACGAGTTTCAGGGGGGAGTTCGCCGAGACCTCGGTCGGAGGGGAACCGGGCAGCGAGAGCACTGCTCGGGCCGGGTAATCGTCGGGCCGCAGCCGGGTATCAAAGTCATGCACCAGCGTGTGCGTCTTGCCGGACGGGATTTCCGGAACTGCGATCGCCTCGCCGCCGCCTCCCAGTCCGAGGAGTCTCAATGTCGAGCCGCGCAGGGGCTCCGGTTGGAGGTTGGCGATGACGATCTGGATGCGCGGCGACTTTTCTCCGCGCACGAACACGCTCCGCTCGGACTCGAGGCGAATCGTCGCTCCGCCAAACTCCAGCACCCCGGTGCACAGCCGCACCTCGTCGATCAGGCCCGAGAATCCGCCGTAGTTGCTGCTCACACGATCGCCGATGCTCAGGGGGTTCGAGCCCGCCGCGATTCCCCGGCGGCCGGGCCGCATGATGACGCCGGCCACCGAGCCATCGCGGTAAAACTTCACCGTGCCCGCGCCGTCGTAGGTGAACGCGATGTGATGCCACTCGCCGGGAGCGAAAGCCATCGGCTCGGTCGCGAAAGACTCGGAGTCCTGGCCAAAACCCAGGTTCAGCACCATCCGCCGCGCGCCGGACATCTCCGGTGCCTGCAGGAGCCACTGGTAATCGGTGTGCGACGCATACTTCTTGTCGAGCAGGTAGGCCGTGCTCGAGCCGGCGAGATCCGGCTTGGCCTGCACCCACATCTCGCCGGAAAACGCAGCCAGCGGTGAAAGCGAGGGATGGGACGCGACGACCAGCGCGTGACGCTTATCGTTCGCGGGCCAGCCGGGAAAGGACTCGATGGCACTACCGAACCGGCCCGCCTTCGTCACCAGGGCGCCGTCGAGTTTGCCGGGCAGCTTCCGCGGTCCCGCCTCGGCCGCTGCGTCCGTGCCATCGAAGTTCCAGTGACCGAGCACATGACTGCCGGTGGAGTGTTTGCCAGTGTATGCAGCTGTCCACGGCTCACGGACGGCCACGTCGGCGGCCTTCATGGTGAGAGCGGAGACCAGCGCGAGGCAGGTGATCTGGAGCGAGGGTGATGTGTTTTTCATGAAAAATAAAAGGAAACGGATGATTCAAGGCGTCTGGCGCACGCGGGTGACGAGTTCCTCGACCTTCGTCGTGATCCGCTCCTCGACGGTCTCGGTATAAGGTGCGCGGTGGCCGTATTCTAACATGCCAGTGACGCCTTCATAGCCGCCTTCCCTCAAGACGCGCGATGATGGCACATAGCTGAGCAGATCGTTGTTGTAGCCGCAGACCCAGGTGGTGTTCCAGCCATAGGCGGCTTTGAACTTGAGTGAGTAATCCACCACTGTCTCACCGGTAAGGGCGATGAAGGTCAGCTCCGGGCCGAAACTCCATGCCTGGATGGGATACTTCACCCGGTCGGGCAAATCACCGAGCGTCTCGTATTGGCGGATGAAATGCTCGAACTCGCGCTTCGGCATGCCTTTGAGATTGGGGACGCGCTGTTTCAATTCATCGAGCGGGATGCCGGGTTGCAGCATCAGTTCCGTCTCGCCCATCGCCACACGGAGCGGGCCGCTGAGCGGTTTCATCGTGTCTGCGATAACCTGACGCACCGCCTCGGCGAGGATCTCGCCGTATTTTGCGGCGAGCGCAGTCGCCCCATCCTTCCCACCGGTGATGCGCGGCAGAGGGTTGGCATCGCCGCCGCAGTTTTGCACAAACAGGGCGACCGAGCCCGGAAAGCTCTTCTCCAAGGCGAGCTGCGCATAGCCCGCGTAGTCGCCATTGATGCTCAAACCGCTGAGCGCCGTCGTGTGGCACGAATAGCCGAAGACGATGGCCTTGAGGTCATTTCCCGTCTTCACCGTGATCACGGGCACGTCTTGGTCCACCTGCCCACCGAGCGCGCGACTCTCCGGCCCGCGTGAACGACGTCGATTCACCGCCACACCGGCCAGACCCTGCTCAAAGGCCAGTTCTGCGGGAGCAAGCGCGGCCATGGCCGCACCGATGACTTCATCATACTTCGCATACACCATCGCCGTGTAGCGGTCTTTCACCGCCGTCTCCGCCGGGGTGAACTCGTAATAGAGCCACAGCACATCCTCCGTCACCGGGCAGGAGTGATTGTGCGAGGTATTCAAAATGAGCCGCTCCCTCGACACGCCATGTTTCTCCGCCGCGTTCTTCGCGATCACCGCGATCATCTTGTCGCTCAGCCCCACCAAGTCCGTCGTCACCAGCACGGAGGTGGCGCCCGCATCATCATTGAGCGCCAGCGCCTTCAGCCAAATCGGATGCTCCACCTGCTGCGACATCCGCGTCCCGTTGTAGCCCGCGAGCGGCACGGATTCCGTCGGCGAGATGTCTGCCTTTGCGGCACCTGCGTGCCATCCGGCGTGGACGCTGGTCGTGAGAAGAAGGAGAAGAAGGTATTTCATGGTGTGGTGGATGGGTGGGGCTTTTGGTTCGGTGCTGCTTGGATAGGCTCAAGGCGGTTTGGTTGATGACTCGTAGAACCACGCCGAGTCGATCACAGCCACGCGGAGGTCGATGATGTCCTGGATGCTCCAATTGGGCAGATACTCGCAGGTCCAGTAGTTGAGGATGGCGCGTCCATCGCGGGTGAAGCGGCAGCCGGGATTGGAGAAGGCGCGTTTCGGGTCGGTCTCGATGTCGCGCACGTGCTGCCAAGTGCGCCCGTGGTCCTTCGACACGGCGGCGGTGAGCGGGCTGCGCTTGCCATAGTGCGAGCGGAACTTGGGATCGAAGGTGTTGTTCCAGATCATCAGCAAATCCCCCGTCGAGGGGATACGGGTCAGCTCCGGACAGGACTCCGGCGAGGTGAGACCGGTGCTCTTCGGCGCGGACCAATGCAGCCCGTCGTCGGTGGACTCGGAAAAGTGGAGCGTGCCGAGTTGATTGCGCATCACCATCAGAACGCGGCCATCGCCCGTCTGTTCGACGTGCGGCTCCATCGCGCCGCGCTTCGGCAGCGTGAGCCAGTTCGCGGCCTCGCTCCAGGTGCGGCCGTCGTCGTCGCTGAAGAGAATGGTTGCCTCATACGGCCCGGTTTCGGCCGGTTTCCCGGGAGCGGGCGGACTGGCAGGCAGAAGCAGGCGTCCCGAAGCCAGTCGCTTCACCGTGGCATTGCACAACGAAAAGGCCCGCTTCGGGACGAACTCCGCCAGTGGCGAAAAGGTCTGCCCCTCGTCGGTCGACTTCCACACATGGTTGGTCAGCGAGCCGGGTCGATGTTGTCGCATGAAAAGAAGAAGAATGCCTCCATCCTGCGCGCGGATGAGATTCGGCGAATAGACATTCACATCGCCCGGAGCGGTGTCGGTGATCAAGCGATGCCCGGCCCAGGTGCGCCCGCCATCGGCCGACTCATGCGCCACGAGCCGCGTGATGGCGAAGTCGTTGCCATCGCCGCCAAACTCCATCGAGATCAGCAGCAGCCTCCCATCCTTCAGTTCGATTACATCCCCCTCGCTCTTGCGAGGCAGTTTCGGGGTGCTCGCGCTGACGGTGACGATGGATTTCTTGCCTTCGGTCGGCGCTTTGGCGGGAGGAGTCTGTGCCGTGGCGGCGAAAGGCAGAAGGAGGGCGGTGAGAGCCGACCGGAGGGAACCGGAGCGCAGCGGAGATAGCCGACGAAACGAATCCGAAAAGGATCGGCAAACAGCCTGCCAGACTGATTTCAAAATGACGCAGGCAACGGTGATGCTGTATTTCATGTTTGGCATTCATTTCCTACTGCCTCGGCACAGCCGGGCCCAGGCAGATGCGAAAGCCATCGCGTGAGTCGGAATAGGTCACGCTGCTGATTCCCAGCCGCACCGCACAGCGGGCGTTGCCGGGCACATCGAAGTAGTTTCCACCCCGGCAGACGGGGCGGGAGACGGTGCGCTTTTCGGCGTTCTCATAGTGGATCTCTTCGTGTCCGCCTTTCGGATCGAAGTGATCGATGACGAACTCCCACACGCCGCCGCACATGTCGGCCAGGCCGAAACCGTTGCGGCCCTTTTCACCGTAGTGGTCCACGGGCGAGACGAAGGGAAAACCATCGCTCCAGGGCGCCTTCCCCAGCGGCCAGGTCTTCGTGCGGCCCGGCAGGAAATCAATCGCGGAAATGTTCAGGCGGCCTTCGCCTGCTTCGAGATCGTTGCCCCACCAGAAATAATGGCTCTCCTTGCTGCCGCCGCGGCATCCATACTCCCACTCCGCTTCCGTGGGCAGCCGATACTCCAGCCCCTCCGGCAAGCGGCCGGCTTTGCGTTCCCGCTCGGTCAGCCATTGGCAGAAGGCGTTCATGTCGTTGTAGCTCACGCACACCACGGGAAAGTCGTCCCGGTTTGGGAAACCCCAGTTCGGATCGCGCCAGCTCTTGCCCGGCATCGGCTTCCACGGTTGAATCACCTTCCCTCCTGCCCGGCGATAGCCGTCCCATTCGAGATCGAAAACCTGCGTCTTGCCATCGGGCCTCTCGGCATCGGTGACATACTTGCTCTCCATGGCGAAACGCCGGAACTGACCGACGCTGACCTCCGTGCGGCCCATCCAGAAGCCGTGCTTCTCGCGCGTCAATCGCGGCTGTTCGCCCTCGAACGACTCACGATTCGTCCCCGGTTGAGCGCCCCCTTCGATACCCGTGGCCCACTGCTTCTCCTCCGGCGTGCTGCCCATCATGAACTCGCCCGGCGGCAGGTAGAGGGCCTCCAGCGTGACGCCGTCTCCGAGGTCGAGCCGCTTGGAGTCGCCCGTCTTCGGTTCGGCGGCGTGGAGGCCTGTTAGGGGCGCGAGGAGGAGGGCGGTGAGGATGAGCCGGCAAAAAAATGGGCTGTGGGTCTTCATGGTGTTGTCTTCAATTATTTTGTCCTGGAAAGCAGGGATGCGGGAGGTGTTCTTCACAGCTTCTTCACGACGATGATTCGATCACAGAGCACCAGATCTTCCTTCGCCGTGCCGCCGTAGGTGGGGCCGTCGAACTTCAGGGACACCCAGGCTTCCCATTGATTCGAGGCACCAGGCTCATACAGGCGCTCGCCGAGCTGCTGATTCGTGGCCCAGCTTTTGGCCGAGAACCAAATCCAGGAGTCCGGGGTCAGGGTGATGTCACCCAGTTTGTAAAGGCGGTATTTTCCGGGAGTGATGTCTTTCTGTTCCAAACGGATGCGCGCGCCCTCCTTGCCCTTGGATGGTTGGCGCGATTCCCATTGGTAAAAGCCGACTTGAAACGGCATATCCGGCACATGAATGGTCGTGGCGTAGCCCCAGGCGGCTTCGGCATCCTTCACGGTCAGGGGGCCGCTCTGTCGGCCTGAGTTGGTGGGCACAAAGGTCTGGATGCGGGAGCGATCAATGCCATCGAACTCGGCTGGCAGGGGCTTCTCCACGCCACCGCCCTCGATCATGGCCATGAAGTCGGCGAGCGCTCCGGGCGCAAACGGTCTCGGGCTGGCGGCCTTGATGCGGCTGGCGAAGACCGTGGCGTCTTGGAAATAGTCCGGGTGCGTTTTACGCAGCTTGAACCATTTCCATAGGCTGGCGAAATCCAACTCCCGTCGCAGCAGGCGCACGTTGGCCAGCGCCCCGGGTGTGGTGGCGGATCTGGCCTCCATGTCGTCGAAACGGCGCTGCCAGCGATGGATGTTCGCCTCGGTCAGGTAGGGGAAGATCTGGTCTTCAAAGCGGGGTCCCGGCGTGAAAGTGACACCGTGTGGCAGTTCGTGCATCGCCTCGCGGCCTTGCTCCAGTTCCTCCAGATAAAGACGGACGAGGTCGGCGGCCGGGCCGTATTGGTGATCGGTGAACTCGCGAATCAGCGCATCGGTGTCGCAGTTCACATCCTGCATGAGTTTGCGGATGAGAAAGCTCTGCAACTCGCTGAGACCGGAGCGGTCATTCGCACCGCGATGGTCGGTGAAGACGCCCTCGACGCCCGCTTTGTGCATGAGGCGCATCTGATTGATGTTGCGCCGCAGATTGCCCACAGGCAGCACCTCTCCACTGCCCCACGGATTCGGATAGAGCCAGGCCCACAGATGTGAGGTGATGCGGCCCCAGGCCTGGAGATCACGATAAGTTTCCTGCACGCCAGCATCTGGATGATTCCAGTCGGCGAAAAAGCAGTCTTCGATGGGCGCGAAGGAGATGATCAGGTTTTCCGGCAGTTTGCCTCCAGCGGGCAGCGTGGGCGGCTTCTGAGTCTGGCTGCGGCGGTAGGCCAGTGTCTTCACGAACTTCCCGGGATGCTGCTTTTGCATGAGACCACAGAGTTCGATGAGGTAATCGTAGATCGGTCCGCCTGGGCTTTGATATTTCTTCTCCAGTGCCTTGCAGTCCGGGCAGGAGCAGAAGGCGTCTGGATTGTCGGCGGCGTCCACCGTGATGATGTCGTTTCCGGGTGCGATGGCGAGATGCTTGAGGATGTTACGCGTCAGTTCCTGCCGCAGCGCGAGATTGCTGAAGCACAATTGCATGCCTGGCGTGCGCTTGCCGTTGGCGTGCATGCTAAAGAATTCGGGATTCGTCGCGAAATAATCCATCCGCTCCATCCACGGAAATGACTTGGAGTAAACCGTGTCCGGCGTGGGCGGGATGTAGGCAAATGAGCTGTGCACGAACTTGTCGTTGCGCAGATAAGGCACAAAGCTGGCCTCCGAGCGGCTCCCCCATCTCTCGGAGCCCATGTTGATCCCGTTCTGATAAAAGAAGTTCGCCTCACCGATCAATCCCACCTCGCGCGAGCGGAACGAGAACCCGCGCTTCCGCTCGAACGGCTTCAGCGTCACGGTCGGTGTGGCGGGAATCACCGGCTTCTCAAACACCGAATACCAGCGCCAGCCCAGGGAGGTCTCCAGGAACTCCATCACCGCATGAAGGTTGCCGTGAACGCCTTTGCCATAGAGAAAAATATCGCCGCCTTTGCTCCGGGAAACATGTTCCTGGTCCTGCAACGCCGCGAGCGGATCACCGCCCAGCTTTTTGATCACGGCCGCGCTGATGCCGACATAAAGACCAGGACTGTCACCAGCAGCCTGGTCCGCATCCATCACCGGGAACTCCGCGCCAGTGATCTGCCTGAGGTATTCCGACAGCCTGGTCACCGCGTAGTCATCCACTGGCGAAGCCGCCTCCGGCTTGACGATGCGGAACTCGGTCTTGCCCGCTGTGGACAGTGCGATATCGGCACCGTGCAGCGCATGAGTGAGCAGTAGGGTGGTAATGAGGAGGTGGGTGAGTTTCATGATGTTTGGCCGCAAATCATACCCTGTTGGATCGTTCTCGAAGCAGGCCTATTTCCGCACGAAGATATTGCCCATCACGGTGGGTTCCCGAAAGTCGGTTCCGCTGGGGGAGAGCATGTAGTGCTCGGTGGTGTTGCCGGCTTTGCGCTGGCGGCAGATGTTGACTCCCCACGGCAGAAAGGTCGTGGGGCGGGTGCCGGAGAGCGGTTTGGCGTCGATGCGGACTTCGACGGTCCAGCGGTCGGGGTATTTTTTCACGGCGGCTTGCCCGACGCGGTAGAAGGCGGGCAGGTCCTCGACCCGCTCGGTCACGCATTGGTCGTAAATCACTCCCGCGGAGTTGATGCCGATGAAGGGGCGGATGCCGCCTGCGGTTTCGAGGCGGATTTCGACCATGTCGTCGCCAAAAATGCGCATCGAATCAGGTTCTTTGCAGGATTCGACCAGCCGGTTCATCTTCGGCTCGCGACACTCGATGCCGACGATCAAGGCGGAGTTGTCATCGATCCAGCGGAACGCGACCTGGGTGTCCACATGGTGCGGCGGTTCGCCGGTCAGCATCTCTCGCAGGGGCTGAAAGGCGTAGCCCTGGGGATCGTCGGCCCGCCAGAATGGCTTGTTGAGGTTGCCATCGATCACTGGCGGCTCCTGGGCGGTTTTGATCTGGAGGTTGGGTCCGGTGCGCTTGAGTTTTTCAAAGAGCAGCTTGAGCGGCTCCATCTCGCCCGTGATGCCGGCGATTCGGCGACCATGGATGGACTCTCCGGCCTTGGCTTTGGCGCGTCCGAGGATGTCGAAGAAGCGGTCCACATCGGCCTGTTTCAAGAAGCCGCCCGCAGCGGTGATCTGGCGCGGATCGGGGCGCATCCAGACGCTTTCGGCGAAGGTGAAAAACTCCTTCATCTCGGCCTTGGCCGGACCGTAGAAGAGTTCGAAATACTCATCCATGGTGGCTTGGATATCCAAGTCGCGGTTCCAGCACAGCTTGCTGTGCAAATAGAGCATCAGGTGGCTGATCCACGGCCGGGCCATGATCGGCATGTTCTCGGCTTTCGCGTTGAAGTTGCCGTCTTTCCAGCCGATTTCCGCCGTGAAGCCGAGGGCATGGTCATACAGCCCGTCGAAACTCTGTTTCATGTGCGATGGAAAAATGATCGGCACCGGCGGGAAGTTGTAGTTCGGGGCATGCTGCAGGTAGTATTCCCAGATGATGAGCTGCTCCGGGCTGTTCATGGCGGCGATCCATTCTTTGCGATTGGCCAGTTCGTATCCCCGCTCAGGCAGAGTCCAGCCGGAGTTCTCCTGGGTGAACCCGATCACGACATTGTCCGGCACTTTTTTCAGGTGCGAGGGGATCCTGCTGGTGATGCCGTAGGCAAAGACGGTGAACTTCTTGTCCGGAAACTTTTTCATCAGGCGACCGCGGACATCCATATTGAAGTCCCAGGCATAGTCACTGTAGCGTCCGGATTGCCCGCGTTCCTTGAACTTGTCCCAACCAGCGGCGACATCGTCGCTATCGAGCAAACTCCAGCCATCGGGCTGCCCGATGCCGATGTAGCCGATGCCGGGAAAGTGTTTGTCCACCGCCTCGAGATACGCGGCCGTGTCGGCACGCAGTCGCTCGTTGCTGAGTCGCGGAGTCTTGTAATCGACCTTGCCGCCGACTCTGCCGTAATACTCCTGCGGCTGTAGCTCGGGCGCGATCTCGATGGGACCGCTGATGCTGTGATAAATCGGAACAAAGCGATCCGCCCCAACGCGCATGGCCTTATACCAGAGGAACTCATCGGGAATGGACCAGCCGACACGGCAATCGGCAAACAGGCGCACCGGAAACTCGGGCTCTTCCTTGATGTCCTGAACTTTGACGGCAAGATTCTTGGATTCGGGAATGACCAGGCCCAGTTCCGGGATCGGCGCATACCAGCGCATGCCCATCTGCTCCAGCAGCGCATAGACTCCGTAGAGCGTGCCGGTGCCATCGCCGGTGTGAAAACCAAACTCCTCGCTGAAGTCGCGGTAATCCGTCATGGGAGGAAAGCGCCACTTGTGGCCAGTCAGCTCCTCCCATTTCTTTTGCCACTCATTCCGGGACACGTCCCGGAAGAGCGAGAAGGACTTGGCGAAGTGGTAAAACTGCGGCCCGGCCACGATGACATAATTCTCCGCAGCCACGATTTTGAAGCCGTCGCGCTTCAGTCCTTCGAGTGAAAATCCCAGCTTCCGCGTGGCATCACTCTCGCCGAGATAGACTTGGTTTTTCACGCCTGGCGAGGCGGCCTGGACGATGGGCAACTCCGCCCCGGACATCGCCCTCAGGTGGCGCTGCAACTCGCGAGCAGCGGTGCGCACGCTGGGCGTGGCGTCCTGCGCCAGGACGATCTCGGAGACGGGTTTTCCCTCGACGACGAGCGGGACATCGGCTGCGGAAAGGGCAGCTGTGGTGAAGATGAATAGCAGGAAGAGTTTCATGTTTCTGGAACTGGTTTTTATGGCTTCAATTCGGCCAGCTTCTTCTTCACTTCATCGAGCAGGACGGCGGGAGCGCCGGGCACTTTCGCGGCCTGTTCGAAACTTTGACGCGCCCTGGCCTTGTCTCCCATGTCGCGATAAACGTCGCCGTAGCCCATCAGAGCCGTGCAGATCCAATGCGGATCGTTGCGAGTGTTTTTGTCCAGCTCGGCGAGGGCCGCCAGGGCCGCATCGTGTTTACCGAGTGAGGAAAGCAGCCGGGCGCGTTCGCTCAGCGCCCGCTGGAGTGAGCCGCCACTGGGCTGCAAGCGGATCATCTCAGCGTAGGCCTCAAGCGCCTTGGCCTGGTCTTTCCCGGAGCGTTGCGCGTTTTGGGCAATCTGGTGCCAGGCGGCGGCCTGGTTGTTCAGAGAGATGGTGTGTTTCATTGCCTCCCGGGCATCCGCCTCAGCCGCCGCCAACTCTCCGAGGACGGAGTGGGCGCGAGCGCGGGCCATCAGCGTGGGATAAATCAGAGCGTCCGGCCACGAGTCCGCATCGAGCCTCTCAGCCGCCGTGAGCAGTTCGGCCCATTTCCGCGTCTCCAGGTAAATCTGCGCTTTCGTAAAGTCGGCGTCCGGTTTGAGTGGAATCTTGTCTGCCAGCAGCAGCGCCGCTTCGAGCTGTTTGTTGCGAGCGGTGGCCAGGGCCGCGTGCGACAGCGCATCGGCCTTCTGCTCCGGCTTGGCAGCGGTGTCCGCCAGCTTGACGAAGAAAGCCGCCGCCTCAGCGTGCTTTCCGCTTTGCACCAGTTTGAGCCCCTCCTGCCGCTCGGCGATGAAGTGGGGCTCAGCCCATGCGGGCAGCGCGATGATGGTGATGAGGAAAAGGATAGGTCGAATCATGGGTCTCGAGAGTGGCGATGGAATGATGGAGTCTTGGCAGGCAGTGATTGGGTAAGCAGGCAGTCCGGCGCTACCTTCGTATTCGTTGAGATACGCCCGGTCTGATTGATTGATTGAGTGGGTGGCTTGTTGGTCATTTGCTTTGCACCTGGCCAGCCGCATCCACGGGGTCGTGCAGCACCAGTTTATCAGAGGGCAACGTGGCCACCAAATCCGGCAGATCGTAGAAGCGCAACGCGCCGTGGACGGTGTTGACCTGCTGGTTCCGCGTGCGCGGCGTGGAGCTGACATCGGTCCAGCTGCGCAAGGTGCGTTCGAGACGCGTGCTGACGAAAAGTTGCGGCTCCAACGCGACGGTGTGAAGCACGGGGATGCCGCATTCACCGAGGCCGGTGAGGTGAACGGGCCGGCCTTCGTTCCACTTCTCTGAAGCGAATCGAGCGCAGGCGAGGATGTCCTCGGTCCTCATGCCGACCAGGGATTGGCCGAGCAAATAAGCGAGCGTGGCGGACTTCCAGTTCGGCTCCTGGAGCGCTCCGAAGCCGGACGCCCGTTTGCCCCGCTGCATTTCGCCCAGGCCGCGCAGATCCACGGCCAGCACGGTTTCACCCGCGCGGGCCAGGGCTTCGAGAGCGCCACCCGGTGCGGATTCCGCCTGTTTGCCGTCTTCGTGCAGGTAGAGCCTGAGGCCGGTGCTGGCGCCGTCCGGACGAAACAGGAGCGCGGGCAGCACGGTCCCTTCGGCATTGCGCAGGGTCAGTTTCTCGATGCGCACCGGTCCGCGCTGGAGCGTGTCTCCGGCGGTCGCGGTGAAAGGCGGCAGTTCCGCGAGCGGACGAATCCCGGCGAGTTCGCGAACCTTGGCGAGGGCGGCGGGTCGCGGACTGGACTGCCAAAAGCGCTGGCGTTCCGCCGTGAGCGGCGCGGACACCGCCGCGATCAGATCGAAAAAGGAACGCGCTCTGGGCTGGCGCAGCACGTCGCCCTCCGGCGTGCAGAGGATTTCGCTCGCGGGCAAAATCTCGAACGCCGGTTCCTGCCACGCATCGTCGCGGCCCGCGAGCCAGCGGCGGAACCATCGCGCGGAGGCCTCGCGCATCTCGATGGCGAGGTCGTGCTTGGTGTCAGCCTCAACCAGCTCGACGCGCTCCGGGAACCCGAGCCGCCCGTAAACGCGCTTGCCCTCGCGGAAGACATTCCACGCACCCTGAATGTCGAAAAAATCCTTCGTCGCCGCCATGACGAGCACGGGACGCGGAGCGCGCATGAGGACGTAATCGGACTGGTCCAGGCCGGCGGAAATCTGACCGAAGTGATTCTGCTCGAAGTCCTGCGGACCGATGGTTTCGAGCAGCCGCCGGAAGCCGGTGAGATAACAAGCGGGCGCAGCGGCGACGATGCGTTCATCCAGTGCCATCAAGTAGCTGGTCATTGTCCCGCCACCTGAGACGCCGGTGCAGCCGAGGCGGTCGCCCCGGATGTCCTGCCGGCTCTGAAGGTAATCAAGCGCTCGGATACCGTCCCAAATCATCGCCCGCGCCAGACTGAGGCCCACCGGAGTGCCGGCGATGCCCATCAGTTGATGTTCGCTGGTGGGACTGCTGAACTCCGGCGTGCCGTCCGGCTGCCGGTAGTGCCGCCTTTCCCCCTGGCCGATGGGATCGAAGCAGAAGACCGCGAGACCCGCGTGCACGAGGCTGATGGAGGCCTTCTGATACACGTCACCCGCCTTGGCAATGTCTGTGTGTCCGCAGGGCATGAGCACCGCCGGATGCGGCCCGGCCCCTGGCGGAAGATAAAGCAAGCCGGAAACAATGAACCCCGGCTGGCTTTCAAACAGGATCTTCTCCAACCGATACGCACCGCAGTCGCGCTGGCCCGTCACTCGTGCCTTCAAGGGCGTGCGCTCAGGCAACCCGCCCAACACCGCGAGGAAGCCGGTCCGCTGCCGCTGCTGCCACGCCGCGACATCGGCGGGCGTTTTGATCTGCGCGTAGGCCGCATCGCGGCGGTCCAGCGCGGCAAAGGCGAGTTTCTTCAACTGCTCCTCCAGCAGCGCAGTCGGCGTGATGCCGTCCACCAACGGCGGCAGCACCGTCAAGTCCTCCACGCCAGCACCCGGGGCGGCCTGGCCGTTTTTGATGAGGAAGGTGTCGGCAGCGTGGAGTGCTAAGAGCGGTGTGAGTAGCAATGCTGTGAGGGTGAGGCGGTGTTTCATACAGTTGGCTCTCTTTTCAGGGGTGTTGATTCAGCAGCTTATCAAGTGTGGTCAAATCGTCCGCAAAGTTGACGATGCTCGCGAAGAAGATGAGAGCCGGCTCATTCGATCCGCCATTTCGCTTGACGCAACACAGCGAGTTTCCGTTCGGCAGAGGCTTCATACCAAACGGTGAGCAAGGTGCCGTCGGCGAGTTCCACGGTGCTCGGGTAACCGAGATCGCCGCTGGTGCCATCATCGGAGAGGATGAGTTCATCGCTCCACGATTTGCCGTGATCGGTGCTGAGACGCGCACGATTGCCATAGGGGACGCGACGATAACCATAGCTCATCAGCAGTCGATCATCGCGCAGCCGGAGCAAGTGAGACGGGAGCCCATAGCAGACCGCATGGAGTTCGCTCCAGGTCTTGCCACCGTCGGACGATTCCGTTTGCAGTACCCAATATTTGTTCGCTTCGTTATGATTGCGAATGTGAGCGATGATGGTCCCATTGGCCGCCTCGACGGCATGCAGTTCGTGATAGGCGTTCCTGTCGCCCGTGCGGATGGGAATATCAGCAAGCCACTGCCACGTTAGACCGTCGTCTTTGGACTCACAGACTCCGATCTTACGGCTGTCGGTCCAGAGTTGTTTGCCCGCATACAGCAGTCGCCCGTCAGCGAGTTGGATCGGACCATGAGGGCTGTTCACGACCGTGGGAATCCGAGCGGACCATGATCTGCCGCCATCGGTGGACCGAATGATCCACTCGCCCTGGTCGGCCTTACGTTCGGCATCGGTGAACCGCGCATGAACGGCGTTCCATTTGGACCACTGCTCTGGCGGCATCGCTTTGGTCCTCCAACTGTCTGACGTCCACTCGGTGTAGGTGATCTTCTTTTCCAAGTGTGATGCATAGGCCAGCGAGGTGAACGTCGTGACCAACAGAGTCCCTTGAGCCGTCTCCAGCACGCCCGAATCCCGATCGTCTGTAGCGCTGTCGAGCAACACTCGCGGCCAAGTCCAGGTCGAGCCGTCGTCGCGTGAAGTCATCGCCTGCACCTGCCCGAATGGGCAAACATGCGACTCACGGCCACCGGACCACGAAAGCCACAGTTCCCCATTTCGTCGCCGGACAACCGTCGGCCAGCCGTGGTAAAACTCCGGCTGCTGCGAAATGACTTTCGTCTCCAGTATCCTGGCCTTCGGCGTTGCCGCGTGACTGCGGCTCGGGAAGAATGCCGCGCATGACAGGCCTGCTGTCGTCTGCATGAAACGACGACGAGATAGGAATGGATGTGTGCTTGGTTGCATGAGATGACCTTGTTTGAGTCGTTGGCGCAAAAGTCCCATCTGGCTATTTCCGCACGAAGATATTGCCCATCACGGTGGGTTCCCGGAAGTTGGTGCCGCTGGGGGAGAGCATGTAGTGCTCGGTGGTGTTGCCGGCTTTGCGCTGGCGGCAGATGTTGACGCCCCATGGGTAATAAGGCGTGGGGCGGGTGCCGGAGAGGGGTTTGGCGTCGATGCGAACTTCGACGGTCCAACGGTCGGGGTATTTTTTCACCGCGGCCTGTCCGACCCGGTAAAAGGAGGGCAGGTCCTCGACGCGCTCGGTGATGCATTCGTCAAAAATAACGCCGGCGGAGTTGATGCCGATGAAGGGGCGGATTCCGCCTGAGGTCTCCAGCCGGATTTCGACCATGTCATCGCCAAAAATATCCATGGAATCGGGCGCTTTACACGCCTCAACCAAGCGGTTCATCTTCGGCTCGCGACACTCGATGCCGACGATCAAGGCGGAGTTGTCATCGACCCAGCGGAACGCGACCTGGGTGTCCACATGGTGCGGCGATTCGCCGGTCAGCATGTCGCGCAGCGGTTGGAAGGCGTAGCCCTGGGGATCATCGGCCCGCCAGAATGACTTGGCCAGATCGCCATCGATCACGGGTGCCGTCGGGGCGGTTTTGATCTGGAGATTGGGGCCGGTGCGCTTGAGTTTTTCAAACAACAGCTTGAGGGGCTCCATCTCGCCCATGATGCCCGCGATGCGGCGACCATAGATGGACTCCCCGGCCTTGGCTTTGGCACGGCTGAGGATGTCGAAGAAGCGGTCCACATCGGCCGGTTTCAGAAAGCCGCCCGCAGAGGTGATCTGGCGCGGCTCGGGGCGCATCCACACGGTTTCGGCAAATTCAAAGAACTCTTTCATCTCGGCCCGGGCCGGACCGTAGAAGAGTTCGAAATACTCATTCATGGTGGCCTTAAGGTCCAAGTTGCGGTTCCAGCACAGCTTGTTGTGCAAATAGAGCATGAGGTGGCTGATCCATGGCCGGGCCATTATCGGCATGTTCGCGGCTTTTGCGTTGAAGGTGCTCGCCGTCCAGCCGATCTCTGCCGTGAAGCCCAGGGCATGGTCATACAGCCCATCAAAGCTCTGTTTCATCACGGCGGAGAAGATGATCGGGACGGGCGGGAAGTTATAGTTCGGGGCGTGCTGCAGGTAGTATTCCCAAATGAGAAGCTGCTCAGGACTGTTCATGGCGGCGATCCATTCCTGGCGATTGGCCCGTTCGTGGGCGCGCTCCGGCAGGTTCCATCCGGCGGCGGTTTGGGTGAAGCCGATTGTCACATTGTCCGGCAATTTTTTCAGGTGCGAGGGGATCTTGCCCGTGGGTCCGTAGGCGAAGAGGCTGAACTTTTTGTCGGGGAACTTTTTCATCAGGCGACCGCGGACATCCATGTTGAAATCCCATGCATAGTCGCTGTAGCGCCCGGATTGCCCGAGTTCCTTGAACTTGTCCCAACCAGCGGCGACATCGTCACTATCGAGCAAACTCCAGCCATCGGGCTGCCCGATGCCGATGTAGCCGATGCCGGGAAAGTGTTTGTCCACCGCCTCGAGATACGCGGCCGTGTCGGCAC
>Ga0315900_10001024_pt1 | contig 45034 bp, 27 predicted proteins | sample LakEriMetagenome_FD_203521 | JGI IMG/M metagenome (GOLD analysis project Ga0315900, IMG submission 203521) | Freshwater fungal communities from buoy surface, Lake Erie, Ohio, United States - Buoy 12 MA114 | ecosystem: Environmental > Aquatic > Freshwater > Lake > Lake biofilm | place: USA: Lake... | reverse complement strand
GTTCCGCGTGGTCGACTGCCCGGCGGAGGGGCGTGAAGGCCAGCAGTTTTGCATGGGCAAGCCGGTCCGATACCGCACCCGCCAGGCCTTCGCCGACCTGGGCACCGTGGAACTCGAACTGATCGAGTCGATCGGCCGACGGGCGGTGCCGCTTGCGCTCGACGTGACCAGCCGGGCGAGCATCGAAGGGCTGGCGGCGCGGATCCGCTCCGGACTCGTGGTCGACATTCTCGTCAACAACGCCGGCTGCAACGTGCGGAAACGGGCCCTCGATCTCACCTGGGACGACTGGAACCGTGTGCTCGACACCGCTTGGGCGACGAAGAACGCTCCACGGAGACGCTGCTCGTCGATGGCGGCATGTCGACGGGCGCGACGCGAGCCATGGTTGCCTCTGACTCGGCCCCCAAGGCACGGATCGCCGAGAATGCATAGAGGAGCCGACATCGAACGGCGGGCTGTGCGGTCCCGGCGGCTCGGTGCGATTGCACCTTCGCTGTCGACTTTTTAAACTGTTCAAAGCATGAAAATCGTTTTGACGGACCACGCGTTTCCCGACCTCGCCACCGAGGAGTCAATTGCCGCCGCGGCCGGCGCGACCCTTGTCGCCGCCCAGACCAAAGATCCCGTCCGGCTCGCCACGGCGGTGGCCGATGCCGACGCCGTGATGACGCAGTTCGCACCGGTGAATGCCGACGTCATCGCCGCGATGCGGCGGGCGCGGGTGATCGTCCGCTACGGGATCGGCGTGGACAACGTCGATCTCGCCGCCGCGCGGGCCCGCGGCATTCCCGTCTGCAACATCCCCGACTACTGCATCGACGAGGTCGCCGACCACACGCTGGCGTTCATCCTCGCCCTCACCCGGCAGGTCGTGCCGCAGAGCAGGCTGGTGCACGAGGGCGAATGGAAGCTCGCGGCGCCACCGGCCGCCTTCCGCACGCTCGCCGGCATGACCTGCGGCGTCGTGGGATTCGGCCGCATCGGCCGCGGGGTCGTGCGGCGGCTCGTGGCGTTCGGCGGCCGGGTGCTCGTGAGCGATCCGGTGGCCACGCCCGAGGCGGTGGCCGCGCTCGGCGCCGAAGCGGTCTCTCTTCCGAACCTGCTCGCCGAGAGCGATCTCGTCACGCTCCACTGCCCGTCGCTGCCCGAGACGAAGGGCATGATCAACGCCACGACGCTCGCGACCGCGAAGCCGGGGCTCTTGCTCGTCAACCTCTCCCGCGGCGATCTCGTCGACCCCGACGCGCTCGTGTCCGCCCTCGACTCGGGCCGCGTCGCCGGCGCCGCCCTCGACGTCTTCGCCCCCGAGCCGATTCCCGCCGGCCATCCGATCCTCGGCCGGGCGAACGTGGTGCTCGCCCCGCATGTCGCCAGCGTGAGCGCCGCGGCGGTTCACCGCCTGCGCGCGACCGTGGCCACACTGGCAGTGGCGGCATTGGCGGGCGGGCCGCTCCAGTCGATCGTCAATGGCGTCCCGGGCCCGCGGATCGGATCAGACTGAGAGCGAGGGGGTTCATCATGCTGCATGCCGGCACACGCTGTCGCGTGGCTGTCGTGGCGGGGGCGATTCTGGGCGCCGCTCTGGTCGCCTCCCGCACGGGGGCCGGCGAGCCGGCCGTGGTCGATCTGTCGCTCACCGTCGCGGCCGATCTCCCCTGCGTCTGGCCGGTGGGGATGACGCCGCTGGCGGTCGTGCCGACGGCCACGTTCGGCCGTACCGGCCGGCACCGTGACATGCTCGTCATCGACGAGCACACGGGCACTCAGTTGGACGCCCCGGCCCACTTCGTGCCGCCCCCCGACTCCGGCCTCGACGGCGCCGGGCCGATGGGCGCGGTCACCGGCGACAAGGTGCCGGCCTGGCAGTTCTGCGGCGAGGCCTGCGTGATCGACCTCACCAAGCATCGCGACTCCGCCGCCCCTGGCGAGAGTTTCCTGATCGGCCCCGAGCACGTCCGCGAATGGGAGCTCGCCCATCGGCCCCTCGGCCCCGGCGACGTCGTCTGCTTTCGCACGGGCTACACCGACGCCTACTACAAGCCGTTTCCGGCGGGCGAGCGGTTCGTGGCCGAGCCGCTGCGCAAGCGGACTCCCGGCTGGGCGGCGCCCAAGCCCGAAACGATGACCTACCTCGCCGATCGCGGCGTGAAGACGCTCGCCATCGACGGCGCGAGCATGGGTCCGCTGCCAAACCTCGCCGTGGCCACGCACCGGGCCGGGGGGAGCCGCGGAATGGTGTGGGTGGAGTGTGCCACGAACCTCGGCAGCCTGCCCGCGACCGGATCGTTCGTGGCGCTGCTGCCCGCCAAGCACGCCGGCGGGTCGGGGGGCGAGTGCCGCCTGTTCGCCATCACCGAGCCGGATCTCGCCCGGCGGCTCATCGCCCGCGCGAAGGCGAAGGCGGTCGTCGATCTCTCCGTGACGCTCGATGAAAACCTGCCGATCGTGTGGCCCGGCTGGGGGCCGGGCGAGGAAGGGGGCCGCTACATCGCGAAGGTGCTCAATGCGTTCTCGAAGGAGCGCGGCCCCTTCTTCGCGCTGGGCCATCTCTTCGACAGTTTCGCCGGCACGCACGTCGTGTTGCCGAGTTTTTCGCTGCCGTCCAACCGGGCCGAGATCGCCGCCGCGGAGCCCGCCATTCGGGAGGCCGTGGCCGGCTACGAGAAGAAGCACGGGCCGCTCGGCACGTCGAGCCTCCGCACGTCCGACGCGCCGCTCGCGAGCATGATCGGCCCGGCGCACGTCGTCGACATCCGCGGGCTCGTGGGCACGGCGGCGTTCGCGGAGGGCAAGCCCGCAGGCCCGCTCGTGACCCGCGATTTCCTGGAAAAGCATGCGGCCACGCGGCCCTTCAAGGCCGGCGAGGTCGTGCTGTTCTTCTCGGGCCACACCGACAAGCACCTCGCGCCGCTGCCGGCGGCCCCCGCGGTCGATCCCTGCCTGGCCAAGCCGCTCGCGGGCACGGCCGAGGGCTGGCCGGCGGTGTCCCCCGAGGCCGTGGCCTATCTGGCCGGGCAGGGCATCCGCTGCCTGGGCACCGACGGCCCCACGCTCGGCGGCGTCGATGCGACGATCGCCCGCGAGGTCGACTGGCTGGCCGCATCGAAGGGGCTCGTCGTCGTGGAGATGCTCACGGGCCTCGAGGCGATCGCCGGCCGCGATGCCTTCTTTCTCTTCGCGCCGATCAAGATCGCGGCCACCCGCGGCGGCTACGGCCGGGCGCTGGCTCTCGTCGCCGACGGGCCGGGCACGGCGCCATGAACGACATCGGCCGGCGGACGATGCAGAAGGCGATCTGGCGGCTCGTGCCGTTCCTGGGGGTGCTCTACGCCTTCAACATCATCGACCGGGCCAACGTCGGTTTCGCCCGTCTGCAAATGAAGGACAGCCTCGGGCTGACCGACGCGATCATCGACTGGGGCTACGGCATCTTCTACGTCGGCTATCTCGTCTTCGAAGTGCCGAGCAACATGTTCCTGCGGCGGTTCGGCGCCCGCCGCTGGATCGCGCGAATCATGATCTCGTGGGGCCTCATCTCGACGCTGACGGCGTGGGTGATCGGGCCAGTGAGTTATTTTTCCGCCCGCATCCTCCTCGGCGTCGCCGAGGCGGGATTTTTTCCGGGCATCATCTACTACATGACGGCCTGGTTTCCGCCGACCGTGCGGGCCCGCGTGGTCGCCTGGTTCATGCTGGCGATTCCCGTCGCGAGCATCCTCGGCAATCTGGCATCCGGGCTGATCCTCGATTCCATGAATGGCATGGCGGGCCTTTCCGGCTGGCAGTGGCTCTTCATCCTCGAGGGGATTCCCTCCGTGCTGCTCGGCTTTTCCGTCCTCTATTTCCTGCCGGATGGCCCGCGGGATGCGGCGTGGCTCACGGCCGAGGAGCGGGCGTGGCTGGAGGCCGACCGCGCAGCCGAGGACGGTCGGCGGCTGGTGGCCGGCGGGAGCGAGAAGCTCTCGTCGCTCGCCGACTCACGCGTCTGGATCCTGATCGGCCTCTACATCACCGTCGCGATCGGCACCAACGCCATGGGTGCCTATCTCCCGAAGCTCATCAAGGAATCCTTCCAGACGGAAAACTGGAAGGTGGGCCTGCTCTCGACCGTGCCGCAGGTTCTCGCGGTGTTCGCCATGCTCGCCGCGAGCCGGATTTCCGACGCGAGCGGCCGCAGGTCGCCCGTCGTGCTGGTGTCGCTGGCGATCGCGGCGGCCGGCTGGTTCCTCGCGTCGATGCCGGTGGGCCCGTGGGGGCAGCTTGTCGGCCTCGCGCTGGCGCAGGCCGGCATTATGGCGGTGCTGCCCGTGTTCTGGGCTTTGCCGCCGCTTTTCCTGGGGGGCGTTGCCGCCGCCGCCGGCATCGCGCTCATCAATTCAGTGGCCAACGGAGGGGGCATCTTCGCCCCGAAGATGATCGGCAGCTTCGGCGTCGGCCCGATGGCAGGCGTGATGGCCTGGGGCATGCTCATGGCGATCCTCGCCTGGTGGGGCATCGAACGCCGGGCGGCCGCCGTGTCAAAAACCTGAGTGCAATGATTTCGTTTCCGCATCCCGAATCCCATGGAACCACGATGTCTGTGAAGCCTCCGCCGCTCTTCGATCTCTCCGCCAAAATCGCCGTCGTCTCCGGTGCCGCCAGCGGCCTGGGCAAGGCGGCGGCCGGCGCCCTCGCCGCCCACGGCGCGACGGTGGTGATGCTCGACCGCAACGAGGCGGGCCTCGCCGCCACCGCGGAGGAGATCGCGGCGGCGGGCGGCCGGGCGGTGGGCAGGCTGCACGACACGTCGGACGTCGAGGCGGCCCGCCGGCTCTTCGCCTGGGTCGACACGGAGTTCGGCCGCGTCGACTTCCTCGCCAACATCGCCGGCGACGGCGTCATGGCCGACCCGCTCGCGATCACGCCCGAGCAGATCCGCCGCGTGCTCGAGAATCTCGTCGTCGGCCGGTTCGCCCACTGCCGGGAAGCGGCCAGCCGGATGTTCCGCCAGGGGGGCGGATCAATCGTGAACATCGGCAGCATCGGCGGCGTGACGTCGCTCGGCCGCGGCCACATCGCCTACGCGATGGCGATGGGCGCGGTGGCCCAGATGACCCGCGAGCTCTCCACGGAGTGGGCGGCGCGAGGCGTGCGCGTCAACGCGATCCTTCCCGCCCAGGTGATGAATCCCGGCCTCGAGCAGCGAATCGCGGCCGATCCGGCGCTCGGGGAGAAGTTTCTCTCGGGAATCCCCCGGGGCCGGCTCGGCACCCCCGCAGACATCCAGGGACTGATCGTGCTCCTCGCCTCCGATGCCTCGTCCTGGATGACGGGCACGCTGATCCCGTTGGACGGCGGCAACCTGGCGATGAACGCCGGCGGAACCATCGGCCCAAGCACCACGGGAGACGTGACATGAGCCGCACCGAGAAAACCTCCGCCACCGCGGCCAAGCCGCGGGACAAGCGGGCGACCACCAAGGCTGCGGCCAGCCTCGACCGCGAGGCCTTGCTCGGCCTGTTCCGCTCGATGCTCGTGATCCGGCTCACCGAGGAGGAGCTCGCCCGCTGCCATCAGCGCGGCCTGATCCATGGCGCCTGCCACACGTACGTGGGGCAGGAGGCGATCGCCGCCGGCGTCTGCGCGCACCTCGACCCGGCCGACGTCATCTTCAGCACGCATCGTGGCCACGGCCATGCGCTGGCCAAGGGGCTCCCGCCCGGGCAGCTGATCGCGGAACTGTTCGGCCGGGCCACCGGCTGCTCGCGGGGCCGCGGCGGCAGCATGCACATCTTCGCGCCCGAGATCGGCATGCTGGGCACGAGCGGCATCGTCGGCCCCTGCATCCTCCAGGCGGCCGGCGGCGGCTACGCCTTCAAACTCGCCAAGAACCGCGGCGTCGCCGCGGCCTTCTTCGGCGACGGTGCGGTCAACAACGGCGCCTTCCACGAGGGGCTCAACATGGCCGCCATCTGGAAGCTGCCGGTGCTCTTCATCTGCGAGAACAACCAGTTCGCGACCGAGGTCCCCTTCAGCGAGGCCAGCGGCATCCCCGACGTGGGCCGCCGCGCGGCCAACTACGGCCTCGCGGGCGAGGAGGTCGACGGCAACGACGTGCTCGCCGTGCATGCCGCGGCGGCGCGGGCGGTGGAGCGGGCGCGGGCCGGCGAAGGGGCCACGCTCATCGAGTGCAAGACCTACCGCACGCGGGCCCACGCCGAAGGCATGGGCGACTTCGACTACCGCACCCGCGAGGAGGTGGCGGCATGGAAGGACCGCTGCCCGATCGCCGCCTTCCGCCGCCGGCTCGAGGCGGAGCACGGCATCCCGGCCGCCGATCTCGACGCGATCGAGCAGCAGGTGGCCGACGACGTGGCCCGCGGCCGGGCCGAGGCCGAGGCGGCGCCGCCGCCGACCGCCGCCGATGCCACCACGCACGTCTACGCCGCGCCGCGGGATGTCCGCGAGCCGGCAGCCGACCCGGCCGCGCGGCCGCTCTCGTTCATCGCGGCCACGGTCGAGGCGCTCGATTCAGCGATGGCCGCGGATCCGTCGGTGTTCGTGCTCGGCGAGGGAATCGGCCGCCGCGGCGGCAACTTCCGCACCACGGCCGACCTGTTTGCGAAGTACGGCCCCGACCGGCTCCGCGACACGCCGATCAGCGAGCGCGGCTTCACCGGGCTGGCCTGCGGCGCCGCGATGGCCGGGGCGCGGCCCGTGGTCGATTTCATGTTCGTCGACTTCCTGCTCGACGCCTGGGGCGAGATCGTCAACCAGATCGCGAAGGTGCAGTTCATGTCGAGCGGGCGGCTGAAGATGCCGGTCGTGCTCCGCGGCTGCATCGGCATCGGCCACTCGGCGGCCACGCACCATTCCGGCAGCTATTACGGCATGTTCGCCCAGGTGCCGGGGCTGCGGGTCGTGGTGCCCGCGACGCCCCGCGACGCCAAGGGGCTGTTTCTCCACGCGCTCCGCGGCGACGACCCCGTGCTGTTCCTCGAGCACCGCGAGCTGTTGCAGCTCAAGGGCCCGGTCGAAGAAGGGGACTTCGAGATTCCCTTCGGCAAGGCGCGGATCGCCCGGGCGGGCACCGACGCCACGGTCGTGGCGGTGGGCCGGATGAACCATCTCTGCCTGGCGGCGGCCGAGGCGGTGGCCAAGGACGGGGCGAGCGTCGAGGTGATCGATCCGCGGACGGTTTCGCCGCTCGACGCCGACGCGATCCTCGCGTCGGTGGCGAAGACGGGCCGACTGCTCGTGGTCGACGAGCCGGCCGGGCCGTGCGGCCTCGCGGCCGAGATCGCGGCGCTTGCCGCAGACCGTGGCTTCGACGACCTCGACGCGCCTGTGCGACGGGTCACCGGCATTCGCTCGCCCACGCCCTACGCCCCCGTGCTCGAGGAGCAGGTAGTCCCGAGTGCCGCGGCGATCGAGGCCGCGATCCGCGGGCTGTTGGCGGAGTAAGACAAGGCCCTTCCCCGGTCATCCTTTCGGAGCACGCGACACGATGGCAGCGGACGTGACGATCCCCAGGCTCGGGTGGTCGATGGAGGAGGGTGTGTTCGCGGGCTGGATCAAGAAGCCGGGCGACACCGTGAAGCCGGGCGAGCCGCTCTTCATGCTCGAAGGGGAGAAGGCGACCCAGGAGATCGAGTCGGTCGACGGGGGCGTGTTGCATCTCGCTCCCGATGCGCCGTCGGAGGGACAGACCGTGCTCGTCGGCCGCACGATCGCGAAGCTCTGCGCGGCGGGAGAAACGCCCGCCTGGGGGACTGCGGCGAACCCGCCTGCGGCCGTTGCCGCGCCAGCGGCCGCGGCTCCGCCCCGGGCCAGCGTAGCTCCACCCGCCCCGCCGGTTGCCGAGAGGCATCCGGCTGCGGTCGCCCCGGCCCCGGCGACTCGGGCCATGCCCGTCGCGGCGTCTCCCAGCGTGCGGCGGCTCGCCCGCCAGATGGGGATCGACCTGGCGACGGTGGCGCCGCGGCTGCCCGGCGGCAGGCTCTCGGCCGAGGATCTCGCGACGGCGCATCACGGCGCCGGGCCACAAGCCCGCCAGGCCCCTTCGGCCCAGAACACGGTCCAGGCACCCCTGCCGGCAGGCAGTTCGCGGAGCTCACCGCGGGCGCGTCGCGTCGCTCGGGATCGGGGCGTCGATGTGGCCACGATCAGGGGGAGCGGTGCGGGAGGCCGGGTGCGGGAGCGCGACGTGCTGGCCGCAGCCCAAGCAGGGGCTACGCCCCGGGGCAGGGGAGCGGCCGGCGCCGCGGCGGGCGCGACGATGATGCCGATCACCCAGACCCGCCGCACGATCGCCCGTCAGATGGTCCGCAGCCGTCAGGAGACCGTGCCCGTCACGCTCACGGCCTGGGCCGACGCGACGGCGCTGCTCGCGGCCCGCGCGGCGCTGAAGGCCGCCGACGGACCGGAGGCGGCCACGCTCAACGACATGCTGCTCAAGGCGGTCGCCGACACGCTCCTCGCCCACCCGCTCCTCGCCGCCCGCTGGGAGGAGACGCAGCTCGCCCTACCGGGCGACCGGATCGACATCGGCCTGGCGGTCGATGCGCCCGGCGGCCTGGTCGTGCCGGTGGTCCGCGACGTGGCAGCTGCGCCGCTTGCTGAGGTGGCTCGGCAGACGCGGTGGCTCGTGGAGCGGGCCCGGTCCGGCCGGCTCACCGCCGCCGACATGCAAGGAGGCGTGTTCACGCTCACGAGCCTGGGCTCCTACGGGATCGAGTTCTTCACGCCGGTGATCAACCATCCGGAGGCGGCGATCCTCGGCGTGGGGGCGATCCGCATGCACCCCGTGCCGCCCCCTGGCGGCCAGGAAGGCTTCGTGCTCCAGCGGCAGCTGCCGCTCTCGCTCACGTTCGACCACCGGATCGTCGACGGCGGCCCCGCGGCCCGCTTCCTCGGCGACCTTGCCGCCCGGATCGCCGAAAAGTAGGGCGGGAATCGATTTCTGCTGAACCGGAAAATCACGTGCCGTCATGCGGCATGGACGCCAGGATGGTTGTCGTGCCCGGAGTCCCCGGGTTTCCACCCGGGGCTTCTTGTGGCATCCCAAAATCAGGCCTGTGCGCCCATCTGGGCCGGTCCGCCTGCGGCGGCCGGGAAATCGCTTCCGTCCCTATTGTGGCATGAGCTCGATCCATCCCGCGATGTGATGGCGGGCCTGCTCGGACGCCTTCTTCACGTCGCCGGACCGGATCGCGTCGAGCAGCGTGCGGTGCCCATCGACCGTATCCTGCCGCGTGCGATGCGTCACCGCCTCCTGCCGCAGCTGCATCTGCGAGAGCCAAAGGGCGAACTGGTCGCGAAACGAGGTCCAGCAGAGCAGGAGTCGTCGATTGCCGGCCGCGTGGACGATGCGGTCGTGGAACTCCGCGTCGAGTCGCGACACGTCGGCAAGGGTCTGCGCCGACTTCGTGGCGGCGATGTTCGCCTCGAGGGCCGCGAAGTCCTCGGGCTTGCCCCGCTCGGCAGCCAGCCCCGCCGCCACCGGATCGATCATCAGCCGCACGACATGGATTTCCTCGATGTCGCGCGGGGTGAGCGCCGGAATCCGCGTGTGGCCCGTGGGGTCGAACTCGACGAGCCCGCGGAGCTCGAGTTCGATGAGTGCCTCGCGAATCGGGGCCCGGCTGACGCCGAGCATCACGGACAGCGTCGGCTCCGAGACCCGCGATCCGGGCGGAAAATCCCCGGCAATGATCGCCCGCGAGAGCCGGGAAAAAACGGTCTGCGACAGGCGGACGCGGCTCGCCTTGGATGGCTTCGCGGCGGGGGATTTTTTGGGCACGGTGGCGGACCGGTGTGGGGACAGGGGGAGGCCAGCAGGACGAACGCGAGGAGATCCCGGCTATCGTACCGTCTTTCGGGCGGTCCGATCGGACCGCCCGGCCGGTGATCATCCCGACATCTCAGCCGGCCGCCTCCTCGACCACGGGGTTCGTGAGCTTGCCGATGCCCTCGATCTCGATCGTCACGCTGTCGCCGGCCTTGAGGAACACCGGCGGCTTGCGGGCAAAGCCCACGCCGTGGGGCGTGCCCGTGAGGATCACCGTGCCGGGATTGAGGGTCATGCTGGCCGAGAGGAACTCCACGAGCGTCGGCACGTCGAAGATCATGTCGCTGGTGTTCCAGTCCTGGAGCGTCTGGCCGTTGAGGATCGTCTTGATCGCGAGCCGGTTGGGGTCGGTGATCTCGTCGGTGGTCACGAGTGCGGGCCCGAGCGGGCAGAACGTGGCGAACGTCTTCCCGCGGCACCACTGCCCGCCCCCGCCGTTCCGCTGCCAGTCGCGGGCCGAGACGTCGTTGGCGCAGGTGTAGCCGAGCACGTGGCGCAGCGCGTCGGCCCGGCTGACGTTGTGGCAGGTCTTGCCGATGACGACGGCGAGCTCGCACTCGTAGTCGACCTCGTCGCTGCGCAGCTTCCGGGGAAGGACGATCGCGTCGCCCGGGTTTTGGAGCGTGCCCGAGTTCTTCATGAACAGCACCGGGTGGACCGGCGGCTCGGCGTTGCTCTCGGCGGCGTGCTTCTTGTAGTTGAGGCCGACGCAGAGGATGTCGCGGGGGACGAGGGGCGCGAGGAGCTTGTCGACGGTCGCCGGTGCTCCGGTGTCGTGGAGGCCTGCGAAGAGATCCCCCTCGAGGAGCGTCGTGCGGCCGTCGTCGTGGAGCCGCCCGAAATGCTCGCGGCCGGCGGAAAGGAAGCGGATGATCTTCATGGGACTACCTCGCTGGTCATGAAACGGCGGCGTCTACGGCCTGCCCGGACGGGGCCGCGGCCCCCAGAATGATCGCGATTTCCCGGAGGGCGTCCAGCCCGCGAATGCCGCCGCAGCGAAACCGGCTCGTCAGACCTCCTCGAGCGGCGCCGTGGCGTCGCCGAAGGTCTTCTCGCGGACGCCCATCTTGGCCATCAGCGACAAGTAGAGCCGGCACATCTGCCGGTCGGGCTTGCCCGAATAGTCGAGCACGCGGCCGGTCTCGATGCCGCCTCCCGCGCCGCCGAGCACCACCACCGGCAGCTGGTCGTTGTTGTGACTGCCCGTCATCATGCTCGAGCAGAAGAGGACCATCGAGTTGTCGAGCGCCGTCCGCTCCCCCTCCTGGATCGCGTCGAGCCGTCGGGCGACGTGGGCCAGCTGCTCCGTGAAGAACCGGTTCACCGTCAGCCAGTCGGCGCCGTGGGAGTGCGAGAGCAGATGGTGGATCATGTAGTCGATCCCCCCCTTGCCGCTCGAGGCCTTCAGGTTCGGGAAACGCAGGGCCGAGTGGTCGTTGTTGAGCTTGAGCGTGACGATCCGCGTCGTGTCGGTCAGGAAGGCGAGGACGAGGATGTCGCACATCAGCCGCATGTGCTCGGCGATGTCCTGCGGGATGCCGTCGGCCGGCCGCGGGATGTCGGGCTTCTCGATCGCCGGCCGCCAGCCCTGCAATTCTCCCTTCTTGCCGGCCGCCTCGATCCGGGCCTCGACGTCGCGGACGCTGTCGGAATACTCGTCGAGCTTCCGGCGGTCGGCGCGGCTGATCCGGCGGCGGAGGTCTGCGGCGGTCTCGAGCACGGCGTCGAGCACGCTCGCGTCACCGGCATGCGCCTCGTCCTTGAAGAGCCGGTCGAAGGCGAGCGCCGGATAGATCTCGAGCGGCGTGGGCGTGGTGGGGCTGCTCCAGGAAATGTGCGAGCTGTAGAGCATCGAGTAGCCCCCGTGGGCGCTCGGATTGCTCTTCTCGCAGCCGAGCACGAGGCTCGGCACCTTCGTGCCGCGGCCGCAGGTCTGGGCGAGGTGCTGGTCGAAGCTCGTGCCGGAGCGGATCTCGCCGTGCGACGCGAGGGGCGCGCCGGAGAGCAGGTTGCCCGTCTGCGCGGAGTGGATGTTGCCCCCGTTCATCGCCTTCGCGTTGAAAAGCCCCTTCACGAACAGCATCTTCCCGCGGAAGTCGGCCACCGGCTCGAGCACCTTGCCGAGTTCCATCTCCTTGCCGGAGCCCTTGGCCCACCACTCCTTCGGGTGGAATCCGTTGCCGGCGAAGAGCACGGCCAAGCGGACCGGAGGGGCGGCCGCAGCCGCCCCCGCCACGGCCGGCTCGCCGGCGGCGGTGAGCGACTCCATCCACGGCAGGGCCATCGACACGCCGAGGCCGCGAAGCATCGTGCGGCGGGAAAGCTGCGGGCTCATGGGTCGGATCCTTTCCTGTGGCATCCCGGAGAAATCATACTCACGTGGTGTCATCGGCCGCTTCGCGGCCGCGGATCATGCGGAATTGCGGGCTCGCCAGAATCGCGTCGATGGCGACCGAGATCCGGTAGTCGGCGGCCGCCAGCCGGGCCGCCATCTCTTCGAGCAGCGGCTCGTCGGAGAGCTGCACGCCGCGGCCGAGCGCGTAGCCGAGCAGCTTGCGGCAGAAGAGGCGGACGAACTGGTCCCTTCGCGGCCCCAGCAGATACGCCCGCACGCTCGCCTGGCCGTCGAGCATGGCGCCGTCGGGCAGGGTCGCCTTCATGTCGAGCGGCTTGCCCGCGGCGTCGGTCGTCCGCAGCCGGCCGATGGCATCGAACTCCTCGAGCGCGAAGCCGAAGGGATCGATCCGGCGGTGGCACTTCGCGCAGGCGGCGTTCTCGGAATGCATGGCAATCAGCTGCCGCTCGCTCCGGCCGCTCGGCACGGTCTCGGCCAGCTGCGGCACGTCCTTCGGCGGCTTCGGCAGCTTCTCGCCGAGGATCGTCTCGTAGAGCCAGTTGCCGCGGAGGATCGGGCTCGTCCGCGAGGCGCCGGCCTGCGTGGAGAGCGTCGCGGCGAGGCCGAGGATGCTGCCGCGGCCATGTTTCCGCACGCCGTCCACACGCCGCCAGGCATCCCCCTTCACCCCGGCGATCCCGTAGTGCTTGGCCAGCCGCTCGTTCAGGAACGTGTGGTCGGCGTCGATGAGCGCGAGGATCGAGCGGTCGTTCCTGAAAAAGTCTTCGAGAAACCGCACCGTCTCCTCCTCCATGTCGGCCCGCAGGCCGGCGAACGTGGGGAAGAGCTCGGCGTTCTTCTCGTCGAGCGTCGAAAAGCCGTGGACGTGGAGCCACTGCGTGCCGAACTCCTCGGCCAGCCGCCGCGCGGCCGGCGCGGCGAGCATCCGCCGCGCCTGCGACTTCAAGACCTCCGGATCGCGCAGCCGGCCGGTCTCGGCCGCCGCGAGCAGCTCGGCATCCGGCATCGACGACCAGAGAAAGTAGGAGAGCCGCGTGGCCAGCTCGTAGTCGGACACCGGCATCGCTTCCGTGCCCGGCCCGGCCGTCTCGATCTTGTAGAGGAAGTCGGGAGCCACGAGCACGTGGGCGAGCATCGCGCGGATCGCATCCTCGTGGGGAACGTCCTTCTTTCGCAGGGTTGCATAGAGCCCGCGGAGCCGGGATTCCTCTCCGGCTGCCAGCGGCCGGCGAAAGCCGCGGCCGGCCAGGGCCACGACCGCGTCGACATGCCGTGGCTCGACCTCGACGAGCCGCTTGCGGAACGCCTCCGCCCGGCCGACGATCGCCGGCTTGAGCGGAGTGAACCTTTTCACGAGGTCGGGCCTGTCCTGGGAGGCGTAGTCCAGTATCTGCTCGTAAACGTCTTCGAGTTCGAGCGGCTCCTGGGCGATGAAGAGCAGCTCATCCCAGAGCCGGTCGAGCTCCTTCGCCTCGGCATCGTCGAGCATGAGGCGGCGGAGCGGATCGTGAGATCGACGCGGGTGAGGTCGCAGCTTGCGTCGCCGTCGCGGCCCCCCACGACGACGGCCACGACGTCGCCCTTCCGCACGGGAAGCGGACCGAACGGCCCGAACGCGGCGTCGCGATTCGCGTCGCTCGTGAGTGCCTCGCGGGTCTTGCCCCGCCACACCTCGACCGACACGGCCGTGCCGTTCCCGCAGCCGCGGTGGGCTCGGATCGCTTTGCCGCGAATCTCCACGGATCCCGTGATCGGGCTCCGCCAGCCGACGATCACGCGCTGCTTTCCGTCGGGATGCACGACCAGGCTGTGCGGATCGACCGTGCCGGGAATGCGGAACGGCTCGTCCGACGAGTTGGCGATCACCCGCAGTTCTCCCTGGCCTCGCCAGCCGTTGACCGCGGCGATCCGGCTTCGTCCGCCGCAAGCGCGGCATGAAGAGTGCCGAGATACTTCGGGTTCAGGCCCCGCTCGCGGGCCATCGCGGCCACGGCATCGCCACCCTGCGCGAGGCGAGCGCGTTCGCGTTCGAGGGCAAGCATGGATTGGTGGAGACCCGGCTGGGAATACCTCGCGTAAAACCGCTTGAGCCGCGCAAGCGCCTCGTCGGCGAAATCGCGACGGGAATCGCCCGCCGAGAACCGCAGTCCATTGGGCAGGAGCACGGCGTGGGCCGCGATCCCCTTGGCGGCGTCGAGATACTTGGTCGCCAGGCTCGGCGACATGACGAGCGATTGCCCGGTGTTCGTGAAACCCTCGCCCGCGCCGCCGTCGGCAGGAAACTCCTTGGCGGGGTCGAGCCCATCGACGCCCGTGAGATCGCGGATCGTGTGCGTGTATTCGGCGTTGTTGAGCCGGCGCAGGACGACGCGGCCCGGATCGCCGGCATGGGCCCGCGCCTCGGCCGCAAGGAACGCCCGCAGCCAATCGGCGAGCGTCTGCCGCTCCGCGTCGGTGGGCTGATCGGAATCGGGCGGCGGCATCTGGTCGCTCGTCACCATCTCGGCAACCCGCTGCATGACCTTGGCATGCCTGCCGAGCCCGGCGGGATCGGCCGTCAAGGAGAGGTCGACCTCTCCCTCCGCAGAGTCGCCCGAGTGGCAGGCGATGCAGTAGCGGGCCAGCACCGGCCTGGCGGCGGCAAAGCCCGCGGCGGATGCCTCGGCGGCGTTCGCGGCTTCGGGAAGGCCGGCGGCCGGGAAGGCGGGCAGCAACCAGCCGGCGAGCAGCAGCCAAACGCACGTGACCGCCGCCCGGACCCGTTGATCCGTGACCAACCGCGGCCGGCGGGCGGCCGATGCCGCAAGACGAGGCACATTTGGCTGCATGGCACAGAATCCGCCGGTGTCGCTGCGGTCGGGGACCTCGACTTACACATGGTATCGACATCCCCGGATTCTGTCGACGCTTTTTGGCGGGCATGTGGCGTCGAGGAATCCGCGGATCAGCGGTCGTCGTGACGGGCCAGTTCCACCAGCTGGTCGATCAACGCCTCGCCGTCACCGGGCTCGAGGCCCGCGGGCGCGGCGCCGACCTCGTATCCTCCCTCGGCGAACGCCCCGCGGTGCGGCCAGTAGCCGTTCCAGCCATTGGTCAGCGTGGCGAGCAGCACCGGCCTCTCCAGCCGCCGGCGGAGGTCGACCGCCAACTCGCCGAACAGTTCGACCGGTGCGGCGACGACGAAGGCGGCACCCACGTGCCAGACGGCGATGTCGATCTCATGGCCGCGGATGACAACCGTCTTGGAGCGGCAGACGAGATTTCCCCCCTCGATGGCCGGTATCGGCCGCGTGGCCTGAGCCAGCGTGCGGACGAAGGCGCCGGCCGTCTCGCCGATGCGATCGACGTTCCGCGGATCTTCCTGCGTCGCCATCCAGGGATGGACGTTGCCCGCCGCGCCGAGCACGAACAGGCTCTTGCCATCGGGAATGTTGGCGTCGAGCCAGGTGCAGGCGGCGCCGGGATAGTCGCTGCTGATCATGCGGCTGGCCTTGCCGAACACGACCGGGTGGGCCCCGAGACTCCAGACGTTGACCTGCCGGGGACCGTTGACCTGGCGAAACTGAAGCAGCGTGCAGGTCGGATCGGGCGCCGGACGCGGCGGATGGTCGGCGATCGTCTGCGGGTTCCAGCACATGCGGATCGTGCCATCGACCAGCACCCGGCGGTTGTATCCCAGGCCGAGGGCGGCCTCCTGGATCCAGGCCGTCACGGGATGGCAGAGGTCGTTCGCCCGGCGGACGGCGTCGAGGATCTTCGGCTGGATCGACTGCAGGTAGTCGTCGGATGGAAACGGCCCCGAGTGCGTGTGGCTGGTGCTGACGAGGACGTGGGCCGCGTCGGTGTCGATTGACTGGGCGATCTCCGTCCGCAGCCGACGGCAGGCCGCGTTGGGCAACACGCACAGGTCGAGACCGACGAGCACGGCCGTGCGGCTCCCCTCCTTGAGGACGCAGGCGCGGGCCAGCAGCGGGAGATGGACGCCGTCGCTGCCCGACCTGCCACGCGGCTCCGGATATCCCATCAGCGGCACGGACGGGTGCGGCGTGATGTCGCTGGAGCCGAAACCGCACCGCAGGTGCACCGCGGGCGGCATCGCGGACGGCGTCGGAGCCTGCTCCAGGGGCCGTGCCGCCGGCGCTGCGGGCGGCGGGTCGGCCGCCTGGGGCCCAAACCCCATCACGGCCCCGACGATCGAGCACACGACGACGGTCATCGTGGCCGGATGCCGCGACACCTTCGTGATCCTGCCGTGACGGACGGCCTGGCCCGCCAGGCAGGAGGGCTGCCGCGGCCCGGCGACGTCAGCCGGATTCGGCGCCCAGCGCCCGAACATTCTCGGCCGGAACGACGAGCAGAACCCCAGCCAATCCATAATGCGAAAGCCCCTGAAGGGGAAGCGCCCCTGCACGCCGCGTCGGCTCGGCACCGCAAACCCGCACGGCTTTGCCAACCGGCCGGAGTCTACCTTCCGCGGATGGCCGGCGACACAAACAGCGTCGTCACGCGGTCATTTCGCACCGTCGCCTGTCGACGGGTCGCGCAGCCAGGCCAGGATGTCGGCGACATCCTGGGGGGTGAGCACCCTGGCGAGCGAATCCGGCATCAGCGACACCTGGCTCGCCGAGAGTTCTTCGATGTCCTTCCGCAGCACCGTCCGCGTCTTTCCCTCCTGCTGCTTGAGCGTCACGCTGGAGGCCGTCTCGGCCGCCAGCAGGCCGGTGAACACCTGGCCGCCGGTGGTGACCAGGGTGTACGACGTATAGCCGCCCGAGATTTGCGCGCTGGGGGCGAGAATCGACAACAGCAGGGTTTGCTCGGGCTGCTGCGCCTCCGCCGTCAACGACGGCCCCACCACCACGCCCAGGCCGTGGGCCTGATGGCAGACACCGCAGTGTTGTTTGAACAATGCAGCGCCGCGGGCCCGGTCCCGCGGCCTGGCCAGGGCCTGGGAATACTCGGCGATCTGTCCGTCGACGTTCGCCACCAGCTTGGCGAATTGCGCGTGGGCCCGGCGGCCGAGCGTCGCGTCGGGATGCCGCTCGAGTGCCGTCCGCTGCATGGCGGTGCATGCCGAGGCCGGAAGCGCGCCGGACTCCAAGGCATCGACCACGGCCGGCAGCCGGTCGGTGCGGGCGAAGCAGGCCTCGAGGATCGCCTCGCGGACGACCGGCGTGGCCGCTTCGAAGTTGCGGATCAGGGCCGCCGTGACGGCGGGGTCGTTTTCGGAGGCCAGCTCCCGCACGGCCGCCAGCCGCGACTCGGGCTCCGCGAGGGTTTCGCCGACCCGCGCCGTGAGGCCCGCGATCCGCCGCTCGCGCTCGGCGCCGGTCTCGATCTTCATCAGCCGGACAAGATCCCGCGCGGCGCCGGCAACGACGGGATCGGCATCTGCCGTCGCCGCCCGCACGGCCGCTACGGTCGCCGGCTCGAGGTTTACCGCCACGGGCGCGTTGAACGCATTCCGCAGGCCCTGCCAGGCCGTCTTCCGCAACGACTCGTCAGGACACCGGGCCAGCGCCGCGATCGCCGCCGCGAACTCGTCGGGAGCCCGGCGGGCGGCGATGGCCGTGGCCAGCGGGCCCACGAGCGCACCGGCCTTGCCGATCGCCGCCGGCTGCGACAGCAAGGCGTCGAGCATCCGACCGGCACGGCCCGCGAGCCCCGTCATCACCGCCGCGTCCATCCAGGGCACGTCGCCCAAACGCCGGGCGATTTCCGCCAGCGTTTCGAGCACCTGCGGGTCGTTCAGGCCACCCAGGGCGATCGCCACCCGCCGCACCACGTCCGCATCGGGATCCTCCGCCAAGCCGCGAACCGCCGCGCGAAGTTCCGGGTCGGCAAGCTGCGGCTCGGCGATGGCCACCGCGTGAATTCGGACCGCGGCGTCGGGATGCCGGAGGCCGATGCGGATGTCCTGCGGAGCCGCCATGCCCAGGGATTCGAGCGTGCGGAGGGCGTTGATGGCCGTGGTGCGAACCGCCGTCGGCGTGATCAGCCGGCGGATGGAGGGCACCGCGGCCGCGACATCGCCACGTTGCACCAGGAGCCGGCGGGCGGTCTGCCGGCGCCAGAACCGCTCGCTCGCCAGTTCCTGCACCAGGGCCGGCGTATCCAGCCCGCTCATGTCGGCCACGGCCTGCGGGGCCCGCTTCTCGGGCACGATCTTCCAGATCCGGCCGCGGTCCTTGCCGTGGTCGAGCTCATACTGCTGCTGCAAGTAACGCGGGATCGCCGAGTAGTCCTCGATGATCTCGCGGTAGAAGTCCACGACGGCCATGCCGCCGTCGGGGGCGTGGGCCAGGGCGATGGCATGGAACCAGACGTCCGTCGAGGCGAAGAACTCGCTCTCTGCCTCGGCGGGGATGCGCGTGAACTTCATGGTCCCGTTGTCACGGACGAGCGCCCCGCGGGTGATGATGTTCTGCGACGGCTCGCAGGCGAAGCATTGGCCGGCCAGGCCGGGAAGTGCCGTGTCGTCGTAGAACAACGGGCCGCATAACGAGGTGAAGTAGCCGCTGGCGGCCGATTCCGCGACGCCGTACCGCTGCCGGTAAAACTCGGCAAACTCCGCGTTCTCGGCCCGCTTGGTCCGCCAGGGATGCGGGCGGCTGGTGGGATAGGCGCGTTCGTCGCGGGTGGCCTTTCGCTGGACGGAGCCGAGCGCATAGTCGGGGTTGCGGACCAACGCCTGCCAGGGGACGGGGGCCGAGAGGATCACGGGCGTCGTCGTGTTGATGACGAGCTTCTCGCCGCGGTCGGTGAACGTGAGGCCGAAGGTCTGGGTGAAGCCCACCAGGGGCTCGATGGCCGAGCCGTCGGCCTTGAAGCGGAAGTCGCACATGGGGAGATCGACCGGCGCGGCGAGCCGGGGCCCGGTGATCCGCCCGCCGCCGGCTCCGCTGGCTCCGGCATAGATCCAATCGTCATGTCCCCACTGCGGCTGACTGACGCCCCGCTCGAAAATGCCGGTGGCGAGCCCTTCGAAGAGCACCTCGCGAATCTCGGCCACGCCGTCGCCGTCTCGATCGGCCAAAAAGATGATCTGCGGGGCGGCGACGGCGATGATGCCGTCGCGGGCGGGACAGATGCCGTAGCAGCCCGGCAGCCGGTCGGCAAACACGGTCGCCTTGTCCATGCGGCCGTCGCCGTCGGTATCGGTGAGCAGCTTGACGGTGCCGTAGGTCGCCGCGGCGGCTTTTTCCTTGGCCTCCGGACCGGCGGTGATCCGGCGGACCTGCGTGTCCAGTCGTCCGGCCTTGTTCAGTTCCTCGATGTCGAACTGTCCTTCCAGGTTGTAGCCGTGAAGTTCCGAGACGAAGAGCCGGCCGCGGGCATCCCAGCACACGCCCGAGGGCTCGTTGATGAGCGGTTCGGCGGCGATCAGTTCGACGGACAGGCCGGCGGGCAGGCGGAAGGTCTGCCGGGAGGCGGCGGGCGTGAGCGGCTGCGGCGCGTCGGCAGGCTGGGAAATGCCGCCGCGACCGCTCGCGCCGGCGGTATCCGCGGCCGCCGGCGCCAGCCGGAACACGCCCTGGCCCGTCGGCGAACTGGTCAGCACGTAGGCCTCGCCGTCGGCGTCCGAGCCGAAGCCGAAGATCGGCTGGCCGCTCCAGGGGATCGCAAGGTTCGTGACGCGGCCGGTGGCCGGGTCGCGTTTCAAGGCCCAGAGCCGGCCCGACACGAAGTCGCCATACAGATAGGACCCGACGAGTTCCGGGATCGCCTTACCGCGATACACGAAGCCGCCGGTGATGCTCTTGCCGACCCGGTGGTCATACTCCCAGACCGGTTCGACCAGTGGCCCGGCGACCTCGGGACGGTTGCCGAACGGCCGTGTCCCCTCGCGGACGCTCCAGCCGTAGTTGCCCCCCTTGGTGACGATGTTCACCTCCTCCAACTGATCCTGCCCGACGTCGGCGGCCCAGAGCGTGCCGGTGGCCACGTCGAAGGCGATCTGCCAAGGGTTGCGAAACCCGAAGGCGAAGATCTCGCCGCGGGCGTTCGCCCTGCCCACGAACGGGTTGTCGGCGGGGATCGCATAGGCCTTGCCCTCGGCCCGTCGATCGACGTCGATCCGCAGGATCTTGCCGAGCAGCGTGTCGAGCTTCTGGCCGTTGCCGAACGGGTCGTCTCGGCTCCCCCCGTCGCCCAGGCCCCAGTAGAGAAACCCGTCCGGGCCGAAGGCGATCGAGCCGCCGTTGTGGTTCCAGAAGGGCTGATCGACCGCGAGCAGAATGTCCTCGCTCGCCGGATCGGCCCGGTCCGGGTCCGTGCGGCTGACCTTGAACCGGGCCAGCCGTTCGACCCGCTTTTCTCCCTTCAGGCTGTAGGTGACGAAGAACTCGCCGTTGTCCTTGAACCGCGGATGAAACGCGAGCCCGAGGAGACCTTCTTCGTTGTACGTGCCCCAGGGCGATGTGCCGGGCCGCAGGTCGAGGAACAGCTTGCCGGCGACCGCGCCCGGCTTGAAGACGTGGATCATCCCCGCCTGGTCGAGGACGAAGCGGCGACCGGAGCCGTCGCCGGCATGGGTCACGACGATGGGCCGCAGCGGCACCACGGGCGTGCCATCTTTCGACTCCGGCGACCAGCCCTCCCACGTGGCGTCCGGCAACGCGGGCACGGCGGCGACGGCGGCGGTGCCGTCCGCGAACGGGATCACTGCACCATCGGCCGGGAGGGTTCGCACCTTGATCGAGCGATAGGCCACCTCGTCGCCGTGGTCCTGGAGGCAGATGTGGCCGCGGTCGGCCCTGCCGAACTTCGGGAAGGCGGCGAACTTGCTCTTGGCGACCCGCTCGAGCCAATCCTTGCTGCCCTTCTGAAACCGCTCGTACACCACGCCGTTGACCGCCACCTCGCCGTCGTCCGGGGCGACCCGTATGTAAACGTGATTCCACGTTCCGGCGGGCCGAGTGGCGTCGAGATGCTGCGGCGGCTTGCGGCCGGCGGCTTCCTCGAGCTCCCGCACCCAGGCGGGCACGAGCGGCGCGTACAACTGGTAGAGCCAGCCTGCCTGCTGGGGATCCTTGCCGGCGGCGTTGTCCAACACCTGCACTTCCGGCCCGGTCTTCCAGGGCGCGTTCTCTTCCTCGGTGACGTGGAACATGATGCCGCTGTTGCCGCCCGGAGCGATGCGGTATTCGAGCTGGAGTTCGAAGGCCTCGAACTGGTCACGGGTCACGATGTCGCCGGCCCCCCGGGCCGCCCGCACGAGCGCGCCATCGCGGACCTGCCAGCCCGCGTTCAGCGACTCCTGGCGGTAGGAGCGGAAGGCGTCGGGTTTGGTGCCGTCGAAAAGCAGCTTCCAGCCGGCCCGCTTCTCGGCCTCGCTGAGCGTGTTCGGAGCCTGCTCCGCCCAGGCGGACGGCAGCGGGGCTGCCAGGGCGAGGATCAGGGCCGGCAGGCACGATCGGGAGACAATCGGCATGGGTGGAACCCTCCGGGCGGTGCAAGACGGAGTGCGCAACGCGGTGTGTCGCTCGTAATCAGGAATCATATTCCGCCGCCGCTCCAGGGGAAACGCGGCGACTTTTTCGCCGCATGAGGCAGTCTGGCTGAACGACGGAACGAGACGTCGGCGGGACACCCGCTTCAGTATGATGGTCGCGGCCTCATGCTGCGATCTCTCGTTCCCTTACCAAGGTGCCACGTCATGCTCCGCCCCCTCGCCATGGTCGTTTCGCTGTGCCTCTGCGCGGTCGGTGCGTCTGGGTCAGGGGCCGAAACGGCAGGCGTGTACACGGCGGAAGCCGTGGCGGGGAGTCCGACGCTGGCCGCGGGCGGCATGGCCTGGTGGCAGGACCGGCTCATCATCGCCGACCGCGGGGGGAAACGGCTCGTCGCGTTCACCCCGCCGAGCACGTTCGAAACACTGCGTGAGGGGCTCGTGCCGGTCGGGCTCGCAACCGCCCCCGACGGCAACCTCGTGCTTGTGGAGCGCGACCCGAACCGGGTCGTGTGCATGAAGGCGGACGGCACGAGTTCCGTGATCGCCGAGGAGAACGTCGGCACGCCGCAGTTCGTGACGGTTCATGAGTCCGGCCGCGTGTGCTGGACCGGCTTCCCGGATGCTTCCGTCCGGAGCGTCATGCCTGGCGGCGCCGTGGAGGTTCTCTCCCCGAAGATCGGCCACTCGTATGGCATCGGCCTGAGCCCGAAACAGGACTGGCTCTACGTCTCGTCAAAGCTGCCCCATGCCGACGGACGTGCCGTCTGGCGGTTCCCCATCGCGGAGGATGGAACGATCGGGACCGGCGCGGCGTTCTTCAAGACTCCGGATCTGAAGCCGCACCTGGAGAACCTGCCGCCGGCGAAGGACGGGAAAGAGACGCTCGTCGGGTGGGTCGGGCGGTTGCAGGGGCTGGCGGTGGACGCGATTGGGAACGTGTACATCGCCGGTGCCGAGTCGCACACTTCGGGCGAGGCCGTGGCGGTCATTTCGCCAGACGGCACGAAGGTCGTGGCCATGATCCTCGGCGTGCCGCGGAACGTGTCCGGGCTGGCGTTCGGCGGGCCCGATGGCCGCACGCTCTACGCCACCGGAGCCGGGGAGTACCGACTGCACAAGGTTTTGTTGCCCACGCCCGGCGCGGGGTGGTGAGCGGAATGTGCATGCTCTCCATGGGCCAGGAGTGTCTGAGTTCTGCGTGAACCGCAGGGGGAGCGGAGCCGGGCCTGACCGGGCTTCCCGGGCGACGTCTCGACGATCACAATGCCGTCTTTCCGGTCGCGATGAGGGCGGCCCTTTCCAGGGTGGCGGGCCGCAGGCGGCATGTCGGAACCGAGGCGGGAAGACACATGACGGCATGCCACACAACCCCGCCGGGGGCGGGCGACTGCTGCATCGGCATCGAGATCGGCGGCACGAAGCTTCAACTCGTCGTCGGCACCAGCGCCGGCCGGATCGTCGAGAGGCGGCGTTTTGCGGTCGATCGCGACGGGGGCGCCGCCGGTATCCGGGCGCAGATCGCGAATGCGTTGCCGGAACTGATGCAGTCGGGGCGGCCGGGGGCTGTCGGCGTCGGCTACGGCGGGCCGGTCGATCACCGCACCGGCACGATCGTGAAGTCGTATCACGTCGCCGGCTGGAACGGCTTTCCGCTGGGAGCCTGGCTGGCCGAGATCGCGGGCGTGCCGGTGTTCGTGGAGAACGACGCCAACGTCGCCGCCCTCGGCGAGGCGATCCACGGCGCGGGTCGCGGCCTCAACCCGGTGTTTTACATCACGCTGGGCAGCGGCGTCGGTGGCGGGCTGGTCGCCGACGGCAGCATCTACCACGGCTTTCCGCCGGGCGAGGCGGAGATCGGCCACCTGCGGCTGGATCGCACGGGGCGGACTCCCGAGGAATGCTGCTCCGGCTGGAGCGTGGACCGCAGCATCCGCGCCGCCGTGGCCGCGGCGCCCGACAGTCCTCTGGCGGCGTTGGTGGCCGCTGGCCCCGGCCCGGAAGCGCGGCATTTGGCCCCGGCGCTCGCGGCCGGTGACCCGGTGGCCCAAGGCGTGCTCGACGCGGCGGCCGAGAATATCGCGCTCACGCTGTCGCACGTCGTTCATCTGTTCCACCCGGAGGCGATCGTGATCGGGGGCGGACTCTCCCTGCTGGGAGAACCGCTGCGTGCGGCGGTCGCCGGTCAGCTCACGCGGTTCGTGATGGATGCCTTCCAGCCGGGCCCCCGTGTGGCCCTCGCGGCGCTCCGCGAAGATGCGGTGCCGGTCGGCGCGGTCACGCTGGCCGCCCGCCGGCTCCGGGAATCGTGAGTCAGGTTCACGGCTCGACGGGGATGGGTTTCCGGTGGAGCGCCGCGTATTCCCTCAGCTTACGCTTCGGGCTTCCCAGCAACCGGGCGCGACGCCGCTGCCGTAACGCAAGCCTCCAGGCTTGCGAATCCGCGTGGTGGAGCCACAGGCCGCATGCGACGGTCGGAGACCGCCGCTCCAGGAGGCACGACGCTGCTGCCGTAACGCGCGATGGCCGCGTTACGCTGCACTCAATGCCGGGATTCCCTGCCGCACGGAGTTGAACGTCGGATCGGGCACGCCGGCAAACTTCAACATCTCGACGAACAGGCTGCTGAGGGTCGTCTTCTCGTCGGGGAACAGCAGGTGCTGCCCCTGCTTGACCCCCAGTTTTTGTCCGCCGACCAGCAGCATGGGCAGGTTCCGCACGGAATGGGAATCGAACGTGCTCTTGAAGGGGAAGCCCTGGGCCCAGCCCGTGCCGTTGTTCATGTGGCTGCCGAACATGATGCACGTGTAGTCGAGCAGGGTGCCGTCCCCCACGGGCGTCGCCTGCATTGAGGCGACGAAGTTCGTGAACATCGTCACGGCCTTGAGATCGCGGGCCGCCACGATGTCGAGAGCCTTCTGCTGGCCCTTGTGATGGGTATCCGCATGCACGCTCCCCAGTCCGGACGTGAACATCAAGGTGCCGACCCGGGTCCGCTCCGTGAGCAGTGCCAACCGCATGAGCTCGTACATCGGAGGCTGGCGGCCAAGCCGTTGGGTCGCCACGAAGGCATCCTTGTCGACATCCGGCGGCGCCTTGTGCAACCAATCACGGTCGCGGGCGATCTGGCGCTCCATGTCCCGAACGGCATCCAGATACGCCTCGAGCTGGCGGGCATCTTCCGTCGAAATCGCCCGCCGCAGCGCCGCGGTCTGCGCCTCCAGGCCATCGAGAATGCTCTCGTTCCGGCTGATCCGCGCCTCGGCCTCGCGAACGGCCGCGCCCGTCGGGGCGACGAACAACTTTTGAAACAAGTCGCCGGCATCGCTGATCGACGGGATCGGCCGCCCCTTGCGATCGTAGGACAGGGTACTCGACCACTTGACCGTGCCCGTCCCCCCCGGACCGAGCACCAGGGAAGGATACTGCACGTCTCTCCCGAGATGCTCGGCGGCGACCTGATCGACCGAGACGGCGTTGCTCGTCGCCTTGGCCCCCGTCAGAAACGTGTCGGCCGCGAGATGACCGTTGTCGTCCCACGTCTGCCGCAGCCCCGACAGCACGGTGATCTGGTCGCGAAACGGCTCCAGCGGACGGAGCGTCTCCGTGATCTCCCAATCGCGACCGAGTTTCGTCGGATACCAGCGCACATTGTCGACGCCGTTGCCGATGTCATCGATGAACAACAGTCGCGGCCGTGGCGGTCCCGGCTTTCCCGTCTGGTCGGCGGCAAGCAGGCCGGGCCGCATCGTCTCCAGCAAAGGCAGGCCGAGCAGGGCGCAGGAGCCGCGCAGGCAGGTGCGGCGGTCGATTTGACGTTTCATGGCGTTGTCCCACTTTCCTGGAGTGACGGTGGCCCCGAACCCGACGGTCCGAACGACTCGCAAACTCGCAGACAGAACTCCGATTCAACGCGGCGGCGGAAAACCGACGACCTCGACCCATACCGGGCCCACCGCAACATCATACGTATGCTTCGTCTTCGTCCGGCCGCTTTCTTCATCGATTGCGTGGACGACGATGCTCCGACCGGTGCCTCCGGCCACCACGAAGCGGCCGCTGGGGTCGATGGCAAAATCACGCGGCCCGCGGGCGGTCGCAGCCTGCCCCAGGGGGGTCAGCTCACCCGACTTCTGATCGATCGAGAACCCGGCGATCGAGTCGTGCTCGCGGGTGGACGCGTAGACAAAACGGCCGTCCGGCGTCACGTGAATGTCCGCCCCGCTGCCCTTGACGACGTCTTCGGGCACGGTCGGCAGGGTTTGGACGGCGGTGAGCCCACCGGTCTCGGGATCGACCTGGAAGAAGGTCACCGTCCGACTGCTTTCGTTGACGACGTACAGCCAGTCCTTCGTAGGGTGAAACCACAGGTGCCGCGGCCGGTGCCTGCCCTGCGGTGGCTTGTGCCGGGCCACCTCCTTGGGCGCCAACCCCGTGCCGTCCTCGTTCCACGCGTACTGCCAAATCTCTCCCGCACAGGGAACGTAGACGAACTTCCCGTGGCGATCGCCGAGGATCGCGTGCGGCCGTTCGCCCGCATCGAGCGCCTGCACCCGATCGGCCTCCGGACGCCCCTGCTCGTCGAGAGGACACGCCACCACCTGCTTCTGATGGTACATCGCGGCCAGCAGGCACCGGCCCCGGCGGTCGACCGCGATGTATTCCGGACGTCCGGGGAGCTGGATTTCCACCAGCGATTTCAGACCGCCGGTGCCGGGATCGATCTCGTAGGCATGGATCTTGTCGGGATAGCTGACCGCGTAGAGCCTGCGGTTGCCAGCGTGCACGGCCAGGGGGCCGGGATTTTCCAGCGGCTGCTCGACGACCGGCGTCAGACCGCCGTCTGCCGAAGACATGCGATAGACGCCGATCGCATTGCGCTTGCTCCGCGAGAAGTCGCTGCCCGCGAAATACGCGACCGAGACGCCGTCATTCGCGGCCGCCGCCTCCGGCGCCGCGGCGTGACCGGACAAGCACTGCAACGCCATCGCGAGGGCGGCCCATGCCGCCTTTGGCCAACCACGGAAGCTGATGTCCCTCATCTCGCGGCCCATCCTTGCTTTGGTCAATAGGTTTTGAAGCTGTCGCTGAGCACCACGAGTTCGATGAGTTCCCGCAACCGATAGCCGTTCTTGGCGGCCGCGGCGACGATCTGGTCGATGACGGCCTGGTCCTGGTGACGCAGGCTGCGGCCCAGCCCGTAGATCATCAACTTGCTGACGAGACACCGCGCGAACACGTCGTCCTTGGAAAGGAGCAGCGCCCGCAGTTCCCGCGGGCCGTCGACCGGAACGCCCATGACGACGCCCTTGGTGTCGACCGGATGCCCCTTGCGATCCACCTTTGTTGTCTTGACGGATGTCTTTCCATCCGGCGACGTAACGATCTCCTCGACGAGGAGCGGCTTCATGCCATCCGTCTCGGTCGTTCGCCACTGACCGATCGCACCGTAGTTTTCCAGGGCGAACCCGAGGGGATCGATCTTGTCGTGACAGGCCCTGCAGGTCGCGCGGCGGCGATGGATCTCGAGCTGCTCGCGGACGCTTTTCTGATCCAGGTCCGCCACCGCATTCGCGATCTCTCCCACGTTCTCCGGCGGCGGCGCGGGGGGATCGTCGAGGATGTTCTCCAGGATGAACATGCCGCGACCGACGATCGACGTGCGGATGCTCCCCGAGGTCAGCTTGAGGATGCTGGCCTGCCCGAGCAGTCCCCCGCGGACGCCGGCTTGCGGCACATACAGCCCGGCGACAGGCACCTTTCGCCAGGACGAAAACGGCCGCCGCGACTCCTTGCCCGAAAACTTGATTCTGTACAGCTCCGCGAGCCGGTCGTTGCACATGAACCAGTCGCTGTCGAGAAACAGCCTGATGCTGCCGTCCGCTCGCAGCACCTCGTGAAAAAAGCGGAGGCTTTCATTGACCGTCGCCCGCTTGAGCCGGTCGTCGTAGTTGTAGAGATCCTGATCGGGCTCGTTCAGCCCGATGTTGTACAGGTGCAGCCACTGGGCCGCGAAATTGGCGCTCAGCTCGGAGGCATAGGGATGGTCGAGAAGCCGCTTGACCTGCCGCCCGAGGACGGCGGGGTCGGACAACTCGCCCCGATCGGCCGCAGCCCGCAATGCCGGGTCGGGCGTCGAAGACCAGAGAAACAGGCTCACGCGGGTCGCCAGATCGTGTGGCGAAAGGGGGGTTCCCGGCTTGCGGTCGGCGGCCGCATTGGAGGCGAACAGGTGCCTGGGGGAAAGATAGGCGGCGCAGACGGCGGACCGCAGGGCGCCGCGGAAATCGTTCGTGCGCGAGTAGTTGCTGTCAAAGACGCCCAACGACACGTCGAGATCGGCGGCGGTGATCGGCCCGCGATACAACCGGGGGAGGAACTTGGACAAACAGGCCCCGGCCGTCGCGCGGGGATCCGAACCAGCGGCGGGACGGGCCGGAAACAAGTCCTCCGGGCGATCGATCAGCGGGAGCGGGCCTTCGACTTCCACGTAGTCAACGTCCACCAAGAACGGATAGTGGGCCGCGACTTCCTCGCGGGTGGGCACGACCGCCGGTTTGCCGTCTCGCGCGGGCAGCTCCGGCGGGGGGTGTCGCGTCTTGGGCCGGGCGGCACTCTCGAAACGGAAGTCGAGGGTCAATCCCGCGGCCGCACTGGAAGAGACGACCTCCCCGGCCGAACGAAAATCGTCAAACTCGAGAACCGTCCAGGCCCCCGGCGTGATGACGAACGAGCGATCAGGATTCTCAAAACAAAGCCGCGGAGCATCTTCGTCGAGTTCGTAAGTTCGTCCGTTCTCAGCAATGTCACGAGCATCGTGATTGCGACCGACGAAAAAATGGCTGCGGTTGAAATACCGGACACGCACCGGCGCCGGCTCCACCCCGTCCGTGAATTGCAACCGGCAACGCATCCGCACCTTGTATCGACCCGTGGCACCGACCGTGAACGGCGCTTTGATCGCCCTGCCGATCTGATCCGAGACCGTCAGGCTGTCCTCGTTGACAAGCGGCAGCCCGCCACTGCGGTGCAGCTCACCCCCGTCGCGCTTGTGCTTCTCCCCGGTCTGCGGAAAGAACGAATGCATGGCAGCTGCGGTCTCCGCCGCAGGCCGCCGCGGCGGCTCCGCGCGGCCTGCGAGTTGCCATGTCAGGTCGAACGCCGCGATCGACCGGTCCGACTGCAGTGCCTGGAACAAGAACACGCGTTCGCCCAGCCCCTCGTAGAACGACCGCCCCTCGTCGGCATAGCGGCTGCCGAACTTGATCCGCCATCGCTGCGGCGAATAGTCGTCCGTGATCAGGGCGAGATGGCGGTCGACGGCTTGCTGATATTGTTCGAGCAACAATGCCGACTGGCCGAGCCCTGCGCCGACGGTGTCGAAGCCGTCGACGCGGCCTTCGTCGGGCAGCAAGCCGACGCAGGGAGGCAGGTTATAAAGCGTGCGATCCACGCCCAGCGTGTCCAACAGATCGTTTTGCAGTTCTTCGCGGTTCAATCGTCGGGCGAAGGCTCCCGCATATCGGGTCCCGGCGTCGTCGACAACTCCGTCGAGAAACGTGCTGAGGGCGGAGAGCATGGCACGGCGTTCGGCCGCGGACGGCTGCGCCGCGTCGCGGGGCGGCATCGTGCCCCTGGAGAGCTGCCGATAGACCGCCTCATGGACCCGCATGTCAGCCGCACCAGCCTGCTGGCCCGGCTCGTTCATCAGCGCTTCGATGCGAAAGCCGCCCTCCGCGGCACCTGCAGCGTGACACTCACCGCAGTGCTTGCGGAGAAACGGCGGCACGTCCTGCGGCAGGGGCTCGGCCGTCGCCGACAGGCTCCGAAACGGGAGGCAGTGCCAAGCCAGGATGAGGGCGACCATCGTCGCCGAGCGGTGACCGGCGGTAAAATCGGCCCAAAACTTGCACCGGCATGGGATCATGGCTCACATCCTGACCATACTTCACCGGAACCATTTATACACAGGGGCGGCGGGGCAGCTTTTGCCGCCCCTGAAGCCGGCGGTCCACCACGGCCGAACGCGTTCTCACTATCGTAGCAACTGCCCGCGGCGGCTCCCTGCCGCTTTGACGCCGTGCAGCAGCAATTGACCGCAGTGGATGGTTCGGTCGTGAACACGATCGTGCCGGGTCGCTTGGCTGTCGTGGACTCCCAAGGGCAAGGGGGGCGAGTGTGTCGGCCTATCGGCTGGACACCGGATGCCGGCCCAATGTGGCGGTGTTCGAGGCGATCTGCCTCTACCTGATGGGCTGGGCATCGCTCGAAGAGTTGGCGGCTCGAATCGCAAAATACTCACTGCCGGCATGGCGTCCGCTCGTCCCCGTGATGCAGCGGCGTCCGACGCTGCGCGTTGCCTCTGCGGCACGAGCGTTCAAAGGCAGGGTGCCGGGAGGGGCTGTCCGTGCCCTGAGAGCCGGCGTAGATGGCCAGCGGAGGCATGGATGCCGCAGCGCAGGCATCTTCGAGCGAACGGAGCCCGGGATGGGCGCAGTGAGCGTCCGGCGACGGGGCACGGGCAGCCCCGACCCTCGCAAGACGTGGCGAGCACCTCCGGCAACCCTCGTGCCGAACGGGATTGCCGCCATGGCCTTTGTCCGCTTGGCCGACCGGCGGAAACGCCGAGGGTTTCTGCCGGTCGGCATTCCTCACATCCTGCTCGGGCAGACTTGTTCCACAGTCTGCTAAGGCTGGAACGACTGCACCGTCTCCCAGGCAATCTCCTGGAGGTGCTGCGCCACGTCGGCGGGCAAATCGGCCGTATACGGGTTTCCGACCGGCGACTTTCTGAAGATGCTGGCCATCACCACGGCCGCGCCCAGGTACGTGCCGGCGAGGCTGGGGTTGCGCTTGTCGGAGGCGAACAGATTGATGTCGGGCCGCCGCGCGATCGATGCGGCAAACGCGGGCCCGGCGGGGACGACCCGCATGTGGTTCGCCCGTCCGGCCTTGCGGTACTCCGCCGTCAGCTGCTCGGTCATCTGGGGCTGGTCCTCGTAGGCCCAGGTCAGGAACAGCACCGGCTCGGCCCCGGCCCGGCGCACCGTGGCAGCGTGGGCCTTGGCGGTGTCGTGGAAGGACTGCTGCAGCCTGGGGTGGATGGGGCACTGGCTGCAGTCCATCATCATCACCATGTCGTAGGGCCGCACGAACTGGTTGAAGACCAGCGTGTTGTCGGCCGCGAAACTGTAGCGGGCCATGCCCGAACCCGGCCGGAGGTAGGCGGCCACGTCATGCCAGTCCAGCCCGGCGCCGTTGATTGTCACCGATGTCTGGCGGGTGCCGTGCACGCCGGCCGCAGTGAGCAGGCGGCCCACGTGTCTGTGCATGCTGTTGTTGAAGTAGAAGAAGCTGTTGCCCACCCACAACAGCGAGTCCGGCGTTTCGCCCTGCCAGCGGGGGACCGCCCGCGGAATGCAGCACGCGGTCAGGAACGCTGCGGCAAGAACGAGCACACGGGTCGCGCGGCTCGTGCGCGATCGCAGACGAAAGGGCGCTCTCATCCGGAAGCCTCGCTGCGGGTGGGTGCCACGGGCCGTACACGGCCGCCGCAGCACACGCTGCCCCGACGGTGACGACCGCCCCGGCGCTCGGACCTGCCGCGACCTGCGACTGCAGGCAGGTTAGCCCGTTGACCGTCGCGTCCGCAAGCCTTTTCCCGCCGCCGCCCGCTCCGTGCGCGACGGCATCCGCGGGCGACGACGCAGGTCTCGCAGCCCGCAACGCCCGCGCCGTGATCACGCCGCCGGCCCGCCAAATTCCAGGGGGCGGAGGCTCCGGCGGGACGTCAACACGCGGACCGGACGGAGGCGGTCGTGCGACCACCCCGTGGACGCGGACGAACCCGCTGCATACATTCAGGGTCATGCTGGCGTACGAATGCAACACTGATTTGTCATCACGTTCGGCTGCAGAGCGGTCGTGAACCTGCGCATCCGTCGCGGCCGCGGTGCCTGACCTTCGGTCAAGAGTCATCATGCAGCGCTCGAGGCATTCGCTCGCCATCGCGGTCACCCTGGTGATGGTCGCCGCCCGGGCCGAGGAACGGGGTCAGTTTCGCGTGCCGGACGGTTTCCGCGTCAGCCAGTTCGCCGGCAACGACCTGGTACACGACGTCTCCTCGATGACCTTCGATCCCCATGGCCGGGTGGTCGTTTCGGAGCGGGGCTCCATCAAGACGCTGCATGACGACGATGGCGACGGCCGCGCCGACCGGACGACGCAGTTCGCCGCCGGCCCGGCGAGCGGGGCGCGGGGCCTGGCCTTCGCAGGCCACGACCTCTTCTGCACCGGCGACCATGCCCTCTCCCGGTATCGAGACCGCGACGGCGACGGTACCGCCGACGGCGAACGCGAAGTGCTCGCGAAGTTGCACGTGGAGACCGACCACTCCGCCAACGGGATCGTGCGTGGCCCCGATGGCTGCTTCTACATCGCCTGCGGCAACGACGCCCTCGTCACGCGGGACCATATCCACGACGCGGTGTCGCCGGTCACCGACCCGCAGCAGGGCGTGGTGTATCGCGTCTCGGCCGACGGCACGCGGGCGGACGTGGTCGCCCACGGGTTTCGCAATCCCTACGACCTCGACTTCGGCGCCGACGGCACGCTGTGGCTCGTCGACTCCGATGGCGAGCGCGACCAGTATCTTCCCTGGTACAGCCCGACGCGGCTCTTCGAGGTTGCCACCGGCCGCCACCACGGCTGGGTGCTCGCCGGCTGGCAGCGGAGCTGGAACCGACCGCCATGGGTTTTCGACGCTGTGCCCAGGGCGGCGGAGCTGGGCCGCGGCTCCCCGACCGGGGCTGTCGTCTACCGCCATCGGCGGTTTCCCGAGCGGTATCGGGGGAGCTTCTTCAGCCTCTGCTGGAGCCTCGGCCGGGTCTACGCCCTGAAGCCGGAGATCCGCGGCGACTGCGGCACGGCGACCAGCGAGGTGTTTTTGGAGTCGGTCGGCAGCGACGGCTTCGCGCCGGTCGACATCGAGGTCGGCCCCGACGGGCAGATGTACATCGCCATCGGCGGCCGGGGCACCAAGGGGGGCGTGTTTCGCATCGACTATGTCGGCGCCGCGGGCGACGCGGGCGGGGAAGCCCCGGCCGACTCTCCGCTCATGCGTGTGCTGACGGCCGACCAGCCGCAGGCCGCCTGGTCGCGGGCCGCATGGCTGCCGGTGGCCCGCGAACTCGGCGCCGACACCTTCGCGCGGGCCGCGGTCGACGCCACGCTGCCGGAAGCCGCCCGGGTGCGGGCGATCGAGGTGCTCACCGATCTGTTCGGTGGCGTGCCCGTGGCAGCCGCCGTGCCGCTGGCAGAGGATCCGAGCCGCATGCTGCGGGCCCGGCTGGCCTGGTCGCTGGGGCGGAGCGTGGAGCGGGATGCGAACGAGCGGGCGGCCGCGTTGGCCCGCCTGACGCACGATGCCGACCAGCGGGTCCGCCGGCATGCCTGGGAGGCGATGCTGCACCTGCCGGCCACGGTCGTGGCGAAACAGAACCTCAACTGGGCCGACATCCTCGAGCCGCGGCCGCGATGCCTGCGAGCCGCGGCGGTGGTGGTGCTCGCGCGGCTGGACGCCCCACCGCCACTGCCCGCCGATCCCGCGGTGGCCGGCCGGCTGGCGACGCTGTGGCGGGCGGCGTTCCGCGGAATGCTCGGGCACCCGGAACTGGAAACGGCGCGGGCCCTGTTTGCGGAGGCCGCGACGCCTGACGACCGGCTCGAGGCCGTGCGGCTGATTGAGCTCTGCCTGGGAGACGTCCGCGTCGAGCCGACGGTGCCGGACGTGTACGCCGGCTATGCGGCCGCCCGTCAGCTGCCCGACGATTCCGCGGCGGTCGGCCGCGTCGCGCGGACCCTCGCCGATGCCTTGCCGAGCGGCTCCGCCCCCCTGGATCGGGAGATCGCCCGCGTCCTGGGCATGCTGCAATTCGAGCAGCCGGAGCAGCTGGAGCGGATCGCCGGCCTGCTCGCCGCCGCCACCACCGTGGAAGACTCGATCCACGCTCTGATCGTCCTCTCGCGGCTGCCCGGCGAACGCACCGCGGCAGTCACGCGGGCCACGGCACGGGGCCTGCTCACGCTCCATCACACGATGCAGGCCGCGGGCATGCAGGCCGCCCGGTTCTGGCCGGAGCGGGTGGGGGAGACCTGTGACCAGCTCATGCGCCGCGATCCCGGTCTCGCGGAGGCGATCGTCGCCGACGAGCGGCTCGGCCTGCCCGATCACAGCCTGTTCGCCAGCCGCCTTCCCGAGACCAGCCGCGACCGTGCCGCCCGCCGGATCTTCGACCGCGTGGGCCGGGAAAACGTCGCGGATTGGACCCCGGAAATGGTCCTCCTGCTCGAAGCGTTACCGCCGGAAGAGCGGCGGCCGATTCTCCACGAGCTGTGGGACGATCCGGCGTTGCAGGAGTCCGTGGCGAACCTCGTCGCCAAGGCTCCCGACGCCGGCGACCGCGCGATCCTGGTGGAGACGCTCCGGTTCGGGCAGCCGGTCACGGTGCTCGGCGTCGCCGACGCCCTGCGGAAGCTCGACTCCCGGGCGGATCCCGCCGAGATCGTGGCGGCGATCCGCGTCCTCCGGCATTTCGCCAAGGAGCCGCAGCATCGCGCCACGTGCCAGGCGCTCGACCGGCTCATTGCCCACTGGACCGCGGAGTCGGCGGTGGGCGGAGACGCGGCAGCCATGCCCGCGCACTGGGAATCGTGGCTGCGGAGCCACCATCCGGAAACGGCCAAGGGGCTCAACGATTCCGCCGAAGACTTTGTCGCCTGGCAGAAGCGGATGGATGTGATCGACTGGAGAGCAGGCGACGCCAGCCGTGGGAAGGTCGTCTATCACCAGCGAAGCTGCGCCCGGTGCCACGATGGCAACGCACGGCTGGGGCCGGAGTTGGCACCTGTGGCCCGGCGGTTTTCCCGCGCCGACCTGTTCACGGCCATTCTCGACCCCGGTCGCGACGTGTCGCCCACCTACCGGTTGACGCAGGTGGAAACCGGGTCGGGAACGGTCGTAACGGGGCAGCTGCTCTACGAATCACCGGAGACCATGCTCATCCAGACCTCTCCTGACACGACCGTCCGGCTCGCCGGGCAGGAGATCCGGTCGATCCGCAAGAGCCCGCTCTCGCCGATGCCCAGCGGCCTGCTTCGCGACGCGACCGATCGCGACCTGGCAGATCTCTATGCGTATCTCGTGTTCGCGGCGAACGCCGGCGGCCCCCCCTGAAGACGTCACCCGTCGAGCCGTCGGCTCGACCGCTCCCGTTCGCCTGCCCCGCCATTCCCGGAAGATCGTCATGCAAAGCATCACCCGCCGTCGGGTCCTGGCCACCGCGGCCGCCGCCTCGCTCGCCGCCATCCGGCCTTCCCCGGCGGTCGAGCCGTGGCGGCGCCAGGGGGCCTTCTTCAGCGGGCTGTCGCTGACCAGTTATTCCCTGCGGCCGTTGATGAAGTGGTGGAGCGGCAAGCAGACCGGCGGCCGGCTCGACTTGTTCGGCTTTCTCGACTACTGCGCCGAGCTAGGCCTGGAGGCCGCGGAGCTGACGAGCTACTTCTTCGCCGCGCCGGTGGAGCAGGGGGAGATCAACCGCTTGAAGCGGCACGCCGCTCTGCTGGGGCTCGACATTTCCGCCGGCGCCGTGGCCAACGATTTCGGCCATCCGCCGGACAGTGACGAGACCCGGCGGCAGATGGAGTCGTTCCGCACCTGGATCGACCACTTCGCCGATCTCGGGGCGCCGGCCGTGCGGGTGTTCGCCAGCAAGAGCCCGCCGGCGGGAGCCACCGCCGAACAGATCGAGGCCAACGTCATCGCGAACCTGCAGACGGCGCTCGGGCACGCCGAGAAGCGGGGCGTGATGCTGGGACTGGAGAACCACGACTTCGCCAAGGACATCGACCGGCTGCTGCGGATCCTCGGCGGGATCGATTCCGACTGGCTGGGGGTGACCTGGGATTCCGCGAACCTCGGCAAGGTGCCCGACCCCTATGCCGAACTGGCCCGCATCGCCCCCTATGCCATCACGGCCCAGATCAAGGTGACGACGAAGGTGAACGGCGAGAAGCAGCCCGCCGACTTCGGCCGGCTCGTGGGCATCCTCCGCGCCGCCGCCTACCGCGGCTACCTCGTGCTGGAATACGAGGAGGAAGAGGATCCGCTCGTGGCCATCCCGCGACACATCGGCCGGCTCCGGGATGTGCTGCGGGCGTGACGTCATTTCCTGCCGTCCGGGAGAGAAAGCCCCGCGATGCGACGCTTGTATTCATGCCTCATGGTGGCCTTGCTTCCCGCCATCGTGGCGGCGGAGACGCCGACAAAGACCATAGCGCTTCCCGGCGGCGTGGAGGCGCGGTTCGTATGGATCGCGGCGGGCAGCTATCGCCGGGGAAGTCCTGCGGACGAACCCGACCGCGGCGCGGACGAGGGGCCGGCACATGAGGTGACGTTGACCCGCGGCTTCTTTCTGGGCCGCGAGGAGGTGACCCAACGGCAGTGGGTGGCCGTCATGGGCACGAACCCGAGCGTCTTTCGGCAGCCGGTGGTGGATGAAGATCCGCTCGAGCGGCCGGTGGACTCGGTGTCATGGGACGACGCGATGCAGTTCATCGATCGGCTCAATGCACAGGGGCTGAATGCAAATGGACTCGGCCGCTTTCGCCTGCCGACGGAGGCCGAATGGGAGTTCGCGGCGCGGGCCGGCACGACGACTCCCTATCCCTGGAATGGCGACGTGCATCGCCATGCGTGGGCCAACAGTCGCTCGTTCGCCCGCACGCATCCGGCCGGCCGGAAGCCGGCCAATGCCTGGGGGCTGCACGACATGCACGGCAACGTCTGGGAGTGGTGCAGCGACTGGTACGGGCCCTACGCCGCCGCTCCCGCCGTCGATCCGACCGGGCCGGCGGAGGGGCACGAGCGGGTCTTTCGCGGCGGCAGCTGGTATGACTTTCCCCCCGCGTTGCGGTCGGCCAATCGCCATCGGCACCCGCCGGACAAACGCTACACCGCGATCGGGCTGCGTCTCGCGCTCGACCCCGCGCTCGCCCCCGCGAGCGACCAAGACCGCACGGCGCGGCTTCCGGGCGGCGTCGCGATGCGGTTCGCGCGGATTCGCGGCGGCGAGTTTTCCATGGGCAGTCCGGCAGCCGAGGCCGGTCGGCAGTCCGACGAGGGGCCGGTCCGTCGCGTCACCCTGTCCCGCGATTATTGGCTCGGCGTTTTCGAGGTCACCCAGCGGCAATGGCGGGCGGTCATGAACGCCAATCCATCCGTCTTTCAGGATCAGCCCGCCCACGACGACTGCCCGGTGGAGATGGTTTCCTGGGAGGATGCCCGGCAATTCCTGCACCGCCTCAACGGCCTGGGGCTCGGCGGCACGTTCCGACTCCCCACCGAAGCCGAATGGGAGTTCGCCGCCCGCGCCGCCACATCGACCCGGTTCGGCTGCGGCGACGATCCCGCCTTTCAAAGCCTGCCGCGCCATGCATGGTTCTATTCGCAGGCCGAGGGCCGGACGCATCCCGTCGGCCAGAAGAAGCCCAACGCCTGGGGGCTCTACGACATGCATGGCAACGTCTGGGAATGGTGCAGCGACTGGTACGGCCCGTACGCCGCCGCTCCCGCCGTCGATCCGACCGGGCCCGCCGCTGGCGACGGCCGCGTCATCCGCGGCGGCAGTTGGTTCAACGAACCCGAAGCCCTCCGCAGCGCCAATCGCCTCCGCCATCCCGTCGATTCCCGCCAGACGAATCTCGGACTGCGCGTGCTCTGGCTCCCCGAGGCGAACCGGCCCTGAAGCCAGCCGTCCCTGCCGAGAGAACAGCGCACGCCGGAATCGAGCCCCCACACCCTTCGGCCACCGGGCGCCGGCGTCAGTCGGCCAGGGGCAAGACCTCGGCCTTGCGGATGCTCACCCTGCTCCCCGGGTCATGCTGCTGGAAAGCGAAGTGGCCCTCCTTGAAGGCCTGCGCGAAATCGAGGTATTCGTACAACTCGTTCCCATCCACCATGACCTTGATCCGGGTCACGTTGCGACCGCGCCAGACGTCGTCACGGACCTGCAGCTCGTAGGTGAACCACGTGTCCGGCTTGACGAGCTGCTTGTAGACGTGGTTCCGGCCGTACAGCGAGCCGGTGCGAATCGGATCGGTGTGCGTGCTGGCAATCTGCGCCTCATAGCCGTCGGCGAAGGTCGGCCGGCGGGTCGTGCGGAAGTAGAGTCCGGAGTTGCCGCCGTCGTTGATCTTGATCTCCGCGCGATAGCGGAAGTTCTTGTAAGGGCCCTTGGTGCAGACCAGCATCGAGGCGGCGCCCGAGCCACGCATTTCGCCATCCACCACCTCCCACACGCTCGCCTGATTTCCGACCTTTTCCCAGTCGGTCAGCGTCTTGCCGTCGAAGAGCGGGGTCCAGGCGTCCTCCGCCCGAAGCCCGCCGGAACGGACCGACGCGGCCCCGAGGACGGCCGCCGCGAACAGCAGCCACACCAGAAAGGGACGGGAAAGCGACAACTGCATGGGACGTGCTCCTCGGGGGTATTTGGTCCGCGGCGCGCGGAACTCGATCAGCCGGCTGCAGCTGATCCCCACGGATCAGCCGCGAACCCGCGGCTACGGGTTCGCCTTATGAGTCGTCGGGGCGGATTCGTGAACGGCACCGCTTGAAACCAGGTCGCCGCGGCTCACGTCCGCGAGCCGGCTCTTGCCCGCCAGGGCGAAGGTCAGGTCGAGGTCGGCGGCGAGATTGAGCAGATATTCCCGCACGCCCTCACGGCCGCCCGCCGCCAGCGCCCACAAGACGGGCCGGCCGACGAGCACGGCCCGCGCCCCGAGCGCCACGGCCTTGAACACGTCCGCCCCGCGGCGGATGCCGCCGTCGAACAGCACCGGCACGCGGTCGCGAACGGCGTCCACGACGGCGGGCAGAACCTCCAGCGTGCCGACCGAGCCGTCCACCTGGCGGCCGCCGTGGTTCGACACCACGATGCCATCGACTCCCTGGTCGACCGCCCGCCGCGCGTCTTCGGGATGCTGGATCCCCTTCACCAGCAGCGGCAGGTCGGTGTTGTCGCGAAGGAACTTCAGGTCCTTCCAGGTGCGGGAAAGGTCGGAGAAGACCTGGAGATACCGCTCGGCCGCGGCCGCGACGTCTTCTTCGGGCGGACGCGACAGCGAGCGGCGAAACACCGGGTCGGTGAAGTAGTTCGCCAGTCCCATGCCCTGCAGAAAGGGCAGGAACGCCAGCTGCAGGTTTCGCTCCCGCCAGCCCAGGCTTTGGGTGTCGAGCGTGACCACGATGGCCGAGTAGCCCGCCCGCTTCGCCCGCTCCAGGAAGCTCAACGTCAGCTCGGGATCCTTGGGCCAGTAGAGCTGGAACCAGCGCGGCCCGGGGCCGGCGGCCTGGGCCACCTCCTCCATGGAAAACGTCGCCACGTTGCTGATCACGAACGGGATCCCGAGGGCGGCCGCCGCGGCGGCCGAGGCCTTCTCCCCTTCCGGATGGGCCGCCGCCTGGACGCCGATCGGGGCGATGAGCAGCGGCAGGGAAAGGTCGTGCCCCAGCAGCGACACGCCGAAGTCACGGCTCGAGATGTCGCACAGCATGCGGGGCACGATCCGCCAGCGGTCGAACGCCGCCAGGTTGTTGCGGGCGGTCGCCCCGCTGCCGGCGCTGCCGGCGATCCAGTCGTAGGCTTCCGCCGAGAGGATGCTCCGCGCCTTCTCCTCGAGCTGTTCCACCGCCAGGGGGATGAACCCGGGATCGGTCCGCTTGCCCGTGCGGTAGATCTCGATCTGCCGCCCGGTCTGGAAGCTGCGGATGGGCTCGGAAGCGTGCATGGAAGTGTCCGTGGAGATGTCGTCGCGGAGGAAAACAGCCGGGTGAAGATTACCGCATGCTCGTGCCGGCCTTCAATCGCCGGAGCAGCGACACGACGTTCCAAACCACGTCGCATGGCACGCGGGACGGCGCGCGCCCCGGAGCACGATGGCAGCCCGTATTCGACGGTCAGAGACCGCCGCTCCAGAAGAGGCCGCCGGGGGACCGCCAGCGGGCGGGAGCCGCGCCGGGCGGCTCACTGCCGGCCGCGGACGCCCTCCACGATCCGCTCGATGCCGAGCGGGTTGGCATCCTGGAGGGCGGCGGGCAGCAGGGCATCGGGCACGTCCTGATAGCAGACGGGGCGGACGAACCGCTCCAAGGCCGCAGTCCCCACGCTCGTGAACCGCGCGTCGCTCGTGGCCGGCCATGGGCCGCCGTGCTGCATCGCGTGGCACACCTCGACGCCGGTGGGAAAGCCGTTGACGATCACGCGACCCGCCTTCTCCCCGAGCAGTTCCAGCAGATCGCCGGCCGCCGTGAGATCCTCCGCCGTGCCGTGCATGGTGGCGGTCAGCTGACCGTCGAGATGCCGGGCCATCGTCCGCAGGTCGGCGGCCGTTTTCACGACGACGACAAGGCTCCACGGCCCGAACACCTCTTCGGCCAGCCGCTCGTGGGCGAGGAACGTGGCCCCGTCGGTCACGGCGACGAGGCCGGCCGCCTCCGTCTTCGCCGGGTCGGCCGCCGTGGCCGCCCTCCCGAGGATCGCGGTGCCGGCGACGTTCAACAGCGCCTCCCGTCCGTTCTCGAACGCCGCGCGGATTTCGGGGGAGAGCATCGACCCCGGCGCGGCAGCCGCGATCGCCGCGCCGAGCGCGGTCCGGAAGCCGGCCAGGTCGCCGCTCTCGACGGCGAACACCAGCCCCGGCTTCGTGCAGAACTGTCCGACGCCGAGCGTCATCGACGCCACGAACGCCTTGGCGATCTCGCCGCCTCGCGCGGCGAGAGCCCCGGGCAGCACGAAGACAGGATTGAGACTGCTCATCTCCGCAAACACGGGAATCGGGTCGGGGCGGGCGGCAGCCGCATCGCACAGCGCCCGACCCGCGGCCCGTGAGCCGGTGAAGCCCACGGCCCGGCAGGCCGGATGCCGCACGAGCGCCGTGCCGATCACGCTCCCTTCGCCGTGGAGCAGGGAAAACGTGCCGGGCGGCAGGCCGCATGACTCGACGGCCCGCTGGATCACGCCGGCAACGAGTTCCGATGTGCCCGGATGCGCCCGGTGGGCCTTCACCACGACAGGGTTGCCGGTGCACAGCGCGCTGGCGGTGTCGCCCCCGGCCACGGAAAAGGCGAGCGGAAAATTGCTGCTCCCGAACACCACGACCGGCCCCAGCGGCCGCTTCATCCGCCGCAGGTCCGGCCGGGGCAGGGGCTGTCGATCGGGCTGACGGCGATCGATCCGCGCATCCACCCACGACCCGTCGCGAGCGGCGGCCGCGAACAAGTGCAGCTGGCCGCACGTGCGGGCCCGCTCGCCGACGAGCCGCGCGGGAGGCAGCGCGGTCTCGGCGGTGGCCCGTTCAATGAGCGCATCACCGAGCTCCATGAGCCCCGCGGCAATCGTCTCCAGCAGCGTTGCCCGGACCGCGCCGCTCGAACCGCCGAACACCGGCGCCGCCGCGGCGGCGGCGACCATGGCCGCCCCGACGTCGTCGAGCGACGCCATCGAGAAGCGGCCGGGTAGCTCACGGCCATCGAGCGGGCTCGACGCCGTGAAGGAGCGGGCCGACTCCCGCATCGATCCGGCGACGAAGTTTCTGCCGTGCAGGCTGGTCATCGAGAGGGCTCCGGAGTGGTGAACGCGGGCTGTCGGATCGTCGGCCGATCGTCATCGGGACGCGACGGGCCGGCCATTGTAGCGGCAGCACGGTCGGCCGCCGCGGCGATCACCGCAGCGGCCAGGCCACCGCCAGGCCGAGCGTCGCGATCATTCCGATCGTGCCCTCGACGGCGACCATCACGGAGGCCGTGCGAAGCGTCTGCACCTCCGACATGCCGCTCATCCGTGAGATCACCCAAAAGCCGCTGTCGTTCATCCACATTCCCACCTTGGAGCCGCAGCCAATGGCGATGGCGACGTACACGGGATGAAACGCCGGCGTACCGTCGAGCAGGATCGGTGCCATCACGCCCGCCGCGGTGATCATCGCCACCGTCGCCGATCCCTGGGCCATGCGGATCACCGCCGTCAGCAGCCAGGCCAGCGGGATGAGCCCGAGCCCGGCGGCCGTGGCCAGCCCGGTCGAGACCTGGCCGAGCCCCGCCTCGCGAAGCGTCACGCCGAGGGCGCCGCCCGCCGCGATCACCAGGATGATGTTGCCCGCCTCGGTCACCGCCTCGGCGATCGAGCCGCGGACGGCCGGCATGCCGGCGCCGCAGGCCGCGAGCAGCACGATGGAGACAAGCGCGGCCAGCGACAGTGCGACGTTCTTGTCGCCCAGAATCCGGACCGCCGCCAGCACGCCGGGGGGAATGGCGTCGGTGGCGGACCGCGACAACGATTCCAGGCTGATGAGCACCAAGGGGAGCAGGATCGGCAGCAGCGCCGCCCAGAGCGGGGGCCCGCTGCCGGCTGCCGTGGCGGAGGCTCGAGTATCCGCGCCGGATCGCGACGGCTCGAGCGGCCACCGGCCGTCGGCCCACCGGGCGTACGCATAGCCGCCCAGCGCCGCGATGATCCCGACGAGGAGCCCGACGCCGCTCATCGTCGCGATGTCGACGCCGAGGGCGTCGGCCACGAACAGCGGCCCCGGTGTCGGCGGCACGAGCGAATGCGTCATCGTGGCGCCCGCGACGATCGCCAGCACGCATACCAGATACCCGCGGCCGGTCCGCTCCCAGGCCGCCCGAGCCAGCGGCAGAAGCAGATAGAAGACCGTCTCCGCGAACATCGGGATGCCGAGCACGAACCCGGCCAAGAGCAGGGCCAGCGGCGTGTGCCGCTCGCCCACGCACCGCTGGATGGCGGCCACGATCCGCCGATCGCCACCGGCCGCGGACAGGCAGCTGCCGAGGATCGAGGCCATGGCGATCACGATCCCGACGTCGAGCGCCGTCTTGCCGAAGCCCTCGGCCACCCGCTGGCCCGGCCCGACCGGCCGCGCCGCATCGACCGGCGTGAGCGCAGCGACGACGAACGCCGCCGCGATGAGGATCAAAAACGGATGGAGCCGAAAGGCCAGCACGCCACCGATCACGACCACGAGGGCCGCACACAGAATGGCAAGCGGAGTCATGGCGAAGAATTTCACTCCGGGCGGCAGGGGAGAAGGTACACTGTCGCCCCGGCGACGGCCACCAAAACGACGACCGGCATGACTCGCGATCCTCACGCCCCCAGGCTTTCCCCGAGCGACCTGCGTTCCCAGCGCTGGTTCGCACCGGACGATCTCCGCGCCTTCGGCCACCGCAGTCGCCTGCGGCAGATGGGCTACTCCGCCGAGGAAGCCGAGGGCCGTCCGGTCATCGCAATCCTCAACTCGTGGAGCGATCTGAGTCAGTGCCACACCCACTTCCCGCAGCGGGTGCAGGAAGTGAAGCGCGGCGTCTGGCAGGCCGGAGGTTTTCCCCTCGAGATCCCCGTGCTGGCGATCTCGGAAATGTTCATGAAGCCGACGGCGATGTTCTATCGCAACCTCCTGGCCATGGAGGTCGAGGAGGTGCTGCGGAGCCATCCGGTCGACGGCTGCGTGCTCATGGGGGGCTGCGACAAGACCGTGCCCGGACTCTTGATGGGGGCGATCTCCGCGGATCTGCCGGCGGTCTTTCTGCCCGCGGGCCCGATGCTCGCCGGCCGCTACCGTAACGAGCGGCTCGGCAGCGGCACCGACGTCTGGAAATACTGGGCCCAGCGACAGGCCGGCTGCCTCGACGCGTGCGTCTGGCGGCAGCTCGAATCGGGCATCGCGCGATCGGCGGGCACGTGCATGACGATGGGAACGGCATCCACGCTGGCCGCCGTCGTGGAGACGCTCGGGATGATGCTTCCCGGCGCCGCGACGATTCCCGCCGTACACTCCGCCCACGCCCGTATGGCGGCGGCCTGCGGCCGACGGATCGTCGACATGGTGTGGGAAGACCTGCGGCCGTCGCGGATCCTCTCGCCCGCCTCGTTCGACAACGCCATCGTCGCCGACATGGCCCTGGCCGGGTCGACCAACGCGATCGTCCACCTGCTCGCGTTGGCCCGCCGGGCCGGCGTGCCGCTGTCGCTCGACCGCTTCGACGCCCTCTCCCGCACCACCCCCGTGCTCGCCAACCTGCGACCTGCGGGCGAGTTCCTCATGGAGGATTTTCACGACGCCGGCGGTGTGGCAGCGCTCCTCTCGCGGATTCCGCATCTGCTCGACCTGAACGCCCTCACCGTAACCGGCAAGACGCTCGGTGCGAACATCGCAGACGCCGAGGTGATCGACGAACGGGTGATCCTGCCCCTCGATGCGCCGCTCTCGCGGGCCGGCGGCACGTTCGTGCTCCGGGGCAACCTCGCCCCGCACGGCTGCGTGATCAAGCCGACGGCCGCCGACCCCCGGCTGCTCAAGCACACCGGGCGGGCCATCGTGTTCGATTCCTATCCCGACATGAAGTCGCGGATCGACGATCCCGCGACCGGCATCACGGCCGACGACGTGCTCGTGCTGCGAAATGCCGGCCCGCTCGGGGGCCCGGGCATGCCGGAATGGGGCATGCTGCCGATCCCCAAGCCGCTCCTGGAGCAGGGGGTACGCGACATGGTGCGGATTTCCGACGCGCGGATGAGCGGCACGAGCTACGGCACGTGCGTGCTCCACGTCGCCCCCGAGGCGGCCATCGGCGGGCCGCTGGCCGTCGTGCAGACCGGCGACCGCATCGCGCTCGACGTCGAGGCCCGGCGGCTCGATGTTCTCGTCGCCGACGAGGAGTTCTCCCGGCGGCTGGCGGCCTGGAAAGCCCCCGCGCCACGATTCGCCCGCGGCTACGGCTGGCTCTACGGCGAACAGGCGACGCAGGCCGATCTGGGCTGTGACTTCCGGTTTCTGGAACGCGGCGAGCCGACGCCCGACCCCGACATTTTCTGACCTCGATCCCACTCCTCTTTCCCCCGCGAGACGCGAGTGAACAGTTCCCCCACGCTCACGAAGTCCCACTTGCAACGCTCGGTGATGGCCGTCCCGCCCCTGGCCCGTACGGCGGCCGGCGACATCGACCTCGCCGCCAACGAACGCATTATCCGCCATCTCGAGCGGGGCGGCGTGTCGCTGCTGCTCTACGGTGGCAACGCCAACATCTATCACCTGCCGCTCGGCGAGTACGAGCCGCTGCTGGCGACACTCGCCCAGACGGCTTCGCCAGACACCCTGGTCGTGCCCGCCGCCGGCCCCACCTTCGGCCTCCTGCTCGAACACGCGCAGGTGATTCGCCGGCACCGGTTCCAAACCGTGATGGTGCTGCCGCAGCAGGGCATCACCACGAGCGCGGGCGTGGCGACGGGCGTGCGTCGATTCGTCGAGGCGGCCGGCGTGCCGG
>Ga0315900_10001022_pt1 | contig 45056 bp, 36 predicted proteins | sample LakEriMetagenome_FD_203521 | JGI IMG/M metagenome (GOLD analysis project Ga0315900, IMG submission 203521) | Freshwater fungal communities from buoy surface, Lake Erie, Ohio, United States - Buoy 12 MA114 | ecosystem: Environmental > Aquatic > Freshwater > Lake > Lake biofilm | place: USA: Lake... | reverse complement strand
GTAGTCAAATCGGATGTGCTCCCAACATAGTATTTATCTATTAACTTAGAGTATATTATATAAACATAAAACATTAATGAAAAAGCCCCAGCTTGTGCTGAGGCTTTTGTACCCGGAGCCGGGGTCGAACCGGCACGAGGGTTGAGCTCACTGGTGTTTGAGACCAGCGCGTCTACCAATTCCGCCATCCGGGCATATTTTAAATACTATTTTAAGAACAAATCTCTGTCTACCTCCCGCACCAGGTGCGGGATTGTTCGGCTTGCTGTTTTTTTACAAAAAACAGAGTCTCACGAAAATTCCGCCATCCGGGCATATTTTAAATACTATTTTAAGAACAAATCTCTGTCTACTACCGCTCAATAAATAGATTGAGGCGGGGTGCAAATATATGCGCAAAGTGCGCTTAAACAAATATACTGTTTCAATGCAGCAATTTGACAAGTAACTCTTTCAGCAACTGATCATCTTTTGCCGATAAATTATTGACTCCTTTGGCTTTTAAATCATACTCATGCATAAGTCGAATGGCCCTTTCCATTTCTTCCAATTTATACCATTTAGAAGCCTGTGTACAATCCTGAGCCTGATAGTAATTAAGCCCGAACTTCTGCTGTGCATCAGCAGGTGTTTTTATATTGCTGTTTTTAACCAGATAGGCCTTGCTGAAAAAAGTGGTCAACATATTGCATGCTGCTATGATGGAGAACTCTTTTGATTTTCCCAAATGATGCGCAATATGAAATGCCCTGGATGTGTTTTTTGTAGCTATGGCATTAATCAATTCAAAAATGTTGAATTCACGACTGATACCTATCTTTAATTCTACATCTGTATCGGTAATTTCTTTGCTGTCAGTTTTATTGATAATCAACTTGTCTAACTCGTTTACCAGCTTGGACAAATCATTGCCTACAGCCTCCGCAATGAGGTCGGCAGCACGCGAACTGTTGCTATATCCTTTTTGTTTCAGGTAAGAAACTATCCATGCGCCTACCTGATTCTGATATATCTTTTTTGATTCGAAAATGACATGCTTGCTCAGTGCTTTGTAAAAACGAGTTCGTTTGTCGAGTTTAGTTGATTTGTTACAAATGATGAGTATAGTGCTGGGAACAGGTTTTTCAAAATAAGCTTCAAAATCATCCAGACCTTTAAGCGTTTGCGCTTCTTTAATCAATATTACCTGATAGGGGGCCATAACTGGAAATCTGCGTGCATGGCTGACTACCGTTGCCACATCTACATCCTTTCCATAAAGTACCATTTGGTTAAACCCTTTTGCAGATTCATCCAAAATACTGTTCTCCATAAAATCGGATAATGCATCAATGTAGTAATCTTCCTCGCCATACAGATAATATACGGGCGCTATTTTACCCGCTTTTATCCCCGACAGAATAGAGTCATATGAATGGATAGATGCCAATGTGTAAAAATATCTTTATTTGCGTGGTGCAATTAAATTTTCCACCGTACAACTTTAACATAAAAAGGCAAGAAAATGTCAATTATATTTTCGACATTATTCGAAAAAAATGGGTGCTGCTTACTGCCGAGGAATGGGTAAGGCAGCATGCACTGCACTATCTGTTATATGCTAAGAATTACTCGGCTTCACTGGTTGCTGTAGAACGTGAATTTACGGTCAATGGTTTGAAAAAACGATTTGATATACTGGTATTTGACAGAACCCATAAACCGCAGTTGATTGTAGAGTGTAAAAGACCGGATATTGCACTAGACGAGGGAGTGCTAAAGCAAATTTCTGTATACAATTCAGCTTTTCAGGCAACGCGTCTGTGGATTACCAATGGCATACAGCACATGTATATAGAATATGCACCTGATTTCAGCAGTCATGCTCCACTGGCTGAACTCCCCGACCCGTTGTGATATCAAAATATGATATCAGGCAATCTTTAATCCGTTCGCTACTTGTTGATCGGGTTGCAAAAGCACCACATCAGCCCCATCGCCAACAACGCCCAAAACCAAACATTCGCTTATGATATGCGCTATCTGCTTGGGCGGAAAATTGACCACTGCAATAATTTGTTTCCCAATGAGCTGATGGGGCTTATAATTTGCAGTTAGTTGTGCAGATGATTTTTTTACACCTTCCGAACCAAAATCGATGATGAGTTTGTAGGCTGGTTTGCGTGCTTGTTCAAGTTCCGAGGCTTCCAGTATTGTGCCTACCCGAATATCCAGTTTTTCAAAATCATCTCGCGTAATCATGTAATCAGTTTTTGGAGTATTCCATCAAGTACGATTTAATAAAGTCATCCAGTTCACCATCCATTACTGCCTGAACATCGGATGTTTCTGTATCAGTTCGCAGGTCTTTCACCAGTTTATACGGATGAAAAACATAATTTCTGATTTGCGATCCCCACTCTATTTTCTTCTTGCCCGCTTCTATACTGGCTTTAGCTTCATTTCGTTTGCGCAGTTCCAGTTCATACAGCTGCGATTTCAGCATTTGCATTGCCCTTTCTTTATTGGCACTTTGCGAACGCTCAACCTGACAAACGATAACAATACCTGTAGGCTTATGCGTAAGTTGTACTTTTGTTTCTACCTTATTTACATTTTGCCCACCGGCACCACCCGAGCGCGAGGTTTGAAATTCGATATCGGCATCTTTTATCTCTATTTCTATCGAATCATCAACCAGCGGATAGCAATAAACCGATGCAAACGAAGTGTGTCTGCGTGCATTTGAATCGAAAGGCGATATGCGTACTAGGCGATGTACTCCGTTCTCCCCTTTTAAATATCCGTAAGCAAAGGGCCCTTCTATTTCAATGGAGCAGGATTTTATGCCTGCCACATCACCCGATTGCTCGTCCATTAGTTTGGCTTTGAAGCCATGCTTTTCAGCATACATGAGGTACATACGCATAAGCATTTGTGCCCAATCCTGACTTTCCGTTCCGCCTGCACCTGAGTTGATATTGATCACGCAGTTCATTTGGTCTTCTTCACCGCTGAGCATGTTTTTAAGTTCCAACTCTTCCAACATGTTTACTACATACCGGTACTGTTGCTCGAGCTCATCTTCCAGTGGTTCGCCAGCCTGATTAAACTCCCACAATACGGTTAAATCATCGTAGGACTGCTGCACCTGAGCAAAGCTCTCAGTCCATACTTTTTTTAATCTTATACTTTTAAGAATTTCTTCTGCTTTTTTGGGATTATCCCAAAAGTCGGGTGCGTGTGTTCGTGTTTCTTCGTCCTGAATGCGCAGGAGTTTTACATCCACGTCAAAGGTACCCCCTCAGGTCATTAACCCTTATACCCAAAGCTTTGTATTGTTCGCTGGTCATATATTTATTTTAATTCAAAATCTCCGGAACCTATTCGAAGTCCTTCGCAAAACAGTTCAATTTTATAACTGCCTTTAACAAACTCAGAGCCTTTATCCCAATAAACGACTACCTGCTGAGCCTGTTGGTTAAATTCGAATGATTTTTTGGTAGAATACAACGATTGCTGACCCTCAAATACAAACGTACCGGATCCGGCCTGTTCATTGTAAAGTGTTGACCCATCTGGACCAACTACTTTTATATAAAGCTCTTTGATGCCCATTTCAGCTACATAGTTTTCGGCCAGTTCGGCTGTTATTTTCAGTCTCTCGAGCTGACTTACACGAATGGTTTCTTTTTCTTTTCCACCCGAACGTGCTCTTACACCTGTAACAGTTACTGCTTTTGCATTCAACTTAGCACCAACGGCCACCTTATTGTTAAGGCGAATATTTTCCATATTCAGGTCTTCGTAGCGTCTTTTTTCTTTATCTATCACCCCCTTAAGGGTTGAATTTTCTTTTGTAAGAACCTGAAGTTGAGTAGATAATGAATCAATCTGATTAAGGTATTTACGTTTATAGTAGCGTAACTGGTCTAATTCAACCAACACAGAATCCAGTTTACCTCGGCTTAACCTGTTCTGAGCCAGTAATGAATATATACGCTGGGCAAACTGCTGCAACGAATCGCTTTTTTGTTTCATAAACGAATCCAACTCTTCATTTTTACCCTTATACACCAGTAATTCCTGCTCTGTTTCAGTTAAAATGCTTTGTAATTCTGCTTTAGCCGAGTCTGTAGCGAATAACTCTTCAGCCGTTTGCACTAACTTTTTGTCGGTAGTAAAGTAATTGTAGATGAATACTCCATTACTTGCCAGCAATAGCAGAATTAATAAAATGTAATAAACTTTACCGGACGTTGATTTTTTTTGTTCGTTCTCCATAAACGTATGCAAAAATAGATTTTCATATTATAACGCAAACAGGTATTTATTCGCAGGTGTGTACTAGTATTTTTTATATACTTTTGCCCGAAAGCGGCAAAATCAATACTCAAGAATTATAGAACTACATGAAGTTTCAAACTATACCCATAGACGGACCTTTAATTATTCAGCCTAAAGTATTTACCGATTCACGTGGTTACTTTTTTGAATCGTATAGCGAATCTATTTTTACCGAACAGGGCATTGATGCAAAATTCGTACAGGACAATCAATCGTTATCTGGCAAAGGAACGGTTCGCGGATTGCACTTTCAGTCGCCTCCGCATGCGCAAGGCAAGCTGGTTCGGGTTATAAGCGGTTCGGTTCTAGATGTGATCGTTGATATCCGAAGAACGTCACCAACGTACGGTAAAGTGTTTAGTATTATTCTGTCTGCCGATAACAAAACTATGCTATGGATACCTGCCGGATTTGCTCATGGTTTTTCAACACTGGAGGAAGAAACCATCTTTCAATACAAATGTACCGGTTATTATAATAAAGAAGCGGAAGGCGGAATACGCTGGAATGATCCGACTTTAAATATCAATTGGGGAATAGATAATCCGATTGTTTCTGAAAAAGATTCAACTCTTCCTTTTTTCACAGAATTTGTTTCACCATTCTAAACTGACCTGCCCAAGACTATGAAAATAGATTCGAAACTGAATGACCTGTTAAAGTTGCTGGATGAAAAATACGGCAAGTCCGGACAAGATATCAACGCCTACCTCGAAGGATTACTGCATGCCAATTACCTGAACTACTGGGATTACATACAGGTAGATACGCTGCTTACCCTGCAAAAAACGCGTACTCCCATTGCCGATGAGGTGATATTTATTGTTTACCATCAAATTACCGAACTCTACTTTAAGCTTTGCCTGCACGAGATTTATCAGATTGCAGAGGTTAAAGGATATATGACGGCTGATTATTTCATTGCCCGCATGAAACGTATGAACGCCTATTTCCGCAACCTGATACATTCATTTGAGATCATGATTAACGGTATGGATAAGGACCAGTTTCTGCAGTTTCGTATGAGCCTACTACCCGCCAGCGGATTTCAATCGGCACAATACCGTATGGTAGAAATATGCGCAACTGACTTTATTCAATTAACTGATAAAGATTCACGCGAGGAGCTGAAAGGCCAATCATTGGAGGCGATGTTTCAGAAACTTTACTGGAAGGCCGGTGCAACTGAATTGGGCAGCGGAAAACAAACCTTAACACTGACCCAATTTATTGAACGGTATGAAAGTGACTTCCTGCGTGTGGCCAAAGAGTTTGAGACTAAAAATATATGGCAGGTATATTTATCGATGCCCGGAAAATACCGTAACAATCAGGATCTGATACATGAACTTCGCACGTTTGATGAGTACGTAAACGTATACTGGCCGCTGGTGCACTACAAATCAGCCGCACGCTACCTGCAGCGTAACCCTGAAGATATTGCCGCTACCGGAGGTACAAACTGGCAAAAATACCTGCCTCCACGTTTTCAAAAACGTATATTTTATCCTGCGTTATGGAGTCAGGAAGAAATGGATGAATGGGGTAAGAAAGGGCTATTTGATACCTTGAAGTAAGGCCTCTGCTACCACTAAATCTTCAGGAGTTGTAATTTTTATATTGCTGTACTCCCCATCACTCAAGTGTATTTTCACTCCGTATGCTTCAGCAACGGATGCGTCATCTGTAAATTCATCACGGAATTCAACGTTCTCGTATGCACTTTTGATTGTTTGTACATCGAAAATCTGTGGAGTCTGAATAAGCCTGCAGTCATCACGATTAAGTGAAACAGTATCGTGCGCTGTACGAAGAAATCGAACCGAGTCTTTAGGCTTAACAGTACATATGGCATTACCTTTTTCGGTAGCTGTAAGAAAGGTGCTTTTGATACACTCATCAGATATAAGTGGACGAACACCATCGTGTACTGCTACCCAACCAGCTTCCTGTATTTGTGTCAATCCGTTTTTGACCGATTCGAATCGGGTGCTGCCACCTGCAACCAACTTATGAGGAACTGTGAACTGATACTGAAGGCACAGTTCGTTCCACAGTGGTATATGCTGCTCGGGAAGTACTACCCATACTGCATGTATATGTGGGTAAAAGCGGCTAATTGTGTGTTGCAAAACTGGCTTACCGTCTAATAACAAAAATTGCTTGGGTATAGCATTTCCCATGCGTGTACCACTGCCACCGGCAACAATTAAGGCGAATCGTTTAGCCTCCATGCCCATGATTTTTAATTATAAAATCAGCATCGCGTCACCATAGGCCAGAAAACGGTATTTCTTTTTGATAGCTTCTTCGTAGGCCTGCATTAAGAAATCATAGTCGGCAAAGGCAGCAGCCATCATTAATAGTGTTGATTCGGGCGTATGAAAATTGGTGATGAATGCATTGGGGATGGAAAAGTCATGGTGAGGAAAAATAAATTTATCTGTCCAGCCCGATGCATAGTTTAAACGTGCCGTAGATGAAACTGACGATTCAACAGCACGCACAACTGAAGAACCTACTGCAACAACCCTTCTTTTTTCATCCAGCGCCTTGTTTACAATACGTGAGGTATCTTCAGGAATATCAAAGTATTCAGAGTCCATTTTGTGCTTGGTGAGGTCCTCCACCTCTACTGCCCTAAAAGCGCCCAATCCATTATGCAGCGTTACTTCGGCAAACTGAATGCCTTTTATTTCCATTCGCATCATCAGTTCTTTGGTAAAGTGCAAGCCTGCGGTGGGCGGTGAAACTGCGCCAATTTTATGGGCAAAAATGGTTTGAAAACGTTCGCGGTCTATCTTTTCTACGTCTCTTCCCATATAGCGGGGAATTGGCATTTCGCCCAGCTTATCAATAAGTTTCCAAAGCTCTTCATCAGGCCCATCGAACAGGAAGCGAATAGTACGACCACGAGAAGTGGTATTATCTACCACTTCGGCCACCAGTGTATCTTCTCCAAAATAAAGTTTATTGCCTACACGAATTTTACGGGCAGGGTCTACCAGTACATCCCACAACTTCATTTCCTTATTAAGTTCGCGCAGCAAAAACACTTCTATTTTAGCTCCTGTTTTTTCCTTGCTACCATATAGGCGTGCAGGAAATACTTTTGTATTGTTTATTACAAATACGTCACGGTCATTAAAGTACTCCAATATATCGCTGAACTTGCGGTGTTCTATGGTTTTTTTAGCCCTGTTAAGCACCATCATTTTGGCATCGTGCCTCACATCGGATGGATATTTTGCAATAAGACTTTCGGAAAAGTTAAACTTAAACTGTGATAATTTCATGTACTATTAGGTTATTAATGGTCAGTGCAGAATTCGCATAGTTAGTGCGAATACTTAAAAATTTTGGAGTGTGCAAAAGTAATTCTAATCATCAAAAAGTCAACTGTATAAAAAAAGTCGAGCCAACCCTTAGAGGTTGGCTCGATAAAAAGGTTTTATACGTTAAGATTAACGAATAGCTGATTGAAATATGGGATTGCTCCAGAACTTAATGAATTCCACATCATCTTTTGCCATAGCCCTAACTTCAGCATTTAACTGAACAGAACGGGTAAGATTGGTAGACATCATGTCCTGATTATTGGTGCGGGCACCTATGATGGCGCGCAAATAATAGCAATTCCAGGTAAGTTCTTCTGGTTTCATATTATCAATGGTTGACTGAGCTGCAGCCGCATCACCATTTAATAATTGTGCCAACGCAAAATTGAAATCTTTTTTACCTGATTTATTGAACTGATTCACTGCTTCGGTATAGTTGCCTTGTTTGATGGCCATAATGCCTAATCCATAGCTTGGATCTGCCCCTTTATCAGCTGCTTTTTTGTATAATTCTTCAGCTCCTTTAAAATCACCATTCATACGGGCAACATTGGCCATATTCAACAAAATCACACCGGTTTCAGGAGAAAGTGAATTGGCTTTGCTGATATTGGCAGCACCTTCTGTTTTGTTTCCAAGCAGGAACTGAACCGCTCCTAAATCATTGTAGCCTCTCCAGTCGTTGGGGAATGCGGCAACCAATTGGGTATATACAGGTAATTTTTGGTTTAAATCTGTAAGTATGCTGCCTAAATGTAATAATTCGATGTCATTAAGTTTATCCAGACTGTTTAAATAGGTCTTTAATTCATCATCCGATTTAAGAGGATTTTGACCATTTACTATCAGTTCTGATCTACGCAGAGATGGCAATAATATATTTTTGGTAGCTTCCCAGAATTTAGGATACTTGCTTTTAATTTCAGCTTCACGCTGGTCATCGCTGATTGATTTATTATTAACAATCTCAAGAACAGCAGTAGCATCGGGATGTTTGCTGGCTGAAAGATTTTTAGCATAACCGGCCCAATCTTCCGATAGTGAGAAGCCCAGCTTAAAGTTTTGATCATTAGCTTCAGTAAAGCCTAACTTTTTAAGTTCTTTGCGGAAATAGTTGAATGTTGAGTTTGCCCTACCTTTTGACAGACCCTCATTTCTGCGAAGTTCACCATCAGGTGATGCATAGGCATTTATGGTAATACCTTTTACTATCCAACTTTTATCCCCTTTTAAAACTGATTTCAAAGAATCAATCTGTTTTTTATTATCAAACAAACCTTTAATTTTAAATGATGCATTGAATTTATCTACATCAATTGGGAAATAAATTGGTACTGAACGATTAGAGGTAACAACTGTATAGTCTGTAACATCATAACTCATGCCACCGGCTGTATTTGATACCAGTAAAGCCGTAACATTAGTACCTTCAGCCAACGCTTTTGGCCCACCGGGGGTTTCAATAGCTTTGTATTCTCCTTTAACGTTTACCGAAAACTTAGGATACAACGTGGCACGTTTGATGTCACTGCTGTATGGAATTTTATCTGTGTATGTAATTTTACCACCTTGTTTGGAATTGATTTTTACATCCACTTTAGTAGTAACCGCTTCTCCACCAATGGTCATTGAATTCAGTTCAATATCTCCGGATGCAGTTTTCAGATAAGGCTGAAAAAGCACATTGGCTTTGGGATTGATGGACTTAGCAGGAACATTGGCAGTTATGGTTATGGATACCGAATCACCTTTCATCTCCAAAGGACTAGGAGTTACAGAGTAATTGTTATTTGACATGTTTGTTTTAACACTACATGAAGAAATAATGACGATGCTTACCCATAGTAAAACATAAATCTTGGTCTTAGCTAATTTCATACTTTGTTTTGTTTTGCGTTGCAATAATACATTTATTTGTTGAACAAAAACCAATAAAAACTTTCAACTTGTACATCATAAAAATAAAGGGCAAGGCCAAAATACCGGATTATGTGCAATTACGTGACGAAAATTACACGCTGATTGCCTATTTCCGAACCGACAGGCCTGAGAGGGCGCTGGATAAGTGCGGACTGTCTGATAAAACAGAATATATACTCAGCTTTGTGAAAGAAATGCCTTTTGGCAAAATGCATAAAATAGAACTCTAGTGGAAGAACAATTAGTAATCGAGCTTAAAGATGCCCAGGTATTTCAGGGCCATAACCTCATCCTGTCGGATGTAGATGTGCAAATACGTAAAGGCGAATTCTGGTACCTGATTGGTCAAACCGGCAGTGGAAAGTCTAGTTTATTAAAAACACTGTATGGTGAATTGCACCTCGAAAAAGGGCATGGCATGATAGCTGACATGGATTTAGGTAAGCTCAAGCAGAAAGATATTCCTTTTCTGCGTAGAAAACTGGGAATTGTATTTCAGGATTTTCAGTTACTTACCGACAGGTCAGTATACGAAAACCTGAAATTTGTGCTGGAAGCTACCAACTGGAAAACCCTGGCCGACATCAATGCACGGATTAATGAAGTGCTGGAATTGGTGGGGCTTCAAACCAAAAATTTTAAAATGCCACACGAACTTAGTGGTGGTGAACAACAGCGTGTAGTTATTGCACGTGCCTTGCTTAACCATCCGGAAATTATACTGGCCGATGAACCTACCGGAAACCTTGATCCCAAAGTGAGTGATGATATTATGAATTTACTGCATGACATCAGCAAGAAGGGAACTGCAGTACTTATGGCTACGCACGATTACCGGATCATACAGAAATTTCCTGGCAAGATCCTTAAATGCGAGAACGGTGTTGTGCAACAAACATTCTCAGTTAGCGTAAACTAAATCAACCCTGCAATTACAGAAGCCTGCCTGCTGTTGCTAAATAGCTCTGTCAGTCCGCGAGCACGCTGTTCGACATCCTGTGAGGTAAATTCCCGGTCCATTAAACTCAACACACTTTTCTGCATATCGGCTGCGGTATCGGCAACTACACAAAAGGGCTCGCATCCTGTATTTCTTACCATATTTGAGTTAGCCACCACAAATCGGCCACCGAACATCACATGTATTAATTTTAGTTTTATGCCCGTAGGTTGAAAAGTAGGCAAAATATGAACGTGAGCCTCCTGTATTAATTGGTCTATTTCAGCTGTTGTTATAAATGATTTGAGTTGTATGTGAGGATGTAGTGCAATATCTTTTTGTAAACTTAGCGAGGGAGAATTGCCGGCAATGACGAAGGGTATATCCAATTTTGAAAACACCTCGTTTACCAAAAACCGGGCAGCTTCATCGTTTTCACTAACAGCAAGATTACCATGATAAAGTACAAAATTACCTTTGCCGGTAGTACATTTAACCTCACGGTTTGCGTGGAAAGGACCGACAAGCAGTGCATTGTTAAAATCACGTGACAAAGCTTCGTAATCGTTGGGGGAAATAGCTAAAAGATGAGTAGCCGTAATTAGTTTTGAATAGAATCGGCTTAACAATATAGCCTCCAGACGAAAATACATCCGTTTCATCATACGCGGTTCCACTTTTGCTAGTTGTCTGTAATAATCATGTTCAATATTGTGCATTCGAACAAGTTTGGTGCGATGAGCCAGGAGCGGGTGCGTAAGCCAGTAACACGTGTGAATCCCTTCGAACAAAATTGGGTTATCATCAAGCAGCAGACGTTGTAGAAGCAGTTTATTTCTACGAGAAGCTACAATGTAGGGCAAAAGTAAAAGCGGATTGATCCTTTTAGTGCGCGGATAGTAATATACTGAATCGCAATATTGAGCCAAATCACCTTGCACTTTTCGTCCGTACTCGAAAACGTGAAGAGTAATACGTACACCAAGTTCTTTTAATGCGCGAATTTTATAATACATATCAACTGCACCTCCATAGTCGGGTGGCCAAGGATTATCAAAAGCGATTATGTGTATTTTTTTATCAGACATGACTATACCAACCAATAAGTTGTGAACTGCTTTTTTCCCAGTTGTATTCAGCTTTTGCAACTTCGCACTGCTTCTTTAGGTGCCGGTAATAAAGGGGCTCATTTATTATGTGCTCAACTGCACGAACCAATTCATCTTCTGCGTTCCGTATCAACATGCCCACTTCATATTGCTTAGCTATTTTCCTGTATTCAGGAAAATCAGCACAAAGTTGCGGAATACCTGCATGTATGTAGTTGAAAAACTTATTGCTAAGTGAGTAATAATAACTTAACCCTTCTGCGCTGAGTAAGTTTAGTCCCAGATGAGAACTTGCCGTAACACGCTGCATTTCGTCAAACGGAAGATATCCTAAAAATATTACTTTATGCTGCACCCGTTTTAGCACGACTAACCGCTCCAGTTCGCTGCGCAGAGGTCCATCTCCAACAACAATCAACTCAGCATTCAGTTGTGCAATCGCATGTATAGCCGTTTCAATACCCCTGCCAGGATTGAGATCTCCCTGATATACCAAGCGAATTGGTTCAGCTAACATTTCTGTTGACTGCAAAGTTGCTGAAACAGGCACATTGTATAACACGTGAAAAGGAGTACGGTGAATCGCTGAAAAAATTTGCGCCAGCGAATGCGAAACGGTGTAACAAAGTGAGGCATGAGGCACACAGGTGTTTTCCAGATGCTGCCATACATTTTTTACAACATACCGGTTGTGCACTTCAGGAACTTCAGTAAAATATTCGTGTGCATCATAGACAAGGGGAATTTGACGGATAATGGAAATTAATGTGCAGGGCAACAAGGTATCATCATCGACAGCTGATATAATGTGGAAGCGATGTGAACATAGCCAGATAAATAGCCTCACCTGAAATTCGATATAAAACAACGGCCCGTTGTGAAATTTGCAGTTCAGTCGTACCTGATTGAAGGAATTTCCCGAAACCGGAACCGAATCTGAAAGTGTACGCCCTACCAGTGTTACCATGTAACCGGCATTATGCAATGAGTTACATATGCGCTGCATGCGCTGGTCGTGGGTAAGGTCGTTGGTTACTGTAAATACAATATGCTTCAATGGTAGCGTTCTAATTTTTGTTCGGTATTGTAGTGCAATTTATCCATGTCGAGTAAATAGCCAACGGCATCGGTTATATTTTGTTGTTTGAATGCAGGAGTAAGTGCTACCAATTCCTTAACGGTTAAAGGTTGTTTGTTAATCTCGGTTAGAATATGGGTAAGTAATTCTTCAAACCGCTCATTGGTCAGTTCAAGTTTTTTGCGGGCGATACATACATCGCATACACCACATTCGCGCGCTCCGTACTGATCGAAATAAGATACAAGGAGCTTGCTTCTGCACATTAGCGTATTAGAGGCATAGCGAAACATAGCATCCAGCTTTTCTTTCGCTATCTTTTTCCGTTTTTGTACAAATTGCATGGCACGCTGAAAATCATCATCGGCCAGTCGCTGCGAAAGAAAAGTCATTTGCGGTTTGTCTTTTTGGGGCTGATAATCGACAACGCCCAGCATATGCAATCTTGCCAGTAATTTGCTTACATCCTGTGCAGTCAGTTTAACCCTCTTGGCCACTTCCTGTTCGTTAATGGCTATGTAATTGTCAAATAGCCCACCATAGCTGCGTAACAACAATTTAATAAATGCATCAAAGGCTTGATTTTCGACCTGAAACTTATAGAGTTCATCTACGTGTAGCAAAATACGTAAGCGCGATGCTTCAAAAAAAGATTCGCTAAGCTGAACCAAATCACACTGTTCAAGCATTTTAATGGTAGCATAGGTTTCAGCTGGTTTAAGTTTGAACGAATCGCAAAATCGTACGATATCAAAATCATAAGAACGATCGGGAGTAGCACCTGTTGGTACAGAGTGATAATGGCACAACGAACGATAAACGTGCAAAAGCACTTCGCCACCCGGATATGAAAGTTCTAATCTGTCTGAAGCTTCCTGTTCATCTGCTGTGTTATGCAACAATACAGCGTAAGAGCGCTGTTCATCTCTGCCACCACGACCCGCTTCCTGGTAATAAGACTCCAACGATTCGGGCATTTCATAATGTATAACCAATCGTACATCCGGCTTGTCAATTCCCATACCAAATGCGTTGGTACAAACCATAACGCGAGTATGATTGCTAATCCATTCCTCTTGTTTTTTTGAACGCAGTTCATTGGTCAAACCGGCATGGTAATAATCGGCACGTATATGGTGATTCTGAAGTACCTGGGCTATTTCCTGAGTTTTCCTGCGGTTCCTCACATATACAAGTCCGCTGCCTTTTACCTTCGACAGGATATGTAGCATTCGGCCAATTTTATCTTCAGTAGTATGCACCACGTACGATAAGTTGGCCCGCTCAAAACTTTTGACAAAAACGTTGCGTTTCTTAAATTTCAATTTTTCCTGAATATCGGTCACTACATCAGGTGTGGCGCTGGCAGTGAGTGCCAGCACAGGAACTTCCGGAAACAATTCACGCAGTTCAGCAATTTGTATGTACTCAGGACGAAAATCATATCCCCACTGAGAGATGCAGTGTGCTTCATCCACCGTAATCTGATTTACCTGCATTTGCTTTACCCTCTCGCGAAACAATTCGGTTTTTAATCGTTCGGGTGAAACGTACAGAAATTTAAAATCACCATGAATGCAATTATCTAGTGTAAAATTGATGGACCTGTAGCTCATACCCGAATAAATGGCTGCTGCTTTAATTCCCCGTTTGGCCAGATTTTCGACCTGATCTTTCATAAGGGCAATTAACGGTGAAACAACTATGCAAATACCTTCGCGGGCTAATGCAGGAACCTGAAAACACACTGACTTACCCCCACCTGTTGGTAATAAAGCCAGTGTATCGTTTCCCTGAAGTACCGAAAGAATAATATCTTCCTGCAAGGGCCTGAATGCATCATACCCCCAGTAATGTTTGAGTATATCCCGAACAGCGCTCATATCGGCTAAACCATTATGCCGTCTTTCATGGTTAATTTCCGATCGGCCCTGTTTGCCAATTCATGATTGTGGGTTACAATGACAAATGTTTGACCGAATTCATCACGAAGTTTGAAAAAGAGGTGATGTAACTCGTCTGCATTGTGTGAGTCCAGATTTCCCGAGGGTTCATCTGCCAGAATCACATCAGGATTATTCATCAGTGCACGTGCAACAGCCACACGCTGCTGCTCTCCGCCCGACAATTCGGAAGGCTTATGCTCAGCTCGGTGTTCTATGCCTAAAAATTGCATAAGCAAAGTTGCCCGTTTTTCTATTTCAGGTCTTGCTGTACCTGCTATGTAAGCAGGCATACTTATATTTTCAAGGGCAGTAAATTCGGGCAGTAGCCGGTGAAACTGAAATACAAAACCCAATCGCTGATTACGAAATGCTGCAAGACGTTTACCTTTTAATGTGGTCGTATTTGTTTCGTTTATGTATAAATCGCCTGTATCAGGTCGATCAAGTGTACCCAGTATTTGCAGTAATGTTGTTTTACCGGCACCACTAGCACCAACTATAGAAACTATTTCACTCTTTTGAACATACAGGTTAACACCCTTCAAAACCTGAAGGCTGCCGTATGATTTGGTAATATTTTCGGCACGAATCATAAAGGCGTGAATATAGGCAAACATAAATTGACTTTCTATTATCGGGAATAAATCTATTTTCGCACGCAAATTTTTGAAATATGAACATTCACGAATATCAGGCAAAACAAGTACTTAAATCATTTGGTGTAGCCGTACAGGAAGGCATAGTTGCCCAATCGGCAGATGAAGCACACGAAGCAGCGCTTAAGCTGAAAGAACAATTTGGCAGCGACTTTGTGGTTATCAAAGCGCAAATACATGCCGGAGGCCGTGGCAAAGGAACCATTCAAGGGAAAGAGCAGCGCGGTGTAGCCGTTGCTAAAAATGCCGATAAAGCCAAAGAGATTGCCGGAAATATTTTGGGTGGCACACTGGTAACCATACAAACAGGACCCAAAGGCAAGGTTGTAAATAAAGTACTAGTAGCCCAGGACGTTTATTATCCGGGACCCAATCAGCCAAAGGAATACTACATGAGTGTGATGCTTGACCGTTCGCAAAGTAAAAATATCATTGTATATTCAACTGAAGGCGGAATGGATATTGAGCATGTAGCAGAAACAACCCCTCACCTTATTCACAAAGAAACCATCGATCCAAAAGTGGGACTACAGTCGTTTCAGGCTCGCAAAATTGCGTTCAATCTGGGTTGCGAAGGAGAAGCATTTAAGCAAATGGTGAAGTTTGTGACAGCGTTGTATAAGGCGTATGCACACTCTGATGCATCGATGTTTGAAATCAATCCGGTACTACGCACCAGCGATGACAAAATCATTGCCGTTGACGGAAAAGTTGCGCTTGATGACAGTGCGTTGTATCGCCATCCCGATTATGCAGCGATGCGCGATATTGCAGAAGAAGACCCTACCGAAGTAGAAGCAGGAAAGTACAACCTGAACTTTGTAAAGCTTGATGGAAACGTTGGTTGTATGGTAAACGGTGCCGGACTTGCTATGGCCACGATGGACATCATTAAATTAAGCGGAGGTGAACCGGCCAACTTTCTGGATGTAGGAGGCAGTGCCAACGCAACAACCGTAGAAGCCGGGTTCCGTATTATTTTAAAAGACCCGAATGTAAAAGCAATACTCATCAATATTTTTGGTGGAATAGTACGTTGCGACCGTGTTGCTCAGGGTGTAGTTGATGCCTACAAATCAATTGGAAATATTCCAGTTCCGATTATTGTTCGCTTGCAGGGCACGAATGCTGATGCCGCCAAAAAACTGATTGATGAATCAGGACTGAAAGTTTACTCGGCTATTGTATTAAAAGAAGCTGCTGATTTAGTTCAGCAGGCAGTAAGCGGAAAAATATAATTCGCTGTAATTATAAAAAAAGCCGTCACTCATGTGGCGGCTTTTTTGTTAGGGTTGCCAGATGGTTTTCACCTGACAAAATTCTTTAAGTCCCCATTCGCCCAATTCACGACCTATGCCGGAGTATTTAACTCCACCAAAAGGAAAGGCAGTGTGTGACTTCACAAGTCCGTTTATAAATACTTGACCACACTCCAGTTTTTGGGCTATAGCCAAAGCACGATTGCGGTTGGTACTCCATACCGAGGCGCCCAATCCGTAAAGAGAATCGTTGGCTAATCGTATAGCCTGCTCATCGTCTTCTACTTCAAAAGCACTGATTACAGGACCAAATAACTCTTCGAAGTAAGCCGGACAATGTACTGGTATATGGGTAAGAATTGTTGGCGCATAGAAATATCCAGTATCAGGTGTGTTAGGATGGCGGTAAAAAATACGTGCACCTGCAGCAATGGAATCGTTTACCTGTTTGGATAGTTTATCGCGTAAATCGGCACGTGCAATAGGACCTATATGTGTTTCAGCTTTTGAAGGATCACCTAAAACCAGGGTATTTATTTTTTCGGCCAACCTGTTTAAAAAAACAGATGCGATATTTCGGTGTAAAATGAAGCGTTTTGATGCTATACAACTTTGGCCGTTATTTTGAAAACGAGCAGTTATAGCAGTATTTAATGCTTCATTGAGGTCGGCATCTTCCAATACAATAAACGGATCACTCCCGCCCAGTTCAAGTACTGTTTTTTTAATTTGAGATGCAGCCTGCGTGGCTACAGCTGCTCCGGCTTTGTCGCTGCCTGTAAGTGTGCAAGCCTTTATGCGATTGTCTATTATCAAACCAGCTACTTGTGCTTCGCTGATGAAGACAGTGGATATAATATGCTTAGGGAAACCTGCCTCATTAAACAATTCTTGCAACTTCAATGCACATTCTGGTACGTTGGGTGCAGGTTTTACCAGCATGCCATTGCCCGACATAAGAACCGGAATAGCGCTGCGTATTACTTGCCAGTATGGAAAATTCCAGGGAAAAATTCCTAATACTATACCCATAGGCTCGTAACTTATAGTCACATGTTTGCCTGTATCTGAAAAATGGTTAGAGGGTGCCAATATACGTTCACTGTGTTCTGCATAATAGCGACAAGCCGTTGTACATTTATTCACTTCGGCCAGTGCTTCTTTGTACGTTTTTCCCATTTCTGCAACTGCCAGTTCTGCCAATTGTGGGGCATTATCATGAATCAATTGTGCCAACTTAAGGACTGCCTCTGCCCTTTTACTAAAAGACCAGCCTGACCATTGTTGCTGAGCGGCATGGGTTAAATCCAACTGATTTATCAGGGCATAGCTCGACAAAACGGGGTAAGCAGCACGTGTAGTTTCCGTGAACGGATTATGAGAGATGTATGTAGTCATTGGTATAAACTGAACAAATAAACGCAGATATAGGTTTGACTCAACCTTTAATTTAGTTTGCTGCCAAAACGGTTCGTTCTATAATAGTACATGCTTCGTTCATCTGTTGTTCGGTTATAACCAGTGGTGGCGCAAAACGTATGATATCACCATGGGTTTGTTTGGCCAATAACCCATTTTCTTTAAGCATAAGGCATACATCGTATGCAGTTTTGCCTTCGCCAAAAGGTTTAATGTCTATTGCATTGAGCAATCCTTTTCCTCTTACCGCAGTTATGAGAGGCGACTTTTGCATCAGCCCCGTCATACGTAGCCTGAATAGCTCTCCCATACGGGTTGCGTTTACATCAAGATGCTCATCCCTGAGCACAGACAGAGCTTCCAGGGCCACAGCACATGCCAGCGGATTGCCTCCGTAGGTAGAACCATGTTCACCGGGTTTGATGGTGAGCATGATTTCATCATTAGCCAGTACGGCCGATACCGGCAGAATACCTCCTGAAAGCGCTTTACCTAATATGAGCATATCGGGTTTAACTTCTTCGTGATCGCAGGCCAACATTTTTCCTGTACGACACAAGCCGGTTTGTACCTCATCGGCTATCATTAACACATTGTATTTACTGCACAGTGCGCGTACACCTTTCAAATACCCTTCATGTGGAACAACTACACCGGCTTCCCCTTGTATTGGTTCAAACATAAATGCTGCAATATGCGGATTTGCCTTAAATGCCTCTTCAATGGCAGTCAAATCATTATATGGAACGAGGCTAAAACCGGGCATAAAGGGTCCGAAATTTTTGTAACTACCGGGATCATTGGATGATGAAATAGCAGCCATTGTTCTTCCCCAGAAATTTCCTTCTACAAAAACCACATGTGCCTGATTTTCGGGTATACCTTTTACCACATAGCCCCACCTGCGTGCAAGTTTAATGGCTGTTTCGCCTCCCTCAACACCGGTATTCATAGGCAAAACTTTATCGTAGCCGAAATAATCAGTTATATATTTTTCGTATTCGCCCAGTAGGTTATTATGAAAAGCACGGCTGGTAAGTGTTAGTTTTTGGACCTGCTGAACAAGCGCCTGCACAATGCGTGGGTGGCAATGCCCCTGATTGACGGCACTGTATGCCGAAAGGAAGTCATAGTACATTCGTCCTTCAACATCCCACACGTGCACACCTTCTCCCCGTTCAATTACAACAGGTATCGGATGGTAGTTGTGCGCACCATATTGATTTTCTAGTTCAATGTAATAGGCTGATTTTTTCAAACTTACATTATTCATGCTGCGAAAGTACGTACGCTTAGGCTGAATAAAAAATAAGCACGATACACCAATGCACTTGCATAGTAAGGTGTTAATTCTATATTGCGTTTGAATAACCATTTTGAAAACATAATTATGAGTCAATCAACATCAGGACATCCTAAGGGATTGTATGTATTATTTGTAACCGAAATGTGGGAGCGCTTCAGCTACTACGGGATGCGAGCTATATTTACTTTGTACATGACCAAAGCCCTATTTTTTGACAAAGCATTAAGCTCAGATATTTACGGGAGCTATACCGGACTTGTATATTTAACTCCGCTGCTCGGTGGATATATGGCAGACAGGTACTGGGGCAATCGTAAGTCTATTGTAGTTGGTGGATTTCTGATGGCTATCGGACAGTTTATGATGTTTGCCAGCGGTGTGGTTTATAACGATACAGGATTAGCATCTATTATCATGTATAGCGGGCTTGCATTTTTAATTTTTGGAAACGGTTTCTTTAAGCCAAATATATCAACGATGGTAGGGCAGTTATATCCAAAAGGTGATTCAAGAATTGACTCTGCATTTACCATATTTTATATGGGTATTAATTTAGGAGCATTTTTATCCCCCTTGGTTTGCGGTACACTGGGCGACACCGGTAATCCTGAAGATTTTAAGTGGGGGTTTCTTGCTGCAGGTATTGGTATGACATTAAGCACCTTATTATTCATATGGCTAAAAGACCACTACATAGTAACACCTGAGGGCGAACCTATAGGTAGCAAACCCAATAAAACTAGAGAGAAAACAGATATTGACAACACTACAGAAATCAAATCTGGATTTTCGAATCGACAAATAATTACCTGGCTGGGAATTGCTATCGGATTATTTGCATTATTTTTCTACTTAGAATTTGGTGTGATTGGTTCATTTATATTTTCACTTACGATATCTGCTCCCGGTTTCATTATATCTGATACTTCTTTAAGTAAAGAGGAGCGAGACCGGATATGGGTTATATATATTATTGCATTTTTCGTTATTTTCTTCTGGAGTGCTTTTGAGCAAGCGGGTGCATCACTTACTTATTTTGCTGAAGAACAAACAGACAGAAGTCTAAACTTACACATCCCAACATCAGTACTTTATGGCCTTCTAGGTTCTATACTGATTTTTGTTGGATGGATTACCAATAAAGTACGAACAGGTTTTATCAACGAACAAAAAGGCGTTAAAGAAATCATTATGCTTCTTTTAATAGCTATTCTTGGCATAACTGCTTATGGTATTACACAAGTAAATTCGGATGGACTTACCATTGATACAGTGCCAACAAGTTACTTCCAATCAATAAATGCGATTGCCATTGTACTGTTTGCACCATTGTTTGCTGTTTTATGGACATTTCTGGGCAAAAGAAATATAGAGCCATCATCTCCTTACAAACAGGCTATCGGTTTATTTCTATTATCGATAGGCTACCTTGTAATTGCGATAGGTGTAAAAGATGTAACAGCTAAGGTGAGCATGATGTGGCTTGTAAGTCTTTATTCAATACACACTTTTGGTGAACTGTGCCTCTCTCCTATCGGTCTATCAATGGTAAACAAACTTGCACCCGTTAAATTTGCATCGTTGCTCATGGGTGTATGGTTTTTATCGACTGCTGCTGCTAACAAGTTTGCAGGTGTATTAGCCGGGCTTTACCCCGAAGCGGGAAAGATTAAACACATAATAGGATTTGAAATCACCGACTTATATGACTTTTTCATGGTATTTGTGGTCATGTCGGGGGTTGCAGCTATCATACTTTTTGTACTTAGCAGCCGTCTGCTCAAAATGATGCACGGAATAAGATAGAAAGAAAGAAACCAGTGGAAAACCCTGCACCCATAAACATCCGGTTGCGGGGTTTTCTTTTTTTATGCATATTGTGCCTGTATGAACAGTATATCAAAACACCCCAGGGCATTGCCCTTTCTATTTTTTAGCGAAATGTGGGAACGTTTCGGCTACTACCTCATGATTGGCATTTTCACCCTGTATCTTAAAGATGTAGAAAACGGTTTTGCCATGACTGAAGCAGAATCGGCCGACCTTTACGGGACCTTTATTGCACTGGTTTTTCTCACGCCATTTTTAGGCGGGCTCATTGCCGACCGGTATCTGGGTTATACCAAATCCATCGTTTTGGGCGGATTGTTAATGGGGGTGGGCTATTGCCTGATGGGCATTCACAGCCTTCCTGCATTATATACCGCTATGACACTTGTAATTATAGGTAACGGCTTTTTCAAACCCAATATTTCAACCCTGCTGGGCAATATTTACACAACACCCGATTACAAGCATAAAAAAGATGAAGGCTACAATATTTTTTATATGGGTATCAATATTGGCGCATTTATATGCAATTTTTTAGGTGCGGCACTTCAAATTTTACTTGGATGGGGCTGGGCTTTTATGGCGGCCGGCATAGGTATGTTTATTGGTGTAGTTGTATTTTTAATGGGTATCAGGCATTACAAGGGGTTTGATGAAAAAAAAGGAGTTCATGCTGACGATATGCCTATGTCCCGAATTGTAGCCATTATTTTATTGCCAGCCGTTGTATTTGGCATTCTCGGTTGGCTGATTCCGGGCTCAATTTTCGGTAGTGACAGTACGGATGCATTTATATTCAGTTGCGTACCTGTAATCTATTTCTATGCCCATTTATACCTGAAAGCTACTGCCGATGAGAAACGACCTATTGGTGCCATGCTGGCTATTTTTGCTGTAGTTATTTTATTTTGGGCAGTATTCAAACAAAACGGTTCGGCATTGAATACCTGGGCCGACCGCTATACTGACCGCACACTGACAGGAAGTACAGAAGCGGTATTTGACGCCCTAAAACAAAGTAAAAAAATAGCCTACACAAAAGACAGTGTACCACTGTACGATGCATCTTTCAGGCTGGTTCGTGAAAACGGCCAGCCGGTAAAAACCTATGACTATCATGTGTATTTCAGAAATGTTAATACATCACAACTACCTAGCGAAGGCGAAACGGTAAGTGTGTGGGCTACCAATTTAAGTCAGTCTATTAATCCTGGCTGGGTTATTTTACTCACACCGCTTGTGGTAGCATTTTTTACCTGGCTGCGGAGCCGTAGAAAAGAACCCTCCACACCAGCCAAAATCACTTGGGGGTTATTTATTTCTGCCTTATCAGCACTGGTGATGTTTGCTGCAGCCAATGCCGGAAGCAACGGAACAGAAAAAGTAAATGTGGGGTGGTTAATAAGTTGCTATGGAGTAATTACCATAGGCGAACTTTTTCTTAGCCCAATGGGCCTGAGCCTGGTTTCCAAGCTAAGTCCGCCACGCATTACTGCACTGATGATGGGAGGCTGGTTTTTAAGTACATCTATTGGCAATAAACTTAGTGGCGTACTGGCCAGTATGTGGGATTCATACGATCAAAAGGGCGATTTCTTTCTTGTAAACTTTGGTTTGCTGCTGGGTGCAACATTGGCGCTGGCAGCCATGTTAAAATGGCTCAATAACATCATGAAAGAACATCATGCCTGATATATGGTTGAACACGTTACACGAATTTATTGTATACTTGCAACGAACTGAAACAAAAAACGCCTTGAAACCAATTGCACATGTTGCCGTAGTTATACTATCGATTATGCTTATGCAATCTTGTAGCTACAAAAACAAAAATATACTTTTTAAAACTCCCAGTAAACTTAAAAGCAGCCAACCTGTGAAGGTATTTACGGGCAGTAATTTCAAATCAGACAGTCTTTATAAACACAGAATAAAAATTGGTGACCGAGTTGTTATTCGTTTCCTGCAAAACTACGACTTAGGGCAAGGAGCTGCACAAAGTGCAGCATCCAGTGTAATTGATCAAGGAGAGGGTTATCTTATTAATTATGATAGTACTACAACTCTCCCATTATTAGGTAGAATAAACCTGGTAGGTATGACCCGTCCGGAAGCTGCTAAGTTTCTGGAACAAAAATATGCCCAGTCAGGCATCAATAATCCAATTATAGATATTAACATTCCTACCTTAAGCGTAGCCGTATATGGCGAAGTTAACGGGCCTGGATTAATTAAACTTGATAAAGAAAATACTACACTTGTTGAAGTACTGGCTAGATGTGGTGGGTTTAAGGATGCCGGCAAAAAAAATTACGTGCAAATAATTCGCAAAGAGCAAATTATAATGGTTGATTTTAAAAGTATATATTCAGTGCACGACACACGCACCATTATTCAAGACGGAGATATCATTTACGTACAGCCATATGGGATTAAAGCCCGAATGGAGCCTGTATCTGTTAGTACAACGGCTATTCTTTCTCTTCTACAAGTTATACAAATTTCAATGGTTGGGTTTCAAATCTATTTCCTATTTATCCGATAATCACAATTATATAATTTATGTCTGAAGATAATCTGGAAAAGAATATTGACCTCAAACGCGTACTAGCTATAATGCTTTCGCGTTGGTATATTATTTTAATTGCGCTTCTCACTGCATTGGTTGTATCCTACATAAAGTTACGATACACCACACCCATCTATCAGGCCAGCATCTATTTACGGCTAGAGGATGAGAAAAATTCAGGCATTAGTGACCTATTTCGTTTTGGCCGATCAGGCGCTCGTTTGGATAACCAAATGAAAACTGAAACTGAAGTAATACGATCGCGTACTGTTGCCTTGAAAACTCTTAAAGAGCTAAATATACCGTACACATTTGAATTTCAAGGAAAAATATTAAAACAAAAATTATATCCCAACACTATCTTTATTATTGATCCGATATACCTAGACAGTTCGTCCTTTTTGAATTTCACCTTGGTTTTTAAAAATAAAATATCATTTGAATTAATAAGTGGGGATACAAAAAGGAAGTATCAGATTGGTGATACTGTGCTTATAGGGGGAAGTGCATTCAGTATTAAGCCACATCATACGAGCTCTATTAGTGCAGCTATTGGAATCCCGATTCGTGTAGTTCAAAATAATATTCAGGCAATGTCGGTTGATCTGGCCAATCGAATAAATGTGGAGACAGTTAAGGGTACAAGTTTGTTCAGCTTATCCATTGAATCCGACATGTCTCAGTTTGCTGTTGATTACATAAACAAGCTTGCTGAGGTATATATAAAAGAGCAGGTGATTAACAAGGCGCAGACCAATGAACAAACACTGGCATTTATTGAGAATCAACTGGCTAATTTTAGTAAAGATGTACAGGCTGCCGAAGAAGCCCTTTCAAGTTTTAAAGCTAACAATAAGGGTGTTTCACCAGACGATTTGGGTAAAATTGAATTAAATAAACTTATTGGTCTTGAATCTGATAAAAACCTTAAAGAAATTGCTCTCCTTTCGCTTGAAAAGGCTATTAAAGATGTTCAGTATGTAAGAGATAAACCCGTAGAAATGGTCATATTGGATGCCGATCTGATGGGAGGAATTTCTACCTTTCAAAATATGCTTAATTCGCTCATAATCGAACGCTTATCACTTGTTCAGCGATACGGGCCTGAGAGCAAGATTATTAAAGAAAATAACACCAAAATAGAAAATGCCAAGGATGCGTTACTTAAATCTCTATTTGTTGCACGCAATAAACTGGCAGATTTAATTGCCAATGTTGACCAACGTATAGAAGATGCCAGTAGTCAGTTAGGAGTATTGCCCGAAAAGCAACTTAATCTGGTGAATCTGGAACGGAACTATAAAGTGAATGAAAAAATATTCAGCTATTTGCTGGAAAAACGCCTTGAAACTATGATGCAACGCGCATCAATTGTTTCTAATACATCAATCGTGGATCCATGCCAGGGAGCAAGTAAAATATATCCGAATGAAAAGGAGCAATACACCTTGGCATTGGCTATTTCGCTGTTACTTAGCATGGGGCTCATACTGCTCCTGCGTTTGCTCTACGATAAAATAACAGATAAAGAAACCATAGAGCAACTTTCAAAAACACCTGTTATCGGTATCATTAAAAAAATATCTGATACTGGCGATTCAGATTACAATATTCATGCCCTTACCAACCCTAAATCCATTTTCAGTGAATCAATTAGAGGTATACGTACCAGCTTGAATTTTATTCTGCAAGGCAATAACCATAAACTTGTTTCAGTGACTTCAACGGTCAGCGGTGAGGGCAAAACCTTTTGTACATTAAACATCGCGGCATCTCTGACCTTATTAGGTAATCGTGTCGTAATTATTGGTTGTGACTTACGCAGACCTAAACTTCATTTGTCCTTCCCTAACATGACCAATAAGGTAGGATTAACCACCTACTTGATAGGTAAAAACACCAAAGAGGAAATAATATTACCTACACCGTACGAGAAGCTGTACATTATACCAGCAGGTCCTGTACCTCCCAATCCTTCCGAATTACTCCAATCGACAAAGATGCTGGAGTTACTCGAAACACTTAAAGGTGAGTACGATTATGTGTTGCTAGATACCTCACCAGTAGGTCTTGTAGCTGACTCGCTAACCCTAATGCAACTTTCCGATATCAACTTATATATACTCAGGGCTAATTATTCAAAACGTGACTTTGCACTGGTACCTGATCGCATAAAATCAGATAACGGTATAAGTAACTTGTATGGCATTTTAAATGCCTTTGACCCCGGGGCTGGATTCTACGGTTCAATTTACAAGCAGGAATATGGCGGTTACTACGGGGGTGGCGGTTACTACTACTACGGTGGTTACTATGGCCGTAGTTCGTACGGTTATTATGGCAGAAAATACAACTCGCAGTACTATTCGGGATACTACTCGAATGAAGAAATGAACGGTAAATCAAAGAATGTATACGGTCGAGTGAAGAAACTACTTAAGAAAAAATAAGTCACAAAAAAAGCCTCGAATGTATCGAGGCTTTTTTATTATATTAACGATTACTCATCATGCATTTTGAGTAGCTTTAGGGGCTGATGCAAGTATCTCTTCATCCGATCCAGCTGCATACTGTTCAAAGTTTTTTACAAACATATTGGCCAATTTATTGGCTTGTGCATCATAAGCTGATTTATCTGTCCAGGTATTGCGTGGATTAAGCAACTCGGCAGGTACATTAGGGCAACTTAGAGGCATTTGATAGCCAAACACAGGATGTGTTTCATAGTTAACTGAATTTAAGTCGCCATTCAGTGCAGCCGTTATCATTGCACGGGTATAAGGCAGCTTCATACGTGATCCGACACCGTAAGGTCCACCCGTCCAGCCGGTATTTACCAACCAAACATTGATGTTTGGATTGGCTTTCAGTTTATCGCCCAGCATTTTGGCGTACTTGGCTGGATGTAATGGAAGAAATGCTTTACCAAAACACGCACTGAATGTTGCCTGAGGTTCAGTAACCCCGGCTTCAGTACCTGCAACTTTTGCTGTATATCCGCTAATGAAGCTGTACATAGCCTGACCCGCATTCAGTTTTGAGATGGGAGGCAATACACCAAATGCATCTGCTGTTAAGAAAAATATATTTTCGGGTGAACTCCCTACAGATGGAACCGCAATATTATCGATATGGTATATAGGGTATGCAGCACGGGTATTTTCTGTAACGGAGATATTGCTATAATCAACTGAACTGGTTCCTGGAATAAATCTGGTATTTTCGAGCAGTGAACCAAATTTGATAGCATCAAATATTTGTGGTTCTTTTTCTTTGGTTAAATCTACACATTTAGCATAGCAGCCTCCTTCAAAATTGAAAACCGAATCATCAGCCCAACCGTGTTCATCATCTCCAATCAGTTTACGATCGGGATCTGCAGATAGTGTTGTTTTACCGGTACCGGATAAACCGAAAAAGATAGCCGTATCGCCCTTTTTCCCAATATTAGCGGAGCAGTGCATGGACAACACTCCTTTCTCTTCAGGTAGAATGTAATTCAATACTGTAAATATTCCTTTTTTCATTTCGCCTGTATACCCGCTACCGCCAATTAAAATGATTTTGCGGCTGAAGTCAATAATGGAAAAATTATGCTGACGGGTGCCATCTTCGGAAGCAATAGCTTTAAAACTCGGAGCATTGATTATCAACCAATCAGGCGTAAAATTACTCAATTCGTCTGCTGTTGGCCTCAAAAAGAGGTTGTGACAGAAAAGATTATTGAAAGCCGACTCATTGAAAACTCTGATATTCAATCTGTAACGAGAATCCGCGCAGGCATATGCATCGCGAGCATACACGGTTTTACCTGCCAGATGGTCCAATACTTTGTTGAGTAGTTTATCAAATTTTTCGCTGTCAAATTTCTGATTAACATCTCCCCACCATACAGTATTTTCAGTTTTCGAGTCCGCAACCGAAAACTTATCCTTAGGTGAACGGCCTGTAAACTCTCCGGTATCGGCCATCAGAGCTCCGGTATCGGTTAAAACACCTTCGCCATTTTTAATGGCATGAGTAACCAGATCAGCCGGTGTAAGGTTGATGTATGCCTTGCCGGAGCGACTGATTATTTTTTCTGCAATTGAGGCAGTTGTCATAATACTTTAATAGTTTAATGAATGCGGGCAAATTTAACGATAGGATTATGTAGAAAAAAGATAAATATCAGGTTTTTGCGACTATTATTCTTCACTTATTCGTACCTGAATTGTGGAAATGTAATGAGCCTGATATTGTATGTTAGATGTAAATTTGCTTAATTCTTAAGAGTTTAACCCTAATTCGGAATGCCTTTTGCTTAATATTGACGCTTTGGCAACACATGCAACAAAATAAATTAACTCCATTTCTACATTATATTACCGAGTTGCTCAAACTTGAGGTAGACCAGCATGAGCTTAATGAGCATCTGCAATCATACAACAAGAAAGAAATTTTATCGGTACTTGACCTATATGAGATTATAAATAAGCAATCGGCTGTTAGTAAACTTATGTTCAATCTGGTTTTTTTACCGGAGGCTGAAGCCAGAACTTTGATAGAAAAACCTCATTTCCCCATAATCACCTTTGGCAAGAGCAAAGATCTCACACCACAACTGCATTATACAGATGCAACACGGAAAGAAAAAAGAATAGCCTGCTGTACGTTTGAAAATGATAGCATTAGCGTATCGTCAGCAAAAAGCATGCTGGATGTGGCCTCGCTATCAGAACTGCATCAATCGGGCATATTAGGTGCTGTAGATATAGAACGGTATTCACCGGATAGTATACCGGTTATTAGTATCGTTGTTGCCGAAGCCATGGTGAGCACACATGACGAATCAGCCAACGAGGAACTTACACCTTTAAGGAGAGTTTACAAAATACTGAATAATGAAAAACGAGATATAGGTCTAATCTACTTTTATGCTGTGATGATGGGCGTTGTAAGTTTAGCGCTGCCATTGGGTATTCAAGCAATAATTGGTCTAATCTCAGGCGGATTATTTTTAAACTCGGTCATCGTACTGATTTTGATTGTTGTAGTAGCAACTTTTATTGCCGGGTGGATACAGGTTTTGCAGCTTACCGTTGTAGAAAAGCTGCAACAACGACTATTTACTAAAGCTGCATTTGAATTTGCCTATCGGATCCCGCGTATTAAAGCCGAGTCGCTCGATAAACAATACGCACCCGAGCTTATGAATCGTTTTTTTGATGTATTAACCATACAAAAGGCACTTCCTAAAATTTTGATTGATTTTAGTACCGCAGGTATTCAAATTTTGTTTGGATTAATCATGTTGTCACTCTACCACCCATTATTTATAATATTTGGCATTGTTATCATAGTGGTAATTGCTATCATATTTTACTTTACAACCCCGAAAGCGCTTGAATCCAATATTAAATCATCAAAGTATAAATATAAAACAGCTTACTGGATAGAGGAGTTGGCCCGCACACTACATAGTTTTAAATTAACCGGTCAGTTTGGATTTCCGATAACCAAAATGGACACACTGCTAGATGGATATCTTGTTAACCGTCAAAAACATTTCGGTATTCTGGTTAAACAATTCAGAGCAATCATAGCTTTCAAAGTTTTTATAACAGCCGGATTACTCATTATCGGTGGTGTTTTGGTAGTTGAACGGCAGATAAATTTAGGGCAATTTGTAGCCTCTGAAATTATCATCTTATTGGTTATAGCATCTGTAGAGAAACTTATTTCCACACTTGAAAACGTATATGACTTGCTTACTGCAGTAGACAAAGTAGGCCAGGTAACTGACTTACCCTTGGAACGCGAAAACGGACTGGAATTTCAAGATCTGGTAACAGACCGTGCGGTACATATATCAATCAATCAGTTAAATTACAGTTTTGATGATAAAAAATCCGTACTGCATAGCATCGATCTTGATTTAAAGCCATTTGAGAGCTTATGTATATCAGGACCAAATGGATCTGGCAAATCAACTCTTGGCCGAATACTGGCTGGTTTGTACGAAAACTATGAAGGTAGCTTTATTGTAAACGGATTGCCATTGCGTGAAATAAACCTGAATTCGTTTAGAAGTAAGGTAACAGATAATCTAATAGAACAAGATTTGTTTGAAGGCAGCATAGAACAGAACATATCCATGGGTGAGCTGGGTGTATCTATTAAAGATGTTCTAGAAGCTATTGAAATAGTAGGTGCTCGCCCCTACGTACAATCATTACCTCAGGGTATAAGATCGAAAATTGAAGCAGCCGGAAAAACATTGCCAAGCAGTATTCGCCAAAAACTTATACTGGCACGTGCCATAGTTAGTAAACCATACGTAGTTATTATCGATGAAATGATATTGACCTTAGATACCCATGACAGGATGAAAATCATTAGTTATATGCTTGATAAAAAACGTAACTGGAATCTCATACTGATAACTAACAACATTGAGTTAATGAGTAAATGTGATAAAGTAATGCTTATGGATGAAGGACGTGTTCATGCTCACGGACAATTTAAGGATTTAGCCCAAAACCCCCTATTGAGTAAATTATAAATTCATGCTTAACTTATCAAATAAAGATATAGGTCCAAAAGAATATGAAAGCATGCAATCATCACGTTTGCTGACCACTCCCGAAAAATTATTTGTCATTCGAAGATGGTTGCGTGGCAGTATAATAGGTCTTATACTGATGCTGTTCCTGCCTTGGCAACAAAATATTCAAGGCTACGGGAAGGTAACACCTTTTAGACCACAAGATAGACCACAGACCGTGCAGTCGATTATTGCAGGGCGAATTGAACGCTGGGCAGTGCGGGAAGGCCAATTCGTAAATAAAGGTGATACACTGGTCGTTATCAGTGAAATCAAAGAGAAATTTTTTGACCCTCAGATACTGGCACGCACCGATGAGCAGATTAAGCAAAAGATGGATGCCGTAGGATCTAAAGAACAAAAAGTTGGTGCTTTGCAAAATCAGATAGCCGCCTTGCAGGCTGGCCTAAGATACAAACTGGCACAAGCCAAAAATAAAGTTCAACAATCGCGATTTAAAGTAGAAGTAGAAAAGGCAGAACTGGTTGCAGCACGTGTAAACTCAAGGCTGGCTGCCGATCAGTATGACCGTCTTGAAAAACTCTACAATCAAGGATTGGAATCTTTAACCAACCTGCAAAACCGCAGCAATAAAAATCAGGAGGCACAAGCTAAGTTGATTGCCGCTGAAAATAAATACAACCTTGCCCAAAACGAGTTGCGCAATGCTGAAATTGAACTAAACTCGGTAGAAGCTGAATACCTCGATAAGATATCAAAAGCTGAATCGATACTCAGCGAAACTGCTGCTGATATTTTTGAATCGCAGGCTGATATCAATAAAATGCGCATTGAATATTCGAACCTGATTGTTAGAACCGGGTTGTATGTCATACGAGCACCGCAAGATGGTTATATAGTTAGGGCTTCGCGTGCTGGACTAGGTGAAACCATCAAAGAAGGTGAAGAAGTTATATCTATTGTTCCAACGCACTCGCAGCTTGCAGTTGAAATTTTTGTTAAGCCTATGGACTTGCCACTTTTATACGAAGGTTGTCCGGTACGTGTCCAATTTGACGGCTGGCCCGCACTTGTTTTTTCGGGATGGCCTAATGTAAGTGTAGGTACGTTTGGTGGTCGTGTATCAGCTATTGATAGGGTTATTAGCGTAAACGGCAAATACAGAATGCTGGTAACTCCTGACCCCAATGATGACCCATGGCCAGAACTTATACGCGCAGGATCAGGTGTGTATGGTTGGGCTATGCTCAATAACGTATTGTTGGGATATGAGATGTGGCGACTGTTTAACGGATTCCCGCCTGAAATGACCAAAGAAATGAGCGAGCTGTTTGTTGATGATATTAAAAAAGATATTAAAGCAAACAAAAAGGAGGAATAATTGAACAATAAACATCTGCTTTATCTCACTTGCTTGATTATTACGTTTACGAAAGTCAAGGCACAAGATACTATTGTATTGTCTTTTAATGAATATTACAATCAGGTTATTGCTAATCATCCTATTACCAAACAGGCCCGATTATTGACGCTAGAGGCGCGTATGGAATTACGAAGCGCTCGCGGAAATTTTGACCCGGTAATTGATGTAGACTTGCAGAACAAAACAACCAATTCCAAGAACTCGTATACTTATTTCATGCCACAGGTAAAAATTCCTACACGCCTAGGTATTGACCTGAAAGGCGGGTATGAGGGAAGCAGCGGTACCAATGTCAACCCTGAGATCGGAAAAACCAATCCTAATGACGGTTCATTTTATAATTATGGCTTATGGTATGGTGGCGTAAGTGTTCCTATAGGACAGGGTTTGTTTTTTGACCCGCGAAGAGCAGCGCTTCAGCAGGCTCAGTTGATTCAAACACTGGCCGAAGCAGAACAAGTAAAAGTCATCAACAAAGTTTTGCTTACTACTGCCAAAGATTACTGGGACTGGCAGCAGGCATTCGAAAAGGTAAAACTGATGCGAACTAATATACAGGTTGCTCAGGACCGCATTGATTTTATTAACAGACGTATAAGACTGGGAGAAGAAAAACCCATTGATTCTGTAGAGGCTATTATTGAATTTAAAAGACGCGAGGTACTTTTACTGGAAGCAGAAGTGGAATTTAAAAATGCAGGTCTTATACTTTCCAACCATTTGTGGAACGATAAAAATGAACCCCTGCAGTTGATGTTCAATGTGATTCCGGAAAACTATACCAATGTGATGACTATCGCCTCTCCTGATTCGTTGCTGACGCTCATCAATACTGCGCGCGAAAATCATCCTGAAATAATCAAACTAAATACAAAAATCAAAAGCCTTCGGGTTGAACGTAGACTGGCCATTGAAATGTTAAAGCCCCGGTTATCGATTGACTATTATCCTTTTCAATCATATGTTAATGGAACGCGCGAAGATGTACCAGCGGTATTTCAAAACAATTATAAGGCTGGAGCGTCATTTTATATGCCACTTCTTCTTCGTAAAGAACGAGGCAAACTACAAGTCACTAATTTCAAAATCCGTCAATCGGAATTTGAGTTATTACAAGAGCAACGAGAAATCTTGAATAACATTACCGTATCGTATAACGAGTTGCGTAACTTACAGCAATTAGCGGAAATACAATTTGGGTTGGTCAATAATTCGATAACCTTACGTGACGCAGAAGAGATACGTTTTGAGAGCGGAGAAAGTTCACTTTTTTTGGTAAATCAGCGTGAACGCAGCTTGATAGAGGCGCAAGCTAAACTAGTAGAACTGCAGGCTAAATTTGCAAAATCAAAAATTCAGTTACAGTGGAGTGCAGGCGTGCGTATGTTTTAGGCTTATACATACAACAAATTGCATCCTCTTATATCACTATTATCTATTCTTCCCAGCACTTCAAATGTTCCGTCAGCATGTACAATTCCCATGTCTGATGTTTGTATAAAGGAACACGAATGAAAGTTGGCCAAGTCTATACAATTTATTCTACCTGACTTACCTGCCGGTAAAAGCGTGAACGGGTCATGCAAATCGGTTATGACTATCCGCATCCAAGGGGGGCAGTTAAATCGTCCTTTACCATAAGAATATGCCTGCGAAAGTATTTCGGTCATTCCGTATTCAGAATGTATTTCATCTGTGTGAAAAGCGTTACAGAGTACTTTATGCACTTCGGTTCGTGTAAGTTCCGCACCCCTACCCTTCATACCACCGGTTTCCATTACTATATGACCTGCTAAATTTATAGGGTGTGATGTTGCAAAATCAAGCAACGCATAGGTTACACCCAGTAAAATGATTTTTTTATTCTGAAGTATTGCCTGCTTCAGATTACTCTCCAATTCATCAAAATTATAAAGGTAAAAATTGCTCATAGGATGTCTGGTTTGTTTTATCAACCCATTAACCATGTAAACCAGCGAGGAGTGTGCACGTTCAAGATAAGATGGCAGAAGTGCAAAAATGATGTACTGTTCGGGATTCCCGTAAAACATCTGAAAGGCCGAACTATAGCTCCTCTCATACACTTTTGTGCTGCCAATATAGTGCCTTGATGGAACTGATGACGAAGTGCTGCTGCTTTCAAAAAATAGTTGTTCCGGTGAATCGGATGCGTACACTTTATGTGTTTTGAAAAATTCGACAGGCAAAAAGGCGAAAGGTGTATTCAGTTTATTTTTCACCTGCGTGTAATACTTTGCATATATGCCGCTATGACCAAACTGAAAAGTATGGCACTGCATAGCTAATTCATCAAAATCGCTTACTTTTGACTGAAAGATTTTTTCCCACCAAGTGAAGTCAGAATTTTCTATCATACAAGGTATTCTTATTACATCTCTGGCCTGTTTTTGCAGTTGCAAAGAAAGAGAAATATACCCGGTAATACCTTCTATTGAATATAAATCACATTACTTTATTCGAGATCCAAATTCTGGCGGTTTCGGAAATGATACACTTATAGGGCTGGTATTTAAATACAGGGATGGTGATGGAGATATCGGACTTAGTGAAAGTGATACTCTTCCTCCTTACGACCCGCAACCTGATAATTTTAATGAACCTACCAATCCAAATTATTACAATATTCAGGTTGATTATCTGGAATTCAAGGATGGAAAATTTAGTCCGTTTATTATACCGAATACAACAGATACGTTTAAGATTCGTGCGCGGATTGGATCACTTACACCTGATGGAAAATTCAAAGCAATCAGGGGTGAGATTGACTATCGATTTCTTCCACCATTGTATATAGAAAGAAAAGACACCATAAAGTTGCGTGTAAAAGTTCTAGACCGTGCTTTGAATGCAAGCAACGTAGTGGAATCACCGGTAATTGTACTACCCTAGTACACTACTAAAAATCATCATCTTCATCCTCTTCAAAGTCGAAGCCTTTATCATAATCAACGCTCATATCATCATCTAAATCCATATCCAAATCTTCGTCATCCACTACCGGCTTTTTAGTAACCTCCGGTTTTGATTCCGTTTTTGATGATGATGAACCGTTTTTAGCGCTTTGCTTTAAATCGGCTTTCTTGGGCTTAGTCATACTTCTGTCTTAATTAGTATTTTGTTTGCTTCTACAACAAAGTTAAAATGATTATTTCAATGAATTGCAAATTTACTTTTTAAATTTCGGGGTGAAATAAAAACACACACCAACAAAATGCAAACGATTTTTTTTCAATCGCAAAATATTTTTTGGGCACTTTTAAATGTATGGACATGTGCATTCACAATATCAGCTATCTGAGGTGAGTAGCCGCCACCCATAGCAACAGCAACAGGCAGCTGCCTGTTTTTGCAAAAGTCAAATACCATATCATCCCTTTGCCTACAGCCATAAGCTGTTAATTTTAGCTTTCCGTATTTGTCGGTTTCGAGCACATCTACACCTGACAGATAAAATACAAAATCGGGCTTAAATTCATTGCCTATATGCAGCAGATTGTCGTCCAGCATGGCTAAGTAATCATCATCTGTTATGCCATCAGGCAGAGGAATATCCTGGTCTGATTGCTCTTTTACAAACGGATAATTGTGGCTGCCATGCATGCTGAATGTAAATACCGAATCATTATGCTGAAAAAGTGCAGCAGTTCCATTTCCCTGATGAACATCGAGGTCAACGATTAGAATTCGTTCAGCTAACTTATGGTGAAGTAAATAATTGGCTGCTACTGCTATATCATTCAGCAAGCAAAAGCCTTCTCCCCTATTTGTAAATGCATGGTGCGTTCCACCGGCTATATTTAAGGATACACCGTGGCGCAGCGCATTCAGGGCGCACCGTATCGTACCCTGAACGATTATACATTCACGCTGATACAATTCATACGACCAGGGAAATCCTATTCGTCTGACATGTGAGGGTTCCAATGTTCCGTTTTTCAAATCATTCAAATAACCGACTTCATGCGTCATCTCCAAAATATCAGATGCACACATCTCGGGTTCAAACAGCTGATGAGTTTGTATAACTCCCTCATAAAGCAACTGCTGAGGTATGAGTTCATATTTGAGCATAGGAAATCTGTGCCCCTCGGGCAGGGGATGCGCATAAATAGGATGCCAGGCTACTGTAAGCATCAGTTTATTGTTAAATTGCCAAAAATAGTTTTAGATTTACCACATATCAACCGCGGTTAACCTACTGCGCAATTAACGGTAATTAATATGAAGATTGCAGTATTAAAAGAAACACGAACCGGAGAAAAAAGAGTAGCCCTTACACCCGCTACAGCATCACAGTTTATTAAACTGGGCTTTAGCTGCATTATCGAAGCAGGTGCCGGTTATGCATCCAACTTTTCTGACGAAGCATACACACAAGCTGGATGTACGGTAGTAGCTGACAGGAATTCTCTACTAAGCCAAGCACAGTTGGTAGTTAAAGTTAATGCACCGACAACTTCGGAAATTGAACTACTTAAAAGCGGAACAGTAGTTATATCTTATATGTATCATGCGTTTAATGCGGAATTGGTTTCAGCACTTGCCAGGCAAGGTGTAAGCGCATTTTCAATGGATGCCATGCCGCGTATATCCAGAGCACAAAGTATGGATGCCCTGAGTTCTCAAAATAACCTAGCAGGCTACAAAGCGGTGATTTTAGGTGCAGGTCATCTCGCAAAAATATTTCCGCTGATGATGACCGCAGCGGGTACTATTACGCCATCGCGTGTACTCATATTTGGTGCAGGTGTTGCGGGTTTACAGGCTGTAGCTACAGCAAAAAGACTGGGAGCTATTGTAGAAGTTACCGATGTGCGTCCTGAAACCAAAGAACAGGTTGAATCGCTGGGCGGAAAATTTATAGAAGTGAAAGGCGATGGTGTAAAAGTAGAAGGTGGCTATGCCAAAGAAGTATCGGCTGATTATCTGGCTAAACAAAAAGAGGCTGTAAACAAATCGCTGGCACAGGCCGATTTGGTTATTACAACAGCTTTGGTAGCCGGTAAAAAAGCACCTGTACTTATTACCGAAGAACAGGTGAAGCTGATGAAACTTGGAAGCGTTGTGGTAGATATGGCTGTTGAACAAGGTGGAAATTGTGAACTGAGTGAGTTGGATAAAGTAGTAGTTAAGCACGGTGTAACTATTGTAGGGCAAAGCAATCTGCCCTCTACACTTTCACAAAATGCCAGTGAACTGTACGCAAAAAACATTTATAACTTTATCACCCATTTGGCAAGCAAAGACGAAATGAAATGGGAAATGGAAGAAGAAATAACTCAGGGAACTCTTATCACACATCAGGGAAAAGTCGTTCACTCATCCCTACAACAAGCAAACGCATAAAAAACATAGAACTATGGAAAATATATTATCCTTCATAACCGAGCATAAAGAAATCATTTACCTTTTAGTGCTCATGATCTTTGTTGGAGTTGAACTTATAGGTCACGTACCATCGGTATTGCATACGCCACTGATGAGCGGAGCAAACGCCATACACGGTGTGGTGATTATAGGCTCCATAATAGTTATGGGAGAAGCTAGCCCCGACAATACGTTAGCTGTGGTATTGGGCTTTCTGGCCGTTGTACTGGGTACGTTGAATGTAGTTGGAGGCTTTGTAGTGACCGACCGAATGCTGGAAATGTTTAAGAAACGTAAATAATTTTCACCTTAACAGAAATTACATGAATCATATACTCGAACTCAGTTACCTAATTGCATCCATCACATTTATATTGGGGTTAAAACTATTGGGTAATCCGGCAACTGCCCGCAAGGGAAATCTTATAGCTGCTTTTGGAATGACCCTTGCTATTTTTGCCACTATTTTCCTGTACACCAAAAACGGTGAACACCTGCATAACCTCGGATTTATTTTTGGTGGTATTGCCGTGGGTACGGTAGTTGGCTGGATTGCTGCCAAGCGCGTACAAATGACAGCCATGCCGGAAATGGTAAGTTTGTTCAATGGTATGGGTGGGGCCTGTGCCATGCTTATTTCACTCATAGAATTTCAGCACATTTCACACGAAATGTCTGCTATAGCACTAGATGGTAATATCGGAAAGCTCACAGGTACACTTGTTACCATTCTTGCAGGTCTGGTCATTGGTTCAGTTTCATTTGCCGGTAGCATAGTAGCCTGGGGCAAACTTAGCGGACGAGTGAAAGATTTTTCGTTTCCGTTTCAGCAATACATAAGCATTGCCATGCTTGCTGTGATTGTATATCTGAGCTATGATGTTGCCGGATTGAAGTCTGAAGAATTTATTGCAGAGTTTTATCTGTTGCTGGTCATCTCACTCGTTTATGGTGTATTCTTTGTGATGCCCATTGGCGGAGCGGATATGCCCGTGGTTATCTCGTTGCTCAACTCATTTACCGGTGTGGCGGCTGCCTGTGGCGGATTTTTATATGACAATAAAGTAATGTTGATTGGTGGTGTATTGGTTGGTAGTGCAGGTACTATATTAACTATTGTTATGTGTAACGCGATGAACCGTTCATTACTCAATGTAATTATCGGAAATTTTGGTGGTGGAAGCAGTGGCAATGCACCTGCTAGTTCGGGTGTGCAGGGAACCATAAAGGAAGTAAAAGCAAGCGATGCGGCTATACTTATGCGGTATGCCAAAAAAGTTATTATTGTTCCCGGTTACGGACTTGCAGTAGCTCAGGCGCAGCATGTGGTTCATGAGTTGGAGGAATTACTGGAAAAAGAAGGTGTGGAAGTAAAATATGCCATACATCCCGTTGCCGGCAGAATGCCCGGACACATGAATGTATTACTGGCAGAAAGTAATGTAAGCTACGACAAGCTGGTAGAAATGGAAGAAATCAATCCGGAATTTACAACTACTGATGTAGTGCTGGTAGTAGGAGCAAATGATGTTGTAAACCCGGCTGCTAAAACGGATCCTTCATCGCCAATATACGGAATGCCTATACTGGAGGTAGAAAACGCCTCTAATGTTATTGTAAACAAACGCTCGATGAAAGCAGGTTATGCGGGAATTGAAAACGAATTGTTTTACCGCCCTAAAACCAGTATGCTATTTGGCGATGCCAAGAAAGCATTAACTGAACTAGTAAATGAAATAAAATCACTCTAAAAGTCAGAACTAGATTAATCTGATGTAACCGCGTATTGCTAAGCACGCTATGGGTGCAATGAAAGATACGTAACGGCCAACCTTGCTGAATCAGTAAACACCGGTATAATTGTGCGGAGTTATCTTTTTCAATTCTGCTTTCACCTTTGCCGAAACCTTAAGTTTATTGATGAACAGGGAGATTTTTTTGGCAGTTATTTTCTTATTAGTACGGGTTAGTTCCTTCAATGCCTCGTAAGGTTTAGGGTATCCTTCTCTGCGTAAAATGGTTTGAATGGCCTCTGCTACAACTGCCCAGTTATTATCCAGATCTTCTTTTAAAGCTGAATCATTAAGTATGATTTTATTCAATCCCTTTTGTATGCTATTTATTGCTATAAGCATATGTGCATAGGGAACACCAATATTACGTAGTACGGTTGAATCTGTTAAATCACGCTGCAAACGAGATACAGGAAGTTTTGCTGACAAATGTTCGAAAAGTGCGTTTGCGATACCCAGATTGCCTTCAGCATTTTCAAAATCTATGGGGTTCACCTTGTGTGGCATAGCTGATGAGCCCACTTCTCCCTTTTTTAGCTGCTGCTTAAAGTAATCCATTGAAATATATTGCCACATATCGCGGCTAAGGTCAATCAAAATGGTATTTATACGTTTTGACGCATCGAACAACGCGGCCAGCTGATCGTAGTGCTCAATCTGAGTGGTGTGCTGAGATCGTGTAAGGCCCATGTCAGACAGAAAACGGTTTGCAAAATCAACCCAGTCTATTTTCGGATATGCTACACGGTGTGCATTGAAATTACCCGTAGCTCCGCCAAACTTAGCGGCATAAGGTATACTTTGTAATGAGTCAAGCTGAATGTTAAGCCGCTCACAAAACACCTGTATTTCCTTACCCAACTTGGTGGGCGAGGCAGGCTGTCCGTGGGTTCTTGCCAGCATAGGTACATTTTTCCATTCCTTAGCTAATTGGTTAAGCTTATCTATTATCTGGTGAACATGAGGAATCATAACCTGCAGCATGGCATCTTTTAATGAAAGCGGTATGGCTGTGTTGTTAATATCCTGGGAGGTCAAACCGAAATGGATAAACTCACTCCATGCATCAAGACCCGACAGTTGTATTTTTTCTTTAATGAAATACTCAATCGCTTTTACATCATGGTTGGTGGTTTGCTCAATGGTTTTTATACGTTGGGCATCGGATTCGTTAAAGTTCAGATAAATACTGCGTAGCTGTGATTTGTGGCCTGCACTTAGTTTGCCTTTTAGTTGTGGTAAAGGCCATTCGGCCAGCGCTATGAAATACTCAATTTCAATCAGCGTACGGTACTGCATGAGTGCATACTCTGAAAAATAGGCGGCCAGCGGACGTGTGGTTTTCTGGTAGCGTCCGTCAACCGGTGATATGGCTGTGAGGGGTGATAATTCCATACTGCGAAAATACATCCAAATTACGAATAGCCTACTAATCTGTTAAAACTGTATATGTTGACTTTAATATTGCCTTACTACTAACTAATACACAACTATGATTAGTACAAGAACCATATCTATACCTATTTAGTAGAAAAACGAAATACATGTAGAACCTTAATAAATTAAATTATGGTCAATTCCACTTTCACATATCTAGATTAAAATTATATGTACAACATTAAGCAATGAAAGGAGTCGGCACGTATATTATTTTTGAACATCCAAGATAGGCATACCTATTGAAATAATGCGGTACTCAGTTCTTCGATTTTTATGATGATCATCTTCGGTACAGTTTACAAATTCATCGTCTTTACATCCACAATCGTTTAATGGACTTAATTCGCCATACCCCCTATAGATTATTCTGGTCGGATTGGTAATTTTTGCCTGAACATACTGGGCAGAGGACTTAGCTCGTTTAGAAGACAATCTTTTGTTATATGTGGTAGAACCCCTACAATCAGTATGAGAAATAAGTTCTATCTTCATATCAGGGTATTTATTCATTAATTTAACAATTTTATCCAGTTCGATTGCAGCATCAGGCCTGATTGTATATTTATTAAGATCAAAACGAATAGGATTGATATCGATAAGCTGAGCCAGATCTGTCAATTTCTCATCCATGGTTATAACTACCGGTACGATTCCGGGCTTTTGTATACGCTGACTAAACATGATTGTTTTATCAAAGTAACCATCTTTGCTCAGGGTTATTTTATAAGAGATACTATCGCCTATATTCTTATTGTTAATCACCTTTAACACATCGCCAGATAAAGATGTGATTGAAGTTATAAATACTTCATTAGTTAAGTTATTTTGTATATCAATATGTACACCATCCAGTGGTATCGCAGTTTTTGCATCTTTCACAATAGTATATAAGGCAATAGCTGAATCTTTACCAAGTATTAGATCAGCCACTACCTCATCACGTTTTGTATTCGTATTAGCAGTATTAGTACCGTCTATATAATTTTCTTTATGACCTAGTAAATTGTATTCAGAATCCGGCTCAACATTGAAACCGAACTTTCCATATTGATTAGTAATGACCGACTGTAGTAATACACCATTCTTATCGTATAGATAAACAGTTGTTTCTGGCAACACATTTCCGCGTATATCTTTTGCTATACCAATAACTCTTTTACCAATATTTAACGGTTTAATTAAATCAAGCGCATAAATATCGTCATCGCCCTTGCCACCTTCTCTGTTTGACGAAAAGTAACCTCGTTTCATATTTTCATCAATGATTAAAGAAAAATCATCAAATCTTGTGTTTAAAGGTGTACCTGCATTGGTCACTTGTTGAAATTTGCCAGAACCCATATCGGGGGAGAAATAGATATCCAACCCGCCTAATCCGATGTGACCGTTACTTGAAAAAAACAGAACGCCCATTTGCTCATGGTAGAAAGGAAACATCTCATCCGATTCGGTATTGATGCTGGGTCCAAGATTTATTGCATCTCCCCAATTATTATCGGATGTTCTAGTTATGCGGTAAATATCGGAACCACCATATCCACCGGGCATATCGCTGCTAAAATACATTATGGTACCGTCTGATGATAACCATGCATGACCGACATTATATTCTTTATTGTTCAGTTTAAAAGGCTGTTTCAATTCCCAATCGCCTTTCTGGTTTCGTTTATAGAAATAAATTTCAAACTTTATTGACCTATCGGACGACTTCTCTTCGTAATTATTCCGAGTTAATGCCATAAATAACCCATCTGATGTGAAGGCAGCCGGCCCCTCGTGAAGTTTTTTATTCAGTTGTTTACGAAATTGCTTTGGCCGTCTTAATTCCATATCATCATTTAATTCTGAAATGTATAGGTTGAGAAAAGGGCGCTCATTCCAATTGTAAATTCGTTTTATGATATTAACCCCTTCTCGGGTAGAAGCAAATACAACATTATTCATGTAGTAGGCGGCACCAAACTCCTGATCGTTTGTATTAATCCCTAAATGTGTAATTTTATATCTCCCTTCGTCTTTTAGCAGCTGAGGAATAATAATAGATGAACGAGCAAATATTTTTGCCCTATTATCATCTGGCTTAGCTCGTATAAATTTATCTAACCATTTCAGGCTTTCATCATAGTTACCATTCATCCTTAAGATTGTAGCATAGTCAAATATGTCTTCCGAAGTAACTTCAATGTTATCCATAAATTTCTCAAAGGTCTGCCTGCTTTTCTCAAGTTGATTTGTACGCCTGTACGCTAGTGCCAAATTACGCAAACCCTGAATACTGATATTTCTTAATGATTCGTATTGATTAATAGCTTTTACATAAGAGAATTGATCATAATATTTATCTGCCAGAGCTTCTTTGTCCGACTTCTGCGCATGTGTGCTAAAACTTAATAATGATGCACAAATAGCAACTATATACACTAACCCATTTATATTTAGTAGATTTATCATCATCCGTTAAAAATATCTAGGTGAATGTACTTTAGCTTTATCTTTATAAATGAAATCATAGCATAGCATAATTTCATGAGAACCGCGGTTATAAATCATAGTAGAATTTATGTAAGACCAATCGTAGCTATAGCCAACACGAAGCTGAGGATTGATGTATATGCCCAATAACACCCCCAGAGCATCTCCTGTCCTGAACATTCCTCCGAATTCAATTTTTTCGCGATAAACAAAAAAGGTTGTCAAGTCAGCTGTGAAGGGTGCCGATTCTACCACTTTAACAAATGTGGTAGGTCGTAATTTCCATTCTTTCGAGATATCGAATATCCAGCCAGCTATTGCGAAATAGTGCCGTTCTTCTCGTTCAGTTCTACTTACTGTACTTTTACCATTGTCAGCCTCAAAATTATTTTCAAACAGTTTTGGGGCAGACAAACCAAAATACCATTTATCGCTGTAATAGTATAGCCCAAACCCAAAATTCGGCAAAATCCTACTTTGCACATTGGTCAGAAACGCAGGGTCGTTGTCCTGCACGGTAGTTAAGTTATTTAAATCTGCCTGAAAAATATTGATCCCGGCTTTCAATCCTAAAGAAAGCTTTACCTTCTTATTTATCTGTAGCCTGTATGCATAATCACCATGAACAGCTGTATGCCTTAATGGTCCTATTACATCATTGACTACTGACAAACCCAGACCAATTTTATTGTGCATAGCCGGTGAATGTATAGTTAAGGTTTGTGTAATGGGGGCTCCTTCAAATGAGACCCATTGCTTTCTGTGCAGGCCAGTTATAGTAAGAGCATCTCGTGTACCTGCATAAGCCGGATTGATAGCAAGCGTGTTGAACATGTAGTTTGAGAACATTGGAATCTGCTGTGCATAACAAAGTCCAATAGAAACTACGTACAAAACAACTAATAATAACTTTTTCATAGCCTATATTTTACATACTCATTCATATAAATCAGTTGGGTTCTGTTTTTATTTTTTCCTACTTATATAAACATATCCTTTTTTGTATCGATCATCTATCGGAACATCATCTCCCAAATCCAATATATAAAAGTATGTGCCCACCGGTAATTCTTTGTCAGATATAGATAAACCAAACTGATTTGTGCCATCCCAATCATTCTGATATCCTTTAGCTTCATACACTTTACTTCCCCATCTGTTCACAATTTTAAGTTCATTATTAGGATAGTTTTGTATACCTACTATTTCGAAGAAATCATTGATTCCATCACCATTAGGTGAGAAAGCTTGCGGAATAAAGAAACCTCTACAATCCACATCGTTCGTGTATTCTTTAACACGTATTAATCCTGTTGCACTTACAATTCCGCAGCCACCTGTTAGTGGTATGCTGTAAGTAAATGTTCCGGAGGATGTCGGTGTGCCGCTAATGGTAATTGTATCTGAACTAAATGTAGCGGTTACTCCGTTTGGTAATCCGATTGGTGTTCCAATTCCCGTGGCTCCACTAGTTGTGTGTTTGATAGTTTCAATAGAAGTATTAGTACACACTGCCGGTATGGAAGAAGCTATTGATACTGTATTTACTGAATTGACGTTAATCGTGCCTGTGGCATTTACCGTGCCGCAGCCGCCTGTCAGTGGTATGCTGTAAGTAAATGCTCCGGAGGATGTCGGTGTGCCGCTGATGGTAATTGTATCTGCATTGAATGAAGCGGTTACTCCACTTGGTAATCCGGTTGGGGTACCAATGCCGGTTGCACCTGTGGTAGTGTGTTTGATATTTGGTATCGCTGTGTTGATACAAACCGTTGGAGTAGTCGATGCTGAAGTTACTGTGTTTGCTGGGGTGACGTTGATTGTTCCTGAAGCGTTCACTGTTCCGCAGCCGCCTGTCAGTGGTATGCTGTATATAAATGTTCCTGATGATGTCGGTGTGCCGCTGATGGTGATTGTATCTGCATTGAATGTAGCGGTTACTCCGGTTGGTAATCCACTTGGTGTACCAATACCGGTTGAACCTGTAGTTGTGTGCTTGATGTTTGGTATAGCTGTGTTAATACAAACTGTTGGGGTAGTCGAAGCTGCTGTGGTGGTGTTATCTGGGGTGACGTTGATTGTTCCTGAAGCGTTCACCGTGCCGCAGCCGCCTGTCAGTGGTATGCTGTATGTAAATGTGCCGGATGCGGTTGGTGTGCCGCTGATTGTGATTGTATCTGCATTGAATGAAGCGGTTACTCCACTTGGCAATCCGGTTGGTATACCAATGCCGGTTGCACCTGTGGTAGTGTGTTTGATGCTCGGTATAGATGTATTGATACAAACTGTTGGAGTAG
>Ga0315900_10001021_pt1 | contig 45091 bp, 51 predicted proteins | sample LakEriMetagenome_FD_203521 | JGI IMG/M metagenome (GOLD analysis project Ga0315900, IMG submission 203521) | Freshwater fungal communities from buoy surface, Lake Erie, Ohio, United States - Buoy 12 MA114 | ecosystem: Environmental > Aquatic > Freshwater > Lake > Lake biofilm | place: USA: Lake... | reverse complement strand
GTCACACTTATCCACGAACAGGTTTGGGTGACGGATCCGAACCATTCCGAATGGAGAAATACGTGGCTGCAGCTAAGAAATCTGCTCCAAAGCGTCGCAAGAAGGCCGCTGCTAAATCAGCAGCACCAAAGCGTCGCCGTAAGAAGGCTGCTACATCAGCAGCACCAAAGCGTCGTCGTAAGAAGGCTGCTGCAAAGAAGGCAGCTCCAAAGCGTCGTCGTAAGAAGGCAGCTGCTAAGAAGGCAGCTCCAAAGCGTCGTCGTAAGAAGGCAGCTGCTAAGAAGGCAGCTCCAAAGCGTCGTCGTAAGAAGGCAGCTGCTACAGCAGCTCCAAAGCGCCGCCGTCGCAAGAAGGCAGCAGCAAAGTAAGCATTTCGCTTATTAAAAAAGCCCGCCACGAAAGTGGCGGGCTTTTTTGCTTTCTAAATACTTAACTTAATTCCTTATCTGAATTTCTTAGCTCGCTACCAACTCGTTCAAATATTTCTGCAAGAACAACTTGATCGGCCTTAGTTAGGTGATCTACAAATCGCGAGCGCACACTGGCAACATGATCAGGGGCTGCAGCAACAATTGCTTTCCATCCCTTAGGTGTCATCACTGCAAAATATCCACGTTTATCTACGGGGCACGATTCACGTTTTACCCACCCGGCTTTTTCCATCACTTTCATTCGGTGGGAAAGTCGTGATCTGGAGAGCATTGCAACATGGGCTAGTTCGCTCATTCGCATTCTGCGATCCGGGGCGTCGCTGAGTTGAGCCAGGATTTCATAATCCGCCATAGAAACATCATGGGGTTCGAGATCTGAATCCAAAGCCTCTAGTAATCGACGACTTGCCACAATGTATCGACGCCAAGCCTTCATCTCAGATGGATTGAGCCATTTAGGTGTTGTAGCGTCTGCCATATAAACAATGATACGCGAGAAGTTGAACTTTCAACTACTTAGAATTTTAGCGAGGGCGCGAAGAATGAATGTAAAGAGTGGCATCGATCTTTCGCACGTAGATACAGCCTTTACTCCTGGAGATGATCTCTATCGCTACCTCAATGGGGGGTGGCTAAAGTCGCATCAAATTCCAGCTGATCGCGCATCAGATGGCGTGGCCTACGCCCTGCACGATGAAGCCGAAGCCCAGGTTCGAGAAATTATCGAAGGCGCTCACCTGATTAAAGATGGCGGCGCAGATGCTCAGAAAATTGGCGATCTCTATCGCTCATTTATGGACACTGCTGCGATTGAAAAACTCGGCACATCCCCACTGTCGGCAGACCTTGCCGCAATCGATGCGATCACTAGCAAGTCAGATTTTATATCCACGATGTCTCGTCTTGAAATGAAAGGTGTCGGGGGAATCTTTGGTGCATCTATTTATACCGATGCGATGGATTCAGAGACCAACATCATGTACATCGGACAAGGTGGTTTGTCGCTGCCGGATGAGTCGTACTATCGCGAAGAACAATACGCACCGATTCGAGAAGCTTTCTTAGAACACGTTGCAAAGATGTTTGCACTCTCGGCTATCTCAGTAACACCTGCAGATGTGGCCTCAATCTTGGCACTTGAAACTTCGATTGCTGCCTGCCACTGGGATCAAGTACGTGATCGTGATGCAACGCTGACGTACAACAAACACTCCCGCGCCGAATTAGAAAAACTAGCTCCAGCTTTAGATTTGCCGTTGTGGCTAAAGAGCGGTGAAGTCCCACCGAAAGCATTCGAAACCGTCATTGTTCGCGAACCTGATTTTTTCTCTGGCGTTTCAGCGATCCTAGAAAAATTCGACCGCGATGCGTGGGTGCTCTGGCTTAAGTGGCAGTTGATTTCAGGGTCTGCGGCTTACCTCAACGATGCATTAGTACAACAAAACTTTGCCTTCTACGGAACAACTCTTTCCGGTACCCCGCAAATTCGCGAGCGCTGGAAACGTGCGGTTTCATTGGTCGAAGGCTCACTCGGCGAGGCTGTTGGTCGCATCTATGTAGAACGACACTTCCCTCCTGCTGCTAAATCTGCGATGAACGAACTCGTTGCTAATCTGATTGAGGCATACCGCATCAGTATCAGCGAGCTTTCATGGATGAGCGCTGAAACCAAAGCGAAGGCATTTGAAAAACTTAAAAAGTTCACACCCAAGATTGGTTATCCAGATAAGTGGCGCGACTATTCATCGCTGACTATTTCAGCAGATGATCTCTTCGGAAATCTTGGCCGTATTTCAGCCTTTGCCCGTGATTACGAGTTAGCCAAAATCGGCGCACCCGTTGATCGCAGTGAGTGGTACATGACTCCACAAACTGTGAATGCGTATTACAACCCAGGCATGAATGAAATCGTTTTCCCGGCCGCTATTTTGCAGCCACCCTTCTTTGATTTAGAGGCTGACCCAGCTGTTAATTACGGTGGAATTGGCGCGGTTATTGGCCACGAAATTGGCCACGGTTTTGATGACCAAGGTTCTAAATACGATGGTGATGGAAACATGGTTGATTGGTGGACTCAATCAGATCGTGATGAATTCGAAATCCGCGCGAATGCTTTGATCGCCCAATTTGATGTCTTATCTCCCGAAGAAACCCCTGACATCACCGTCAACGGCGCTCTGACAGTAGGAGAAAACATTGGAGACCTTGGCGGATTAAGCATCGCTTACAAAGCTTATTTACTTGCTTTAAATGGCGCCCCAGCCCCTGTAATCGATGGTTTAACAGGTGAACAGCGCTTCTTCCTTGCGTGGGCACAGGCATGGCGTGGAAAAGTTCGCCCAGAAGAGCTGCGCCGTCGCATTGCAACCGATCCTCACTCGCCATACGAATTTAGATGTAACGCAATCGTTCGAAACATCGATGAGTTCTATACAGCCTTTGATGTCACCGAAAAGAACACTCTCTGGATGAATTCTTCCGAGCGCGTTCGTATTTGGTAGAGCTAATGGGACAGGGCTTTAGCTACGAAATTTCACGTCGGGATGAAAAATCTCTTGCACGAGTGGGCACCATTTCTACTCCGCACGGGCAAATCCAAACTCCCGCGTTCATTCCAGTAGGTACAAAAGCCACAGTTAAATCTGTCCTGCCTGAATCGATGCAAGATCTAGGTGCGCAGGCATTGTTGGCAAATGCTTACCATCTCTATTTACAACCAGGACCAGACATTCTCGATGAAGCTGGTGGCCTTGCAAAGTTTATGAATTGGCAAGGGCCAACAATTACTGACAGTGGTGGTTTTCAAGTTCTATCCCTAGGTGTGGGATTCAAAAAAGTATTGGCCATGGATTCAAAAACATTTAGGTCTGATGAGGTAATCGCTGGAAACAAAGAGCGACTTGCCCACGTCGATGATGAAGGCGTGACATTTAAATCTCACCTAGATGGATCAATGCACCGATTTACTCCAGAGATTTCTATGCAAGTACAACATCAGATCGGTGCTGACATCATGTTTGCATTTGATGAGTGCACAACGCTTCACAACACTCGTCGCTATCAAGAAGTTGCTATGCAGCGCACATACAACTGGGGACTGCGCTGTTTAGATGAACACAAGCGCCTAACCGATGTCAGAAGCGATAAGCCATACCAAGCACTCTTTGGCGTGATTCAGGGCGCACAGTACGAAGATTTACGGAAAAAAGCTGCCGCCGATTTTGGTGCGATGAACTCTTCCGATATTTCATATGACGGCTTTGGAATCGGTGGTGCGCTGGATAAAGATTCACTCGGCACAATAGTTAAGTGGGTAAATGAAGTATTGCCAGAAGAAAAACCTAAACACTTGCTGGGAATCGGAGCCCCTGAAGATTTATTCGTGGGTGTTGAAAATGGAATCGATACATTTGACTGCGTATTGGCTTCTCGCATTGCTCGCACAAGTGCGGTGTATACGATGGAAGGCAGATTCAATCTCTCTAACGCAGCTTATAAACGAGACTTTAACCCGATAGATGATGAGTGTGATTGCTACACCTGCACGCATTACACACGTGCGTATTTGCACCACGTATTTCGTGGAAAAGAAATCATCGCTGCAACTCTGGCCACAATTCATAACGAGCGATATATCGTGCGCTTAGTCGATCAGATGAGACAAGCGCTTTTAGATGGAAACTTTATGGATATGAAGGCTGACTTCTTGGGCCGCTATAAACATAAATCTGGGCAATCCAACGACTAGATATTTACCTGGAAAAAACTCTAGAAAAAGAGACAAATCAGACGTATAGTTGCGCCCATGCTAAATCTCGAATCAGTTAACCTGTGGCAACAAGCTACCGTAATTATTGATGCAGCAATTGCTGCAATCCTGGGATCAATCATTGGTTGGGAACGCGACCGCGCCGGTAAATCTGCTGGTCCTCGTACCATGGCTCTGGTCGGTGCTTCAGCCGCAGGAATCGTGGCCATTGGCGCTGTATTAGATAAGACATCTGATTTTGGAGATCCAACGCGAGCGCTGCACGCAATCATTACGGGCATTGGTTTCTTAGGTGCAGGTTTAATCTTCACAAACCGCAGCGCAGGAATTCAAGGTGTGACCACTGCTGCCACCGTCTTTGCAACAGCGGCCATGGGTTGCGCCGTTGGTCTAGGTTTTCAAGTAGCCGGTGTGGGCTTGACCATCATCATCTTGGTCGTGCTTCGCTCCACACAGGTGCTGGAAAAAGCAGCTGGACTGCGCAGCCACGACTAACTGTTTGCCCAAAAATAACCCTGATTTGGTCTGTGCGCCACTAGCAATTAGGGACAAATAGGTGAATATTAAGCGCTTAAGAAGGCGTCCCTAACTCCTTCGCGATGTACCCCTAATTAGGCCTAATAGAAAGAGGTTACTTGTGTCCAAGAGACTCAAAGTCCTTGCTGGCGTAGCCGGAGTTGCACTTGCAGCTTCAATGCTCGCAGCAATGCCAGCTGGTGCTGCAGCATCAAAGGCAGCAACAGCAAAATCAGCAAAAGATGTTGGAGGTCTTGCAGCTTTGATCAAGCTTGCTAAGGCTGAAGGAGAACTCAATGTAATTGCACTTCCACCAGATTGGGCTAATTACGGCGAGATGATTTCTACTTTCTCAAAGAAGTACGGAATTAAAGTGAACAGCGCAAACCCAGATGCATCTAGTGCAGATGAACTTGCAGCTGTTAAAGCACTTAAAGGTCAAAAGCGTCAACCTGACGTTGTAGACGTTGGTGTTGCATTCGCAGCACAAGGTGCAGATGAAGGACTATGGGCTCCTTACAAGGTTGCTACATGGGCAGACATCGCAGCTGATGCGAAAGAAGAAAATGGATTGTGGTACTACGACTACGGCGGATACATTGCAATTGGTTACGATGCAAAGCGCGTAGCAGTTGCACCAAAGTCATTTAAAGATCTTCTAAACCCACGTTACAAGGGACAAGTTGCTCTTAACGGTAACCCAGCAAAAGCTAACGCTGCATTCTCAGGCGTTTATGCATCATCAATTGCCAACGGTGGTGGTCTACAAGACATCTCTAAGGGACTTGATTTCTGGGCACAAATGAAGAAGGTCGGAAACTTCATTCCTGTAGAAGCAACACCAGCAACAGTGCAGAGCGGTCAAACACCAATCACACTTGACTGGGATTACCTACAAGCGAAGTACTCAAAGGACGCAGCAGGTAAGGTCGACTGGAAGCTAGTTGTTCCAAGCGATGCTGTCTTCTTCGGTGGATACGCACAAGCAGTTGTTAAGAACTCACCAAACCCAGCAGCTGCTCGTTTGTGGCAAGAGTTCCTTTACAGCGATGAAGGACAGAACATCTGGCTAAAGGGTGGCGCTCGTCCAATTCGTCTCGAAGCAATGGCTAAAAAGGGAACAGCTAACAAGGCTGCGATCAAGGCACTTCCAGTAACCCCAAAGGGTGGAAAGCCAATTTATCCAACGCTTGATGACACAATCACTGCAAAGAGTCTCGTAGCAACACTATGGGGAACTCTCTAAGCAATGACAGCCGCAGCAATGCGGTCAATAAGTGAAACCACGACCGGGGGCAACCCCGGTCGTGGTTCTCTTAAAGGCCCACTCCGTTCTTTAAGAACTTATGTTGGGCTCTTTCCATTTTTTATTTATTCAGGAATTTTTTTAGCAATCCCAACTCTGCAAGTTGTTATCTTGGCATTTAGAAATCAAGATGGTGCATGGACTCTTGAGAATCTCAAAGAATCAGTCACTGGCGTTTATTTGCTCTCTTTTCAACAGAGTATTTTACTTTCAGCTATCTCTGCCATCACAGCCGCAATTTTTGGATTTTTAGCAGCTTACGCAATTACGGTTTCAAACATCGGAGTTTTGCGACGCCTGATTCAAACTGTCTCTGGCGTCTTTGCTAACACCGGTGGAGTGCCTCTTGCATTCTTCTTTATTGCATCTATTGGTACCTATGGATTGCTCACCACAACTCTGAAAAAAATGGGAGTTGATATATATGGAGGCGGTTGGACCCTCTTCACATTTTCAGGCTTAGTTTTAGTTTATTTATACTTCCAAATCCCTCTGATGATCATCGTGATCCTGCCCGCAATTGATGGGCTTCGTCTTGAGTGGCGCGAAGCTGCCGGAAGCCTCGGTGCATCAAAGTGGCAGTTCTGGCGCTACGTTGCTATTCCACTATTAGCTCCAGCTTTTACAGGTGCGCTATTGCTTTTGTTTGCCAACTCTTTTGCAGCCTATGCAACCGCGTCCGCGCTCACAAGTGGAACGATTCCACTTGTACCTCTTCAAATCGGTTCATTAGTTTCTGGAAATGTGATCGCAGATAAAGCCAATCTTGGGTACGCACTTGGTTTTGGAATGGTCGTTGTCATTGGTTTTGTGATGACTGGGTACGCACTTTTGCAACGCAAGACAGCGAAATGGCTCAATAACTAATGGCCACCATGACTGCACCTGTGCGAGTTAAGAGACGCAAAGTCCAAAGGGGAATGACACTGACTCCTAGACTCGGACCCGGTCTTGGTTTTGGTCTAGCAGTTGTAGCTTTTTATTTCCTTATTCCAATCATTAGCTCATTTGAATTCAGTATTCGTGGTGCCAATAACAACTATTCATTTGAAGCGTATGGCCGCATCACAACTCAACCTGATTTCGGTGAGGTTCTCGGTTTAACTGCTCGTTTGGCCCTCGTAACAGTGTTTTTATCTACAGTCATCATGGTTCCAACAGTTACCTTGGTGCACCTGACTGCTAAGAAGTTTCGTCGTGTTGTTGAATTCATTTCACTTCTGCCACTTGTTATTCCACCAGTTGTACTTGTCTTAGGTGTTCTTGCCACGATGCCTGTCTCCTTAAAAGGAACTCCGTACTTGCTGGCTTTTGAATACGTAATGCTTTCTATGCCCTACACATTTAGAGCACTTGATGCAGGTTTGGGCGCCATTGACGTTCGAACTCTTGTGGATGCTGCTCGCGGTCTTGGTGCACCGTGGCGCACAGTGTTTATGAAAATTGTTGCTCCAAACATCCGTAGCGCAATTTTTGGTTCCATCTTTTTAACCTTGGCACTTGTTATGGGTGAATACACAATGGCAGCTCTGCTGCTCTGGAACACATTTCCAACCTGGATCGCCTTGGTGGGCCAGCAAGAAGCGACGTTGGCAGTGGCGCTCTCTATTTTCAGCCTTCTCTTCGCATGGGTTCTACTCATGGCTCTATCGGCTGTAGAACGTCGTCAGAAAGCGCGTCTGTAATGTTAAATAAGAAAACCAAAGGGGAAATAAAGTGAGTACATCATCTAGTAGTCGAGTAACGATTACCAATCTTCGCCGCACATTCGGTGACGTTGTAGCACTCGATTCCTTCTCACTCGACATTAAGCCAGGTGAGCTCGTAACACTTCTTGGTCCATCTGGTTGTGGCAAGACAACTGCGCTTCGAATGGTTGCAGGTCTTGATGTTCCAGATTCAGGCGTTATCGAAATTAATGGAAATGCGATTAATTCCCTTCCGCCATCAAAGCGAAACATGGGAATGGTTTTCCAGGCGTACTCACTCTTTCCTAACATGACCGCAATTGAAAATGTTGAGTTTGGTCTGCGTGTTCGTGGAATTGATAAAGCAAAGCGTCATAAGCGCGCGCAAGAGATGATCGAACTCGTTGACCTTGGAAAGCAAGCCAATCGTTTCCCAAATCAAATGTCTGGTGGTCAGCAACAGCGTGTGGCACTTGCCCGCGCTCTTGCAATCGAGCCAAATGTTCTTCTTCTAGATGAACCACTTTCAGCACTTGACGCAAGAGTACGTACGCACTTGCGTGATCAGATCCGTCGCGTTCAGCAAGAAGTGGGCATCACAACGCTCTTTGTTACACACGACCAAGAAGAAGCAATGGCGATTTCAGACCGTGTGGGAGTTATGAATAAGGGAAATCTTGAGCAACTTGATAAGCCAGATGTTCTCTACAGCAATCCAACGTCAGCTTTTGTTGCCACATTCGTTGGAGCCATGAACCGTGTGCCCGGCAAGCTATTAGATGCCGCAAGCGTTGAAGTACTCGGTAAAAAGGTTTCGGTTGCAAATACCAATCACGGATTATCTGCTGGATCAACGGTCAATGTCATGATCCGTCCAGAACAATTTGCAATTACATCGGGAGACTCTGCAACTATTACTGAGCGATCATTTCGTGGTCCGATGACACGAATCGTTGTTGCACTCAGCGATGGAACTAAAGTTGACTTAGATATTGCAAGTTCAGAAACTACTTCGATGAATCCTGGAAATCGCACTGGGTTAACAGTTAATGCAAGCTCTGCAATTATTGAAGCTCGCTAGTTAACTTCTAGCGCTCAAACGCAGAACAGTATTTCTCTCGTGCGGCGCCCCCATGGCCCAATCTGCAGAGTGTTTCGCACCAAGGCTTTCGCGCTTTTGCCAGACGTTGGCACTGATAAGTCGCGACAACGCAGCCATCTCTAGTGGTGTTTGTGCCTTGCCATAGGTTGTTCCAGCTGCATGATCAATTACGGTTAAGGCAATAAATATTTCGCCATTTGCACTCTGAACAATTTCAATTGTGCGACTCTGTTGTGGCCAGTCCGCATGCGATGCGGTTTCAATCTGCCAGAAACCTTGCTCCTCAATTTCTGAGCCAATCCAGGCCACGTGGTGTCTATGTTCGTGACCTGCAAACCAAGCAATGACTTTCGGATACTTAAGAAGCATCTGGGTGATTTCTTCTACGCACACACGTTTGCCTGTTGGGGCATAACCGTTAAACATCTTGCTCAATGGATGATGCGATGCCAGTACAACGAGTCGATCGCTATTTTTGATCTCATTTTCTAACCATTCAAATTGCGGCACATCGAGAGAGCCCTGCCAGCCACCAAATTCATTCACACTGTCTATAACTATTAACTTAATCTTTCCAACATTGGTTGCGTAATACATGTGCTTTTTTTGTACGTGTTCTTGGGTAAATCCATGTCCTTTGGGCGCACCCGGTGAACTTAAATGTTTAGCAGCGTATTCTCCACGTTCGAGCGCACGACGACGAACATCGGCTGTAACAATTTCAAATGGTGCATCTTCAGCCCGCGGCAAAGATGCGGGTCCAACTTCATCGAAAGCTTCCAGTGTTTGTTGCAATGTGAGCGATGAAGGTAGGCCTACAAATCTTTTGTCTGCGATTATTGACTCTTGACTATGTTCATCTGGAGTGACAGTTCCTTGCAAAAGTGCATCGTGGTTTCCATGAACTGCATACCAAGGAAATCTCAATCCAGTGGATTTAAAAGTTTTCCTGCATGAATCCAATAAGCCCGGCACAATCGGAAATCCGTACTTTGCTCGTGCATCATCATCTTCTTTTCCTACAGGTGTTCCATGTGGATGCCAATACTTCACATCGTAATGATCGGCTCCATCATCCATTACACCTTCATACTTCGAAGAGTCTCCAGAGTCTGGTGTGATTTCTAAACCATCCAGTAACGCTAAATACCAATCAACTTCATTTTGTTGTGCGTTATCTGTTGTGTCTCCAGTGATGATTGCAGCATCAATTGGATGTCCAGATAAAGGTCCGGTTGTAACTTTATTGAGAGCTTGAATCATCGATTCGACAACATGTGGCGTCAACATTGCATGAGGCCTATAGCAACCAATGGTTCCGACCACGTCGCGAATTGGACTATCTGGATCAGCCCAGCGATCTAGAAATTCTGGACGTATTGGAGATTGCGCGTCACATACATGCAAATCAGAGAGATGGTGCATGAGAAGTAGCGGCGTTGAGTCTGTGGGAAATTCGGCACCAAAGTGTGATTGTTCACTTACCTGCTCGAGTTCTGACCAACCGTGTGCGTTGGGAGATTGTCGAATGAACGCCATTGCTCAATCATATTCCTTAGTCCTTTCTGATATGAAGTTGGTAGGATTTTCTACGTGAGCGAATTTCAAGTGATGCGGTGGAGAGAAATCCCTTCAATGGTGATGGCTCGAGATGGTGCGGACACAATAAAAGTTATGTTGCCATCGCGCTTTCAAGAAGCAATCGATGAAGCTGCGATGCGCATGGGCGAAATCGATGCAGATGCCTATACCGCTGGTTGGAACAGAGATCCTTGGGTGGCATCTGATGAAGCACCAGCAGACCTTGCTGCACGCATTACTGCTGCTCTAGAAGAAGAGTTTTCTGAAAGTAAGTTACAAGCAATACTTGATGCGATAAACACTGCGAATTAAGGAGTCACCATGTCTGCAATCTACGAAGCACTTGCCAAGGCCGTTCTTACATCTGATGGCGCAATGGGAACAATGCTGCAAGAGCGTGGATTAACAGATGGTGGCGCTCCTGAGTTATGGAATGTAGAAAAGCCAGAAGTAATCGAAGATGTGCTCGAAGCGTACGCAGCAGCAGGCGCGAATTTCATAACAACAAATACTTTTGGTGCAACACATGGTCGACTTGAATTACATGGCCTTGCAGATCGCGTCATCGAACTAAATCAAGCAGGTGCTGCGATTGCTCGCAAAATAGCCGACCGTCACCCTGGTTGTTTTGTTATGGGAGACATTGGACCATCAGGTGAATTAATGGATCCAATGGGCACACTGACACCAGGGAGTGCAAAAGAATTATTCGCAGAACAAATTAAAGGTTTGGTCGCTGGCGGAGTAGATGCAATCCTGATTGAAACAATGAGTGATCTCGCAGAAGTTGAAGCAGCTGTCGAAGCAGCAAAAGAAGTTGCACCAGGCATGCCAATTATTGCAACGATGTCATTTGATACTAATTTGCGAACAATGATGGGCGTCAAGCCTGCAATGGCCGTAACGCACCTGTCTTCTATTGGTGTTCGAATAATCGGTGCAAATTGTGGTCGCGGCACAGATGAAATGCGTCAGATTGCACAAGAGATGGTTAATGCTCGCCCTGAAGGTGTATTCATCATTACGCAATCAAACTCTGGGCTACCAAAACTAGTGGGCGACACATTTATCTACGAAGGCACCCCTGATGAAATGGCTACTTACGCTGCCGAGATGAAAGCGATGGGCGTTAACATTGTTGGGTCTTGCTGTGGATCAACACCTGCACATACAAAGGCAATCTCAGCAGCAATCGCTTAGTTTTGTGTCGCTGCAATCTTTTCTGCCCACTCTTTAAAGCCAGCAGATAAGTACGGCACTTCTTTAATTTCATTTATCTTTGAGCGCTCTCCACTCTTTGCGGCAAACAAATCGCTAATACTTATTAAATGATCTGGCTTGAAAACAACTTCAATAGCATCGCCTGCCTGGGCTGTACCTTCTTGAATGATTCGAAGGTATGCACCTGGTCGCCCAGCTTCTGTGAAATCTTTAATGAGCGTTGCACGCTTCCAGAAACCAGCAAAAACACGACACGGTATTCGCGGTTGAGAAACTTCAAGAATCACTGAACCAATCTTCCATCGTTCGCCAACAAGAGAAGCGTTCACATCAATTCCTTCGGTAGTCAGATTTTCACCAAATCGACCAGCAGCGATTTCTTCATTAATCTCTTTTTCCCACCAGAGCGCATCTTCATGAGCGTATGCATAAACAGCTTGGTCATATCCCCCATGCACATTGGTATCAATTACTCGATCCCCTGCCACAGCATTACTTTTAAATTCAATCGGTCCACTAACACTTCGCTTATCTATTCCTGTGCGTCCTTCACTTCCGGTCCATTCGCCATATTGGAGAACCGAAGCGATATTGATAGATCTAACGCGCGCTTGGCGATTGCTCATGAGTGCATCATTTCATAATTGAAGTTAATATGGAGACCTTATGAAAACTAAGGTTTTGCTCGTCGGAATCGATGGTTTGGTTCTGAATCGCGCCCTCGAAAGTGGCCGTGCAAAAACACTTATAGATTTGAAAGACAAATCTTTCTTCACGGAGTGGAAAGTCAATGTTCCAACTCTTTCAGGACCAAGTTGGTCCACGCTACTTACTGGTGCAACGTATGACGAACATCGGGTTCAAGATAACTCATTCGTCGGTCATGACTTACTCAATCGCCCGGATTTACTGAGCCGTGCTTTTTATCAAGATCAGAGCACAACTACTTTTGCTGCAGCTGGTTGGCCACCACTTGTCGACCCTGTCGGTCATGGACCCGTAATCCATCAACGTAAAGAACAGCAATTGGCTTACAAACATTTTGTAGTAGTCCGCGATGGTGAAACGTATGGATACAAAGTAATTGATGCTCAGATTACTGATGCATCTGTTTACTCTCTTGAAAATCTTGGTGCAGATGTTAACTTCGTGTATTTCTGTGGAGTCGATGAGGCAGGACATGCATACGGAATTTTGGGAGATGAATACTTAAGCGCAATTGAAAGAGTTGATGCGCATCTCACTCGTCTGCACGAAGTACTCGTGAAGCGTGCAAAAGAACATGGCGAAAAGTGGTTGCTAGTGATGGTTACCGATCATGGTCACCGCGATGAAGGCGGCCATGGTGGTGATTCAGAACAAGAGAGAGCTTCTTTTGTTATTGCCCACGGTATTGGCCGCAACAACCCGCAATGGAGTTTGGATATCGAGCCTCACCACTTAACTGATTTGTTATTGGCTGAACGCGCTTAGCGTTGTAAAAAGCGGCGAATTGCAAACCACATTCGCTTTGGCCACTTCATCGCTAACGTAACAGGTGATACTTGCATGACTTTCGAACTTGGAGATTCACCCGGAGTCTTTACATCACTGAGTGCCGGCGAACTTTCATCGAGAGAATCTGCCATGCGCTCAATATTTGAAACAAGTGAGATGTTACGAACAAACTCTTCTTGATCTATTCGATCGGTTTCAGCAATGAGTTCCTCGGCCAAAGTTGCTGCGGCTAATCTCAAATCTTCAGAAATGTTCAGCGCTCTTTGTTCTGCACTCTGACTTTCAATAGATTCAATTTTCGATGAAATTGCATAGCTGGCAGCGGACAATGCCGTGGCGATTTGCCGATTAGCGAATTGAGTCACGCCACCAGCAACTGCTGAATCAAAGAGCGTTCGTGAAATTGTACGAACTTGAACCACGGTGTGCTCCATGGCAATGCCACGCAAGTACAGTGCATCGGCTTGATCTGCTTCGGCCAATGGCGACCAACGCGCATACCTCTTCGCTTCTAGTGCCTGCGAACGAACATTTGGAATTTCCTCAATCAAGATGCGTGCTCTCATTAACCACTTACCTGCATCATCTTGTGAATATCCAGTGGCGACGCCTTCTGCCATCTCTCCCAATAGGTTGGCAGATTTTTTGCCTAACCGTGTGATTTGTTCAGTAGTGCGACCAGCTGGTGTACTTGCATGAGAAAAATATGAAAAAATAATTGCAATTCCTGCGCCAATTAAAGTTGAATACAAGCGATGTTCAGCTGTGCTGCTACTTATTCCTGGACCGATAACAATCAAGGCTGTGACAGGAACGTTTACTGAGGCAACTTCACCGAGGCGTAGTCCGCGAGCAACCACCGAACAGAAAAGTACGGTTGTTGCTACTGCAATTACACCAAAATCAAAGAAGTAAACAGTGAGCAGCGCAACGCCTGCACCAATTGCGGTTCCGAGAATCTGCCCAAATCCTTCGCGTACAGATTTATACAAAGATATGCGAATGCTTAAGCTACAAACAATCGCGGCAACTAAGCCACCGCCCTCAAATGCTTGTTCGCCTACTAACCAAGCAGCGCCGGCTGCAAGACTTGCAACAACAATTTGTCTTACCCAAATTTTGCGATTAGTAAAAAGTGCTACAACACGAGAAAAGTAGCGCTTCATAGCACAAGTGTATTGTGCTGATTATTGTTAAGGCAGAAGTTCAGATAAAAGTTGCTCTACTCGTTTTTTAATATCATCACGAATAACGCGTACAGATTCAATGCCTTGGCCTGCAGGGTCATCTAATACCCAATCCTCATAGCGTTTGCCTGGATAGTAAGGGCACGCATCTCCGCACCCCATTGTGATGACAGCATCAGATTCTTGAACCGCCTCTGGAGTCAGAACTTTCGGCACATTATTGGAGATATCGATACCGACTTCTTGCATCGCTTGTACAGCAATTGGATTAATTGAATCTTTCGGAGCAGATCCCGCCGATAAAACTTCTACTCGGCCAGCACCAATTGCATTCATAAAACCTGCTGCCATTTGTGAACGTCCAGCATTGTGAACGCAAACAAAGAGAACGGTTGGTTTATGCGCGGACATCTTCTTCCTTCTTACCTGCTGTTAATAGAATGGTTAATGCGACTCCTATTACAGCGCCTGCAAATTGCGCAGCGATGAACAATGGCACTGACTTTAATGAAATTCCAGTAAATGACTCGCTTAAGGTTCTGGCGAGTGTGATTGCTGGGTTTGCAAACGAAGTGGACGAAGTAAAGATATAGGCAGCGCCAATCCAAGCCGGAACAATTACTGCAACCATCGAAGATCTATTTTGATGACGCAAGAGCAAGATGCTCATGATCAAGCCAGCTGTTGCTACAACTTCTGCAATAAGTAGATAGTTTCCAGTTCGCGAGTAAGTGGACATTTGAACTGCTGGTCTATTGAACATCACATTTGCAATGATCACACCTGTCGAAGTTCCGATTAACTGCGCAAGAATATAAAGAAATGCCTTCTCGATTGAAATTCGACGATACACAAGCTCGACCAGGGTTACGAGTGGATTGAAGTGAGCACCGCTAATTGGAGAAAAGAGTGTGATGATCAGAAATAACATAAAGACAGTTGTGATCGTATTGATGAAGAGCTGAACTGCAATGTCTTGAGTCAAAATGGTAACCATCAAGCCTGAGCCGACGACGCTTGCTCCTAGCAATAATGAACCTAAAATTTCAGCTGTTAACTTCTTTACCATTATTTATCCTTCGCAAGTGGATTTGAGTTGTACCAAAGTTTTGGCAACTGCTTTCTGTGTCCAAGGATATGCCTTGCGAAGTGATAGCCATGCTTTTGAGATTAATGGCGCGCGGGATGCGTCAAAGGTTTCTGTTACTTGCGTCATTTGTGGGCCGATGTTCACCAACTCGTAACGCCAAATCCATCTTCCAAGATGTCGCCAGCCGATTAATGAGTTCTCCTCGTACTCAACAACTGTATTTTGAATTCGATAATTAATACCAAGGCGCATCTTCATACCGAATTTAGATCCCAAAACTAGTTTGTCAGGACCGCTGATGTTTTCTTGAATTGTCTTTGTTCCGTCGATCTCTTTGTGACGGTGCGGATTGGAAAGAATCGCAAAAATTTTCTCAGCTGGAGCGTTAATGACTATTCGAGCTGATTTAACCTCTTCTTTGCCAGTTTCAAGAATTTGAGCAAGAACTTTTTCGCTCATTTATTTTCTTAAGAAAGCAGAGAGGTACGCCAGGCTAAAGATAAAGCCGATAGCTGCGTATGCAATTGTGAACCAACCAAATTCAGCAGGAATAAGCAGAGTAAGTGCTCCTAAAGCAGCTGCTGAAACCACCATGACACGTGCTGAGAAAACCACACTGGTTTCACTACCGAAGCGAGAAACAGAGAGCATGTTTCCGGTTAAAGCAATCAATGTAATTGCAATCATTCTCATAGACCATTGCAGCGAGTCTGTAGTTTCAAGATTAAGTAACTCTAAGAATGTTTTAGGTGCAATAAGAAGAAATATTGCACTGAGTCCAAAAACTGTCGAGCCCAGTTTTAAAATCGTTCGCAGACGCTTGATCGTTAATGCGGAAGTAAAGGACATGGGCCGAGCGTAAACCTATAGAAATGGAGTTTCTAGTATTTCGGGCAGGATTTTTGAGGGCGATTATGGTTGCAGTACGCCTGTAGCCAGCAATACCAGGACAACAGTGCCGAGAAGAACGCGATAAATGATGAAGGGTGCAAAGCTCCTGGTGGTGATGAACTTAAGCAACCAGGCAATAACAAAATAGCCAACGATGAAAGCTATGAGTGTTGCAACGAAGGTTTCTGGTAACGAATACACCGCAACCTGATCATCGGATAACGCACTCTTTAGTTGATAGAAACCACTTCCGAACACAGCTGGCAAAGCAAGCAGAAATGAATATCGCAGTGCCGCTTCACGGGAATAACCAAGTAAGCGACCCATCGCAATAGTTGCACCAGAGCGTGAAACGCCAGGTATTAGGGCTAATGATTGAGCGATACCGTACAGAATTCCATGCTTGATATTGAGTTGAGAAAGATCTTTAATTCTTGAACCATATCGATCGGCTGCGCCGAGTAAGAGTCCAAAAATTACCATCATGGAAGCAATAATCCATAGTGAACGTAACTCATTGGTTATGAAATCTTGTGCAAGATATCCAATAACAACAATAGGCACAGATCCAACAATAATTAGCCAGCCCATCCGAGAATCTTGATTACGTGCGCTTTTATCCGTAAGACTTGCAATCCACGAAGTAATTATTCGTACAATATCTTTTCTGAAATAAATTAATACCGCCAGCTCTGTTCCGATTTGAGTAATCGCGGTAAACATCGCTCCAGGATCAAGTGCATTTGGAAAAACTTCGCCGGCAAGACGTAAATGGGCGCTTGATGAAATAGGAATAAACTCAGTGAGGCCTTGGATTATGCCGAGAATTATTGCTTCGAACACTTAAGCCACCTCACTTCAAAGCGCATAGGTTGAAATAATAGCGTTGACCCTAGTTTCTAAAGGTGATTTTCTTTCCGTGCATCACAACTTTTAATCGAGCAATTGCACTTTTACCCATGCCATGAAGATTAGTGAGATCTTCTAAAGAGATTTTTCGAAGATCTGAGACTTTGTAGAGTTTTGCATCGACCAATGCTCGGCGAGCAGGCGCAGCTAAACCAATAGCAATCCACTCTTCGTCTCTGTCTTCATTCTTTGAAATCTTGGTCATACTTAATTATAAAAGTAATATTGCCTTATGAGCGCTACTCAGGTACAAAAAGAGATCCAAGCCCTTGCTAACCGTGGAAGAGCACACGATCTTCAGAAATTCTTTCAGACCGCACCAGGTCAATATGGTGAAGGTGATGTATTTCTTGGACTTACGGTTCCACAGGTTCGCTCAATTGCCAGAGAATATAAAGGAATTTCACTTCGAGAAATTGAAGTTCTCATTCAATCTAAATTCCACGAAGTTCGACTGTGCGGGTTAGTCATCCTGACGCTTCAGTACAAGGCTACAAAAGAGCGTAAAGAAAAGAAAAAGCTCTTTGACCTATACATGAAAGCAATGACTGCCGGTTATATAAACAACTGGGACCTAGTAGATGTAACCGCACCAATTATCGGTGAATTCTTGATCGAAACCGAAGATCCATATATTTTGCTTAATAAGCTAGCTAAGAGCAAGTCACTCTGGCAACGCAGAGTTTCTATAGTTTTCACTTTTGCATTCATTCGTTCTGGAGATATTGAACCTACATTTCTGATGGCAGAGAAATTACTAGGTGATAAACACGATTTGATTCACAAGGCCGTTGGATGGGCCCTGCGCGAAGCTGGAAAACTCAATGGAATAGAGTTACGTAGTTTCCTATCAAAGCACTCTCATGAAATGCCACGCACAATGTTGAGATATTCAATCGAGAAGTTTCCAGAACGCGAACGTAAGCAGTGGTTAATTGAAAGCAAAGGCGTAATGTGATTTTTGTTGTAAAGTTCTGTTCATGGCAATAGTCAATTACTTTGCGGCCGCAAGAGCAGCCGCTGGAGTTACAGAGTCTGAGATTGTCGGTTCTACACTTGGAGAAGTTATTTCAGCCGCTTCGTCTGTGTACCCGCAACTAGTTGCGATATTGCCTGGATGTTCTTATCTAGTAAATGGTTCAGCTCAATCAGATTTAAGTATAGAAATAAGCGCAGATGATGTTATTGATGTCTTGCCTAGATTCGCAGGTGGAGCTTAACCGCCTATTGCAGACATTGGTCGCGATGGTTGAATAAAGCTTGGATCATTTATTCCATGGCCAGGCAGTTTCTCTTTAACCGTTACATGAAACTTCGTTATAAGTGCTTCACGCTTTTCTTGTTCAGTTAACTCTGAGCGAAGGATGCCCCGCAAATCTGTCTCTTTCATGGAGAACAAACATGAACGTAATTGACCATCTGATGTCAGGCGAATTCGATCGCATGCACCACAAAATGGACGACTCACGCTTCCAATGATTCCAACGGTTGCTGGTCCTCCATCAATTAAGAACTCTTCGGCAGGGGATGAACCGCGGTAATCAACAGGTGTGAGTTTGTATTTACTGCTGAGTTGTTCAAATATTTCATCTGCTGTGATGAGGTCTGCTCTATTCCAAACACCACCGGCATCTAGTGGCATCTGCTCGATGAAGCGAAGATTAAGATCTTCAACCAGCGCCCACTTTAATAAGTTGGTGACTTCTCCATCATTTATGCCACGGAGCAAAACAGCATTGATCTTTACTGGCATCAGTCCAGCTTCTTTTGCTGCACTAATACCTTCAAAGACATCTGGTAGTCGATCTCTATAGGTCATTTTCTTAAACACTTCGCGATCTAAAGTATCTAAGCTGATGTTTATTCGACGTAAGCCTGCTTTAAATAATGGTTTTGCAAGTTTGGAAAGTGCAAGTCCATTAGTTGTCATGGATAAAATCGGTGGGTTTTCTATCGCTGATATGCGAGAGACGATTTCAACAATGTCTGGCCGCAGCAGCGGTTCGCCACCGGTTAGGCGAATTTCATCTATCCCTTGTGAAACGCCAACTTCAATGATGGAGATTAATTCATCTGTGGTGAGAAGTTCATCCGATGGCAACCACGCAGCAAAGTCATGCGGCATGCAATATGTGCAACGCAAGTTACAGCGATCAGTTAGTGAAACTCGTAGATCTCTGTGGCCGCGACCGTATGTATCAATTAATTGCGTCATGCGCTATTGACCCACTCGTTAGTTCCATCTGCAAAGACTTGATATTTCCAGATGGGAAGTTCGCTCTTTACAACTGAAACGATCTCTTCACATGCGGCAAAAGCAGGCCCACGATGAACCGCAGATACAACAACAGCAAATGCGGTTTCACCCATAGGGATTTCGCCATATCTATGCGCAACTGCAACACCTAGAACATCGTGCTTTGCCGCAATCCGATGTGTAATTTCATCAATAACGCTTTGGGCACTCGGATGAATTTCATAAGTTAAGGAAGTAACGCTCTTGTCGCCATCGTTATCTCGGACATCTCCTGAAAAAGTTGCGACCGCACCAGCCTGATGAGTTTTCAGAGATTGAGTGAGTGAAGCCACCGAAATCTTCTCTTTAGTTACTAGGGCTGTGATCATGTCCGGCCAGTTGATCGTGGATGTGAGGTGCAAGTCTTTCAATAATTACGAGTCCATCTTTTGCAGCTCCTGGCGAACCAGGTAAGTTGATAATTAAAGTCTTATTTGTCACTCCTGCGACACCACGCGATAAGTCTGTTGTTGGAACTTTCTCTCGAGAATATGCACGCAGCGCCTCAAGAATTCCAGGCATTTGTTTCTGAATCAACGGAGCCGTTGCCTCTGGCGTGATATCAAAAGGTGAAATCCCGGTACCCCCGGTTGTCACTACTAAGTCAACGCCATCTTTGATTTCAGATTGAATTGCTGTTGAAATTTTCTCTAGCTCATCAGGCACAACCAGAACCGATTCGATGTCATATCCAAGGGATTTCAATCCATTAAGCAGAACTTGTCCTGAAGTGTCTTCATAGACGCCGTTGAAGGCACGATTACTGGCGGTGATTACAGCAGCACGTTTCATGTGCGCTTCCAGTGGCCGTTTCTTCCACCATCTTTTTCATCTACTTGTACATTTGTAATTGTTGCACCGGGATCGAGCGCTTTTGTCATATCAATAATGGTCAGAGCCGCAATCGATACCGCCGTGAGAGCTTCCATCTCTACACCCGTGCGATCAGAAATCGTGACGGTCGAATAAATCTTGACTCCATCTTCGACAATTTCTAAATCGACATTCACGCTAGATATAGAGATTGGATGGCAGAGTGGAATTAGTTCTGGCGTTTTTTTAGCGCCCATAATTCCTGCGATACGAGCAGTTGCTAAAACATCGCCTTTTGGAGTTTTGCCCTCTGCAATAAGTGAAAGCACTGATTTACTGAGTACAACTTTTCCCGATGCACGTGCGCTTCGCTGTGTAATTGCGCGATCTGATACATCAACCATATGGGCATTTCCATCATCGTTGATGTGGCTCAGCTTCTCACTCATCTGTGAATCCTAATCCTTTGTTGCTCCCTATCAAGCCCGAATACTGCGAGTTCGAAGCCTCAGGGCAATAACGGCACAGATAGAAGCCAAAAGACTCGCAGCCAAAATTCCAACCTTTGCATCAGCAATGAGAGTTTGTGAATCCGCGTAACTCAGTTCGGCAATAAGCAAGGAAACAGTAAATCCAATGCCTGCAAGTAAACCAATTGCGAGTATGTCACTCCAACGCAAAGCAGGATTGAGCGATGCTCTGGTGAGTCGCGTAACGAGAAAAGTTGCACCAAAAATACCTAGTGTTTTTCCGATAACTAATGAACAAATAATCGCAACACTTATTGGACTGGTAATCGTCTGGCTTAATCCAAAATCACGCACATCGACACCAGCGGAGGCAAATGCAAAGAGTGGAATAACTAATGCCACACTGACTGGACGGAAAAACTTCTCTGCAATTTCCGCAGGAGATTTTCCTCCGTTTATATTCGCTTTATTCTTAGTCAAAAGTGCAATTGCAACTCCTGCAACGGTTGCATGAATTCCTGATTGATATGTAGCCCACCAGATTGCCAAACCGAGGGGTATGGCGATGTACCAACGAGCTAGATTGAATCTTTGTGCAATCCAGTAAAGAACTAACAAGGCTAGTGTTAAAGCCAGCATGTTTATATTTGTCTTGTTTGAATAAAAAATCGCAATGATAGAGATTGCGCCTAAATCATCGATAACCGCAACAGTTAACAAAAAGGCTCGCAACTCTGTAGGAAGTGATCTTCCGGCAATAGCTAGAACTGCTAGTGCAAAAGCAATATCTGTTGCCATTGGGATTGCCCAACCTGTTGCAGCATCGGCATTGCCTCGGACCATAAAAAAGTAAATGAGTATGGGCAAAACCATTCCGGCTATAGATGCGATGATAGGCACAAGCGCTTGGCTCGGTCTTGCTAAAGAACCGTGAAGAAATTCGTGCTTGAGTTCGAGCCCTGCAACAAGAAAAAATATTGCAAGTAATCCATCTGATATCCAATGCAGCACAGACAAGTTCAAATCTAAAAATCCAATATTTAATTTGTGCTGAAGAGTCTCTGAATATCCTGCTGAAAAATAGGAATTAGCCACCACCATTGCGATTGCAGCCGAACCCAGCAAAAGAATTCCACCAAAGGTTTCGTCCTTGAGTGCTCTAGATAGCCAGCGACCTTCAACTTCGCTTACGGGCCCAAGAACAACTTCGCGTTTTCCGCTCATGCCCTAAGTATATTGCTTGAGAAGAACGCGAATGGATTTACTCTTTTTCTTGGTGACTTCCCTAATTATGTACTTCGCTTAGAGCGAATTGAGTCAGCACCTACGGCTAGTAAAATAACGAGTCCTTGAATAATTCGCTGAAATACGGGATCGATTCCATTTAGATTGAAACCATTTACTAAAATCGCAATGAAAAAGACGCCTGCGATTGAGCGCCAGATAGCACCCGAACCGCCGGCGATTGATGTACCACCAACGACAATTGCTGCTATCACAGCAAAGATGACGCTGAAATCATCTGATGCTTGCGCAGAAGTAGTACGGATTGAATTTAGTGCTCCTGCAATTCCTGCTCCAAACCCACCAAGTGTGAATGCAGTTATCTGTAAGCGAGAAACTCGCACTCCAGAAAGTCTTGCTGCCTCGATGTTTCCACCCAGGGCGAAGATTGATCGTCCAAAACGTGTTCGCTCCAGTAACACCCAAGAAATAAAGAGAAAAACAAATGCCATCCACGTTGCCGACGTAATTCCAAATATTTTGGTGGTGACAAATGATCGTGACTCAATATCAGAGAGTGTGAGGATTGAGCCGTCACTCAAGATGTATGCGAGTCCAAACAAAATAAAGGATGTTGCCAAGGTCGCTATAAATGAGTTTATATTTCCATAAGCAATAATCAGGCCATTGAGTATGCCGGTTGCGATACCGACTACTGCTCCTGCAAGAATCATTGCAAATATTGAACCCGTTGCATTTTCAACTTTAAGAGCAACTATTGGCGATAGGATAAAGACAGCTCCCAAGCTAACATCAAACCCACCAGAAATAATTACAATTGTTGCAAATCCTGCAATAATCAAAATAAATGCTTGCTGATCCAAAATATTGCGTAAGTTACCAACTGAAAGAAAATTTTCTGTAGTGAAAGACAGTCCAAGGAAAACGATTGCAAGCGCCCAGAGAACAGCCAGCTTTGTGAATGATTGGCGCAACATATTCATGGTTTTTTCTCCTTGTGGTTTATTTCTATGATTAAACAACTTTTCCTGCGAAAGCAGCTTCAAGCACCGAATTTTCGGTAACTTCCTTACCCTTTAACTCTTTTGCTATCTCACCATTGCGCATGACAAGGACGCGATGAGTTAGACCTACAACTTCATCTAACTCAGATGAAACAACAAGTACTGCCATTCCCGCTGCTGCTTGGGCAGCGAGTAAGTCATAAATTGCGCGCTTAGAACCCACATCTACTCCACGCGTTGGTTCATCAGCTATAAACAACTTCGGAGCACCAGCCAATGATCGAGCAAATAGTGCTTTTTGTTGATTGCCGCCGGAGAGTGTTGAAATGTGAACCTGTGGAGAGGCTGCCTTGATGCCACACAACGTAAAGAATTTGTTAATCAATGCACGCTCTGCAGATTTATTGATCCATCCAAATCGTGAGAGCCCACGAAGATGCGGTAAAGAAATATTCTCGCCTAGCGAACGCGCTGGAATGATGCCTTGATCTTTGCGCGATTCAGGTAAGAATCCGATGCCCATACTAATAGACCGTGCTGGTGCAAACTTGGTTACATTCTTTCCAAGGTACTTAACGCTTCCGCTATCAAAGTCATCGACTCCGAATATTGAACGAACTAACTCAGTCCTTCCAGAACCGACCAAGCCAGCTATACCTAAAATCTCACCTGCCTTTATTTCAAAAGAGATATTCTTAAAGCGATTCTTTGAAGTTAGGTTGCTTACTTCCAAAACGATTTCGTTAGCGATCGCAGAAGTAGTTTTCTCAGGAAAAACCTTTCCAAATCCTGTGCCAGTCATGGCTTCCACAAGCGAGTTGTGATTTTCATCGGAAGATTGAGACGTTCTAACTAGGCGCCCATCTCGCATAATTGAAATCTTGTCTGAAATTTCAAGTACATCAGTTAAAAAATGGGAGACGAAAATAATTGTGTGCCCTTTAGCTTTGAGATCTCTAATTAGTTGCTTGAGCGCGCGCGTCTCATCAGCGCTGAGACGCGCAGTGGGCTCATCCATCACGATGGTCGTGGAATTTCTAGCAAGCGCGCGAAGAATTTCAACTTTTTGTTGATCTCCATTTCGAAGAGCTCCAACTGGTGTATCTGGATGGATATCAATTCCAGATGAGGCAACTAGCTTTGCGAATCTCTCTCTAAGCTTCTTTCGTGCAACAAAAAGGCCAGCCGTGTCTTCTATTCCTAAAAATACATTTTCGATGACGGAACGCGCGGGAACCAAAGACAATTCCTGTGCAATGATTGTAATTCCGCGTTGAAGAGCTTCATATGTAGATGCGTACTCGATTACTTTTCCATCGATAACGATGGTGCCGGAGTCTTTTTGATAAACACCAGCGATAATCTTTCCTAGCGTGGACTTTCCGGCACCATTCTCACCAACAAGGGTGTGAATTTCTCCGCTTTCAATAACTAGTGAAACGCTATCTAAAGCGAGAGTGGCACCAAAACGTTTTGAAATCTCTTTGACTTCAATTTTCACGCTTCGGTGCCACCTTTCGCTACTAGTTTGAAGGAAGTTCCTTCAAATCAACGAACTGGTATGGCAATTAACCGTTCCACTCCGCCTTGAACTTGCTGACGTTTGCCTTTGTTACAAGACCGTTGTCAGGAAGTTTTGTCCCAGGATCAATTCCACCAGACTTCTTACCAGTCTTAAGGGCCTTAACCATTGCGTCCATCAAGAGTTTCCCTTCAGTTGCAGGAGCTCCGAAGAGATCAGCAAACCAAGTTCCATTCTTGACACCATTAATAGCTGCCTTTGAACCACCGAAGCCGATTAGCTTTGCTGTTCCGAGCTTGCCTGCATCAGAAAGAGCTAACACAACTCCTTGAATTGCTTGGTCTGGGCCAACAACCACGTCGAAGTTAGGAGTTGAGCTCAAGATATCTTGCATAGCCTTTTGCGCTACATCAGGACCTAAATACTTTCCTTCACCTTCAGCGACGATTGTAATTGCAGGGTTAGTTGAGACTACAGAGTCATAACCTTCCTTGATTGCAGTATCTAGAGGAATGCCCTTAATGCCGTAGAAGAAGACAACTTTACAAGATGTCTTTCCTTTGCAAGCCTGTAACGTCAACTTACCGAGACGTTCACCGGAAACCTTTGGTGGAACCATTACTACTACAGATGGTCCAGCAAATTGTGGCTTAGCTGTGTCAAGTTTTGTTCCGACAACTTGGTTAAGAATTCCTACTTTGAGGCCAGCATCAATTGCGTCCTTAAGTGAGGGAATAATGCCAGCACCGTCCACTGACGCGATGATCAAGCCCTTGTACTTGCCAGATGCAATTACATCTTGAATTTGCTTAGCTTGCTCGCCTGGCTTGAACTGTGCATCAAACTCAGTGATTTTAATGTTATTGGCTTTTGCAATTCGATCCATCTGCACCTTTGAAGCCTGGAGCCATGTGTTGGCAGAGCTTGCAGACAAATAAGCAACGTTAGTTGGTGTTGCAGCTGAAGCAGCAGAAATTCCTGTAAGGCCAGCAGCTAGCATTGAAATTGCGACAACGGCGGCCGAGATGGCTCGTGTACTGCGTCGTAATGATGAACGTAGATTCATCTCTTCTCCTTTTGCTCGCATCCTGTAGGAAGCGGTCGGCGGGCCGAATTGCCCAGCCCAAATAATAAGTTTATTTGTGCCCGAAAACAATGGTTTTTTGTAGCGAAATGGTGCATATTTTGAACCTAGATTCATTGAAAAACTTGGGGTACTGCCTCGTAACCAAATTGGAGGGTTTTATGTCCCGTCGCCTACTTTGGATCAATCCAGTTGGATTCGATGCGTACGACAAACCAATTAGCGATGCACTTCGCGATGAAGCTTTTCCTGATACACGCATTGATGTGTGCTCCTTAAAAGGAGTAAAGATGCAGCATTTGGAATACAACGCCTACGAAATGGTTGCAGCTGGCCCAACAATGGGAGCGATCCGTTGGGGTGAAGAGCAGGGATATGACGCTGCAGTTATTGGATGTTTCTACGATCCATTTCTTCGCGCTGGTCGCGAATTAACCAACAAAATGGCAGTGACTGCACCGGCAGAGGCGTGCTTACACATTGCAAGCACTCTCGGAGAGAGAATTTCAATTTTAGTTGGCCGCTCAAAGTGGATTCCAGAAATGCATGAAAATGTTGTGAAGTATGGTTTTGAAGATCGATTCGCGTCATTTAGAAAGTTGCGAATGACGGTTTCTGAATTCCAAAAAGATCCTGTGTGCACTGAAGATAGAATTCTTGAGGAAGCTCGAAAGGCTGTTGAAGAAGATGGTGCAGATGTAATCGTCCTTGGCTGCACAATTGAATTTGGATTTTACAAGAAAGTTCAAGAGGAACTTGGAGTGCCAGTGATAGATGCAATTGTGGCACCACTGCGTTATGCAGAACTTCTTGCTGATATCCGTCTTCGTCAAAACTGGGGAATTAGTAATGCACTCGGTTATGAAACTCCGGATCGTGCAGAGATGGATGCCTGGGTTCCAATTATTGAGCCAAACATTTATCGGGATCCGCGCAGTTAATTCGCTTTCCCGGTCTTTAGGTTCGGTAGTAGCTGTTCCATCATTGCTGTCATACCGCGCCAAGCAACATCATTGGCTAATTCATCGCCCAATCTTTCAATTAGCCGTCCACCAAAAATTCCCAAATCTGATGGGCGGTCTAAGCCCACCACAAATGGCCACTTTGAAACATCTACTAAAGTATTTCCTAGTACAGGGTCGACTTGATCAATTAAATCTTTCATGAAGTCGAATCCGAAACCTACGTTCTTCTTGCCAACTAGCTTCACTGCATATTCAACGTGATCAATCATGGAATCAATGGTTGGAGAATTTGAGAGAAAGGCGCCAAATGCATTCAGGGCAATAAATCCGCCGCCATCCACGATTCGATTTGCTTGTTTATCCCGGAGATTTCTTGGATGAGATTGAAGAGCATGCATAGATGAATGACTTGCAATAAATGGTTTCTTCGCAACTTCTGATATATGCCAGAAGCCATTTTCTGAAATATGACTGACATCTAGAATAATTCCGACTCTTTCCATTTCAGCAATTGCTTCAATTCCCAACGAAGTCAGTTTTCCGCCCGTATCCGATTCACCAACACCATCTGCAAACATGGTTCTGCGATTCCACGTTAGCGAAAGAAGCCGTACTCCCATTTTGAAAAATAGATCAAAAAACTCGAGACTGCTACCAGCTGCTTCAGCGCCTTCAACTGCAAGCAGCAATGCAATCTTGCCTTCGGTATGCGCCTTGGCAATGTCGCCAGAATTAAGGCATAGAGCAACATCACTCTTATGTTGTTCTGCTATTTGCCAGGCATTTTCAAACAAAATCATTGAACGACGAAGAGCGCCTTCGCCAATGAATTGTTCTTCAACATAAACTGGCAAAACTTGAAGTACTACGTTTCCTGTCTTGAGTTGTGGGAGCCAGAAATCTCCAAAAGGATCTCTTATGCCACGCTCTTTTTGATGTAAAACACCTAACAAAAGATCGTTATGGCAATCTGCAAATTTAAGGGAACTCACTTTGATCCTCGCTTCGCTTCCCGTGCCCGCGCCAACGCTTGGTCAAGAGCCGAACTGTCTGCATAAAGACTAGCCTTAGTTAAAACCAATCCATCACCCGTGACTATGGAAACGCCTTCAACATTTAAAGGAGAAATTCCATCGATACTGGATGACGGGGTGCCTGCCATTTTCCAAATTACTGCAGCTTCATCGCCGGAATCGATAATTCTTATTATTTCACGTCGATAATCTGGATAGATCTCATACAAAATGGCCATGGCTGCTTCATCATCAGCCCCGGAAGCCACTTGTGGAATTCCATTGACTTCAACGTGTAGATCAGCAGCAACTAATGCCGTCGTGCCTGCAAGATCATGACGGTTCTCCGCTGCGTTGTAATCTCGGTAGATTTGCGCAGCGGAGCGCCATTGATTGCTCTTCAATTCGCTCAAAGGCTAACTTGCAAGTGGGCCTGCGGCTTTAACTTGAACACGGCAACCTTGACCAGGCAAGTAAGACATTGGAACTTCGATAACCGCTGTGATGCGTACTTGCTTTGCATCTGCTCCGGCACGAATAGCAGCCTCAGTTGCAAGCCTTCTAGCTTCATCTAAGCAAGCTTCGCGACCTTGATCGTCATAGCGATATACGCGATCAACAGAGCCCGATGCTTCTGCGATTGCAGCACCAAAAGCATTGGCCACTGCATGGTGATTTGGTGTAATGACTTCTGCAATTCCTGGAATATTCTTTGGAATCAAGTGAGACCCACCACCGACTGCGATTAATGGCATAGTCGAACGACTTGCCTTCATGCGATCACAAAGGTTTTGAATCTGTTCATCAACCCAAGCAAGTGCGTACTTTACAACTTCATCACTTACTCCAGAGAGTTTAGAGGCATCACCGAATCCGGAGAGGCGACCTCCCTTAGTTGAAATGTCAGAGAGAGTTAAGGTGCTTCCACCATTAATTAGCGCCTCAGTAATAACTTTGTAGCCAACTGAATCTGGACCGCACTTTACTCCGTTGCCATCTGGACGAACAATTGTTCCGCCACCTAGACCGATAGAAATCAAATCTGGCATGCGGAAATTCGTGCGCACGCCACCAACTTCAATTGCTGCTGCTGACTCTCGCGGGAAACCATCAATCAAGATTCCACAGTCTGCAGAAGTTCCGCCAACGTCAATAACTAGTGCATTAGAGAGTTTTGCGAGTGCACATGCACCGCGCATTGAATTGGTTGGGCCAGAACCGACAGTCAAAATCGGAAGACGAATAGCTTCATCGGCAGTCATAAGCGTTCCATCATTCTGAGTTAAGAATGAATCAACACTTAATCCATGCCCTTTGAGCGCGCTGTGAAAACCATTTACAACGCCTTCTGCAACCCCAAAAAGGGAAGCATTCAGAATTGTTGCGTTCTCGCGTTCTAACAATCCAATCTGGCCAACTTGGTGTGAGAGCGAGACAGGGAAATCTGCGCCAAGTTCTTCAGCAAGAATTACGCCTGCACGAAGTTCTTGATCGTAATTCGCAGGAGCAAAGGCACAACTAACTGCAATAGCAGAAACTTTTCCCTTACATTTTTGTGCAAATTCACGAATCGCTTTCTCTTCCAGTGGAGCGATTTCACGTCCGTCATATTCGTATCCCCCACCAACAATCGCAGATGGTCCGATCACAGATGCGTGCAAATCCTTTGGCCAGGCTGCGCCTGGACGAATCGCTAGTGATGAAGGAGCTGCAAGACGCAGAACACCGACAGTCTGTAGATTGCGTCGCTGAATAATTGCATTTGCTGGATGAGTTGTACCGAGCATCGCCTGCGTAATTTTGCTCTTATCCACTCCCGCAATTACTTCACTAAGAGCTTTAGCAATTCCATCAGAGGGGTCAAGAGTTGTCGCTGATTTTGTACTTGCAATGACTTTGCCATCTTCATCTACAACTACAGCATCCGTGTTTGTTCCACCGACGTCAATACCAATTTTAAGACGACTCATTAGTTTGCTCCTCCCATTTTTACGTACGGTAAGTCATAACCGAAGGCCTTAGGGCCAACTAATTCAAGCATTCCTGGTTGATGCCATTCTGGGGCACAAGGAAGCCCGATCACGTTTACACGTTGACCGTATGCCAAAGTCTCAGTTGTGATTGGTTGAGCATTTTCATAATCCAAAATACAAATGAGATCTGGGGTAGTAATGATTGGCTTTCCATCTTCAGTCGCGATGAGAAGTTCATTCTGTATTTCTACACGCATCACCCGATTCGGATCGGTCATGTGTTCAATGACTACCGTGCCCTTTGCAAAACCATCAGTTGTTCGACGATCTAAGTCAATAATCTTTCCTGAAAAATAAATTTTTGCCTCAGCAAACTTTAGAAATTCGTCAAAGGAGCCTGCTTCACCGCGTTGAACCGCCATTAAGCGCTTGCCTAATTCGACACAATACGACATGGATCCTTGGATTCCAGCTTCGGCAACTTGGCGAACAGTCATGGAATAACAAGAGATTCCGTTTGCAAGTCCTAACTGCATAACTGCAGAACGTGCTAGCTTTTCAGCCATCTGGTTATCGGTGGTTTCAAAGACCATAACGTTGCCTTTTTCATCTGCAACACTCATCGGTGACGCAGGGATTCCTGCCAGTGTAAAAACAGTCATTTCGATTTGTGGGAACGCGCGACGCATCGAATCTGCATCAATCACTGGAAGCCCGAGTTCTGCGGCGACTGCAAGAGGAATGAGTGTGTTCATTCCACCAACTTCAATTGGCATGATCGCTATTGGCTTCTTACCTAAATAACTTGCGAGCGCATTAACTACACCAAGGAATTCTGGACCTGCAGGAACTTTTTCTGAGATAACTGTAGGAGCGCCAATTACTGCAACAGTTAGAACTAATCCATCGGGATCGAGTTCACTTGGTGAAACAATCTTTACTGTTCCAAAGTCTTCCATCGCTTGGCGAACCATCAAGCGTGCGATATATGGATCTCCGCCGCCACCGGTTCCAAGAAGTGTTGCTCCTAAAACCATGTCATCTAAGTCATCGAGAGTTAACTCGCGCATTCAATACTCCTCCAATGAGCTCTGCAGTCTCGTTTTTTCCTCAGTAAAGAGGCGAGAGCTGGAGTACCGTGGGTACCCTAAGCAGAAGAGTAGGGCTCATTTGAGCCTAATCCAATGGGTAATTGCAGTTGAATTTTGGTCCTTGCAGGTAAATCTGCGAGAACATTTTCCAGAGGTCCATAATTTAAGGCAGGAGGGGTAAATGGAAAGCAAATTCACAATTCCCTTCATTTCGGCGCAGACAGTTGAACGCGCTTTTCCATTAAAGATTGCCATGGAAACTCAACGCACTGTTTTTTCTGCCTTTGATCGTGGGGAAGCTGTGATGGGTAAACGTGGGGTGATTACAAATGGCAATGATGCATCTTTTGCATATATAGCTAGGGCATCACAGTATGGACCAACGATTGTGAAATTTGGTAGCGTCACCAACTCAAACGTTTCACGAAATCTTCCAGTTGTTCATGCTTATATCTCAATTCTAGATACCTTAACCGGTGCACTAAGTACTTTTATTGATGGCGAGAGTGTTACTCGTATTCGCACAACTGCAGCAAGCATGGTTGCAGCAGAAGCATTGGCATCAAGAACTAAAAATATAGCGGTAATAGGCGCAGGATTACAAGGAATAGCTCATGCACGTGCAGCTCTTGAACTCTTTTCGCCTGATTCTCTAATTCTTGTAACCCGCTCAACATCTTTAGAGGCAGAAAAATTGAAGAATGAGAATTCCAAGGTTCATGTTTCTGATGATTTAACTCATGCAATAAATAAATCAGATCTGATTTTTCTATGCACTAACACCGTTGAACCAATTGTCACGAATGCATGCAAAGAAGGAACAACAATTATTTCAATTGGATCATTCTCTCCAAATCGTGAAGAGATTTCTGGAAACGTCGTTGCGTCTGCAGATTTGATTTTTGGTGACGACAGCCAAACGATACAAACTCAGTGTGGCTCCGTTGTTGCGGCGCTCAAGATTAATCCTGAGTTAGAAAATAGAATAACTTCTCTCGGAACGCTCCTTAACCATCCTGCATTAGGTCGAACATCTGCAAATCAGGTTGTAATTTATTTCAGCGTAGGCCTCGGAATTCAAGATGCAGCAATTGTTGAAAAATTCATAGAATTAGATAAGAAATGAGTACCTTGGTTTTAGGAGCCGGACCCATAGGACTGGCTTCAGCATTTGAATTAGCTAAGCGTGGAGAAAGCGTTACGGTCATTTCTCGAAGCGATCAAGTGGGCGAAGCCTCACACGTGAATGCCGGGTGGATTGTGCCCATTATGTCTGCCCCGGTTCCCGCGCCAGGCGCCCTAAAAAAATCAATTCGTTGGCTTCTAGATCCTGCAAGTCCCTTAAAAATTGCACCAGAGCTTACTCCTGGACACATTTCGTTCATGTTCTCTATGTTGAAAAATTCCACAGAGAAAAAATTTCTTCATGGTTTAAGTGCGCTCTCAAATTTTGGTCGCGGATCCCTCGATGCGTTTGATTCTTATTCCAAACAGGGTATTGAGTTTGAGATACACCGTTCCGGAGTTTTAATGCTTTTCACTTCGCAAGCAGAGCTGGATTCGCACGCAATAGAGTTTGAGGGAATTGAGAAGTACGGACTCGCTCCAGTTAAAGTTTTATCAGGGCCTGAAATCCAATCTAGAGAGTCTCTACTTTCTGACATTGTGAAATATGGAATCGACTGTTCGGATCAGTACTTTATTGATCCCACTTCCCTAATATTTGGTCTGCGAAAGAAATGCACTGAACTAGGTGTTGAGTTCATCAATCACGCCGGACCAATCTCATTAACTACAAAAAAATCAACCGTGCATGTCGAAGTTGGGTCGCAATCTATTACCCGTGATCGAATACTTGTTGCGGCAGGAGTTGGAAGCAGAACTCTCTTGGAAAATCTTGGTATTCGACTGCCAATTCGATTCGGAAAAGGTTATTGCTTTGACTTCGCTGGGGAAAAGCGAATCAAGAATTCACTGTATCTCAGCGAGGCTAAAGTGGCAGTTACACCTAATCAAAATTACTTAAGGTTTGCAGGCACAATGGAGTTCGGGGGTGACGGGCTCTTGGTAAACCAAAAGCGAGCAAAAGGTATTTTGAATTCCAGCTCTCGTTACTTCAGTGAAAACATATTTAAAGATGTTGAACCGAGGTCTGGCCAACGTCCCATGACTCCCGATGGTCTTCCTGTCATCGGGAAACTTTCTGGCGTAAAAAACTTATACATCGCTTCTGGTCATGCCATGCAAGGAGTTACTCTCGCTCCAAACACCGGTCGAGCAATAGCTGATTTAATCTTGGAAGGGGCTTCCTCAATCAGCATTGACGAATTCACACCAGAAAGATTTGCCTAGAGAGTGTAAATAGTTTTATCTTCCTAATCTTCATATCCATCATCTGGCTTCTTACGACCAGTGATGCGTCCTGCGTGCGCGTGCGCACTTGGATCTCGCTTAACCTTAATCAAGCTAGCAACAGTTGAAACAATCAAAATCAAGGCAATGACTGCCAAGCTCACGAGTGTAGGAATTTTTGGTACTTCATACCAAATCTCGTGAAGATAAGTCATGATTAATTTAACGCCGATAAACATCAAAATGATTGATAAACCAAGTGATAAGTAAACCAACTTATCAAGCAAGCCTTTAAGCAAGAAATAAAGTGCTCGAAGTCCAAGAAGCGCAAAAGCATTTGCGGCAAAAACTAGGAATGGTTCTTGTGTTACACCAAATGTTGCTGGAATTGAATCAAGTGCAAACAATAGATCTGTTGAGGCAATTGCAATCATCACCAAAAACATTGGTGTTGCGATTCGCTTGCCATGAAGGCGTGTAAAAATCTTTGAACCATCGTATTCATCAGTCATTGCAATTCGTTTTCTAATCGCCTTCACAAATGCGTTGTCCTCAGGTGAAGGATCCTCATCCCAATGTTTAAATAGCCCCACGCCAGTCCAGATCAAGATTGCACCGAAAATAACGAATGTGAAGCTAAATGCGGCGAGTGCTGCAGCGCCAACTGCAATAAAGATTGCACGTAAAACTAGGGCGAGAATAACGCCGAACATCAATACTCGTTGATGGTAAATAGATGGCACTTTAAATTGAGCCAAGATAATTATAAATACAAAGAGGTTGTCTACTGAAAGGGATTTTTCTACCAAGTAGGCTGCGAAGTATTCAGTTCCAAATTGAGAACCTGCGCTTTGCCATACCCATACGCCGAAGACAACGGCCACTCCGATGTAGAAAATTGACCAGATAGCGGCCTCTTTGAACATTACATCGTGAGGTTTGCGACTAACTGTAAGTAGATCTACAACGATTAGTAAGAGAATTGCGCCGACTACAAGGGCCCAAGTTAAAAGTGTTACGTCCATGCGTTTTACCTATTTCGTTAAAGGGGCAGATACTGCCAAGGTCTCCCTCACCACAATGTGGTCGCAACCCCGGGATATTTCTATCCGTATTGACGGAGGTGCGTTAGCGAGGTACTCCCCTTAACTGTGCGAAATTCTAAACATAATTGGGTGGGTACGCAATTCAAATGAAGGCAATGTTCCTACCTGATTTTGCAGGCTCGGTTAAGTTGAAGTTTAAGAGTTAGCAAAGAAGCGGATAGGACCGCGGTGTTCAACTTTTACTATGTCTCCGACTTCAAAATCCATCGGGCCAGCAACACGGGCGCGAATAAGTTCCGAACTATCTGCAAGCTTTACAACCAACATTGCATCGTGACCGTAATAATCCAATTGAATTAATGTGCCACTAACTCCATTAGAAGAACTCTTAGAAACCAAGATTTCTTCTGGGCGAATAACAATGTAACCATTGCTTTTCATTGCAGTTTGGGAAGTTGAACCATTGGATGCAATTGCATATCTGGTGCTTCCATCTGCAGATTGCTCGGCATCTAAAATCAGCGCATCACCAGTGCTTGCCGCAACTGAAGGCGAAATTGGTGATTCATAAACTTCTTCAGGAGAACCATATTGCGCAATCTTTCCATCTCGCATCAAAACTACTTTGTCCGAGGAGACTAAAGCTTCTTCTCGATCATGAGTAACAAGGATTGCAGTTGTTCCTTGAGAGCGAAGAAGCGCAACTACATCTGAACGAAGTTCATTGCGAAGTTCTGCATCTAATGCCGAGAAAGGTTCATCAAGTAGTACCAGCTTTGGCTTTACCGCTAAGGCACGAGCAAGTGCAACACGAGTTTGTTGCCCACCTGATAGTTCAGTTGGCATTTGATTCTCAAAGCCAGACATTCCAATCAGTGCGAGCATTTCAGAAACAGTTGTTTTAATCTGCTCTGCAGAAAATTCTTTTCTATCCAAACCAAACGCAATATTTTTTGCGACATTGAGATGAGGAAAGAGTGCGCCCTGTTGAGGAACATAACCAGTTCGACGTTTATTGGGAGGGAGCACAACGGATGAAACACCAACTAGTTGTGAGCCAATACGAATCGTTCCTTCGCGTGGTTGCAAAAGCCCAGCAATAACACGAAGAAGTGTGGTTTTTCCGCAACCTGATGGGCCAAGTAGTGATGAAATCTCTCCCTCCTTTAAATTAAATGAGAGATCATCGATAACAGTGCGGTCACCGAAGGCAACAGTAAGGTGCGAAACATCTAGTGATGTCATGCAAGACTCCCTACTTTTTTATCGTTATTGGTTGAACTAGGTGCTGATTCTGCCCGAGGCATACTCAGGAGAAAAGTTGGAACAGCGGCGATAAGAACTAAGAGTAAGGCGTATGGCGCTGCATCATTAAATCGGTTGATTGATGCATAGCTCCAAATCTGAGTTGCTAGCGTATCCATGCCAGTTGGACGCAGCATCAGAGTTGCTGGAAGCTCTTTCATCGCAGTGAGAAAAACAAGCAGTGTGCCTAGTCCAATGCTCGGTAGCGCAATTGGAAAGACAACGGAAGTACTAATTCTGGTCTTACTCTTTCCAAGTGTTGCTGCCACCTCTTTTAAGACGGGCGGAACAAGTTGAAGAGAAAAAGTCATGGAAGCAACTGCTTTTGCAAGGAAGAGTAATGCGTAAGCAAAAGCTAAGAGAAAAACTGATTGATAAATAGGCCCAAGTTTTGAACCAAGTGAAACAAGTGCAAGGCCAATAACTACTCCAGGCAGAGCGTGTCCAATCAAAATTATGCGCTCAGACATTCGTGAGAATCGACCAGCATGTGTGGCGATCAGAAAACCAAGTGGGGCAGAAAACAAGAGTGCAATCAATGCGCCTAACGCTGAGACCGAAATTGTCGAAACGGATGCAGCAAAAAGAGCTGATACATCAATTGGATTTGGGTTGCTGATAAATCTAGAAATAAGCACATAGAAAGGAACAATCACTGCAAGTGTTGTATAAATTCCAACTGAGATCAACACCAAACTCTTTAGTCGAATACTTGAGATTCTAGAATCTTGTGTGTACAGACGTCTAAAGACGTTCTCTTTTGCTTTTTTATCTTTGATTCTTTCATCTGCTGCAATAAACACAACTGATGCAAGTATCAACACAAGTGAGATAACCGATGCAGCGCTTCGATCATAAGAAGACTTAAACATGTTTTGAATCGAAACTGTCAAAGTTTCAACGTTGAGTAGTGAAACAGCACCGAAATCACTGAGAACGTAAAGTCCTGATAACAATGCACCTGCGCTGATGCTTCCACGAATCTGAGGAAGGATTACTCGAAAGAAAATCTGACTCCGTGATTGTCCAAGAGTGCGAGCAACCTCGATGAAGCTATTATCGATTCGGCGAAGCGAAACCAATATAGCCAGCAGCATGTAAGGCATTGTCGTCAGGACAAGTACGAAGGCAGTTGCAAGAATGCCTGAGAGCGATGGAAACAGAGCTAGCCAGGTGTATGTGAAAACATACGATGGAATCGCTAGTGGAAGAACGCTCGCCACAATCAAAAGATGCGCTTTAGGGACTCGAACAAAATGCAATCCAACTGAGATTAAAGTTCCTAGAAATATATTTACAGCAACAACAATTACCAACAACACCGCAGTCGTACCGAGTACTTCGAGAGTTTTACCCCGAAAGAGCAGCTCAACAATCTCCGGTAAGGGTTTTTCCAGTGCACGAATAATTAAGTAAATGAAGGGTATGAGCACTACGGCAAGCAACATTCCAACTAAAACATTAAGGACAGGGTGCACCTCGGCCGGTTCTCCACGGGAAGTGAAGAGTCGGGGTGCGATGCGATCCTGAGCCAGCTTTGACATGGTTTTAGAGCAATCCGACCTTTACAAGTAGATCTTGAGTTACTTGAATATTTTTTAGTGCATCTAGATCAATCGTTGGTGCGCCAATCTCGCTCATCATCGGAAGTCCTGCTGGTGCTGTTGCACCTGCAAGTAATGAGTACTCATGTGTTTGTGAGACAAACTCTTCTTGAATCTTCTGTGAAGTCAGAAAATTAATGAGATCTTGCGCCGCTGCATATTTCTTACTTGAGGCAAGGACTCCCGTGCCCGAAACGTTAATCATGTTTCCAAGGTCGCCAGATTTAAAGAAACCATTCTTCACATTTATCTCTCGTCCCAAACCTTCGGAGACTTCCCAGATGTAATAGTGATTAACGAGCCCAATTGATATTTCTTTTTTATCTATAGCTTCAACGATTGCACTGTTCTTGGCAAAAATACGGACATCATTGGCTTTTAATCCTTCAAGCCACTTTTGTGCAAAATCGGCACCCTGTGCATTAACTAGTGCTGTAACAAATGCTTGAAACGATGCATTACTAGGAGCAATACCGAGCTTTCCTTTATACGAAGCATTGGTAAGTTCGGTGACAGATGTGGGTAACACCTTAAGAAGATCGGGATTGTAAGCAAAGACTCGTGCGCGACCTGTAACACCAACCCAATTGCGATTTGCTGCAACATATTCTGCGGGGATATTTGTGGCTACATCAGCCGGAAGTTGGATAAAGAGATTTTCTCTAGCTACTGCACCGAGTGAACCGGCATCTTGAGATAGGAAGAGATCTGCAGGTGAATTCGAACCCTCTTCAAGGATTTGGGCTGCGAGCTCTGCTGAATCTCCATAGCGGATATTGAGTTTGATTCCTGAAGATTCTTCCCATTGCGCAAAAAACGGTGCGATAAATTCTTCGGAGCGACCTGAGTAAACAGTTATCTCTGTGGGATTTGTTGCTTGTTCATCTGAACTTGAACAACCTGCCATCACTGACGCCGCAACAATTGCAGCGCTTGCAACAAATAGAGCCTTGACTGCTTTTCTCACTAAATGCACCCCTTGAATTCGTGTGCGCAGGGCCCACCGCCCCAACAAAAGGACTTTAGTTGAAAAAGCTGAATTACGCAACAAAAATGTTGCTTAAATACACTGTGCAAATCACCCTTTCTTATGACCCCTATTCGCTCAAGCGAGAGTGCAAAAAAACTTCTTATGCCTCACCCTTAGAGGGTGAGTAAGGACACTGCCAAGTCACCCCTACCGGGCTATGCCAGCAGCGTGCACAAAATTATTGAAACTGCCATTGAAAAGAATGATTTAGATTTTTTCTATCGCCTCTATTTAACGCGAATGGCGGAACTATCTCTAAGTGGTCAGGGAAAAGAATTTATTGAGTATGCAAAAAGTTCTCTTGACGATTCACAGAACAGTTTATTTATGGCCAAGGGATTTGAAGCAATAGGAAATCTCATTGATTTGAATTTCACACAGTGCATAAACATTTTAGATCAACTCGAAGAAAGCACTCGTGAAAATGAGATTAAAGTGTGGGTCGATCAGATCAGTAATTTGTGTCGCGCATACGTCAACTTTCATAATGGGAATTATCAACTATCACTCAAGCACGCTGAGATATCAATTAATTCTCCAATTAAGAGTGGCACTTTGGATCCTATGGATAAAGGCAGGTTAATTCGACTGGTTGCCTGTATTGGTCTAATTACTTCAGATACCAACAAAATTGATAAGTGTGCTGTGGATATATTGAAGATTGATAATCCAGATAATTTGAGCGTACTAGATCAAGCTAAATCTGCGATTAAATCTATGCAGTTGCTCTCGCAAGGTGAATACAAAGAAGCCTACGATTTGGCAAAGACCACGATCGCACTAGAAGAAGCTGCTGGTCGAGCTGGTATTGCATCTCCATTTGATTGCAAATTTGTAGTAATTCGGTGTCTTTATGAGTTTTCTATGGTTAACGAAGCTTTGGATGAAATTAGGAAACTGCGGGATGAAGCTAAGCGGAATAACTCTAACTTTGTTGCTTATCTGTGTGAGGTTGGCGAAGTTAGAATCTTGTCACGTATCCCCAATAGCCACGATGAAATCTCAAATAAAGTGAATTCATTGCGAAATGAACTCTTGATCAATCCAGATCTGAAGGCAATGACGTGGTTGGTAGATTTAGCCGAGTTCTTCGCTAAAACTCTCTCAAATGATTTGGGACGAATAAACAGCATTATTGAGCGCAACCCAGAGTTTTCTTATCTGCAGCAATTAGGTAAAAGTACATTGAGAAAACATAAATATGAAGATGCGACCGAGTACAAGAATCTCCCAGAAAACACAGCCTACGAAATCATTAGAAAAAATCTTCATCTGTCGAAGATAAAGACGGAAGGCGTTAAGAAGCAACGCGAATACTTAAAAACTGCACTTGCTAAAGGCGAGCAAGTGGGAGCACTAGAAGTTTTCTTGCGTCAGGACAATGCAACCTTGGAAGCGATTATCAATTTATCTACGGCAAGTAACTCAATCTGGCTCGAATCTCTGAGTAGATTGGCAATCGAGCGCATTCAGGAACGCAATCGAAAAGCAAAGATTTCTGGAGATCAATTGACAGGACGCGAGATTGAGGTTTTGAAGTACTTAGTTTCAGAGAATTCAATAACTTCAATTGGTCAAACACTGCACATCTCTAAAAATACGATGAAAACCCATCTGCGAAACATCTATCGAAAATTAGATGTGAATGGCAGAGGCGAAGCTGCAAAGAAAGCTAAAGAGAACTTCATTATTTAGTCAGGTAAATTATCCCGCCATCAAGGTTTTCTTATATATCTTTCCCTTTGCATCATACGTAATCCACGTTCCATTTTGTACACCATTCTTGAAAGAACCAGAGCGCATAATTACTCCAGTTTTGCGGAACCATTTCCATTCACCGTGGAGTTTGCCACCTTTGTATTTGCCTTTGGCCTTTAAAACTCCGTCTGCATAAAACTCAAGATATTCACCTGTCTTTTTTGGATACGAATCATTTATCTGTCGAATTTTTTCTGCAAGAATCTTGTTGATAAGCGGTTTCGAAATACTTTTTCCGCCCTCAAAGTGAATCGACCCTTTTGTCTGCACGTACTTCTCCAGCTCCTTTTTAAGCCGAGAATTAAAGGAGCCGCTGTAAGGAAAAATACTGTTATGGGCTTTGTAGCCATCAAAACCAATCACCGGCACGCCCTCAATTAGAAATGTTGGAATCCCGTATTTAATAACTTGCACAGAACTTGGAAGTTTCGAGGCAATATGATTGCGCAGATCTGTAAGTATCTTCTTCTGTTCAGGCGCAAACTTCTTGAGGTGCGCTGTTACCTCTGCGTTCGACATGCGAAAATAGTATTGAATATCTGCGCAGAATAGGAGTACATCAACATAAGAATGAATCAATTCTGCGCTTCAGCAAATCATCTAGCGTTAGCAATAAAGGGCAATTCATGCCAGGTTGCCGTCATGAATATTTCCCACTGCACCTCTGGCTGTTGCTGCTTCGAGTATTGACTAAGGTGATTCTTGCTGTTCCTTTCCAGAGTCGTATCTATATTTCCAAACACTTTCTGCTCCTGAATGGCCAACTACATATGTCATTCCAATCGTGCTAACAGCAAGAAAAGCCATTAAAACTCCGAGAGTTGATGATGCAATCTTGGTCTTCTTATAGAAGGTGAAAAATGAAAAAAACACAAATGATGAAAAGAGTGCAATAGCTAGTAAGACCAGGTAATTGCCCCATTCCGCATGAGATTTTGGAAGACCAACTACGGCCGATAAAGAATAGCCAGATGACTTAGCGGCAAGAGCTGTTACTACAGAAAATGCAAGTGCTCCAATAATAAGGAGATGTAACTTCTTGAGTAGATTTTTCCAAAAAATTCCCACAAGTAACAAAATGGCAAGAAGAGGTAAAAGTACTACTACAGCGTGAATAATTAGTGGGTGTGCAGGTAACCCTCCAATTTCGGCCCAAACTCCACTTGGCAGAAAGTAAGTGACAGTAATAATCAGGGTTGAAATAATTGTGACTGTTAAAAACTTTCGCATTGATAACGATCCCATCTATATGTTTAGACTTAATTAACCAATTGTCGCTACACCTTTTGAGATCTTCATAGGTAGGCGAGCAAGCCCCGTCGTTGCTGGACCCAGCACCAAATCGCCGTCAGCTTCGAATTCCGAGCCATGGGCGTTACAAACCCAACCTTTCTCATTTCTTGTGACAGTTACCTTTTGATGTGGGCATAAAAGATTAAAGGCGATGTATTTGGAGGTGCCAGTGCGAGCAATCGCAACTGGCACCCCCTTTACAGAACCAATTCTTGTTGCCCCACCAACGTTTGCTAATGCAGGCACCGCTTTTAGATTCACCGATAAACGGCCACCGGGAAGTTTCTTCACCGCTGCATTTGCAGCAGCAGGAACTTCACTTCCACCTAATGCGACAACTGCGCAAACACCTGCAATGAAAGAACGACGCGAGATTGGTTCCATTTTTAGTCCTTACTTCAACTTGCTATACAAAGTGACATCAGCTGTTCCAAAGGCCAATCCATCTGGCAATGAACCAGCTGGCAATCCTAAGACTGATGAGATTGTTGCAGCTACTCCTGGCGCAAGCACCAATGCGGTACCGGTGTAGGCAGTTGTGCGCTGCTTTGCTTTCTTATCCTTTGTGATCTTTGGCGTTGCTGTTGATGCATTAGTGATTGTTAAAATATCAAGCTTTGCATCTCCCGCTTGAGGAACGGTCGCTGAAACAACACCTTTTGCTAAATCGATAACTGGATTACCAAGTGTGAGGTGTTTGTTATTTGCGGTATTAAAGAAAATAATGTTACTTCCAACATGTTGCACTCCAGCCTTATTTGCAGTTATAGGGATATGGAAAACAACTTGACTAGTTGCAGCACTCAAAGTCTCACCGATTACGGCAGACGTTGCGCCACCTTGTACATAGAGAATTACTCCTGCTGCTTCAAGGGTTGATGCAATCCCTGCAGCAGTTTTCATGTGTGTCATGCTCTGACCAGGCTTTGCTGTATCAGCAAAAGCAACATTTGAGCTTACAGCTAGACCAATTACGGTCGCGATACTTACAAGTATTTTACGCAATTTCATTTCTCCTTATTTCAGTTTATTAAGTAGTAGCTTCATGGAATTTATCTCTTTGGTTTGTGCGGAATTGATTGCCTTGGACAGTGCCTTAGCTTCCGCATTTCTAGAATCAGAAATTAGATCTAGCATTTCAATAGCACCTAGATGATGTTTAACCATCAGCTGAAGGAAAGCCCGATCGAAATCGGCTCCTGATAGGCGTTTGAGTGATGCGAGTTCTTTTGTAGTCAACATGCCAGACATTTTCATGTCATGATCCATAGTCATTGAAGAGTTTGTTGCCTTTAACCAATAGGTAAGTTGGGATATCTCAGAACTTTGCATGCTTTTTATTTGCCTAGAAAGCTTCAAAATCCCTTGATTGCGACTCTTCTTGAGTGCGGTTTCTGACATCGAAATCGCCTGCTCATGATGCGGAATCATCATCTGGGCGAACATGATTTCACTCATCCCCAAATTTTTTAATGTTTTCGCATGCGATGAAGCACTAGCTGCGTTTGGAACCAAAATGATGCCAAAGGACACTAATGCAATGATACTTTTTTTGAACATAAAAATTCCTTTTCTCGAAGTTAAGTTACGGACGAGATAAGGATTAGATTCGAATTATCCCCAACTGAAGATGATTTAAGTTTAAATAGCTTAGATTTTTGGATTGCAATTGCGGTAGAAGAAATCTCATCTGAGAGATTTGCTTCACCAAGAAAGTTGGTCTCTTTAGACGTAAGAAGCGGAGCAAGAGCAAAACGATGAATCCAACGACGAAACAAATTTCATTGTTAAATCCACCACCCGCTAAAACTATTGCTTCTTGAGAAGTCGAAACTGCAGGGCTGGCTAATTGATGTGAATGATCATGAGTTTGCGCAGCGTGACTATGAGGTGGCACTGAGATGTTAGACGACTGTGCCACTGATTCAATGTGACAGTCAGGTGCAGCTGCTGGGCTCGCACTGAAAAGTAGAAAAAGGACAGCAAAGGGCAGGATCGCTAAACGCGCCTTCACACCCCCGAGCAACATTCCAAAAGTTTAAAGGTCCAACTCGGTGATTTCTATGTGAAAATCAAGTGTTTCTCAATAACCGCAGAATCTTTTCCGCGTAGCCCACAAAAGAAGATCCGCTCTATGCGCGAGAATCTGCCGATTTACCTTAAAGAAATACGACTAAGGAATCGAAACGCTGTTCCAATGTTCAACCGTTGGAGGCTTAGCGAAGTACTCGCCAATAATTCCTCGCCACTGGGGAAATGCTTCGCTCTCACGGAAACCAACAGTGTGGTCCTCAAGTGTTTCCCAATGAACAAGGAATGAATACATGTTTGGTTGTTCAATTCCTTTATGCATTTCGAAGTCAATGAATCCTTTTGATTTGGTCAGAATTTCTGCCACTCCGCGCTTTACGGCAGCTTCAAACTTCGAATGATTTTCAGGTGAAATTTCGACGAATACGGTTTCAAGAATCATAGATTTATTATAAAGAAGAGTCGTCCTTTAAGAGGAAGATATAGAAAGAGCCCTGATTTCTCAGGGCTCTTTCATGCAGATCTGGTGCGAAAGCAAAAGGGACTTGGCTATTAACCAAGTCCCGATTGCTACCAATCCATCGTGTACGAATTATTGCACAGAATTAAAGTTACTCGCAGTAACTAAATGTAAAGAAGAGTCGCCCTATAAGCGGGAATTAATCGACTGAGTCGCCGATTCTTTCCCACATCTTTGCCAGAATCATCCATCGACCATCGATGAAAACAATGTTTAGGTAATCCTGCATAACCCCACCAAACATCTCTAGCTGAACACGAACTACAGCAAGTGTTGGAGAAATCTGATCGAACATTAAAACCTTGTCACGACGTGTGTTGCCGGTCTCGAAAGGCGACTTGCGATTGACAACCACATCTCTATAGACAAGATACGGCCGTAGTGAGATTTCACCAGTCTGAGCTGAATAGAGAGCGCAATCTTTGTGAAAAACAGTGTCAAACAAGTTCATATCTTGTTTGTGCATCACTTCGAAATAATCTTCCAGCATCTTCTTGATGGCTGGGTCAGAAATGTTGGTATTTGTATAGTCAGTCATATCTAAATTTTAATGCAGAGATTAAAGAAAAAGAAGAGTCGCCCTATAAGCCGGAAGAATTCACTTCAAGCCTAATTTGGCGGATTGCCCATATTTTTTCTCAAATAAAGTTGCATAACACTCGAGATGAGGGCCTATCAATAAACCGGCCTTATCCGATTCGTTTGAGCATCGCCTTCATCTGAACAATTTGGGCAGATTGATCCTTTACAACATTCTCACCGAAAGTCTTGATATCAGCGTTACTAGCGTCTCGAATCATTGTGGTCATATGGATTGCACCATCGTGATGTCCGATCATCCCTTTAAGCCAAAGCAAATCAAAGTTCTTTCCCGAAGCTGCCGAAAGTGCTGATAGTTCGGCATCATCGAGCATCCCACCCATTCCGTCCATTGAGTGGCCCATACCTGGATTTACATTCGCATCATTCAGCCAAGACTGCATTTGCACTATCTCTGCTGATTGGACTTTGATGATTGTGTTTGCAAGTGCAAGGAGTTCTGAATCTTTTGATGTTTTAAGAGCAATGTTTGAAATATCAATCGCTTGTTGGTGATGAGGAACCATCATCTGCAAGAACATCACATCGGCACCTGTATATGTGGCAGTTCCTGAGTTGTGACGCATACCCATGGAATCGTTTCCACGCATCCCAAAGAATCCTTCGTCGCTATTCCTGCTTATTGAAAATCCTAGAATTATTCCAAGCAGAACAACGATGATTGCAACGAGCGAACCAGTCTTCTTATCAATATTTATCTGCATCTCTAACCCCTTTGATATTGCAACCATACTCGCAGTTTCTGAGAGTTTTCTGTCAGACTTAAGGAACTATGGAATATCCTGCCGCTTGCACTGCTCGCTCGATTGAGTCCTGTGGTATTTCTGAGTCAGCGCTGATAATGGCATTCCCATTTTCGGCGCTGGCAACGACTTTGATTACACCCGG
>Ga0315900_10001016_pt1 | contig 45161 bp, 33 predicted proteins | sample LakEriMetagenome_FD_203521 | JGI IMG/M metagenome (GOLD analysis project Ga0315900, IMG submission 203521) | Freshwater fungal communities from buoy surface, Lake Erie, Ohio, United States - Buoy 12 MA114 | ecosystem: Environmental > Aquatic > Freshwater > Lake > Lake biofilm | place: USA: Lake... | reverse complement strand
CACCAATTGCTTCCAAAAACTCCCTATTAACGGCGGTTTCGGTATCAATCAATACGGCTACTCCATTTTTCTTTTGTGTTTCAGCTAACAGATGGGCGGAGAGCAGAGATTTTCCACTCTGCTCTAAACCCGTAATTTCTGCTATACGGCCGACAGGCAAACCACCATAAGGTCTATTAGATACTGCCACATCCAAAAGAGCGTTACCCGTAGATACCCAGTCTTTTACATTGGTTGGAGCATCACCCCCACCATCGTTTAGGAAGTATGCAATTCTACCATCCTTATTTTGTTTGTTTAGTGAATCGGCAAGAATGCTTGCCAAATCTTCCTGTACTTTAGCCATATTTGTAACGTATTAATTGTTAAATAAATCATCGAATGCCGATGCTACATCATCTGCTTTTTTAGCAGGTGCTTCTTTCTCCCAAGGAAGGTCGCCAATTTCTTGTGAACCACCCATATCGTTTGAAAGTTGTGATTGTTTAGTTGGTGTTTTAGCTTTTGGAGCTTCCAATTCTTCAACAATCTCATCATCAGATGCAGCTGCACCTGGGTTCAACCAATTTTCCAATACCGATTTAAGTTCAGCGTATGATAACTCCTGATACAATTCAGTAATGTTCTTTTGATTTTCCAACAATTGTTTTACAACCGCAGGGTCATCCGAAAGTTTTGTTTGAGCCGGTTTGATACGGATTGCTGTTGTTGGATATGCTGCGTTTGATTCTTCAGCAGATGTTACATCCAATACGATATCTCTACCGGTCATTGGGTCTGTAATATCTCCGTAATCAGGATCAGCGATATATCCTAAAATATCTTGGTAAACAGTCTTTCCAAAACCCCAAAACTTAACACCTTCGTTTTCTTTACCTCTAACTACTACAGGTACGAAAGTTCTCAATTTTGGTTCCATCTTTTTACCTGCTTTCCAATCATCAGTATCGCCTGTACGTTTAAGTTTTTCTGCAAACTCAACGATTGGGTCAGGTCTACCAAATGACATTGGTGACAAGTAAGTTTTGTTGTTAATGTTGTAATGGAAATAAAGTTCGATAAACGGAATGTCCTTATTGAATTTGTAAGGAACGATACGAATTTGTGATTTTCCGTTTGCTGGTTTCCAAATGGAATCAGACTTTTTTGTGTTGTTTTGTAAAGAGTTAAATCTCTTTAACGCCAATGAAATGTCCATTGTTTTTAGATTTTAAAGTTTAAAAAATTGTTTAAGTTTTAAGGTTTAAGTAGCTACTACCTACATAACTAAATATAACCTTTTTGGCTTTTTACATAGTAAATATACGACTTTTTTTCGTATTTTCCAAATTTATTTTTTACCCATAAAATCATTGAATTCTTGGGTTAATTTTACGAAATTTTGACGGTCTGTGGGATATCTTGCATTCTCTGCATTACCTGTATATTTATCAAACATTTTTCTATTATGTTCAAGCTTTTTTTGTGTTTCTTCTGAATAATAAAATTCATCATTCATATTTTGAATAAACTCATCAAATTCATCAAAAAATGTTTCAAATCCAAGTTTTGATAGAGTTTCCTTTAATAATCCATTATGAGAGTGAACATATATTACATTCTTATAACACAATGGATATAAAGTTTTTCTACTAATCGTATGATTATAATATTCAAAATTCATAGGGTCATTACTCATTCCAAAAAACGGTTCACATATAATATTAAATTTTGACCTTAAATGTAATAATTGAGCATCATACTGAGCCTTTCCTTGGTCGTGTACATTCACATAATTTGGAGATAAATTTAAATTTTTTAAAAAATCAAAATCAATGTTATTTTCTATAGCGTAATCCGAATATACTTTATAATATTGTTTCTCATCAAAAGTATGATGGTTATGATATGATATATAATTTTCCGCGTTAATAAGTTCTCCTAATTTATTTAATTTTGTAATGATTAAATCTCTATTTATTTTTCTATTGTAGTTTAGAAATAATAACTTAATATCTCTATGAATATTTTTATTATCATAAAACACAGTCCAATTAATAATACCACCATTTATTAACGTATCAGAACTATTTGCTAAAATATATGTTCCAAATTCATTTGGATATTTTATTTTTAAGTAATCGTTTATATTAGAATTAAATGAATAAACAAATACTTTTATTTTTAAATTAATACACGTTTCTACAAAAAAAGATATACTTTCTAAATTAAAATTAATTTCTTCTGGTGAAAATAAAACAACTGCTTTATTAAGTGTATGTAAATAATCACATAATTCAATTATATTTAATTTTGACCTTTGATTTGTAAATTTCCAATAACCTCTTAATCCTAATTTTGGGCATTGATTTTCTAATTGCTTATAATCAATAACAAAGAAATCATTTGAATTTGGTTGACAATTGAATAAGAAAGGTTCTCTCACATTGGATGATAATATATCATCTATATATGATTTTTTATTTTGCCCATTTTCCACGTTGAACTAATTGTGCGATTATACCATATACCGATAAGTCCTGATAAGTATCTTGTATAGGTTCTCCAACCTCATCTGGCTGACCCAATACTACTAATTGCTTTAATCTTTGAATTTTATCATTAATTCTAAACCAAAGTCCTGTAAGGGATAATTTTACATCTTCTTTTGTTGTTAAAGATGTTCCTACGGAAATATTACCAGGTCCATAGTTTCGTTGTTTCTTACAAAATGTTTCATACATTTCTGATTGAATTTTCTTAAATTCATCCATCATTTCGGGATATACCCTTTCACAAAATTCTACTGCTGATTCTTCTTTCATATAACCTATTTTTATTTATTTCCAAATTTGCCACCATTTTTTCTTTTTAGGTGGAACACATTGACTGAATGGATTATCACCAAACGATACTTTATTGTAATATTTTGAAGTCATAATATTTAAAAAAACTTCGTGGTATTTTTCAGGTATCGTATCAAAATCTGCTATTATTTTTACATCCAATTCAATCGGCTCTTTTTGTCCATTGATAAGAATCAAAGTTTCTCTTAATTCTACATTTTTAGATGTTTGAATATTTAAATTTGTTCCTCCACCTAAAAAAATTTCATCTTCTTTTTTCATAACTACTTTTTACTATCCCAATACATTTCCCTAACTTTTGCTCCTAATTCAAAATCGTTAGGTGTATCTAAAATTGTCCTTTCATCTATTGTAATAAGTTTTGTACTACTACCCTGATAACACTCTCTACAACACTGTCCTGCTCCTTCTACATAACCATATCGGTAATCAATATGTGTATCAATTAATACATCAGTAGTTTTACCACACATAATGCAAGTTTCGAAAATATCTTTTCTGGTTCCAACGGATGTAACCAATCCATCTTCACCAATTGTTAAAGGTACATGATGCTCTCCCATAAAATTGTATTTTTGATTTATATAATTGTAATAATGATGTTTTTTTCTGTCGCTGTACAAAAAGTAAGCGATATAATAATCAAACCACCACTCTAGCTTTTTTAGTAACTTTTTCATTTAACTTTTCTTTTAATTTCATCAATAATGCGCAAGTCTCATACTCTTCAAAATCAATAAGGGTCTGAAGTTGTTCATCTAATAAATCCGCAAATTCTCTGCTATCAATTGAAAGTGTTATAACCAATATATCATTTATGATTACTTTTGCAAAATCAACTCTTTTCTTTTTATATTTAATTCCATAATCCACCCCCTCAACAATCGCTTTGGATATCTGTTGTCTATGTGATTGAAACACTTCTGATGGGTCTTCGACTATCAGTTCAATAGGTTGGAATTTTCTTTTTCTTGCCATATCAACTAATATAGGAAAAATATTTTAATATTCCAAATTTCCTTCAGTATTAAAACTTTTGAAAACTTTGGTTGGTATTTTTTTATATCCTATATTAGATGTTGTTAATATACAATTACGGAACTCTTCCCAATCAATCATATAAGAGTTATCTATCTGTCCGCCTGTTTTTGATTTAACCACTTCGTTAAGTGCGTTAATTGTATATATTGTGTTTGATTGTTTCTTTCTGTGGACAAGTATTGTTTTCCATTCAGAAGGTATTGCTGCAGAACCCTTTTCTACATTAAAAGTAATAAATACTTCATCAGGTCTGGTTTTACTTTCCAAAACAAAAATGTTTGGGTTGGTTAGAGTGTAGTTTTGGATTATAAATTCGTATGATTTATCTAAACTCTCCTTTGTCGTAAATAGGCAAAGTAATTGTGTGTTCATTATTTTTTACGCTTTTTAAGATATTCTTGCTTTTGCATACAATTTTGCATTGATTTGGAAAATTGTAAAGTATCGGCTGCATCACCTCCAGGTCCTTGCTTACTCCTAATAGTCATCATACCTATTTCTTTTCCATTAATATCAAATATGTGAGCTTTTTGAATACCTGTTTTTGTATTAATTTTTCCGTATTTTACATTTGTAAATTCTTCGATAGATTTACCCTCTGGAACTCCTAAACAATGTCTAAAGTTGTTATCATCACCAATAGTTGCTATATTACCTCTATTAATTTCTCTCTGATTTAATTTAGTAGGGGTTTTATCTAATGAACCATCATCATTAACTTTATAGTATTGATTGTTTGCCTTTTCATATGCTTGTCCATTTTTATCATACCAAATATCAGCTTCGTTGTTACCCATAACTAATATAAATTTATCATGTGGTATTCCACCCGGATTATGACCTTCTGCGATTGTAAGGTGTAATCTAGATGCGAAATCTTTAGCCAACATTCTATCCCCTGAACCAGGTTTTATTTTATTCATATCCTGTCTCATTTTTTCAACTTCATCATTCATTTTACCATAAAGTTGATTTATAACTTCAGGATTGTAACCAACTTTATATTTTGGTTTACCATCTTTACCTTGAATGCTTGATACTCTGGATATAACTTCTCTTACAGAAGCAGGCGCCAATTGTGGATTTTGTTTGTAAAACTCAAACATCGCTTTAACTTTAACTTCTGGTTTTGCATTTTTACCAACCAATTTACAAGCAGGATGTGGTTTTTGCATTTTTTTACATTCTTTTCCAATACCACCTTTATCAGTAAATAGTTTATCAACATCCGGTCCACGTCTTACATCATCACCATAAATATCTTTTGTCATTTCTTTTAAAATTTTTGGTGATGAAGTTAATTTTGAAAATTTAGGTAAAAACGATGTTTGGTATTGAATTTGTTCTTTTTGTAATTTTGTTACACTATTTGCTCTTTTACTAATTTGTTGTTTAGCAAGTTCTTTTTGTTGTGGGTTTAAATCCGATTGGTCAACAATACCGGCTGCTCTAGTAAATGTTTGCTTTACAGATGAATTTGCCTGTATATTATTTGAACCTACTTTATTTGAAATGTGTAAAAAGGAAACATTATTAGATTTACCATCCCATATTATAACCATACTATCGGTTGGATTTTCTCCTGCACCATTCTCTCTAATAATTTTTTTATATTCTTCGGCACTCATTCCGTTAAAAGTTGCTTTTGGATTTTTCTTTTGAATTTCTTCAATCCTTTTTATTGCATTAATTTTTGAGTCCTCTGAACCCCAATATCCTTCTACTGTTGTATTTTTTTGGTCATAACCTTCTTCGCTTGCTATTCTATTTGAATGTTCGTAAATGGCTCTTCCAGTATGTACAGCTGCGGTCATTTTATCTCCACCACTAACCGATGATGCTTTTGTAACTTTTCCCTTCTTTGCCCAATCGTCTAAATATTTTGTTAATTCTTCATCACTTGCATTTGGATGTTGTCTTAAATATCCAGCAACCAGCATTCCACCAACTTCCGGAAACGCACCGGCTGCTGTTCCGGGTGCTTTTAATTTTCCACTTCTATATCCATCAAAAGATGCTCCATCTCTACTTCCCATCTGTTCAAGTCCTTTATTTGAATTATATTGTTGGACTTTTACAGGTTTCTTTTTACCTTTAGGTTCAAAAACTTTTCCACCTTTTCCTTTACCAAAAACTTGCGTACCTTTTACAGTTGGCTGCTCTGGCTTAGATGCACCTGCTATTTTATTTATTTCTTTATCAGTATAGCCTGCGCTTTGAAACATAGCTTGTGCCTGTTGGAATGCTGCTTGTTGTCCTGGTTTATCTGAATTTCTATATTGTAAGGCAGAGCTAACTTTTATTTTCTTTTTTGTGTCGGTATTAGTTACCGTTTGATTCATTATTCTATCAACAGGAACTTTTGGTTTTACTTCATTTAGATAACTAAAATAAACTCTTGCTTTTTGTGCAAGTTCATTTACATCAGTATATCCATATTCTTTAAGGATATTTACCAATTCATTTACTTGATGTTCTTTCGTTAAATCTACAATCCCTTCTGGAACTCTATAACCTAATTCTAATAGGATATCATCAAAATTATTCATCATTTTGGACATTCTTTTACTTAATATATGATATAAATATAAATTTTTATCCGATTACTTCCAAATCGTTATAATTCTTTCCTTCATAAACTCGGACCGGAAATCCACCCCCTTCCATAACCTCTTTAACGATACGAATTATATCATCCCTTTCAATCGGATGTACATCAAACAATAAGGCATCATATGTATATAAAATCGGACGGGACATTCTATCACCCAACTTATCCCACAATTGTTCTATCTTCATATAGTTCACTTCAGTTTCCAATGCTTGAAGAAGATAGTTGAATACCTTTTGTTCAGTCGCTCCCTCTATTCTACCAAAATGTATTTCCCTTTTAAATAAGGGTGTCGTTAAACGGCCGGAAATTATGAACTTTTGGTATTGTTCGGATATCCATCCTTCAACCTTTTGAAAGAATGGAATCTTACGTGCTTCATCATCCAATCCACCATAAAGATAACGGAATGTAATCCCCTTTGCCGTTTCGTAATCCGTTCCGTATAGGTTCGCAAAGTATTGGTGGGCCGAAATATCGGTTGGTAGTTTGAACCCAATCATCCCTGCAATCAATCGTATGTGATATGACTCGTAATCGAATTGAAGCAAAGTACCATCCGGAAACCGGCTAACGAATGCTTCTCTACTACCATCTGATTTATTTAACGCAGAGTAGTTTACACCCAAATGTCTGTTGCTGGGTCTACCGGTTATTGTGTATGGATTGTATTGTGTGAATACGATATCATTCTTACGGAGATATTGCTCGGGATAATTAAAACTATCAATAAATTTTTCCTTTACGACTTTTACCCCAGCCCCTTCGAGCCTTCCCAATGTTCGAATTGCTGATGAATATTTACGATTGGTATCTGTCTTTAAAGTCAAGTCCGGTAGGGTATTTAATAACTCATACCACTTCATTAGAGGTATACAATCATTCAGTTCCGTAAATTCTCTTCTATACCCTCTATAAACCCCGTCAGCAAACTCATTGAATAGGAATGGTTTTCCGTACTCTTCAAAATATAACCACTCAAAATCATATCCTAAATTGCTAATATACCTACTGTCTAAAATTATAGTATCATTATCAATAAATGTATTTATTTCAACTTTTGATAATTTCTTTGCATCTATGTGATTTAGATTTATAATACCATCTTCTGATTCGGTTCTGTAATAATAGAATGATATACGAGTTCCCAATGGGTGTGCCTTATGAGAACTCCATACGGGTATTAATAATTTTATTTTTTTACCACCCTTACTAAAATAAAGTAGGGTAGATTTATCTTCAATCAGATTCATCATACCCTACTAATATACTAAAAATATTTGAGATTACCAATTATTCTCCCCAATGCTTTTTTCTTAATTCGTAAATATCAATTGGTTCTCTTTTCATTTGTTGACCTGGATTAAAATATGCACCCTTTTTTAAGTAACCACCTAAAAAGTTTCTTCTCATTCTGGTTGTATCTCTATTTGGGTCAGAACCATGTACAACATGTGAGTGTAAAAGAGCTACTTGTCCTTTTTTCAAAACACCAGGAATTTTACGAAAATCGTGTCCTTCTGGCATTACACAACTTTTACCTCTCTCACTTCTCCAGTTTGCAGTGTTTGTTGCTTTTCTTTCCTCATTATCTTCTATTGGTAAAACTGGCAATCTATGTGAACCTTCATAGTTCCAAACCGAACCATTTTCAGGATCGTGATTATCCAATGCCAATGCTGTATTAATAATTTCATTATGTTTACAGCCCGTATAAAATCCATTTTGATGTTGGTCTCTACCCAATTCACCTTTTGGTTTAAAGTATGCCCAAGTTTGCATACCTACTACCTCACCTTCCATAAGAAACTCACACGCTTCAATAAGTTTAGGGTGTGCAAATAGTTTTTCTAATTTTGGTGAGAGTTTGTGTGGGTACATAAATGGTTCGTACTCTTGCCATTTTTCAGGCTCAGCGGCATTTCTTTCTAAACGAAGTCTATCAAGTTCTTCATTTATTTCATCACATTCTGCTTCAGTAAGTAATTCTAAATTTGTAAAACCTCTGTATCTCCAATCAAAGGTCATTTGTTGTCTTTCTTCTTCTGTAAGAAATTTGTATTTGCTCATAATAACTGTTTTATAATTAAATATACAAAAAAACTTTTTATTTACCAAATTATTTATAGAATTGTAACAAGTTTGGTAAGTACAATCCTATATTTTTTATTTTAGTTGCAGATAATGATATTGCAACTTTATTTGAGTTTTTTACTCCTTTATCATCCAATTCTCCTGTATTTTTATATGTAACCTCCAATGGTCCTCTTATTCTCCATTTCATATCGGTACAAATAAAGTTTGGATTTTCTAAATAATTTTCAAAATCATTTGCATTTACTTCATATACAAATCCAGATAAATCTGCAGTTTTTGTTACAAAGTATCTTCTAATAAATCCTATTTGATAATCTTCTTCCGTTGGGCTTGGTATGAAGTTTTTAGGATTCTTAATATTAAATTTTTCAATATTTTTTAATTTAGAATACATTTTATGCTTTTTTAACTATTCTATGCCCCGCTTCGATTGTAGTTTTCCAACCATCTGGAGAAATATTATGTTTTGTATTTGTTATTTGAAAAACACCGGTTTGATTATATATTTCAGGAACACCATCTATTTCAAAATATTCACCACAACTTAAACCAGATAATCCATCTATTTCTAAATTAATATCTATCGGTGACAACGTACTTTTTGGTTTAATTGTCGTATGCATCTGTTCTCTTAAAAACGCATCATCCTTATAAATCATTGTAACATTTCCATTTGATTTTTTAAATTTTGTAGATTTTGATTTAATAATTTCAGATAAATTTTGAGCTTCATTTTCTTCTTTTTCTTTATTTGGGTCTACTTCATCTCTTGGTTTTGATGTTATTTCTTTCCAAGTTTTATTTATTGCTTCGTAATCTATTTGATTGATAGAATAAAATCCATCGGCATTTGCATACATAGAAAAATCAACACTTTTATATGCTTTTTCATCCAAAGGTAATTTTCCAATTTCATCTTTGTATTGTTTTCCATCTTTAGCTTTGATACCTTTTGCTGCATTCATTAATGCGGATTGTGCATTAAATACCGTTCTACCTGCTACCAAATTACTCAATTCAAAATTAAATGAAAATGCTCTTACATTTGAATTAATTGTTCCCGGTTTAAATCTGTAAATATCTTTTTGTGCTGCGGAACCAAACATACCACCTCTATCATCTCGTATAGTACCAGCTTCACCCAAAGAACCATCGTTTATGTTACCATATGTTAATGTATAAAAACCATAACCATTATCATTTAGCATCCCCAATAATTTAAACAAAAATTCTCTTCTAGTTCCTGATTTTTGCCACATTTCTACAACTTTAATATAGTTTAGAAATATATTTGCAGCATTTCCCAATAACATATCGTTATTATTATCATCAGCCGGTTCTATTTTTGAACCATCGGATATCCACAATTCATTTACAGGTGTTGTACCATCTTTTAATCTTAATTCAATTGCATTTGCTCCTGTTCCAATACTTCCATCATTTGATTTTTTATCATTTATGCTTATTTTTGTTGATTTTTCTGCTGCAACTATATCAGGTAAAGTTTTATTTGGAAATATTATATCTTCATTTGATGATATAATATTTTTGTGATAAAAAATTGGAATACATTTAATTGGTTTCTTTTTATCTTTATCCATATAATACGTTGGAACATCAAATCTAAAACTATTTTTATCAATAGTTCCATTCACATCTACAATATAATTCATTAATATCTCTATAATAAAATGAAATGAAATATATGGTTTGTTTGATGTGGATGTATCTGATTGTTTTTCATTTAATTTACCAAAGTTAAAAAGATGATTTTTCCATTTATCTTCGGGCGCCATTGTATCTTTTAGCTCAGGTAAATTTAAATCAACTGAAATACTTTCTAAATATTGTTGGTATGTTGGTGTACCTGCTGTAGATGGTGCGTTGTTGTTTGAATTTGTTCCTGTCTTTTTATTTAAAGGTATTGCTAATGTCATTTGATTCCCTTGAGAAATATCTAGTGTAACGGTATATACACCATTTTCATCTACTTCAAAGTTAAAATCAGTAACTTTTCCAGCTACCAAATCATACGTGCCTAATGTTCTACGAACTTTTCCCAAATATTCTGTAAGGGAGTCTGTCGTTGTACGATAATAATCGGAAAATGTTTCAACAAATTTATTGTAATCTTTTTTATCAATAAGGGCATCTTCTATTCTATTGAAATGTTCACCATCCGATATTTTTCCGCTTCTTTGTATTCTATCAAATGTTGGTATTTTATTAGGTTCTTTTATTTCTTTTATACCACTTCTTCTATTTAAAGAATTATCACCATATTCTACCAATAAGTTCATACCTGGTTTAAGAAAGAATATTTCAAACATTTCAAGTTGCTTTAAAGTAAAGCATTTTACAGTAATTTTTGCTGTCTTTAAAGTATTGTTTGCACCATCGGTATCAACATCCAATCCTTCTATGATGGGTGGTGATACTCTTCTATTTTTTTCTCCCTCAACTATTATTTTTTTACCCTTAAAGTCATAACCTAACGATGTTTCATTTTGTTCATATAGATTCATTGAACCCGATGCATTTGTTATAATACAACCGTGATATGTAGCCGGTTCTTTATGTTCTAAAATTTTTTTTAATTTATCTTCTCTTTTTTCTGCATCCGATTCTGGAGTTGATTTTACCACTTTTGCACCACTTGTGAGCACAATGAACGGAGAAGAAAGATGTTTTAAATTTTTATTTTCTTCTCTTTCTTCTAATATATCTTTAATCCAAGGTTTTAAAGGTGCTAAATACGGAAATCCCATATAACTTATTTATTTAATTTTTGCAAATCATTTAATATTTTTGATATGTTTGCCGGTATTCTTAATTGAGTACCCGGTTCAATATAAAAGTTTGCATCATTTATATTATTGGCTGTTGCTATAACCCACCACATAGATGGGTTTTTATAATATGTGTTAGCAAGAATATCTAATCTATCTCCTTGTTCCGTTATTATATACAAATCATTATCATCTGGTAAAACTTTTGGATATATAGTTGTTTGCATAAATCTTTTTTTATCTTTACCTTCTTTTGTATCAGTATAAATGTATCTATTTGCCATTTCTTAACTTTGTGTAAATGATTTAAAATTTTCTGCTAAATATTTTTTAGGGTCTTTGTTTTTTTCAAAATCAATGGTTGAAGCAGTTTTTATTCCATTACCATCAAAATTATAATTAAATCTTTTATCTTTTATAACTGGATTTTCAATTACTTTCATACCAAAACTTATATTCACAACTGTCGGATAAGGTTTATCTTTTGAATCTTCTTCAAAATCATTAAGTGCCCAAGATGTATTATCTTCTATACTTATTGATAACGTGTCCATAATACCAAATATATCTTTATAATATCCATCTATACTCAAATAAATGAGATTTGGACTGAATGCTATTTGTGATGTTTTACTATCAGCATATGTCATTTCTGAAATTGAATCATATGGAAACATTAATTCTTTTAAAGAATTAATTTTTGTAATCATTGTAATTTTTTCAGTTTCGTTTGTATAGTATAATTTTAATTCAAATTTTATACTTCTTTCAACTCCTGTAAATCTATATGTATTAAATGGTGAACCAACATATTTAAAATTTTGTATTTCATTTGAAAAATCTTCTGATAATCCACTTATAGTTCCTGGTAAAATTAAATTATAATCTTTACCATATGGTTTAATAATCACACTTACTATTCCTGCTTTATTATTATCTTTTTTCCAATTATCTAACTTATCATCATATATAATTACCGTTGAATTTATGGCATCATTGGCATTATCATATGTTTTTGTCACATCCCTCTTTTTTATTCCAATCTGTGCGAATTCCTCCGGTCTTTTTTTTCCTGTGTAACGTTTCTTGGCCAAGTCGGCATCTGGTTCACCATATACTGGCTCATATTGGCTGAATGTGAAATCCTCACTTCTTAATTTGGAACCACCCAACTCATCGGTCGTCCATTGTGGTCCGTATGTTTTATCGGAATCAGGTTTTTTAAATTTTAATTTTTCTTTTAATCTATTGATTCCTTTTTTACTACCAAATGTATTTATTGCGCCTGCTGCCAAAGCGGCTACCGCTCCTAAAGGTGAACTGCCCCCTGATTTAATTTTACCAAATACCGAACCAGGTGCAGGCGATTGCTTTATATAATATTTTTCATTAGCATCAACTGAATCTCTTAATAAAGCTTGTGTTACGGCAGGTAAGGTTACGGGTTTTGTTAATATTCCTTTTGGTTTTCTAAAAATTGTATCTGAAACTCTGTTTGGATTACCACCAAATGCTCCACCGATTTGGTTTCCAATAAGGTCTGCCAATCCATCAGGAGAAGATGTAAGTAATGCAGCACCTCTTGGTGCATTTATAATACCTCTGGATTCAATTAAAATTGTACCTGATAATCCATAAAGGTCTTTTTTCTGGCTTTTAAAAAGGTCTCTAATTGTTGCCATTTATAGTTTTGTATTTACTATAAATATTCTAATAAAAAAATTGTTTTATTTTATCCGCCGTCACCCTTATTATTGCCTGTTAAATCACTATTTGAATTAACTTTGTTTATTGTTTTTGATATTCTCTTACCATCCAATAATATATCAAAAGTACCACCTGTACCATCTCCGTATGCCAATGTCATTACTTTTAATAGGTCGTTAAGTTGTTGTTGCATTGTTGTATCTTGTGTTGGTAACCCTTTTGCATTAGTAATTGCTTTTGTTTGTAATTGTATTGCTTGAGTTTGCTTTGCAGAATCTGCTTTTGCTTGGTCTATAAATCCTTCCGTTTTACTATTTGTAGGTCCAAATATTTTTTGTAGTTGAACGCCCATTAACATTCCGGTCAATCCGCCAGCCAATGCAGAACCTTTCGTTGAACTTCCTGTTGCTCCAGGTGCTGCCACTTTTGCACCACCTCCAGCAGGAGCTGGTACTGATTTTGGTGCACCACCACCTCCACCCGCAGGTGCTGCTGTTGGTGCTGCTGCAGCTTTAACTGCCTGTGATGTTCCAACTATTGCGGTTGCTTTTGATGTTGCACCTGCTGCCGTTGGTGCGGATGTTGCTCCACCTCCTCCACCTTCTGCTTTAGGTACTGCAGAACCTGGTTTACCAAACAATCCTAAAGTATCAACTAAAAATTCACCCAAAAATGTTGGAATGCCTGGGAATAAATCTCCCAACCATCCAAATATAGTAGAACCAAATGTACTTCCTAACATTGCTCCAATAGGTCCAAGGAAAGAACCGCCAATTGCACCACCCAATATGGAACCAACTAAACTCATTACACTTCCACCCACATTTTTATACAAATCAGGCAGAGGTCCTTCATTCATCGTTACCAATGCGGAAAGGTCTTTATACATACTAAATCCGGCCAATGCACTTCCTAATGGTCCTGCTACTTTACCTGCAACCGAACCTAATATTTTTCCTACACCGCCTGCTCCATTTACTACTTTACCTAAAAACTTTTTAGGATTTAATTTATCCCACCAACTCATTTTAGGTGTAGAAATTGGTGCTGCAGGTGGTATCTTTGGTGCAGGTGGCATTGCCGGTGCTGGTGGTGCTGCAGGGGCTGCAATTTTCGGTGCTCCTCCACCTGTTGGTGCTTTTGGTGTTCCTGTAGGTGGTTTTGGTGGTGCTGCGGCTGGTCCTGATGGTGCACCACCTGCAGGTGCTGCTTTTACCTGTTGTAATGCCTGTTGGGATGTCATTCCAGGATTAGCTGCTTTCAATTGTGCAACTTGCTGTGCTCTTGTTGCAGGTGCTGCCGGTGTTGATGGTGCTGCAGGTCTTGGTGCTGCAGATGCCATTGCTGTTGTTCTTCTTTGTGCAGAACTTTGCGGTCTTGTTCTTGGTTTATTTGTTCTTGTCTTTGTTCTTCCTCCTTTCTTACCTTTTCTACCAGGTATCATACTCATCAAATCACCCAATGCATTTGCTCCACCTGTTGCTCCAAATGCTATTAATGCCGGAATTAATTCTGTTAATATAGTATTACCAAGATTAGCCAGTTCTTGTTGAAGTGCTAATTCTTGTCTTGCTCTTGATTGGTCTATTTCATTTTGTAATAACTTTTCTTTTTTCTCTTGTTCTAATTTTAGTTCTTCTCTTTTTTTCTCCTTTTCATCTTTAAGAGCTTCCAATTTCATAGCATTTTCTAAATCGAATTGTGCTCTTGCTGTTGCTTGCTCTAAAGCAAACTTTTTGTTATCCAAACTTACTTGCCTTGTAGTTTCGGCTGCTAAAAGATGTTTGTTTGCTGCATGTATACTTGCTTTATCTATTTTAGTTGCTGCCGCATCCAATGCTTCCGTATCTTTACCTTTACCCTTTCCAATTTTAGATAAATCGGATATATCCATTCCTGTTGCTTGCTGTAATGCTTGCTTTTGGAACATATCCATTTGATTAGGGTCAAGCCCTTGAGCTTTCAACGCTTCCATTGCTCCGGTTGTATCACCTTCTGCAAATTTCATTCTAACTTCTGAAAGGTCTACTTGTTTACCCAATAATGCGGATAATTGCATTTCTGATTTTATACTATCTTTGTAGTTTAAAACCATATTCTGTCCCGCTTTAGCTATCTTTGAGAACGAAACACCCAATGAAGATGCATATCCTACTTGTTTTGCTAATGCTTTACCACTATTAATATTCATTTCTAATGCAATTTCACTTGCACTAGCCATCTCTTTCATTACTGCTCCTGGGTTAAGGTCTAATTGTTCTGCCATTGCCTTAACGCCTTGCATCATATTTGCTGCAGTACCTGCCGATACACCATCCATTAATTTGAATGATTCGGTTATATTTCCAGCTTCCTCTGCACCAATACCGGCAAATTTTGCAAACACAGCCATATCAGTTCCAAGTTTAGCGGATTCCTTTCCACCGACACCCATACTAGATGCAATTGAAACCGATGCGTTTGCTATTGTATCTGCACTTATACCTGCGTTTTGTAATTGATTTGCTGCATATTGTATATTTGGTAATGCTTTACCGAAGTAAGCCATACTGGCTTCACTCTTAAAGGTCATTGCAGCCTCTTTCTGCCTATTCGCCATATTAATAGCGTGCATAGATGCCGCCATTCTTTGACTTCTTGCAAAATCCTTTTCAGCGTATTTTTTATCTAATTCAAATTCCCTATCCATGAAACCAATTTCAGTTTCAAGATTCGTTTTTTCTAATTCAAAGTCAAGCTTCTGGCTTTTTTTTCTAAATTTATTTTCAATCTCTAATTTATCTCCTCCTGGCATACCTTTAAGTAAACCAGTTTTTTCATTTAAAAATTTACCCGCTGCTGCCGCTAATCCTGCTGCAGCTGCAGAAAATCCTACTTTACCTATTTTACCAAATACATCTAATAATTCTTTAGCCATAGGCACAGTACTTCCTATCTGGCCTTTTATTTCATCCAAACCACTTTTAATATCTGCGGTTCGTTTATTAACCTTTTCTAATTTTTTACCGAAATCTTCTCCACTTTTTACTGCACCATCTATTGCTACTTGTATAGCTTTACCTTGCTGTGATGTGAACTCCATAGATTCTCCAACACTAACAAATGTTTTTTTCAATCTTTTCACTGCTTCTGCTGCAGCTTCGGCACTCATTTCTTGTTCAGCAACTGCCCTTTGAATATCTGCAACACCCTTTTGATAATCAGTTTGTGCTTTTTTAAACTTCTGTATATTGGCAAGTTCTTTATCTGTAATATCTCCCCTTTTGGATAATATACTATTTATTACATCTAATTGCTGTTCTTGTGCAGCAAACCCTTCCGTAAATTGTTGATTTAATTTTTTATTTTTTTCAAGAGCTTTACCTAAATCATCTAAAGATTTATTAACTTGATAGTTTTGTTTTAATTGTCTTTTTGTACTTTCAAATAATTTTTCGGATTCTTCTAAAAGTCTTTTTTGCTTTTTTTCATTAGCATCAATTAAAGTACCCTGCTCTTTTAATTTTTTATTAATATCGGTAAGTGGTTTTACCGCTTCTTCTAATGTTTTTAAATAATCTTCATCCGACTGTGATAGTGCTTTACCTTGCTTTTCAAGCTTTCTTCTTTCATCATACAATAACTTTAGCGTCGCGAGTTCCTCCTTAAGTTGTTCACGTTTTTCCTGTGCTAATTGAGCATTAAGCGCACGTTCTTCTTCAAGTCTTTTTTTTACTTCCTTTAATCGTGCTATCTCCTTTTCAGTATCTCTTGTCGCCATCTATATTTGCGAAATTATTTTTTAGAATATCTTCTATCTAAACATTCTTCAAGATACTTACTCATAACCCTATATACTTCGGTATCTTTTCTGTTTTTTGTAGGTACATCATAACCAAGTTTTTTTACTCTATTTATAGTATCCATATAATTTCTATCCAATCTGTCACTAAAATCACCAAATAATCTGGCAAGTTCATCATCATGCTTTGCTAATGTATCAATCCAATTATCTTCTTTTTCATCTGCTTTTGCAGCAAAAAAAGAATTTACCAATTTTTTTAGAAATCCAATTTCATCTAATCTTATTTTTTTGGACATGGTTCTGCTTTTATATTTTATATAAATATAAACCTTTTTGATAATTATCTTCTTCTTACTCTAGAAGATGATGTTGTTGATTTTGATTTGGAAATTATTTTATCGTTTGCTTCTTTTTCCTTTTCCTTTGTTTCTATTAGTTTGTTCCAATAGAACTCTCTCAAACGTATGGGCATAAAATATACATCATGCCAATTGAAACTACCATTAGAGTAGTAAAGCATTTGAAATATTTTATCGTGCAGTATTAGGGAATAATTACTCGGTAGGGTAAAAAAAGTCACTCCCAAATGGTATAGGGAGCGCCTCCGTTTCGCCCGTATAAGGTGAAGTATACTCAAATTTAAAATCTAAATCCGGAGTAACTGATGCTATGTATTTTCTTAATTCTTTTGAATCTCTAGCTTGTAATCTATTTGAAACGAAATTACTTATATATCCTACATCTCTATTTCCATCGACTTCTACAAGAACTCTTCTGTATCTTGCTGTAATTTCATTACTTTGTTTTGTAAGTTTTTCTGCTGCTTCAACATCTTTATTAATGATATTTTCATCACCATGTGTAAGTAATTTAAATTTTACAGGTACTTTACTATTTGGTAATGTAAAACTAAATTCATTTTTTCTATTTAATAAAGAATAATCAATCTCTTTAATTTTAATAACTGAAAGGTCTACTGTCCAATCAATTTCATCATTATATTCTTTATCAGTAACTTTGATTTTATATTCAGGACCATATGCTAACATTCTAGCTGCAATAAGAACTGCGTTTTTATCACCCAATAAAAGGTCATCAACTTTTACTCCTGGTTCTACTAAAATAGATTCTAATAATTTTTCTATTACTAAATTCTTTTTAATAAGGTTTGGAGAAGTTAAAATATCTTCTTCCTTTGCGGTTAATAATTTAATAGTTACTTCACCTTTTGCTAATGGTGAACCTTCAGGATAACATAATCCTTTGGATGGTAAGCTGATAATTTCGGTTGGGAAATCGTAAGTTTTTGTTTGGGTAGGGTTTGTTTGTCCTAATCCTCTTGTAACCTGCTGTTCAATGTTTTGTTCCATAAAATCTTATAACTTTGTTTATTATATATATTAGGTTTTTAAAAAAATAAAAGGGGAAACATTACTGCTTCCCCTTTCGTATATGTCTATGTAATATAGATTAGTATTCTAAAATTGCGTAATCGTATGCCAATGTTAATTCAATTGAAACTGGATCGTTTGATGCCCAATCTAATTCACCAAAGTTTGCTGAGGTGATGAATGCACCTTTCAATGTCCATTGTTCAATCTTATCACCAACAGGTCCTAACAAATAGAAAGTGATATCTTTCTTATAGAACGCTGCATATCCATCTCTACCTGTCAATGATTCGTGTGATGTTCTAATCCACTCCATTACTTGCTGTGCACCTGATGGTACAATTGGGTCATAAAGAGTAATGTTCACATCATCCCAAGTTGATTTACCCTTAATCTTTCTCTTTACATTGATATGGTCTAATTCTACTACCTCTGAACTGAAAGTTGGTCTACTTGCTGTTTTGATGATATATGATTCGATACCATTGATTTCCATAATGAATCTGTTACCAAGCTTTGGTTCAAAATTCTTATAGAACATTTTGTCAAACTCTAAAATTTCTGGCATTTTATTTTTATTTTATTTGTTATTCTATTATAAATATTTACTTTTTAAATTATCCTCCAAAACTTGCACCAGTTGGTAAGATGTTGAAATCAATTTGAATGAATTCAGCTGTCTTTGTTGGTTGTAAGTAGATAGCTCCTTTAAGGATGTTTCTATCAATTACATCTGGTGTGTTATTAGTTTCATCCATTACTACTCTGAAAGCGTATAAACCTTGTCTTTGTTGGATTGATTCTAAATAAGGATTAACAATATTTAAGAATCTGTTACGAGTTTCAGATGAGTTTTGTTCGAATACTAAATATTTTGAAGTTGAAGCGATATACTTTCTAACAGTCAATAATAATCTTCTTACGTTGATTCTATCTAATGCAGATGGTTTATCTTGTAAAGTTTTTTGACCCCATACTACGATACCTTGTCCAGGGAACTGGCAGATTGGGTTTACTTTTGCTTCATATAATGTATCTCTTTCAGATTGAGTTAATTTATCTAATACTGATACTGCTCCTACTAAACCACCTCTATTCAAACCTGCTGGTGCGAACCATTCTGCTGCTACTCTATCGTTTGCTGCGAATACACCTGGAAGTAATACTGATGGTGGAACTGTGATTAATTTGTTTGTGTTTATATCAATTGTTTTAACCCAAGGATAGTAAACTGCTGCGTAGTTAGAATCTACTGATTCAGCCTGTGTTACAGTTTGTGTTAAAGTTGTTGTTGGATTACCTGCATCTGCGATAAAGAATGCATCTGCTCTTTGCTCAACCATATCAAGAATTGAAGTCCAAACTGAAGAGTGCTGATTTCTGTTTACACCTGGAACTACCACCATATTGATATCCCACTCATCTGCGTTAGATAAAGCGTTAATATGCTTCATATATGCAGTTGTACCTGTAGATGTAGAGTTTGTTAAATCAAATCCTTGTGAATTTCCAGCTGTAATATCTTCACCTTTACTAATTGCTACTGTCGGAGCCATACCATCAAATCCTTCTTGAAATGCTACAACAAATTGTGCAGATGTTGAACCAACTGCTAATGAACCACCATTTACTGCATCTAAACCAAATGCTACGTTTGAACCATTAGTTGCGTTTGCAGGTATTGGTTTCATATAAATTTTGTTATCAGAATTACCATCTAAATCAATACCACCATATACAGTAGCCGATGCTTCTAACATTGATGCAGTTGGAACCATGTTACTTAATGCTGCTGACATTGAGATTGGTAATTTATATGCTGCGTGTCCGAATGGAACTGCCTGTACTGGAGCTGATTCGTTTAAGTTAGCAATTCTAATATATTTTGAATTATTTACCCAATCACCACTTTCAGTTACTTTACCATCAGTTGCGATTAATAATTTTCTATCACCAATTACTCTACTAATAAAGTTTGGAGAATTAGGGTCAAGGTTTACATTTGCGAATGTTTCTAATACATTCTTCTTTTTATTAGTATCATCAAATGCTCTAACAACGATTGTGAAAGTACCATAATCTGTACCTGCTACTGAACCCGCTGCTTTAATATTTGTAATACCTATTTTGATTTTTGTATTTGCTGCGTTACCTACACCAATTGTTTCTATTTGGAAAAGATTATATCTTTCACCAGAAATCTGTTGAGATTGAATATATGGTGTTAATGCTTCTTGTGCATCTATTGAGAAATCTTGGTCTCCAACTAAATTAACACTTGAAGATACTGTTTGTCCAAATCCAATACCATGGTTTTTAAAGAAACCATATACATATCCACCTTTAGCACCTCTTGGATTAGTTCCAAATACAGATTCTATATCATTTGTATCTTCTGGGTCTAATGAAGAAGTTCCAGCGTAGTTTGTAGAACCTGTTACAAACATTACAATATCACCACTACCTAACAAACCATTTCCTGCAGTAGTTGCTGCTGAACCACTTAAGCCAGTTGATAATACATTGTTATGAGTTGGGAAAAGTATACCAACTGATGCTGATACTAATCCTGTAGTTTGTCCTACTGAACCAGAAGTTATTGTTAATACTAATGGGTTTTGTGCAGTGTATCCATCAACACCTACAACTCTACAAATGGTAGCAGTTCCTGCTTCTCTTAAATAGTTTTGTACTGCTAAAGGAGTATAATATGTTCCATCAGCTGCACCAAATAGTTGTTGAAATTCAGCTTGTGAATTAACAATTGTTGGAACTGCTGGTCCTTCTAAAAACGGGCCAATGAATGCTGCTCCGATTTCTGCTACACCTTGTTGTAAGAATGATAGGTCGTTTTCTTTTGTGAATACGCCTGGTGATACTAATTTCTCTGCCATTTTATATAGTTAATTTTTAAAAATTTGTAATTCTCAATATAAATATAAACTTTTAATTCAAAACAATAAATTATGGTCTATATGTTGGTTGAAAATGATTATAAACATTGGTAATATCAGTACCTGATAAAACACTATTATAGAATAGAACAGGTCCTAATTGACATTTTGCGTAATTATCAGCTCTACCCAATTTTATATCATATGAAGTTGTTGCTGCAAATGCCGAAACTGTTCCTGTTCCTACACTACTACCATTTAAATAATATGTTATACCTGCTGCTGCAGATACTGTCACTGCAACCATATGCCACGTATTCAATGCCGGTGCGGTGAATGTTTGAACGGTATTTGATATAGTACCTCTTGTTGATGAAAAATGAAATCCATCCCAAACAGATGAATTACTTGAGTATAGATAAAAGTTATAATCTCTATCTGCACCTTCTTTTGAGAATAATCCACCATATGTTGCTCCTGGATTAGCTGTCATTCTTACCCACGCAATAAATGTAATTGCCGATGTATCAAATTGTGTTATACCACCATTGATATTTGTATTTCTATCTTTATACCAAAATGAGTCAGTTCCATTTAATGTCCAATACTTATCAATTCTAGTTGCCCCATTATTATATGCAGGATTGGTTCCACTATATCCGGCCGCATTTTGTACACCGGCTGGTCTTACACCCGTATTATAACCTGAAAGGTCTAACCAATCGGTTGTTGCTGTACCATTTGTAGATGATGCTTTCGATGGGTCTAAATACATTCTTAATCCTGTCGATGGAATGTAAGGTTGTGTAGTTGTACCCTTATTGTGTGATATGGTTTTATTTGCCAAATACACATCGGATTCTTCTACATTTATAGTAACAATTTCAACATCTGAATTAACAATCTCAATATCGTATACCTCTATTTCAGATATTCCACCAATTTCATCATAAGTTACAATTAAATCTCCAGGAAGAATATCTTCAATATTTTTAAATTTATACTTCTCAATTTCAGCATCCCATGCATAAACTGGGTGTGTGCCTGTTGCTTTTATAAATCCATTATTAATATCATAATATCCACTAGCAAAGTTAAATACTAAATCTGCAACTACAACATTCTGTGCTGAACCTGATATGGATTCCTTCATATAAAATCTCCAATCAACTTGGTCACTTTCTGGACTTTGATTTTCATCAGGTAATCCATCAGGAACCCATGCTCTAATACTATCTCCAACTACTAAATCTTCAACATTAACTTCCGTACCGTCCGCTTTTGTTATTTTTGTACCAAATAGTAAACAGAAATCAGGTTGGTTGATTGTATTATAAACATCTACCGCATATAAGGTTTTTGTCGTTGTTGTGCCGTAGTTGGTTGCATTTAAATTATAACCATCTTGATACTTCATAGTAAGTACTGCCGATGCTTCCGAATATGTTGATTGTGCAATAGATGCCGGTGTAATAGGAATTATAGTAGGACCTGTACCAAAAGTATTAGAACCTGTACTAAAATTTGCATTATTAAATGAACAAGTAAAGTTTGCTAATTGTTGTTGTACTTTTGAGTAAAAAAGTGATCCTGTTTGTGAAAATGAGAATTGTGCATTTTCAGTTGTACTTTCTACTATATAAGTAAATGTAGGCGGTGTTACCGTAACGGCATCAGTTGCAAATCCCAATAAACTCGCGTTACTACCTGCACTAGCTCCGGCCAATCCTCCCAATGAAACTGCTCCTGGTCTTGCAGAACCGCTTACTGCTCTATATAAGTTACCTAATGATAAGTTAGTTCTTGCCATGTATTAATGATTATAATCCATTATAAATATCTAAAAGTTTTTGTTTCCACACTTCTTTATTTGAAAAGTGTTCTATCATCCAATTTTTAAGTTTTTCAAATTCCTTTTTACGGGTTTCGTAATCATCTTTACAAAGCGTTTCGTAGGTCTGCTTAAATGATTCCTTGTCAGACGCTTTGTATTTATAATCAAGTGGAACATGCCACCTTTCATGTAATATTGGAAGTTTACCCCAATCAACTGCTTCAAATATTCCATATCCGAATGGTTCATATTCAAAACAAGAGTGAGATATCCCCCAATCAAGTCCGTAGAACCTCTCTTTATATTTGTAATCAAATTTGTAAACTTTTGATTTTTCGAATCTATATCCATATTTTTTTCTGTAATATTTGTTAAAGGTTTCTGAATTTGTGAATATAATTGAATCCAATCCATCTATATATTCAACATTCTTTCTACCCTCTGCTCTTGCCGCAAATCCTATTTTTGTATTATCTTTTATTTCTAATTTATGTGAAAATTCGTAATAATTGGAAATATGATGAAGATTTTCAGTTTGGTATGGAAAGTGATACAATCCAACCCAAATTTTGTTTTTAATTTTATTTATTAATTCCGTTTCCCATTCCCAGTTTCCATACCAATGTAAATATTGTTCTTTACTCATTTGACCTACCATTGATACTTTCGTCAAATTATGAAATACAATAGAATCTATTTTTTCTAAATTATTGTGTATTGCTGTTGTAGGAGTGTAGTGGCCGTGAAGAATATGTATTTTTCTTGCTCCTTTTAGTATTCTATCAATTTCGAATTCATTTGTTTCCCAAATATGGTTAATATCAATCGGAAATTCTTCGTAATTATCTGGCTTTTTTCTATGGAAAAGAAGAAGTGGCTTCACATTTAAATGCGGTGCCACTTCTTTTATCCATTCGGTTACCCATATATCTGCACCGCTATTGAACCAAGGGCCCCCTGCGGTTGTGTAATAAACATCATACATTAAATTATAACCCTTTTTGCTTTCTACATTCAGTTAATTCAATTTTAAGATTTTCAATCTGAAGTTGTTGCTCTTTAATTGCTTCAACTAAAAGACCCATCATTTTTGAATAATCAAGACCCAAATGTCCATCACCTCTTTCTTTAACAACTTGCGGAAGAACTTCTTGTACCTCTTGTGCGATAAGACCTGTATTTGGTGATTGTTTCGTTACATCATCTACTAAATTGTTCCATTCCCAAGTTACACCATTAAGTTTTCTAACTTTATCCAATGCATTTGGTATAACTTCTACATTATCTTTGAATCTCTTATCGGATGAGAAGTATGCTGTGATATCACCAGTTGCTGTTATTGAACCATTGATTGTTAAACCTGCGAATGTTGGCGATGATGATGTTGCTACTGCTTGTCCAATTGATATAGAACAGTTATCACCTGTTGTTGCACTTACCGATACGCCCGTACCTGCTGCGATACTTCTAACACCGGAGTTAGTAATTGTTGCGGTTGAACCTTCGCCTGGTGTATGTGTTATTGAAATACCACTACCTGCTGATACATCAACCATATAATTACCAGTCGTATCAGTTCCTAATGCTACTGAATTTGCTGCGATAGTTGCTACACCATTTGAAGCGATAGTGATATCACCACTTACATTTGCAAAAACTTGTGCTGAACCAGTCACAACCGTTCCGATTGCTGTTCTAATTGTTTCTGCTGTCACAGTTCCACCTAATGCAGTTGATTGACCTGCTATTGTTATTGAACTATTTGTTAATTTATCATTTGCAATCGAACCTGCCAACATTGCGTTAGTTACACCACCCGTTGCTACTGAAATAGTTCTAGTTGTAGATATATCACCACCTCCCGTCAAACCACTACCTGCTGATATAGAAACCGCAGTGTGGTCAACGTGTCTATTTGCTGAATACCCAGTCGTAGAGTCGTGTGAAACTTGTGAAGAACCAGAGAACAATGTTTTTACTGCACTTGCTCTACCTTCGTATGTAGTAGATAATGATGCAGTCAACGTATTCAATGATGAGGTACTCTCTTCAATTCTGCTTAATCTACTATTTTGAGCTGTGTTTGTAGTATCATTTGAACCTGTATAGGTATTTAATGAACTTAATATACCAATTACTTGAGAAGAACCCGATACAACCGTATTACTATTTAATTGTGTTTTAACATCAGTTGCGAAGTTTGTAGTTGAACCTGCGGTAATTTGCGATGAACCGGAAACTAAATTTGGAATAGTAATATCAGCGGAACCATTAAATGAAGTTCCGTTGATTGTTCTTGTGGTTTGTAAAGTAGTTGCAGTTGATGCATTGCCTGTTAGAGCTCCCGTAAATCCAGTAGAAGATACCGAAGTTAAACCTGCTAACGTCGTTGATGTTCCACCCAATGCGGTTGATGTTGAACCGATTGTTATTGTATTTGTAGTGATTGATGAACCAACAATTTGTGATGAACCCGATACAATGCCATTCGTTGCTCTAATTGGACCTGTAATATTTCCGGTCACAGTCAATGCTCCTCCGATAGATACGGTTGTACCATCATCTGAAATTTGTGAATCAACTAAATGCTCTTTACCAGTTCCTTTTGGTAATCTATTGTTTGTTAAATATGTCTCATTACCTAAATTATCATAAGTTTCAGGTCCTAATACAAAATGAGATGAAGTTACGTTAGTACCATTACCTCTATGAACGAAAATAAATTCATCTTGCACAGAATCATAAAGGAATGAACCAGAACCACCTGCTGAACCCGAGTCGAATACAGCGATACCTCCGAATCTTAATACAGGATTATTTACGTTTAACTGAATAATGTTATCACCAATATCCAAACGAGATGCGCTTATATTTTGAATTGATGAAGAACCTCCAACAATCAAATCCTGCGTAATAAATAAAGAACCTGTAATAGTTTGGTTTCCACTAAATGTGTTTGTAGAATTTGTTCTTGCATATGAACTCGTTAATGAGTTTAATGATGCGGTACTTTCTTCTAATCTACTTAATCTCGTGTTCTGCGTTGTATTAGTTGTATCGTTTGAAGCGGTATAACTATTCAAAGATACGTTACCATTACTTGCAGTAAATGTATTTAACGATGCTGTTGAAGCTTGTACTGCTGAAAATTTACTATCAACACTTGCAGTGTATGTTTGTAAAGTTGCTGATTTAGTGTTTTCGGAAGCACTAAATACGTTCAATGATGCGGTACTTTCTTCTAATCTACTTAATCTTGTGTTTTGCGTTGTATTAGTTGTATCGTTAGATGCCGTATAGGTATTTAATGATGTTAATATTCCAACTACTTGTACGGAACCTGAAACAACTGTGTTAGAATTTAATTGAGTTTTTACATCATTTGCAAAGTTAGTAGTTGAACCCGCTGTAATTTGAGATGAACCCGAAACTACACCACCAATTAAGTTTGCTGTAATTGAACCTCCGCTAATTGTAAAATTTACATTAGTTGAGTTGGTAGAACCGGAAATAATATTTGCAGAAATACCACTCAATTGAGTAAAGTTCACTTGCGAAGAACCAGATACTAATACTTTTGCCGCACTCGCTCTACTTTCATATGTAGTTGCTAAAGATGCAGTCAATGTATTCAATGAAGAAGTTGATTCTTCTAATCTTGTTAATCTTGTATTCTGCGTAGTGTTGGTTGTATCGTTTGAACCTGTATATGTTGCTAATGTACTAAATTTAACATCAATACTTGCAGTATATAATCTTAATGTTTCCGATTTTGTATTTTCAGATGCAGTAAATGCGTTTAAACTTGCAGTCGATTCTTCCAATCTACTCAATCTTGTATTTTGAGTTGTATTCGTTGTATCGTTTGAACCTGTATAAGTTGCTAATGTAGTAAATTTAGTATCTACTGAAGCGGTGTATAATCTTAAAGTTTCTGATTTAGTATTTTCCGATGCACTGAATGCGTTTAAACTTGCAGTTGATTCTTGTAATCTACTAACTTGTGCTGCCATTGAAGCAGTTAAAGTTTGTAAAGTAGAAAACTTATTTGTATATAATGTATCTTGTACAGAAACATCAACACCATCAACCGTTCCGGTCAATGTAATATTACCTGCTACATCAATTGATTTATTAATATCCAATGTAGATGCTGTGTTATCCCAAAGAATACTTGCATTTGCACCACTAATAAAAATACCTGCTCCATTTGCTGCTGCTGATGTTGTAGAACCTGATGCTATTTCTATTACCTTATCTTCTACCAATAAATTAGCTACATTCAATGTGACAGTATCACCTTGTACTGTTAAATTACCCAATACGGTTAAATCTGCACCACTAACTGAAAATGCTGTTTTTAATGAAGATGTATATGTGTTAATATCAGAAATATGACCTGCTACACTTGCCGTTTGTAAATTAACGGATGAAGTACCTGCTGCTAATTGGTCAATTCTTGTAGTTTGTAATGTATTTGTTGTATTGTTGGAAGCGCTAAATGCATTTAATGATGCAGTTGATTCTTCTAATCTTGTTAATCGTGTGTTTTGCGTTGTATTTGTAGTATCATTAGATGCTGTGTATGCATTTAATGATACGTTGCCGTTACTTGCAGTAAACGTATTTAATGATGCAGTTGAGGCTTGAACTGCTGCAAATTTTGTATCTACACTTGCTGTATATGTTTGAAGTGTTGCTGCTTTTGTATTTTCAGAAGCACTGAATGCGTTAAGTGATGCGGTTGATTCTTCTAATCTTTGAAATCTTGCAGTGTTTGCAGTATTGGTTGTAGATTGTGAAGAAGTAAATGAATTTACTGATGCAGTACCTGCTGCTAACTGGTCAATTCTTGTAGTTTGTAATGCGTTAGTTGTATCATTAGAACCTGTGTATGTGTTCAATGATGAAAGTATACCTACTATTTGAGATGAACCACTTACTACTCCGTTTGTTGCGTTGATTGCACCATATAAGTTTGTACCATAAATTGCTCTATATCTACTAGATGCCGAACCTAAATCAAATGCGTTATCATTATTTGGAATAATAGATGAACTTAAATCTGCGTTTACTACTACATTATCGGAAGTATTATCACCGATTGTAATTGTACCACCCAATGTAAGATTACCATCAATTGATGCATTACCTGTAATACTTAAAGATGTACCCGTTATAGCACCAAAATTACCTGAACTACCTGTTCCGGTTGTTGCTAATGTAACATCTCCTGTATCTAATCCAATTTGTAATGTCCCTAATGATGTATTTACATATGGTTCACCGAATGCTAACGAACCTGATTTCTGTGCGGTTGTCCCACGTCTAAATTTAAGTGCCATCTAGTTTACCTTTTTTTTAGTACGTTATTGTATAATATTTATAAATATCTATTTATTTTCCAATTCTTTTACTTTCGCTGATAATTCTTTAATCGCTTCAATTAAAAGTGGAACAATCTTATCATATTTTACTGCTTTATATCCATTTTCACGAGTTTGAACTAATTCTGGTGCAATCGCTTCGATTTCTTGTGCTATTACACCGATATCGTGCCCTTCATATCCATGCTCTATTTTATTTTCTTCTTTCCAATCAAATTCATATCCGCCAACACTTTGTATTTTTTCTAAAGCATTTTCTATTGGTTTGATATTATCTTTAAATCTTTTATCCGAAGATGAGAATGCTACGATATCATTTGTTGCATCAATTCTACCAGTAGTACCACTTGCAGCCATTCCAATTCCTAATGAAGCAAATTGTGGAGTTGCGGATGTATGAATATTTTGTGGTAATGATAATGTTACTGCCGCAGTTTCTACTCCAGAACCTGCTACTGTTATTTGATTTGAAGTACCTGCAATAGTTGCGATATAATTACCAGTGGTTTGCGTTCCTAATGTAATATCTCCTGTTGCAGAACCTAATTGTACTTGTGCCGAACCTGATATTGTTCCCACAGGAAGTAATGGAGTTATTTGAGCTGCTCCACTAACTATACCATTAGAAATACCACTTAATTGAGTAAAGTTTACCTGCGAAGAGCCAGAAACTACTCCACCAATTAAGTTCGCTGTAATTGAGCCGCCTGATATTGTAAAGTTTACATTAGTTGAGTTGGTAGAACCGGAAATTATATTTGCACTTATTCCACTTAATTGTGTAAAGTTTACTTGTGAGGAACCAGATACTAATACTTTTGCTGCACTTGCTCTACCCTCATATGTAGTTGCTAATGATGCAGTCAACGTATTTAACGATGCTGTACTTTCTTCCAATCTACTTAAACGATTATTTTGAGTAGTGTTGGATGTATCATTAGAACCAGTATATGTGTTTAATGATGATAGTATTCCTACAATTTGTGCGGAACCCGAAACTGTTCCTGTTGGTAATAAAGGTGTTACTTGTGATGAACCTGAAACTATTCCGTTTGATATTCCACTTAATTGTGTGAAGTTTACCTGCGAAGAACCGGAAATAACACCGCCATATAAATTAGCGGAAATGCTTCCACCATTTATTATCATATCCACATTTGATGTATCAGATGATGCGGAAATAATATTTGCAGAAATACCACTCAATTGAGTAAAGTTCACTTGCGAAGAACCAGAGAACAATGTTTTTACTGCACTTGCTCTACCTTCGTATGTAGTAGATAATGATGCTGTAAATACGTTAAGTGAAGATGTACTTTCTTCAAGTCTAGTTAATCTATTGTTTTGTACAGTATTTGTTGTATCATTAGATTGGGTATAAGAATTTAATGATGCTAATATTCCAATTACTTGAGAAGAACCAGAAACTACACCTGTCGGCAATAATGATACAAATGAACCCGATACAATCCCCATTCCATCTGTCAATACTTTAGCTTCAGCTCCTAAAGGACCTGCTATCCATCTATCATTTGTAGTATCCCACAATAAAGAACCTGAAGTTGTAGTTGCTGCCGTTGCATCTCTAACTACCAAACCTCCATTAGTTGTACCGGTTCCATTAAGTTGAATAATGTTATCACCTATATTAACAGTAGTGGAATTTATAGTAGTTGTTGTTCCTGCTACAGTCAAATTACCATTAAGAGTAACATCTGAACCTGCGATTGTTATTGCGGTTTTAAGAGATGCTGTATAGGAATTTATTGATGCTGTACTTTCTTCTAATCTTGTTAATCTATTACTTTGTGCAGTATTGATTGTATTATTAGATGCAGTATAAGCATTTATATCTGTAATATGTTCGTTTACGCTTGCACTAAATGTAGAATTGTTAATCCAAATACTTCCGCTCTTCATTAAAAAATCACCATATGATGAATTTGTAGTTGAGTCTACAACATCATGTGCCTCACCTAATTCTGAACCATTATCTATTCTAACATATATTGAACCATTATTTTGTTGGTCTCTTAATACCTCACCCAATCTAACACCATGTAGTGGTGCTACTGGCGATGTAGTTGTGAATGTGCCATTTGCTCCCAAATATATTAATTGGCCTGCTGTCATTCCTGTGGTATTCACTCCCAATAAAATACCTTCGGTTACTACATATCCAAAACTATCATTTGGGATATTTTGAGTTGTAATACCTAATGTGTTTGCGGAATTTGCATCATTTTCATATGATGCGGTAGAAATTAAAGGATTATCTCCAGTAGCACCAACTATTCTTACAACTTTACCTTTATCAATTTGTGCTCCACTTACATTTTTTACTAAAATGTCAACTTGAGTTGCTCTTTCTGCTAATGATGCGGTAGGTACTATTTGTGAAGAACTATATGCTTCCAAAACATCTAACCTAGCATCAAATGATGAACTATGTGTTGAATAAGATTGTGTAAATAGATTAAGTGATGCAGTTGATTCTTTTAATCTTGCAATTGTAGAATCTACTGATGCTGTATACGTTTGTAATGTATTAAATTTACTATTAATTGAACCTGTCCAACCATTAATATCTAATATATGTTCATTAGTACTCTTTGTAAAATCATTAATATTAGTAAGAGATGCTGATAAACCTGCTGGTGTTAAAATACTTGTTAAATATTCAACTTGGTCTAATCTTGCATCTACTGAAGTTGAGAATGGTTGAAATACTGAACCTGTCCATGTATTAAATGATGCTGTCTGTAAATTTAAAGATGCTGTTACATTTTGTAATGTGGTATCTTTTTGTTTTTGAGAACCAGTCCAATCATTTATATCTACAATATGTCCTTTTACTGATGCGGACCATATATTAATATCTGCTACATGTCCATTAATACTTGCGCTAAATGTATTAAGTGAAGCCGTACTTTCTTCAATTCTACTTAATCTTATATTTTGGGTATTATTAGTAGTATCGTTGGATTGTGTATATAAGTTTAATGATGCAGTTGCTTCTCTCAATCTTGCAATAGTAGAATCTATACTTGCGGTATAAGTTTGAAGTGTACTGAATTTTGTATCAACTGAAGCGGTGTATAATCTTAAAGTTTCAGATTTAGTATTTTCAGAAGCACTGAAAGAATTAAGTGATGAAGTTGATTCTTCTAATCTACTTAATCTAGTTAATGCGGAAGCACTAAAAGTATTAAGAGATGCTGTTGATTCTTGCAATCTACTATCAACTGCTAACATTGATGCAGTTAAAGTTTGAAGTGTGGAATCTTTTTGCAATTGAGAGGCAGTAAATGCGTTAATCGATGCTGTATAAACATTTATTGATGCTGTACTTTCTTCAATTCTGCTTAATCTTGTTAATGTAGAAGAACTAAACGTATTTAATGATGCTGTCGAAGCTTGAATTGAATTAAATTTGGTTTCAAAAGAGCCAGTTTTTACATTGATATCTGTAATATGACCATTTACACTTGCTGTATGATTATTCATTGAGCTTGTGTATGATGCTATTATTACATCTTTATTTTCTTGCGATGCACTAAATACATTTAATGATTCTAAAATACCAACTACTTGTGCAGAACTTGTTACAACAGAATCACCCCCTGCTAAAAGAATTTTTGTTTCGGCGTTTATTGTACCTGCTTTCCAATAATCATTAGTAGAATCCCATATCAAAGAACCTGTAGCAGTATTTGGTGCTGTTGGGTCTTTAACAACTATACCGCCATTTGCTGCACCATTACCATTCAATTCTATTATATTATCACCTAATTGAACGGTTGTTGAATTAACTGCAGTTGTTGTTCCTTGAACTGTTAGGTTTCCTGCAATAGTTACATTAGTACCACTTAAACTAATGGCTGTTTTTAATGATGATGTGTATGATTCTATATTATTTAATCTACTTACATCACTACCACTTTGAGTTTCTAATGCAGATAATCTTTGGTTTGCAGATGATGTGTACTGATGTATAGATTGAGTAAATGTATTTAGTGATGCAGTTGCTTCTCTCAATCTTGTAATAGTAGAATCTAAAGATGATGTATAAGTTTGTAATGTACTAAATTTGGTATCAACACTTGCTGTATATAATCTTAAAGTTTCTGCTTTAGTGTTTTCCGAAGCACTGAAAGAATTAAGAGATGCAGTTGATTCTTCTAATCTAGTTAATCTATTGTTTTGATTAGTATTTGTTGTATCATTACTTGCGGTGTAACTATTCAAAGAAGTATTACCATTACTTGCTGTGAATGTATTTAATGAAGCAGTAGATGCTTGAACTTCTGCAAATTTTGCATCAACACTTGCTGTATAAGTTTGTAATGTAGAATCTTTAATTAATTGAGAAGCGCTAAAACTATTTAATGATGATGTACTTTCTTCAATTCTTTCGAATCTTGAAGTATTATTTGTATTAACAGATGCAGTCCATGCGTTAATATCCGTAATATGCCCATTTACACTAGCGGTATATGTTTGTAGTGTTAAAAATTTAGTTTCAAAAGAGCCTGTTTTAGTATTAATATCTGTAATGTGTCCATTTACACTTGCTGTATGTCCATTAACTGATGCTGTACCAGCTGCTAGTTGATTAACTCTTGTACCCAATAAACCTATATCGATACCCCCTATACTTCCTACAATATTAGATGCAGATATACTATTAGCATATATGTTTCTCCATTCATTTCCAATTGTACCAATATCGTATGTATTTGGTGAACCTGGTTTTAAATCGGATGTAAATAAACCCAATGCATTAATATTATCTGATGTGTTATTTCCTAAAAATAAATTACCAGATATGGAAACGTTTCCTAAAAAGAATGCATTATTTACGGATAAATCTCCTGATGTTGATATTGCATTATTTAAATAAAAAGCACCATCGTTTACCGAATTGAGCTTTGCTATAACTACCTCACTCGAACCATTACCAACAACCAATGTTGTTTTTGAAGTGTTAAATTCTAATTGGCCTGCTGTTGAAACCGCTGATGTTGTACTTTTTAAAATAAATGTTGCCATCTAATATCTTTTCTGTTTTGTATAAATATCTTAAATATTAAAATCTAAATCTCCTGCTGTTGTTATATATTTTGCTAAATGCATATAGTTTGCTGTTATACTACCAGTCGTTACCCACATTGCGGATGAACTTACCGATAATACGTTACTATTTGCAATTTCTATATTAAATGAACCCGTTCTAGCTATAGCAAGAGTGTTACTTGTACTATCTTCTATATAGTTTACAGTACCTGCCGCTTCAGGGTCTAAATTAAAATCAAATGTGTTTGGTCCAGCGGATGCTCCCGATGAACCACTTAATGCGTACCTTAAATCAAAAGATGATGTAAGTTGAGATGAGCCTGAAACTACTCCGTTTGTAGCTGCAATTGAACCTGTAAATGAGAATGCGGTAATAGAACCTGTTACGGATGTACTACCACTTACTATAAGACCTTTTTTTACAACAAATTCATTTGCCATTTAATACATCTGCTTTTCACTATCCAAACAGAAAGTTTCGGTTAAAAAAATATATTTTTACAATTACAATAAATCGTAAGATGTATTGATTGTGTATGTAGTCGAATCTACCGATGCTGCCACTATTGCATTACCACCACTAATAGATACATTGAAAGTTAAACCAGATGTATCTCCAACATCAACAGTAGTAAATTCATTAAATACAGCAGTACCACCATTCCAATATCCAATCACATATCCTGCTCTACCATTTGCTCCTTTAGTTGCTGCGTATCTTACAAATATAGATGTGTAAGAACCTGTAGATACACTTATAATTGTATTAGAACCAACTGAATTTGCAGATGCTTGTAATCCTCTTAATGTTGCCGGTCCTAAAACAACTTGATTTGCAGATACTGAACCAGAGAATGAACCACTTACGGTTTTATTAGAAAGTGTTTGAGTTGCAGTTGTTGTTACAACAGGAACTTCAGAACCACTTGCTCCGGCTATCCATTGGTCAGTTGAACCATCCCATAATAATGAACCAGATGATAATGTTCCAGTTGCATCTTTTGTTAAAATACCTGCTCTAACTGCAGAACCACCATAGTTTAATTCTAATATATTATCTGCTATATTAACGGTAGTTGAATTTACCGTCGTAGTTGTACCTGCTACAGTCAAATCACCATTAATAGTTACATTTGAACCATTAAGTGAAAGTGCAGTTTTTAAAGATGCTGTATATGAATTTATAGATGCTGTTGCTTCTTCAATTCTACTTAATCTTGTATTTTGTGTGTTATTTGTAGTATCATTAGATGCGGTATATGCATTTAATGATGATGTTGATTCTCTTAATCTAGCTAAAGTCGAATCTACCGATGCAGTATAAGTTTGTAAAGTAGAAAACTTCGTATCTACTGATGCTGTATAAGTTTGAAGTGTTGCTGATTTTGTATTTTCAGAAGCACTGAATGCATTTAATGATGCTGTACTTTCTTCAATTCTACTCAATCTAGTTAAAGTAGAAGCACTGAATGTATTTAATGATGCAGTTGATTCTTGTAATCTACTATTTACTGCTAACATTGAAGCGGTCAAAGTTTGTAAAGTAGAAAACTTTGTATCTACTGAAGCGGTGTAAGTTTGTAAAGTAGAAAACTTCGTATCTACTGAAGCGGTGTAAGTTTGTAAAGTAGAATCTTTAGTTAATTGCGATGCGGTAAATGCATTAATCGATGCAGTTGATTCTTGTAATCTACTATCAACTGCCAACATTGAAGCGGTCAAAGTTTGTAAAGTACTAAATTTAGTTTCGAATGAAGCGGATTTAGTATTAATATCTGTAATATGACCTAAAACAGATGCGCTAAACGTATTTAAAGATGCAGTTGATGCTTGAACTGCTCCGAACTTTGTATCTACTGATGCGGTATAAGTTTGAAGTGTTGCTGATTTTGTATTTTCAGAAGCACTGAATGCATTTAATGATGCTGTACTTTCTTCAATTCTGTTTAATCTAACAGTTGCGGAAGATGTAAATGAGTTTACAGATGCAGTTGCTGCTGCCAATTGGTCAATTCTGGTTGCTACTGAGCCCCCGCCACCAACGGATGATTCCAATGAATCTAATCTACTATCAACGGATTGAGAGAATGTTGATGCATTACCCAAACCATTAATCGTAGAACCCGATATATCTCCTACTACTAATAGGCCATTTTTGACTTTAAATTCGTTTGCCATAGTTATTTTTTATAGTTATTCTGATATAAATATAGATTTTCTTTTAAATAAGTTGTTGTATTACTCTAATTTTCCAACCTGTATTAGAAGTATTTGCTACCAATTGAACACTTCCACCCGTTAATGTCGATGTGAAGGTAACTGCGGTAGTATCTCCTATATCAGTTGTAAGAGTTTCTGTAAATGATAAATTACTTCCGTTCCACACACTCATCATCTGTCCTGCTCTAGCTGCTCCACCTTTGGTTACTATGTAATTATAGAAAGCGCCTGTATAAGAACCCGTTTGTACTGATGATATAGTGTTATTATTAATAACCGATGATTGTATTTCGTATGTTGATGTTAAACTATATCCTAATTGTACTGCTCCACTAACATATAGATTTGAAGCAGATATTTCGGACAAATAATTTGCAGAACTTCCTGTTTCTAATGCAGCTAACGATGCCGAATCTAACCCAGCCGTTGCTAATAATATAATTTGGCCGGATTGTTGATTAACACTAATTCTGGCAACTTCTTCATTATTTCCACCAATAAATTTTATTGAACCGGTAGAAACATATATGTGTTGCCAAGGATTTGTATCACTACCTAAATCAAACGATGCACTACCAGATGGTATGATAGATCCCGTTATATACTGATTTCCCACAAATGAATTCGAACCCGTCGATGCAAATTGACCCGATGTTGTTGCTGCTATTATTCTACTATCAACTGATGCTGAAAATGATTGTGGGTTACCTAATCCAAAAATACTACCTGTAAAGGCGGATGCTGTTAATGGTACATTAAAATAAACACTTTGTGAGGTTATACTTCCTACATAAGATTCGCTAACAAAAAAATCTACTCCTGTTTTAGTTGGGTATATTACGGTACTGCCACTAATATCTTGCAAAGCACCTATGTAATTTACAGGAGTTCCTACGGATTCTCCGGTATTTCCATCTATAACATATGCCGCACTTGCACTTAAATTATTAAAATCGGCAATTATAGAATTATCAGGTATATTAAAATCAAAATTATTTTGTGGTAAATTGGTTGCAACATTTACTAACCCAGAACCATCACCAATAAATGAACCTGTAAATGAACCTGTAAATGAACCACTACCTCCCGTTGCTGTTCCAATATCGTTTCCGTTTAAAAATAAGGAACCTGTTATATTTACCGAACCTGTGAACGTATGTGTATCTGTTATTGTATCACCAAAAGATGTAGACCCACTAGCATATTGAGTTATCATATTAGTTACCGAAGAACTAATAATCATCTGCTGTGCTGTAATTGTTCCGTAAATTAATAAATTGGAACCTGTGATACTACCCAATATATCAATATCACCATTAGTAACTATATCTCTCGATACAAATAGGTCTCTACCTATGTTTGCGTCTTGAGTTACTGATAATTCACCAAATGAACCCGTATGTGTAAGTGTAATTGAACCCGTAGTGATTGAATCGGTTGCCACCAATGATTGAATAGACTCAATCGAACCTGAACGTTTGAGATATACCTTACCGTCGTAGGTATTAATTGCAATTTCACCTAAATTAAGCGAACCCGTATCTGGCACCTTACCTGGTAGCGCAGAACGCTTCAGTACGATTGTTTGTGACATATTTAGTCTATTCTCTATGGTTATATAACAACAACGTAGTATATACTACTTCAATAAATATACTATATAAAATAAAAAACCCCTCCGAAGAAGGGTCTTTAATATTTTATTTATTTTTAATTAGAACGTACCACCATCAATCACATTACTCATTACAAAATTAGTACCATCCCATTGTGCAATATCCCCTGCCGTTGTAGGTGCTGTTATGAAATCTAAATTACCATTTGTTGTTCTAAATGCTAATCTTTTTGAAGAACCAAAACCAGGAACATTAACGGATGCGGTTACTGCGGATGCTGAAATAGGAATATTTGCAGTCCACGCATTTGGTGTAGAATCGTAAGTAAATGTTGCGTTTGCTCCTAAAACTTCAATACCGGCACCATTTGCTGTTGCTGCGTTTGTAGAACCACTAGCTAATTGAATTGTTTTATCTTCAACTACTAAAGTATTAGTATTTAATGTTACAGTATTACCTTGTACTACTAAATCACCACCGACTGTTAAGTCGTGTGTTGTTGATAAAGCTGCAAATGTTACGGTATTACCTGTACCAACCCCTTGAATTGTTCCTGCTCCTTCTAAAGTTGTTAATCTATTATTTGCAGATTGTGTAAATAAATTTATAGATGCTGTACTTTCCTCAATTCTTGTAAATCTAGTTAATGCTGAAGCACTAAAACTATTTAGGGACGCGGATGATGCTGCAACTGCTTCAAATTTAGAATCAACAGATGCCGTATAAAGTGCTAATGTACTATTTTTTGCATTTTGTGATTGTGTGTAAAGATTTAAACTTGCAGTTGATTCTTTTAATCTTGCTATTGTTAAATCTAAACTTGCTGTATATGTTTGAAGTGTAGAATCTTTTTGCAATTGTGATGCCGTAAATGCATTCATTGATGCAGTATACGCTGAAATTATTATGTCTTTTTGTTCTTGTGAACCACTAAACACTTCAAGTGCTGATACTCTTGCTCCGATAGAGCCTCCACCACCAAGTGATGTTTCAATTGTATCTAATCTACTATCAACGGATTGAGAGAATACTGCTACATTACCAATACCAGTTATGGATGATGCGCTAATTGCACCATTTACATCCAATCCTCCGGCAATAGTTATTTTAGTTGCACCTACATTTTGAGTGATAATCGAATCACCAATATGATTTTCACCTAAAGCAACTTGAATTGAGCCGGAAGTTATACCAGCTTCATCACCAATTGTTCCGGTGTTCATTGGACCTGCTATAAGAATAGCAGAATTGTATCCTTCATTACTACCAGATGGTTGAACATACAACCAATGGTTTTTAAATGAATCCCAAATTAATGAACCACTTACACCTGCAAATGAACCAGAATCTTGTACACTTATACCACCAAATCTAACCGATGGTGCCGCTGTATTAAGAGTAACTATGTTTGTACCAATATCAACTGCGGATGCGGTGATATTTTGTAAAGATGATGAACCTTGTACTACTAAATTATCAGTAATAAACAATGAACCGGTAATAGTTTGTGTTCCGTAGAATATATTAGAACCGGTAGTTGCTTGCGTTGCGTTTGTATTTTCAATTGCATCTAATCTACTATCAACGGATTGGGAGAATGCCGCAACATTACCAATACCATTTAAAGTAGAACCACTAATTTCACCACTTACAAATAAAGAACCAGTAACATTTGTATTACCATCTCTATTTACAATAAATCTTTTTACAAAATTACTACCATCGAAAGAAACTACTCTAAATTCACCACCATTATTTCTTGTATCATAAACAAATTCTGCAGTACCTCTTTGAGTAGTCGATGCATGATTATTACCCCATAATTGGAAGTATGCACCCTGAATTGCTGAACCATCGTACATACCAAATAATGTAGCTTCGGTATTGCTGTGGATTTGTATCTGTCCACCATTTGCTAATACAACATTACCTTGTATGGTTTGTGATGCTACAAATGTATTCGAACCAGTAGTTGCGTATGAACCTGTAAAAGATTCTAATCCGACAACTCTTGAACTCAATGAACCTCCACCTCCACCACCAATTTGTGATTCAACAGCATCTAATCTACTATCAACGGATTGAGAGAAAGGTTGAATGTTACCTATTAAATTTGGAACATCATTACTTCCTTCTCCTAATAAATAAAGAGTTGCACTTCCACTAGCATAGTAAGGAACACCTTTAAGCATTCCATTATATGTACCTGCTGAAAATACATTCGGTGCATTATCTCCTATAAGAAATCTGTTTACCGCTTGTACCTGTCCATTTTCAGGAACAGCAAATACGATGGATGAACCATTACTTACTGATAGGTTACTTGAACCCGATGCTATTATTATCTCACCCTTTGATAGTGAGGCAGTGACTGCTGATAGTGCTTCTAAACTACCACGTCTGTGTTTAATTATTTGCGCCATATTTTAAGTTATTCTCCGTTGATTATAGTTATTCAATCTATAAATATAAATTTTTTTCGGATTACCATTCTCCCTGGTCTATTATATTTGATTGTGCACTTCCACTAACGTAAGGGTCCGATGGTGGTACACTACCTGTAACTAAATAAATTTGACCTGGAACGATTGTATCATTTTCAAAATCATCCGTTCCGGATAGGTTTGTAGCATCCACAACTGCCATCGCACCACTAACAACTAAAGAATATCTATCAGCATTTTCAGTTGAAATTGTAAGATTTTTTATTGTCGAACCATCCAATTGTGCAGAACCTGATATTACTCCATCTGGAAATACTGCTGCTATATTATTAACAACTACATTTATAATTGATGCCGAAAGAATATTTGCAGCAGATTCACTAACAACATTATTAATAACTGATGCCGTATCTGCTCCTACCACTGCTGCAGTTGATAATGCTGATGAACTTTCTATTTGTTTTAATCTAATTAAGTTTGCCATTTATTTAAATTTTCCTATAACATAAATATCATTAACAGTTACGGAATCATAATCTATGTAATTATCTAATAAAGTTATTACAATATTTCCGTTTTGTTCTTTAATTGTATAGTGACCAGGTAAATGCAATCCATAAACTAATATTTCAAAATTTTCTGGAGATGCTCCTTCTGTTCCGTAATCCAATGATGAACTATAAATTGTTAGTGTTCCAAATCCTGTGTTATCAAACGTATCAATTCCTTTTCTAATTGTTTTTCCACTAAATTGTAAAATTTCATTATGAAATGCTTCTATTTTATTTTTATTATTTACTAATTTTGTAGGATTTGGATTTGATTTGGTATGAGATTGAAATGATGTAGATGCTGGTAATTCTATATTCAATAAGCTGCCTGTGATGTATAAATCATCATTTAAATTATTAGGATTTACTTTTGAAATAACCCTATTTAATTTTCTGGCATTTGAGTTAAATTGTTTAAGCATATTGTTCTATATCTCCGGTTACTTCTATATAATCATCATCATCTAAATTAAATCCAAAACGATTTTTTATAAATTTAAAAATAAGGCCATCTTGTCCCTGTTCTACTATATAATCTCTAGCTGAAATATATTGTGTATTTATAATAACTCTTATTCTATCTTGATTTATTCTATTTTCCACTTCTCTCAAAACATCCACAAATTTCCAACCTTTTGCTTCCCAAATCCAATATGTAGGATGGTTTAAATCCTTTGGAGTTAATTCAGGATCACCAAATTTTCTACTTATCTTTTGGGTTATATCTAAAAGTGTTCTTTTCATTATACATCTATAAATTTACCTGTTATAGAAATTTCATCACCACTATCAACTGTAAATCCTAAATTTCCAGAATTAAAATTTATAGTCAATGAATTAGATGACATTGCAACTAAAAAATGAGTTGTAAAATAATATCTAGTACCATTTATATAAACTTTAATATCATATGAATCCGAACCTATTGTAATTCCACTTGTAACTACTGATGTTAGTGATGGCGGTGTTTTAATGGGTTTAATTCCTGTAAATGTGATTGTATTATTTGCTACAGGATTTTGTACTTTACTACCATTGATAGATAAAAAATCAATAAGGTCTTTATTATCGTAGTATGGAGATGGTGTGGTAAGGAATCCTTCCAATCTACCACTACCACTCGTAACATCCACTTCGGTCGCAACCACAATTCTTTTTGTAGACATTGACTTTCTAGTAGTTAATTCTCCATCAAATTTTTCTGGTAATAAGTAAGCCTTTACATTCAATGAAAATTCTACTCTATTAATTCTTTCCGTTCCCTCACCAACTTCATTTACAACATTGAATTCATTTACAGATGTACGAAATTTAAATTTTTCTTTATCTCCCCAATATGATGATGCGAAATTTAATTGTTCAATTACTTCATTTAATTGTTCGGTATAGGAAGTCCAACACATACAATCGTAATTAACCTCCACATAATCCGGCATTGCAATTCGGAAAATTTCATACTTTGGTTTTACACTACCACCCAATGCAGTAAAACGGTCATACCTATTATCTTTTGACCATTTAGTAATTGCAGGATATGAAATGTGTCGATTTGGCATTGACATAGTTTCATCTTTTGCAATTGATGTTCTACGAATCATTAGTATTGGTAATTGTATTTTACCTTTACCATCTCTGAAAACTCCTTGCCTTCTTGCACCATTCCATCTTTCTGAATTGCCATATACAACAGGGATTTTTACTGCAACACCTTTTCCATCTTTCAATGTCGGTAAAACGGTATCTTCCAAATATGACATCATAGCATAATCTATATCAAATAGCGTTACACTTTTTTTAAGGTCATTTTTTTCAGATTTTATTTCTTTACCCCTATTAAGGTCGGGTCTTAATGGATTTACTGACATTTATTATTAGTTTATTCTTTCTTCAATATTAAGATTGGATTTAGATACCATAAATGTGGTACATATGATACTCCAATTTCTTCTATCCTCTTCCGTTCCTGGTAATCCACCAACAAATTGTATTTCATTTGTATTATCTATTTCATAATAAGAATCATTAAAATAAATAACATCACCAATTTCAGGATATGCGTTTCTTTCTCTACAATGTTCTCTATCAAAGCGAAACTCTAAATTTTGATTTGTATCTGGACCAAATCCTTCATATTGTATTGATTCAGGCTCTTTATTAATTAAAACATACAACTCAACACCTCTGTGCCAAGTTTTATTCATTGCCTCACCGTAAATATTAACTTTTGTTTCATTTATATTAATTTTATATAAAACGCAAGTTTCTTCAATTACCTTTTCAACTAATTCTCTGGCAACATTTCTTAAAAATTGTATATCTCTACCTACTAAAAACTTTGGCATATTATCCTACATATAATTTTAAAGGAACTTTTCTTAACATTTCTTGCTGATGGTCTGCTTCGTGTGCTTTATTTTCCATCACTTTGATTCTACTTAATTCCTCAAGGTTTTCTCTTAATTGTGTTATGAGCGCATCCTTTTCAACTTGTGCCTCTGCTCTCAATGCTGCACCATCCAATGATACTTCTCCATCTGGTATTGGAACTGAATTATATTTTTCTCTAATTGCTCCTAAAAGTTCTTTAGAAAGTGCAAGTGTATATTTTCTAATCCACTGCTTACCAACATCATTTATATTTGAATATTGAATAAAATCATATGGAATATCAGAATAATCTGAAAGCGAATCAGGCTGAATAGTTTGTGAATCATGCTCAAATTCATCTCTACTCATATAGTCAAAGTATATTTTCGCTGGTGACCCTTGTGTTGGTACAGGAAATATTTCGATTTTATTATCTACAATATTGAATGTATGATGTGATTTTCTAATATGGTCATTAAATTCTATATGTTGCATTCTTAATACATCCTCATATAAAGGCATCATTAAGAATTGTGCAGATGGAGAATAATTACCAAATCCTAATTCAGAAATTAAATTTAATGTGCCCTGAGCTCCTACTGAATATGGGTCAAAGAAACGAGTGATAGCCGGAATTGCTTCATGATATACTCTTACAACATCAATTGTAGAACTTCCGCTGAATATATTTGCAAAATTTTTGTTTTGTTCTAAATCGATTGAACTTGACATTAAATTATATCTTTGTACGGATTCAGTAAGTTCTATATATGCCTTTCTTATTTCCGTAGCCCCACCAACTCCTGCCAATGTTCCATATTGTTGGGACATACGAACTGCGGTTGGGAGGAATGAACCTTCTACAAGTGTTTGAGAATAATTTGATACTTTACCTTTTGGTTGTCCTTTAAGAATATCAAGGTTATTTCGAAGATTAAATTGATTTACTTGAGATGAATATTCAGAAACTGCTTCTTCAAAACATGCCCAAATTTGCTCATTATCCAATTCAATATTAACAATTGGATATCCCAATCTTTTTGCAACCCACGTTGCAGTTTTAGGTGCATCGCTTCTAAAATCAGCATCGGAATCATAAAGTCCAAAAGGAGTCGCTTGTGATAAAGCTACTGATGCGGAAAATTGTGATGCTGATGAACCTGACCAATAATTGTTATATGACATTTACTAAAATTTATAGAGTTATACTACTATAAATATAGAAATAAAAAAAGAGGAGTGATTTCTCACCCCTCTTTTATATTTTAAGTTTAAAACTTAACTAATTACTCAATTAGAGAGCTTCTAAACCATCAACGATAATCTTACCGTAAAACTCTGGTCTTACGATTTTCTTAGCGTATCTAGTCATAACACCTCTTCTCGGAGTGAAGTTAGTTGGGTCATAAACTAATGGAGTCATAATCAATGGTACATATGGTGCGTAAACTGCTCCTGTTTCGAAGAAGTTAGAACCTTTGAAACCTAATAAGATTACGTTCTCTGTCATATATGGGTTTTTGTAAACATCATATCTGTTAGAGATAGAACCGATGTTAGTTACACCTGCTGCGAACTGTAAAGCATCTTTACCTGGGTTTGCAGAGAATCCGTTCATTGATTCAAGAATTGTAGCTACGTTTGGAGATACAACGATAAAGTTTGCACCACCTCTCATAGTTAATTGGTGAATCTTGTTAGAGATTTTCTGTAATTTGATACCCAAAGTTTGATACCAAGTGTTCTTTGTGTAAGCACCTGCTGCTACTGCTGTAGAATCAGCTGCGAAACCTGTACCAGTCCAGTCATATCCAACTCTTGCAGACCAGTATTCAGTTGAGAATGCGTTTTGCTGTAACATCTCAAGGATTTCTAAATCAATCTCTAAAGAGATGTATTCAGATAACATTTGAGTTAATTCAGCTTCAGCATCTACTGAATGGTATGCATTCAAGTCTTGTGCTAATTCTGGAGTCCAAATTGCTTTCAACTTACGAGTTTTAGCAACGATTGGTTCAGATTTCAATTCAAGTTCAACTTCTGGAATTGGAAGGTCAGAACCTTTATCTTCGAAGTCACCTCTATTGTAATCAACTGGTTGTTTGAAGTATGCTAATTCAGCACCAACATTTCCAGCGCCAGCGTAAGTACCAGGAGCAGCAACTTCTGCAATGAATACTACGTTTGAACCGTTTTTCACAGTATATTGTGGATATTGAATATATCCAGAACCTGATTGTTGTAAATCAAAAGCTCTTACACTATTCCAATCTGCGTCAGATGGTAATGCTACAGTTAATTTTTTCATTTTACCTGCTGCAAATGATGCAGAAACAGTTGCGTTTGATAAATCAAAATCGATATCTGCTAAAGATGCAGATGCTACTGCTGCTACTACAACTGATTTTGTATCGTTGATAGTGTATCCAAATCTACCTGCGCCAAATAAACCACCTTCAGCAGCTTGAGTAGAACCTAACTTATTAGTGTTAGCATCTAAACTATC
>Ga0315900_10001015_pt1 | contig 45221 bp, 49 predicted proteins | sample LakEriMetagenome_FD_203521 | JGI IMG/M metagenome (GOLD analysis project Ga0315900, IMG submission 203521) | Freshwater fungal communities from buoy surface, Lake Erie, Ohio, United States - Buoy 12 MA114 | ecosystem: Environmental > Aquatic > Freshwater > Lake > Lake biofilm | place: USA: Lake... | reverse complement strand
ATAGTATGGATTATTTGCAGGCATTCAAAGACTTCAAACCAAATCCAGATACATATATTATGGCAGGTGGAACTAACATATTCTCAAGCACTACAATGTTAACTCCAATTAGTCAGCCAGATTACTCTGTTGGATCGTTCTCCAGTATAGATAGCGCAACTGCATTCAATCTCAAAACAAGACTCTAATGAATCAACAATTTGCTGGAGATTTTTCTCTAAAATCAATAAAACTATATCCAATATCTGCAGTCAATAAAGATAACCGTCCCTTTGTTGACATCAAAGAACTTGTCCAGGAAGTTACTTTTTACCAAAGTATTATTTCCACCAGTTTGTATTGTCAACTTGTAGTTAACGATATCGGAGAAAATTTAATTGAGACTCTACCATTAATCGGAAGAGAGAGAATCCAGTTAAACATCTCAACTCCATATGCAACTTATGATTTAAATTTGTATATTCATAAGATTGATGGTAGAATAATGCAAGAGAAGAACCAAATCTATGTGGTTCATGCAGTAAGTAAAGAAGTATTAGATAACGAATATACTAGAATTCGTGAACGAGTAAATGGAAAGAAGGCAGAAGTATTTTTAGAAGAAAAATTAAAGCTAATAACTAATAAAAAATTTACCAACAAAGATGATACACTATATCCATTTGACATGTATGTTCCTAATTGGAGGCTATTTGATACTGCAATTTGGATGTCACGTCGAAGTGTACCAGTAAAGAATAAATCTTCAGTTGGATATTTATTCTATGAAACATTTGATGGGTATAATTTTAAATCTCTCGATGTGCTATTTGATGCCGATACATATCCAAATAAATCAACTAAGTATACTTTTGTTCAGGGTAATACTTCTGCATCTAAAACTGAGTTGAATAATTATAGAATTATGAATTACTCATCGACTAAAGCATTTGATATTCTAGATGATCTTCGCAATGGTGCATTTGCACATAATGCATTATATGTAGATATCAATAATCGTAACTTTCAAAACTGGAGCACTAATGCATCAACATACTGGAAGGATATGAGTCACCTTGGAAAAATGACTCCGTATCAGGATGAAGAATTGCTGACTAGACCATCAAGATTAATCTACAGACCAACTACTACAGCTACATTTAATTGGAAGGATCTATCAAATGAAGATATTGAAAACTTAAATAATGTAGATGAAGTAAATAAAAATTATGAAAAGTCCATCTACAGATATTACTTTTTAGAATATAATAAATTGGAAATTGCTATCCCCGGAGATCTAAAACTTCAACCAGGATATGTGATCAATGTTTCTATTCCTTCACCAAAAAGATCTAGAGACAATAAAATAAAAGAAGATACTAGATTGAGTGGAAAATATATTGTTCATTCTGTTAAGCATACTATCCTAAATAGAACTGAACTTAGAACTATTGCTACATTAACGAGAGATTCATTCGGTGGCAATGAAATCAAAAAAACTAATGTCCCTAGCGGAGCAACATTCTAAATGAAACAGGATATAAACCAACACATAGATCGCAATAGAGATGAATTGATTGATTCAAATGTTAATTCACAAAGACGTAGATTTCTAGAAAGCGAACTAGAATCACTAATTAAATACAAAGAAACTCACCCTGATGCTACAACTGACCCCACTCCTCTAGATTTATTCTGCAACGAAAACCCAGAAGCTCCTGAATGTCGTATATACGAAGTGTAATAAATGTCAATTAATCCTACATTACAAAATTCTGCATTCCTTGGCAATAATGATTTCACTTGGTGGCTAGGCACTGTAGAAAATCCTGATGATCGAGATGCTAAACTAGGTAGAGTTCGTGTAAAAATTCTAGGCTTTCATGATCCATTTGAGAAGCCAGAGAATTTACCTTGGGCACTGGTTCTCCAGCCAACTACAAATGCTGCAGTAAGTGGTATTGGAAATTCTGCCAATGCAGGTTTGAAGGCGGGTAGTTTTGTGATGGGATTTTTCTTGGATTATCCTGATTGCCAACAACCTGTAGTAATGGGCTCATTCTACAGCCAAATCAGACCTATTTTTGCAAAACCAGATACACTTGCAGCGGCAAACAATCCAGGAATTGTAAACACAGTAACGTATAATAAATCTCAAACAGGACAGCCTCAAGACTCAGAAAGAACAAATGATGCTGGTGGATTGGCATCTGATTCCGTAGCGGCAGCTTCTCTTCCTGCATCTCCATCTAATCCATCTGGAAATGTTGGAGCCACATCTATTGCAGATGGAAAAGATGGTCCTGTAAATACACTTGTAGAAGATATTAAAAGATGTATTGAAGGACTTGGTAATATATTTAAAACCGGAGTTGTATACAATCCAAATGCAACTAATCCAAAATTAACTAGAGATTTATCTATCGAAGAAAATTATATTACAATTAGTAGTGTAGATGCGTTTCCTCCAATCGGAGTAATTCAAATAGGAAATGAGAAGATTGGATATAATGGAAAAAATGAAAATTCGTTAGTCAATGTAAAAAGAGGACTACAGGGAACAAAATCTTCTGCACATTCTTCCGGTGCATCAGTTAGATATATTAAAAAGACTGATACTCCAATTGAAATCTATGGTAAGTTTACAAATAAAATTGTAGATCTAAAGAGTGCTGTAGATAGATGTATTCAAGTAATTAGAAACTTAGTTTGGTATATTGTCAACAAAGTTAAGTCTTGGTTGATGGCTGAAGTTACCAGAATTTTAAATGATATTGGGTTAGGATCAAGTAGCCCCATTCCATATTTTGTAAAAACTATTACTGAAGTTGTTGTTCAAGTTCTAAAAACTATTTCATGTACAATTGATGAAGCATTAGTTAATGCATTAATGAATGGAATTGAAGGGTTTATTAAAGATTTTATTGAAAGTATGGCCAATGATTTATTGGAATTGGCTGATAATTATATTCGATTTGCCGAAGAATGTGTCAATAATATTTTTGGATCTATATTTGAAATTGTAGCAGTTGGAACAGAGATCGCAAGTGCAATTGAAGAAATTATATCTTTGATTCAAAGTATTGGAAAACTAGGTGAGATGGGTGCATTGTTTGATGAAAAAGGATTTGTAAATGCAAACATGCTATCTAATATAGGAAATATAGTTAGCTTTCTTCTAAATTTACTTGGTATTGGATGTAATAGAACTACAGATTCCCCATTGCAAATTGATTGGAATGAGTGTGCATTAACTGGAAACAACTGCAATCCATTTAATTTTAGAGTTACTAATAATATCGCAGGTAAATGGAATCCAGAATACTCAAAAGTTTCTGTTCAAACTTCTGAGGCAGGTCATATGATTATGATGGATGATACTCCATATCATAATAGACTTGTCATTGAAGCTGCTGGTAGTAGGACTGGATTTCAAGTAGATGATGATGGAAATATTCGTGTTACCAACAGCAATAATAAAGTAGAAGTAACGTTTGGCAAGCAAGAAGTTACTATTATGGGAGATGTGCATATCAAAACTAAGGGTAATTATCACTTAAAGGTTGGGGGAAACTATCATCTAGAAGTAGATGGTCAGTATAATGTATTTGCAAACCGAGAAAGTAAAGTAACTTATAATGGAGAACATGAAACAATTTATAGTAATGATGCTAAGTTAAGTGCTGCGAATGGTTTAGCCATTGCTGCTGGCTCTAAAATAGGTATCAATGCATCTGGTCAATTAGATATCTATGCTCCGACTCTCAGCACATATTGCACAGAGCAAAATCATTTGTTATCTGGTTCATGGAACTTATTTGCAATGTATGAAAACAAGTATATCGGTCTAAATAAATTCTGTTTAGTTGGGGGTAATAAAATTAATCTTCGTGCAGGAACTAATACAGATATTGGAACTGGATTATCTAATAAATTCCAGGCAACTGCAGAAAATGTATGGAAGGGTGGCTTGTATAATACTACTATTATGGGAGTGAATAGTGTTAATCGTTTAGGTATTAATAATGATACTACAGCTGGAATAACATCAAAAAATAGATTGGCTGTTCAAGTTGAAGCTGTTGGTGGAGCTAATTTCTGTGTTACTGCAGCTCCAGAATCAAGGAGTGTAGAAGGGCCATTGTTAGATGAGAGTGCTTCATTTGCAATGAGAATAGCACCTGCCATCTTCGATACATAATGTGAAGGGGGGGTTGACACGCCCCTGGTATCGTGCTATACTATGGGGACACCGAGAAAAGCCTATGAACATTCGTGATGATTCTACCTTGAACCGAGTGGAAGTTGATATGTTGTCTAGGACTATTCATCTTCATGGAGATGATGGGGAGTATATGAAAGTAGATGATTCAGATTCAGATCAATTTACAAACATGTGTACATTCATCAATGAAACTTTACCTGAAGACATGATTACATATACATACTAAAATCAACTTTTAGTTACATAATACCCGAAAAAAAATTCCCCAGAATTTTTGACTTGTAGGGTTTTCTGCTCCTTTAGCAATCTGGTGAATGCAGCGAACTCATAATTCGCCTGAGGCGTGTTCGATCCACGCAAGGAGCACTTGACAATCTCAGCAAGATCTGATATGATTGTCTCATCACCTGGGCGTATGGTGAAATTGGTAAACACAACTGACTTAAAATCAGTCGGGGTTCCCCCTTGTCGGTTCAAGTCCGACTATGCCCATAAATAAGTTATCGTTTATACAAGTACAGACTTGAAAAAATTAGGAAAGCACTGTGTCGCAGAACTCTATGGATGCGATCATACGATTCTCGATAACGAAAAAATTCTAAAGGAACTTATACGTGAGTCTATTGATATTTCTGGGGCAACTCTTTTGCAAATTTCTTCTCATAAATTTGACCCCCAGGGGGTTACAATAGTAGCTTTATTATCTGAAAGTCACATTTCAATTCATACTTGGCCCGAAGATGGAAGCGTCGCATTAGACGTTTTTACATGCGGAAATTCAAAGCCAGATTTGGCACTTTTACACATCATAAACTTTATGAAACCATCGGAATATAACATGAATTGCTTCGATAGATAAGTATAACTATTATAAATAAATTTAGTTTTTGGCCTCATTCTGAGTAAACATATGGCTCTAACTAGAATTACATCTGGTGGTATTGCTGAAGGAGTAGTTATAAAGTTTGATCAAAATAATAGCCCAACGACACCTGCTATTGGCTTTGAAGGTGCTGGCAATGAAGGTACTGGTATCTATAGTCCAGCAGTAAATGAATTAGCAATCGCTACATCAGGTCAACCAAGACTAACTTTCAAATCTGATGGTAAGATTGTTACTGGCAACGGTACTATTCTTGGTGGTACTAACCCAGACTTTTTAGGCGCTAAAAATATTACTCTATATGTAAACCAGTCAGACTTAAACGCAAGTGATGATGAAGCCAACGACGGTGGTAATCTAAACAGACCATTTAAAACCATTGAGAGAGCTTTACTAGAGGCAGCAAGAAAGAGTTATAAGCCATCCGAGCCAGATAAGTTTGAGGCATTCACCATTATGGTTATGCCTGGTCAGTATGAAATTGACAACAGACCAGGATATGATATCAGAACTAATCCTCTCACTGCAGGATCCACTGTAACTGTTGATAATGGTTTATTCCGTTTTAACCCTAGAAATGGTGGTGTTATTGTACCTAGAGGTACTTCAATCGTCGGTTACGACCTTAGAAAAACTGTAATCAGACCAAAGTATGTACCTAGACCATCTACAACTAGCACTACTGAAGACGGAAGCATTAGCAATGATGGATATGTTCTATCACATGTAATGTATGATGGTGCAACCATGATTGAAAGAAATCGTGGTTACATTCAAGAACAAACTAAACTATATCTAGCAGCTACTCAAGCTGGATATCAAGGACTATCTACTGCTAAGCAAGACCTATGTGTTCGTGACATTGGTTATTTTATTGATGCAGTTATTGGTGACTTAAGAGAAGGTGGCAACGAAAATACTTTCGTCAATGCTGAATATTACATTGATGGCAATGGTGGATATAGAGATAAATTCCTAAATGCTGGTGATGGAAATCTAACTGCTGAAGTAACTGCTACTCAGAATGCATTTACAAGAGCAGCTCTACTGATGAGATACACAGTAGAGAATAGCTGGGGTGCATATACCGAGTATACTTCTGGAAAAACTATTATCAGAACTTCATTTAGTGCTGGAAATGGATATCTTTCCAATGGAGATTGCTCAACTGTATCTAGTGCTGTCAATGTTCTCGGTCAATTAGCATCAGGAATCTTAGGCGCTCCAAATACATACACCGAAACTTATAAGAAGACTCAAGGTGTATTTAAGCAAACCTCTATCTTTAAGGTAACTGGTGGTTGCTATTTCTGGCAGATGACCTTCAAGGATGCTCTTGGAACTCCTTTCAATGGTGCAATATTTGATGGAAATGGCATTCCAACATTCACTACTGCATCAGATGCAAATTATTCTCACCATAGAGTTGTTGCATTTACTTATGCAGATCAAAGAACAACCGATGGTGAACTAGATCAATACTATAAGAAGATTGATGCTTGGGATCAGACATTTGATTCTGCAGGTACTAGAGATGTAAGACCTGAAGAATACACTATTGTTGGAGACGGAAGCACCAACGTAACAATTGATACTGTTAATTCTTGCTCACCATATATCTTTAACTGTTCACTACGTTCTGTCTTCGGCATGTGCGGTATGCATACTGATGGCAGTAAAGTTGCAGAGAACAGCTTTAAGTCTATGGTTGTTGCTCAGTTTACTGGTATTTCACTTCAGAAAGATCAGAACGCATTCTTCCAGCCAAAAGATCTTGAAGGTGATAAGGATAATCCACTCTACAATGATGATAATCTTAACACTCCAGCTCAGCCACCAATCTATGCAGATCCAGATGCACAATATAAGCATGATTGGAGACACTTCCACATCAAAGCATCTAATGGTGGATTCATTCAGGTAGTTTCTGTTTTCGCAGTTGGTTACGCTGATCAGTTCCTTGCGGAATCTGGTGGTGATATGTCTATCACCAACTCAAACTCTAACTTTGGTCAAATCTCTCTACGTGCTAAGGGTTCTCAATTTAATTCCTTTAAACCAGCATCCCAAGGTAAGATTACTGCAATTATTCCTCCTAGAGGAATTGCTGCTAGAGCAACTGATATCTCATTCTATAATATTGATAGAGATAATACTTGGGAAAGAATGGGTCAGTCAGACAACCTTTACGTATCAAGCCGTCTGACTCAGTTCGCATCTGATGCAGATCAACTAAGACTTTATCTAGAAATTGGTAGCTTCTCTAGTGAATCAGATATTCCAGAACTAGTTGTAGAATCTCCAGACTATAGCCAAAGCCCAGATGGAAATGGAGAATATCCTGTAGTAACAAAAAGATATTTAACATTTGGAACTACAAATCAGTATGCACTTTTTAGAGATTTTTATAATACTTCTGGAACAACTGATTCTGCACATAGATACATTAAAACTGAAGTTGAAGGTACTGACGGAGATAAAACTCAATTCTTTGCTAAAGTTTTCTTTAGTGGAACATCTGCAGAAAACTCTATTGGAAATAATCAGCAACGTCAAGGATATTTCTGGGACCCAATTAAAAATAGAGTGTATCTAAAATTAGATGGTTCTGATACACAAACAAAAACTTTCCTCAGTGGATTTATATTTAAAACTAAAACTGAAGAAGTCTTTAGCTTCGTAGAAGAGATTGCAGATGATGGAAGTATTACTACAAAATTTGTTTCTACTACTCAAAATATTCTAGAATATTTTGACGGATTCCCTGCAGGTCTTACTGTCACTAAAAATGAAGATACTAGAGGATCTACTCCAGCAGATCTATTGTGGAGAGTTGAATATACTATTCCAAAAGATTGCCCAGAAATTCCAAAGCCCCCTGAAAAAAGATTTATCATTAAAGGTATTCGTCCTGGAAATGGCGAAGATGGTATGCCTTATTCTGATTATAGGTTTATGATTTGGGATGTTGAAGAATATCTAACTTGGGAAAGAAATGTAAGAGATGGTGTATATTATCTAACTGTTATTCGTGCTGATGTAAATAAATTTACAGATGGAAACGATAATCTTGTAACTAAAGTAGTAAGAAGGCCAACTGCTATCAGTGCAGGAAGTTCTTTTGCATGTTCATTTGTTGAAGAAGTTAATAACTATGATAAGGATACTAGACTAGTTTCTAATGTGAACTACCTATATCCATCAGTCAATGAGGAAGGTCCTACTTATGATGTTAGAAAAACTTGGAACCCACCTCAAGCAGATAGCCGTGTATTAGTTGAAAAGATTGGTGCTGGTACTAGAATAAAAGATCTTACAGTACCAAATTATACAAGATTTAGAGGAGGAAGCACTCCATTCCGGGATGTTCCTGCAATGTATTCCATTACTGCAGAAGCAGTTCATAGATTAGTTAGAGCATTTGACCTTCGTTATGCTCAGGAATCTACAAGATCATCTGGAAATATTGCAGTGGCTCCTGTAGTTGCTTGGGATGACAGAAGTGGACAAACCACTCTTGGGTATGAAACTGGAGTTGATATCTATGGTCCTAGCTCAACATATAGAATTGGTAGAGATAAAGCAACCCGAACAATTCAAACGAATGTAAATGCAATTGATTATAACCCTGCTTTAAATATTAACTTATATGGTATTATTGGAGACGCAATTGAAAGAAGAATTGTTGTTTGCAATGCTGCGAAAGCAACATTTACCACAACTGAATTAAATAACTATACTATTGCTCAACCTCTCCCACTTTACAGACCATCCATTCTCCGTGCATCTTCACACACCTGGGAATACGTTGGTCTAGGTTCTGGTAACTATTCAACTGGTTTCCCACAACTACAGACCAGAGTTCTCAAGCCTTATGAGCAGTACATTGCTCAGGGTTATGAAAATGCTGGTGGATTTGTTGCTTCTTCTGGTACAAACTCCAATGGTGATTTCTACATTGGAACTCAAATCATTCAGGCAGGCGGATCTAGCACTGTATCTCTAAATGTTCCTAAAGTTCGTAAATCATCTGAATCAAACTATGTTGATGTTGAAAATATTGAAAACAGAATTTCAAACTCTGTTGTTAATGTTACCTCATCTACTGCTGGTAAGAGTGGTTCAGCACAATCTGCAATTAAAGCACTTTCAAACTTCTTTAATGCAGAGAAATTAAGCGTAAGCAATATTGCAACAATCAATAGTTTGATTGTTCAAGAAAAGCTATTTATTCAGAATAACCAGATTAATAATGCTGCTTTCTTCCCAGAAGCAACTACTAATGCATACGGTTTTGTGAAAGGAGCAAAACCAGAAAAAACTGGTTTCATTTCTACTGATACTAATGATAAATTATATGTATCTCCTAAATTCCTAGATGCGTGGAGAGTAAAGAGACAGCTAATTTCTGCTTCTGCAGTTACTCTGGATAATAATAGAATTTATATTGAACCTTATACTCAAGCTCTAGTAGATAGTTATGATGTAACAGCTCAAAATTATGAGGGACTTTCTTTAGCTGATATTCAGACTAAAGTAACTAATGATCAAGAAATTAGACTATATCTAAAAGAAAGTTCTGGACTTCCATCATATGGTAGTATTGATATTGAAATGACTCTGCAGCAAGTAGATATTACTGATTATAAATTATCTTCTGGGTCAAGATCATATTTAAATCCAAGAATTGCACTGACATTAAAGTATGAAGAGATTGATTACACTGAAAATTATATTGTAATCAGTAAATTCCAAAATAATTTCCCAATTGTAGATTACATTAAGAGTTGTGTTGGGATCTCAGAATACAATCAAATTGTCAAGAGTTACACTGGATTTTTAACAAGTGGTTCATTTGGTATTGATGCTAGCGAAGGTGATATCAAATATTTAACTGCAAAACTGGCTTCAAATGTTGCTGTGGATACTATTGGTTCTCCAATTCCTTCCGATTCAAATACATACAAGAATGTTTCAATTACAACAACTGCAGCTGAGTGGGCTAAGTGGCCAAACAGAGGAGCTTTATCTCTAAGAGAATATCCAAGAGGAGCTTCTACTAGCCAGTATAGAGTTTCTACTTATGTGTACTTCAAGAGTACTACACAGGGTACATTTACTTTAATTAAAAAAGTTGGAAGTGGTAGTACAAATGATGCTGGTCATACATATACTTCAAATTATGATAACAAGTATCCAGGAATTGAAGATAGAAACGTATTCTTTGCAGGATGTAATACAGTAGTTTCAGTTTCTGATAGATGGGCTTCAGAATCTCCATTTATTCCACCACTAGATCCAACTAAAGGTTCGGTTGAAGATGTCAATATTGAAGAAGCTACTTTATACGAAATTCCAGTTAAATCAATTCCTTCTGCTGTTGATATTGATGAAGATTATATTACACAAAACCTACCGAATCCATTTAGTTCAAAAGCGTTAGGTGTAAATATTCAAAACAGAACTGCTGTTAAGAAATTTGCTCCATTATCATACTTTAAACAAGTAGAATCTTGGTGTGCAAATAGTGGATTTAGTGTCAATGACGAAGTAGAACTTCTCATGAAGCCTGGATATTATAAACTAGATGGTTCAGTCTTCCCATGTAAGATTAAGATCAATGGTAGCGGACTTGTTAAGAGTTCTGTATTTGCTGGTAAAGAGCAAACTGGAATATCTGCAGGTAGAATGGGTGGATATCTTGAAGATACAGTCAAGAGAGGAGATAGCATTTATTTCTATCGTTCACCTGAGTTTTCCGATCAATATGGTTTCGGTAATGATGCGATTTATGTAAGTGTCCCTGGAGGATTAACTTCTAAAGGTGGATTTAACCTAACTAATGTACACTTCCTTGGATTAAATGAAGCTGTAACTAAAAATGAAATTCCTGATACACTATATTCTGGTGATGAAAACACCGTATCTGCAAGAAGATTAGTTAGAAAAGCATATTATACCAAGTCATTTATCAAAAAATATCATAATACAAAAGTTCAAGATGGAGTTGATGGTGCGTTAGCGTTCACTGCAAATAGTTCTGTAACTACTGGGCAACAGAAAGCAGAACTTAAGTGGATTGTAAAAAGTGATGATATAATTAATGGTCAAATTGATAGTGCAAATTACGGTGAATTAAATACTGCAACAAGTGAAAATTCACGCTATATGATTATTAGATTAAAAGCCTCTAATTTCTCTGCGGATCCAACATCTAGAAGAAATTTTGCATTAGCTAGAAAATATATTATTCCAGGCACAACACTGTACTGGTTAGATAGTGGTTCTGCTGTATCAATTACAAGCAAATCAACTAAAGTAATAAGTGTACGAAGAATAAATCAAACAAATGCTACTACCTGGGGAAGCGATTCCACTGAAGAACTTCATGTGATGGTTTCTATTTATAGAACTGCTGGATCTCCAAATTACCAAGGAAACATTGGTTCTCGCACTAATTCAATTGAAGATTTAGATATTGCTGGATATTCTACTGGAGATAAAAAATTAGTATTTTTAAATGAAGATGGAGCTGAATTTACAACATTAACTTATAACTGGGCATTAAATAGAAGAAGAGAATTTTTACCAAAAGGATTTATTCATGAGGGAGGATATCAGCCTTCAATCATTAGAAGAGTTACTACTCAAGTAAATCCTGGTGGCGGAACTGCCGGAGTTAATATTGTATTGGATAGTGTAGATCTACTTCAAGTTGGAGACAGAATAGTTGGAGCTGGAGTTCAAAGTGGAACCAGAATTACTGCAATTAATTCCGAAACAAAAACTATTACAACTTCTGATAATATAACTGCTACTATCACTGCAAAAACCCCATTATCATTTACTCAGTATAACAGTTTTGGCGATGAAATTACAAAATATGATGTACCAGAAATTTTTGGACTAACTAGATCATCTGATAACTCATATATATCTATTATTATTGATAGAAATCCCAACGCATCTATTGATTCTAGTATTAAACCATACCCATTCGGTGCAGGTAGTTTTAGTTTATATCCAACAGTATTGATTCAATCAAAAACTAATCATTCTTCACTAACTACTGAGTTTGCATCTGCTGAAGATTGTGCATATTCTGTTCCTAGAGCTAGATCATATAGTAAGAGAGTTAGTGGCTTCCGAGAAGAAAGATTTGTTATTTTGGATATAAACCCAAATAGTATTGCAGATTTATCTTCAATTAATCCATCAAATCCACAAAATTCTAATTTAACTACCTATATTGAAAATGCTGGAATCAGTGTAGATCTTATTAGAGAATTTGCCATGTATAACCAAAACGTATTTAGTTTTGGTGGTGGGGTTGGAACAGGATTTACAGCATCTACTGTATCATTCAGCGGTCAAAATACCACAGCTGACATTAAAGCTGCATTAGAAGCTGCAATTACAAATGGTGGCCGTAAATATAATGCATATGTAAGTGTAGTATTGACTCCTCAAGCTGGAGCTACAGGTGGAACTGGATATAGAGTAACCCCTAGACTCAATACTTCTGGGGGTGCTGGAACTATTATTGGATTTAATGTGTCTACCGTTGGTGGAAGTCAAACTGCCTTTAATGGAAATTGGACAATTTCTGTTACCGACAGAAAAGGATTTATTTTATCACCTACAGGAAGGACCGTTGATGTTAATAGCACCAGATTAGACGGAGACGATTTTACTTATGTTGCAAAAGCCAATATGTTTGCAGCAATCAGGGTATCAGGAAGTGGAGATGTAAGTACAGGATCTCCATATCTTGATGATTATAGTACTGATAGTTTTGGGGACATTGATTATCTTAGTGCTAGAGGCAAGAAAATATATTGCTCCTGGCCACAATCATACAGAGCACTCAGAAGAAGATTCCCATCAGCACCAGGATCTGGTAGTGGTGCGGTAAATGGAAATTATCAGAGCAGCCTAATCAACGTAGATGCAATTCCGGGATCTAACTTTGATCTGAATCTCAGTGGTGTTACAATTGGTGCTCAATCACCTGCAAGTGAATCAGCCAACACATTCGGTGGTGGATATCGTGGTGGATTAATTAGATGTAGAGGTTCTAAGTTAACACTTTCTGGAACTAGATTTAGAGGAAATCTATCTCTAGACTGGACTGGATTGCTGAGCAATACAACTTCCAGAGGAGGTGGCATGTTTATTGCTGGACACTCTATTGAAATGTTCCAAATGGAAGATCAGAATTCATTTGAACGAATTGGTGGAGAACGTCCTGCCAAGCATATTACAACATCAAAAGAAGATGAAGAATTTAGAAAACTTACAGAATATGATCCACTATCAAACGTATTCTTAGAACCTTCTAAAGATCCTTATGGTCAGTTGAGTGATGGTGATTCTAGAACATTCCCAATTTCAACGAATCAGGCTATCAGAAGATATAATTTAAAGGCAACTTCAAATACTGCATGGGATGGTACAGTAATTCCTTCTGGTGGACTGCAGACCAGGGTATCCTTATTTGAAAGATATCAAGCACCATATCCACTATACTATGACAATACTACAACTACTACACCAACAAGTATAGTAGATGATTCAAATGGCAATAAATATGTTGAACTTTCTGGTGGCATCAAAGCATCTGCGGTTCGTTTGAGATGGAATAATAGTTCATCAACTACAGTTACATCAAATACTACTGTAGTATCTGGAACATTAGCGACTTTACCACCTAAAACATTAACATTCCTATATCCTGCTGATACAGAAAGTGGCCAAGAACTAGTAGATAATATTTTCTTTGGCTCAAATGCAACAAGACTTGTAAAAACTAGCAATATTGAGACTACATACGCAAGTGTAACTAAACTGACAACTTTTACTGATAGATTTGATAAAGATGGAAATCCATCTGCATCTGGTGCGTATAAAGTAGCTCGCATAACATATAGCGGCAATATTCCATCTGAAGTATCAGCTGCAAATGGTTCTAATATTCAAATTAATACTAAATATCTTGATTCTAAGAGGTATAATTATGTCTCAACTGTAACATCTCGTTATCAAAAAACAGTTGTCAACAAAAATTCTAGACTAATTCTTGCAACTGATAATAATATTAATACTTTTGCGGAACATGCAGATTTAGCTTTTTCTTCTGGAACAATAACTGCTAATGTGAGTAGAACAACTGTATTATCACTGAGAAATTTAGATGACAATACAGCAGTTGACGGGAAAGTAAGAATGTCAACTGATTCTTCTGGAAGAATTTTAAGTCTTGATATTCTAGATTATGGTTCTGGTCATACAGAAGGTTCTAAATTAGCTATTTATGATGGAGCTACAAATTTAACTTCAAATATTCAAATTTCTGCAAGAAGAAATCTTGATATTGATGTTAATGTATTGGGTGATTCTGAATATATGGCGATACTACCACAAAACTGCTTTATTTTGAATGGAGTTAATCAGCCATCAACTACAGCAATTAGACAAAAATTAATTGCCGCTAGAACAATCTTCAAACCAGGAAGTTATATTCTTCTTGGTGGAACATATTACAGAATCGCAAACACTGATATTACAAATTCAAAACCATATATAGGAATATACAAATATATCAATACTGGAAATCTTTCAGATCAAAGAGCAGATATTGTAGTGATGCTTGAAGACCCAGAATATGCACCAACATACGCTGCAAATTCTAGACTCGATCTATTTGATTACGATAATTTATTAGATTATTGGCCAAATTCTGGAAGAATAGTTATTGGAAATCGTGAGACTTGTGATTTTGAAAAAGTTGGTGATCCTACCACAAATACTGGCTATGAATTGAGATTGAAGAGAAGTATGACTAAGTACTGGCCACATTATATTCGTGACTGGGAAGGTCTAGATCCTAATGATTCTACTGATGCCACCGTTACACTAAATAGTTTAGAACCTACAATTCTAAGATTAGCAGATCCAATAGATGTAACATGTTATGGATTACGTAGAGTATTCCCAAGTAATAACTCTAGTAATCAAAGTTTTGGAACTTTAACAGTTCCAGAATATGTAAATCCAACTGGAATTGTATCTAATAAAATTGCAAGAGTTAGTATTGGATCTGATAATGTAAATGATGATTTCCAAAAATTATCTATTGGACAAACAATTACAATACCATACAAGGATATTGCAGATACTTATAATTGGTCTGGATGTGTAGTTACTGTTGGAGATGCTCAATACACTCCAGGTGCGAGTAATTCTACTAATAGAGCTGGGGATAGAGTTATTAGTGGAACTATTAAATCTAGCACAACATTTAATACTAGAGATAATAGAACTTATAATATTTTTGGCACATCTTCTTCAAATATAACTCCATATCAATATGTAAATCCACTTACATCTGCAAGATTTTCAACTCCAAGAGGAAGTACATATCAAATCGGTCCTGGTGGTTTTGCAGATTGGAACTATATGTGGACTCCAATCAATGATAATGCAAATGCTGGACAAAATACAATAACTCTCAGTCCATCATATATTAGATCTACACACAGATTAAGCTCCCCATCAGTATTTACAGCATCTATAGCTGAAATTAATAATACTACTGATCCAAGTGAAAGAATTCTTACTGTAACTGGAGTTACCAGTGGTGGATTATATAAAGGTCAGCCAATTAGAACTGGTGGCACTGTCGGTTCTGGGACACTCGTTGGATATGTTGTTGGATTTGCAGGAGATTATATAACAGAATCTGGAGTTTATGAAGATGCAGTAGAATTAACTGGAAATGGCAATACTGGAGTTTATAGAATTCAATTGGCAGATGGTGCATCCTCCACATATACATCACAAACATTCAATGGAACTTCTGGAGATACACCATATCTAGTCTGGATGAGACATCATTGCTGTTGGACTAGAGTTATAACTTCTAAAGTGGTTAACCCAACTACTAACGTAACTACAATTACATTGAATGCAAATCTAGTTGATCCAGATCCAAATGATGGCAACGCTGCTACAACTTCAGTATTTGCTGGAGATTGGGTACTTTGGTATTATCGTAATTATTCTGATAACACAGTAAGATTACTACTTGATAAATCACTTATTGCTGATATCCCAGAAGGAACTCAGATATCAATTTGCCCATGTAATCATCAAAATGATGGATACTATGGAGAAGCTGGTGTTAGAGAAACTAATGGATTTGTATTTAAGTCAAAAATTGTTGATATTGAAAAAGATACAAATAAAATTAATGTTTATTTGGCAGATGATTATCCTGATAATTGGTCCAACTCTGCAATGAGATCATATGGTTTAATGTATGTAAATAGTGGTGGCTGGACTTATCCTAAGACTGGAGGTAGCTCATTCCGTCCAAATAATTTAATTTTAACTGCACCAGATGCAAACGGAGTAGGCACCACAATTCAGATTCCAAATAGAAGTGGCAGAATTCAGGCAGGAGATATATTAACTTATACTTGGGAAGATGAACTAGTAGTTGAATCTACTAGTCATGCGGGTGGAACTATTACCGTGAACAACAGTAGCACAGTAACAACTTCAAATGATCAAAGATCATATATTTTCCCTGGAGCTGTAATTTATGATTCCTCATCTAATTTAATTGGAACAGTTTCATCTGTAAGCAGTACTTCAATTTCATTAACATCTACCTATACTGGAAACTTAAGTTCTCATAGTGGTTGGAAGTACACTTCTACTGGAAATACATTTACTTTCTCATCTCAAATAGCTACTCAAACAACTTCTAGTGGTGTTGCTACATGTACCTTTGCTTCTGCAAATCAGAATCAAATATTACATACGTCTTTTGCAAATACAAAACTTTGGTTAAGTATTGATGAAATCTTTGTCAGCCATAGAGAAGGTAACTTCACAAATGATGGTCCAGTTGTTAAGAAATTTATTTACACTGATACTGGATTGAAACTAACCTTCGGAGATTATAGAATTTGGTATGAAAATTACGCTAATTATATTCGTTCTGGTACTGAGCCTGGTGGTCAAGAAATTTCTGGAAGACAAGGTTGGGTTGGAAACTTTGGTCTGACAAATTCTGGAGAAAGAGCCAAAGGAATAGTAATTAATGGAGCTTCATCCGTACAGTGGGGAAGGCAATATCAAAGGTCCATGTGGCTATCTGCAGTTCCAGTTCATGCAATTTGGGAGTCTGTCGGATATTCAAATTATATGATTCATATTGATAGTGAATCTAGTGGAATTGAAAGTAATTATGCATTTAATACTCTAACATCTTATGATAATGTAGGTAGATTTAAGTTTAATGCTTTAAATCATACCTCATTAAATACTGGAAGTGTATATGCAGGTCTAAATCATGGAGCATATATTTCTGGAGGTAGCGATTCATATGACACTAAACAATATCAATTTACATCTTCAGTCAGATTGAAGTATAATTTACAGAATGGAACCGTATCTTCAACTGGAACAGTTGCAGGAGGAAATTCATCTAGATTATCTGAGCAGCATGTTGTGGACAGAATCATTCATTATAAACCATGTCTTAGTATCACATCTTCAAAAATAAATCAAACATTATCAATTTCAATTACTCAAAATACATCAACATTAAGCGGAACTGGAATTGCATCTATACTTCTTCCAGGTGATGTAGTGTATAGTACACAAACTCCAACTAGTTCAAATAGAATTGGTATTGTAAAAACTGTAGCTACTGATGGAAATTCTGTGACTCTATCAACACCATATACTGGATCCAATATTAGTAATGATACTTCATGGAGTTATATCTCACCAAGAGTAAAACATCCAGGAACAAATGCACCTTCAAATGCATTGGTGTTATCAGGTGGCGGATCTACATCTACAACAGATATTAATGATGTAAATAATACTGGATTTAATGTCACTGCAAACTCTGCTACTGGATATAATAGATATAATTATAGATTTAATATTAATAGGCGAACATTTAACCAGACAGTTCTTCTAAATACTTATGACCAAATTCTTGCAACGAAGACAATTGATGATGCAAATAAAGTAATTGATATTAATATAGGGGATCTTCCAACTTATAGATCTCCTCTAATGAATGTCGAGGTTACAAGATTTAATCCTAAGACTCATATTGAACAATCAATTTCCGTTGTGGGAGTACAAGCAAACATTTAATTATTCATTGGAGAATGAACAATGTCGTATTTTTTAACTGATGAACAAGAACACGAATTGAATTTATTTTTAGACGAAGAAAACAGGGACATCTGTAGATTACAATTAGAATCAGATGATGTTCCTGAAGAATTAAAGGAGATCATTAGATCTACTATTGAGGCGGGTAGTCCTATACCTGCCTTCAATCCAATTCATGGATACTATAGTATTTCCTTCACCCCATGCGAAGAAGGAAATAGAATTTATGCTCATCATCATTTATCAAATAAATCTAAATCACTATGTGATCCATCAAAAATAATAGATCAACTTGATGATTTGTTAAACACCAACACTGAACAAGTTGAGGAACCAATAGATTCTGAAGATATTTCAAATGAGCCCACATCCAATTTTATAGATTATATCGAAGATATTAACCCAGAAAAATTAACTGTTGATGATATTGAATCTATGTTTGGACCACCTCCAGAAGAAATGGTAACTTTTGATCAAAACTAAATAAAAAAATAATAAATAGTAGAGGGATATATATCCCTCTTTTTTGTAGGTAGATACCACTAGGACTTGCCATATGGCTACAAACATTAGACTCAAATCTAGCTCCCAAGCAGGAAAAGCTCCTACACTTGCAGAATTATCTTTAAGAGAATTAGCAGTTAACACTGCTGATGGTAAACTATTTCTCCGAAAAGGTGACGGCAGTGGCACAGATAAAATTATAGAGGTAACTGCCCCACTAAAGGCTAGTGAGCCTATGGGGCATGAAGATAAGTCTCAAAGTACTATTTCTTTTGACGGCGGAACTAGGGTTTTCACGATTCAACCCAGTTCTACCTCATTCAATGTTTGGTGTAAAGGTGTAAAGTATAATATAACTAATGCTTGCACAGTAACTATTCCAAATACGACTGGATTATATTTTATTTACTTTGATGCAGATGGGGTTTTACAATACAGAACTTCATACTTTGATTGGGAGAATGATACTCCAACTGCGTATGTTTATTGGAATTCTACCACTTCAACTGCGCCATTTGTGGCAGACGAAAGGCATGGTATCGTTTTAGATTGGCAAACTCACGAATACCTGCATAGAACTCGTGGTGCAGTTATTGCAAACGGATTTTCAATCAGTAATTATATCACCACCGGAACTGGTGCAAACAATTCAGATGCTCAGTTTGATCTCAGTAGTGGTACATTTTTTGATGAAGATTTAGAGGTTATAATTACTCATAGTAATAGTCCGACCGCAAATACATGGCAACAAGATTTGCAAGGTCCAGCTCGAATTCCAGTTTTCTATCAAAGTGGAAATTCATGGGTAATGGATGCCCCCACAGATTATACTGTAAAGCAAGGGACATCAAGAATTAAATATAATTTATTGAGTGGAGGAACTTGGTCAACTCCAGATGTGTCTACGAATAGTTATTATACTACATCTTGGATAATTGCAACAAACAATATCAATTACCCTGTAATTACAATTATGGGGCAGAGTCAATCAAGTTTAATCAGTGATCAAGAAGAATTAACATTTGCTGATTTAACTTTAAGTGATTTTCCAATTGTAGAATTTAGACCTATTTGGAAAATTATTTGGCAGACAGATTCTGGCTACGCTAATACTCCAAAGGCACGAATTGCTGCAGTATTTGATATTAGACAACTTACTTCTACTGGTGGAATTTCTGGAACTACTCCAGTATCTGATCATGGATTACTCAGTGGACTTGGTGATGATGATCATTTACAGTATGTTCATGTTAGTGAAAACAGAACTATTACTGCAAATCATACCATTACTGGCAATTTAACTTTATCTAGTGGATTAAGAGATAGACTGGGTAATTTAGGTAGTGCTGGGCAATTTTTATCATCCACTGGTACAAATATAGAGTGGAAATATCCAACTGTCACAAATGTATTATATGTATCTAAAGACGGTAATGATTCAAATTCTGGAACTAGTTTGCAGAATGCTAAGGCTACAATAAAATCTGCATTATCTGTTGCATCGGCAGGAACTGTAGTAAAAGTTTCTGCTGGAAATTATACAGAAAATAATCCAGTTATTATTCCTGCACAAGTTAGCGTAGTTGGGGATTCTTTAAGAGAGGTTAGTGTTAGTCCCCAAAATTCTGGAAATTTGTTTTATGTAAATAATGGATCATATGTATCCAATATGTCGTTTACATCATCAACATCAAACAGCGGAGCAATATTTTCATTTAATCCGTCAGATCCTCCATATATTAATCAATCTCCATATATTCAAAATTGCACCAATTTTATTTCTGGGTCTACTGGATTACTTATTGATGGTGATAATTGCATTGGACAACTTAAAAGTATGGTCGTAGATTCATATACACAATTCAATCAAAATGGAATTGGTGCTAAAATACAAAATGATGGATATGCTCAATTGGTATCTATGTTTACAATATGCACAGATAAAGCTATTGAATGTAAAAATGGTGGAGGTTGTGATTTAACTAATTCAAATTCATCATTTGGAAATTATGGGTTAATTGCTGATGGCGTTAGTGATTTAAAATATACTGGAAGTGTAACATCTGCTGTTTCTGCTGATACAACCGACAATGTAAATGTAGATATTTCTACTTCTACGTATAATGTTACAGGAGCATCTTATAATAATTCCACTGGGGAAGTTACAGTTACAATTGGATCTCATTCAATTCAAGTTGGAATGGATGTAAAAATTGAAAATTTAACTTTTAGTTGTACTTCTGGCGGATCATCTAGCAATCAAGTATTTCCATCTGGAAATTATGGATATGTATTTACAGTAAAATCTGTTACATCAACTTCAATAACTGCAAATGTTGGAAGTTCTACATTAAGTCATACTTATGTATCTGGAGGCACTGTTAAAATTAACAATGTAAAGCCATATGATGGTCAAGTAGTCACTTTCAATAATACTTTATATTATCAAGTTAAAAAAATCACTGTAACTAATGGTGGAAGTAATTACACGACAGCCCCAAATATTACAGTATCTAGTCCAGCAACTTCTTGGGGAATTACTGCTCAAGCCATAGCTGAAATTGAAAATGGTCAAATCAAATCTATTGAAGTTATTTCATCTGGTAGAGGATATACTTCAAGTTCTCCAACATTAACATTTTCCGGTGGTGGGGGGACTGGAGTTACCTATTCAGTTGAAATGACTCCACTGTATTATGTAATAGATACTGCAGAACAATTAAGTTCAAATAATTATAAACTTACCTTTACTGATACAATTCCATTTAGTATAGCTCAAAATGATTCAATTCAATTTTATAAACAAACTAGACTATTAGCATCTGGGCATTCATTTGAATATATTGGATCTGGAACTGATATTCAAACTAGTTTACCATTTAAAGGTGGCGTAAGCATTCAAGAAAATGAAGTTGATATGAAAAATGGAGGACTAGCAGTATATACATCTACTGACCAATCTGGAAACTTTAGAATAGGCGATGGAGTTGTAATAAATCAATTAACAGGAACAATTACAGGAGACTTTTACACCAAGAGTCTATTTTCATCAATAACTCCATTCATTCTAGCTTTAGGAGCGTAATTAACAATGGCATTAAAAACTAATGTATTTAAAACTATAGCAGAAGTAGTTCCTACTAGCTCTACTTTAATATATACTGCACCTACAGGATATTCTGCTGTTCTTCTATTAGCACAAGTCGCAAATGTTAGTACAACAACATCATATGATGTTACTTTAATTTATACCAGAGGTAATACAAATACTGAATTATTTAAATCATTCCCAGTTCCTTTTAAAGATACCGTCAATTTATTACAAGGAAAATTAGTCTTAGAATCAGGAGATAAATTATATTTGTCTGGTAGTAATGGAAGTAATTTGAAATTTATAGCATCTATTTTAGAAACAATTAATTAGTAGTACTCAAAATGGCAAATTATCTTTCAGATAGACTTAAAAAGTTACATGTTGGTATCTCTGGATATACCGATTCCATTGATGTTGCTAGTATTATTGGAAACTCTACTTTTGATGGTTCCGTAGAGCTAAAAAAATCTTTAAAAGATAAAGATGGGCAGGCAGGAACATCTGGACAAATTTTAGCATCTAGTGGAACTGGAGTACAATGGATAAGTGCCCCGCCAGGAGGAATTTCAGTATATGAAGAAAATACATTATTAGGAAGTCTTTATGGCACTACAGAAATTAAATTTGTTGGAAATTATATAACCGCAACTTCATCTGGATCAACTGCAACTGTAACTCTTTCAGATTTATCATTAGATAATTTAACAGATGTTGTTATTTCATCTCCATCTAATAATCAATTAGTAAGATATAATAATTCAAATACTAGATGGGAAAATTGGACTCCAAATTTTACATTAGGTGATGATACAACTGGAAATTATGTAGCAAATTTAGTTGCAGGAACTGGAGTTACTCTTACCAATGGTACAGCGTCTGAGGGAGGAACTCCTACAATATCAATTGGACAGAGTGTAGGCACAACTGATAACGTATCATTTAATAATTTAACGGTTGCTGGAACATTAACTGTCAACGGAACTTCAACTATCATCAATTCAACAGTAACTACAATTGATGATCCAATTATCACATTGGGAGGAGATACTGCTCCATCTGCAGATGATTCAAAAGATCGTGGAATAGAGTTTAGGTGGCACGACGGAGCAAATGCAAAAATTGGTTTTTTTGGATTTGATGATAGTACAGGATATTTAACATATATTCCAGATGCAACTAATTCAAGTGAAGTTTTTAGTGGCACTCTTGGAGATATTCAAGCAACCAATTTTCGTGGTGCACTAATAGGAAATGCAGACACTGCTACTAAATGGAGCACAAAACGCACACTAACATTAAGTGGAGATATATCTGGAACTGCTACTGATATTGATGGATCTGGTAATATAAGTGTTACTTCAACTTTAGCTAGTTCTGGTGTAACTGCAGGTACATATACTTCAGTTACAGTAGATTCTAAAGGTAGAGTAACATCTGGCACAAGTCCAACAACTTTAGGTGGATATGGTATAGTAGATGCATTAACTACTTCATCAACCTCAACTCAATCTGGTTATTTTGGAAATATCTATCTTTATGATGATTCTACTCCAAGTCATTATTTACAAATCACAAATAGTGCCAATTTAACAGCTGAAAGAATCTTAAGTGTTAATGTTAATGATGCAGATAGAACTATATCATTAAGTGGTAATTTAACCATTAGTTCTAATGCTACTGTTTCAGGGACTAATACTGGAGATCAAACTATTGAATTGACTGGTGATGTAACTGGTTCTGGTACTGGATCATTTGCTACTACACTAGCCAACTCTGGAGTAACTGCAGGTACATATACTTCAGTTACAGTAGATGCTAAAGGTAGAGTAACCGCAGGGTCAAGTCCATCTATAGCACTTACAGATTCACCATCATTTACCACTCTAGTAAATTTAAATAATCAAGCTGAACTTAGATTTTTAGAAGATTCTGCAAATGGAACTAATTATGTAGGACTTAAGGCACCGGCAAATATAACAGCAAATAAAATTTGGGTTCTTCCAAATGTAGATGGTACTAATGGCCAAGCTTTAATTACTGATGGAGCTGGAAACTTATCTTGGAATACTTTTGGTGGAGTAGATTTTCTAACTACTAGCACTACATCAACCCAATCTGGTTATTTTGGAAACATTTATCTTTATGACGATTCTACTCCAAGTCATTATTTGGAGATAACTAATTCTGCTAATTTAACTGGTGCTAGATCATTAAGTATTAATGTTAATGATGCAGACAGAACTATCTCTCTTTCTGGAAATCTAACTGTTTCTGCAGCTGCTAGTGTTGCAGGAACCAATACAGGAGACCAAACTATAACACTAACCGGTGATGTAACTGGTTCTGGTACTGGATCATTTGCTACTACTCTAACAGACTCTGGAGTAACTGCTGGAACATATACATCAATTACAGTAGATGCTAAAGGTAGAGTAACTGCAGGAACTAATCCAACAAGTACTGGAACCGGAAGTGAAGTAAGAGCAGATTCACCATCATTTACTACTCTAGTAAATTTAAATAATCAAGCTGAACTTAGATTTTTTGAAGCTTCTGGAAATGGAACAAATTATGTTGGATTTGAAGCTCCAGCAAATATAACTGCAAATAAGATTTGGCTTCTTCCGAATGCAGATGGAACTGCGGGGCAGGCATTAGTTACTGATGGAGCTGGAAATTTATCTTGGGCTACCGCTGGTGGTGGTGGTGCAAGTGGATTTGGAGGTTATAACAATTCAATTACATCATCAATTTTTGTTTCTGTTACTTCTGGAATTGGCACAACTGTAGCATCTTTGAATGATATTACTACTGGTCCAGGTATTGCATATACATTTCCATCGACTGCTGGTAAAAAATATGTAATCGAATCTATACATGTTACCAATACATTTACTAATGAATTATATTTTGTAGCAAGGCATGACTTTAATGGTGGATCAAATGTTCCATTGGCCCAACGAGTGATTGTTCCATATCAAGGTGCGATGGAATTTTTAGATCAACCAATTATCGCAAATCCATCAGATACTATAAGATTTCAAGCACTTTCTAATGCTTCGCCAACTGCAGTAGGTATTGATGGGGGTTTGGATGCATTTATTATCATTTCAGAAAAAACTGACACTACTTATATTGGGGCTGGAGGTATCGTATCAACCGCAACAGGTACTCAAATTTTCCAAGCAACAACAGGAAATGCAATGTTACAATCAATTAAACTTTGTAACTATAGTTTAAATACTGATATTGATGCATCTGTTTCTATCTATCGTGGCACTTTGGCATCTGGAGTAAGATTAGGATACTTAGCTTTCAATATTACAATTCCAAAAAATAGTGTAGTTGAACTATTAGTAAAACCAAAATATCTTGCAACAAATGATTCTATAGTCGCATCAGCATCTTTAGCAAGCGCATTGGCAGTTACATTATCAGGCAAATATATAGTATGAGTTTTAAATTACTTGTATGTCTCTTTTAATTGCTATGCCTTGTTATGGCGGACTTGTCAGTGATAAAACAGCAAAAGGATTATTTAATCTGGGGAAAGAACTGAGAACCGCAAACATTGACCATGGGTTACTTACAATGGCAAATGAAAGTCTTGTTACTCAAGCAAGATCTAAGATGGTTAATTTTTTTATGAATAATACAGAATATGAAAGAATTTTATTTATTGATGCTGATGTTGGATTTACTGCGGAAGATGTATTTAATCTTTTAAAGTACGATAAAGATATTATATGTGGAGCTTATCCTATGAAAGGAATTCCACTTAGATATAATTATAATATTACAAAACCAGAAATAATTGAAGGAGAATTAATACAAATTGAAAATATTGGGTTTGGTTTTGCTATGATTAAAAGAAAAATTTTTGAGGATATTTCTCAAAAATATGGTGAAGAATTAAAATACTATCCACCAACTAATAATTCTACTTTCCCACCAACTGAAAAAGAATATAATAATTCATATCATTACTTTCTAGAACTTAAAAAAGATATGGCATATCTTCCTGAAGATTTTTCATTTTTTGAAAGAGCAAAAAGTGTTGGATACACTGTCTGGTTAAATAGTAATATTAGACTCGCCCACGTTGGGTCTCACGTTTATCAAGAAGGATAATTAAATGGCAACTGGTGTTTTTGGACTTAACAGAGTTTATAAAAATCAATACCAAAATGTAAAAAGTAATAATTTTGCAAGTTGGCCTGAGTCTGGCAATTATGGTTACTATGCTTCGGGATCCAATCTTAGCACTGTTTTTGCAAGACTTGATTTTTCCAATGAGACTGTAAGTGACCCAGGAAAATATTTACCTTCAGGATCTAGGCGTTTTGCAATGGGAGTTTTCAATAATTCATATGGGTATGTTGGTGGTGGAGATACACCACCAAATTTTATAAACACTAACACCATTACAAGACTTGATTTTTCGACTGAAAATGTAAGTCTTCCTGGAAATAATTTACCATCAGCAGGAACAAACGCAGCTGGAGTTTCTGGTAAATCATATGGTTATTTTGCTGGAGGCAATTATTCAGGATTTGTCTCTAGTAACATCAGAAGACTTGATTTTTCTAATGAAACTTTTAGTATCCCGGGACAAAATATACCTTCAGAAAGACACTATATAAGGTCAGTTTTTACTGATTTATATGGTTATCTTGCGGGTGGATTTGATCCAGGATTTGTGCTAACTAACACTATACCAAGGCTTGATTTTTCTAACGAAACTGTAAGTAGTCCAGGAAAAAATTTACCTTCAGGAAGAAGTAATGTTGGACCAATTTTTAACAATTATTTTGGATATTTTGGTGGTGGATATCTCAATGGTCCATACATAAGTAATATTACAAGACTTGATTTCTCAAATGAAACTGTAAGTGACCCAGGAAACAATTTGCCTGGTGTACGGGGACATATAGCAGGAACTTCAAGTAATACTTATGGATATTTTGGAGGTGGCGGAACTCCTGGATTTGACTCGAATGTAATCAATAGACTTGATTTTTCTAGTACAACATTAAATAATCCAGGGAAAAATTTACCTATGATAGTTGTTTCGGCGGTTGGACTTACTGGAGGTAAATCTTATACTAAAATGACCAAAACTTATGGGTACTTTGGTGGTGGATACTTTCCAGTATTTGTTAATACAATTTCAAGACTTGATTTTTCAACTGATGGTTTTAGCAATCCTGGAAAAAATTTACCAACTGTTAGGGGATGGACCGCAGCAGTTTCAAATAATTTTTACGGATACTTTGGTGGTGGAGCTAGTCCATCAATTATCAATACAATATCAAGACTTGATTTCTCCAATGAAACTGTAAGTGATCCTGGAAAAGATTTACCTTTAGCAAGATATAATTTCGCAGGAACATCAAGTAATTCTTATGGATATTTTGGTGGTGGGGCTGCCCCAGGAACAGAGATTTGCACAATAACAAGACTTGATTTCTCCAATGAAACTGTAAGTGATCCTGGGAAAAATTTATCATCAGCATTACAAAATTCAGTAACAGTCTCAAATAGTTCATATGGATATTTTAGTGGTGGACACTCCACAATATCAAGACTTGATTTTTCCAATGAAAATGTAAGTAATCCTGGGAAAAATTTATCATCAGCATTACAAACTATGACAGCAGTTTCAAATAATTCTTATGGATACTTTGGTGGTGGGTATTTACCACCATATATTAATACAATTTCTAGACTTGATTTTTCCAATGAGACAGTAAGTAATCCCGGAAAGAATTTACCAGTTGGTGTTAGTAGATTGGGTGGAACATCATCTATGTTTTTTGGATATTTTGCAGGAGGTCAGACTTCACCGACTGTAAGAACTGCCTCTGTCTCAAAGATTGATTTCTCAACCGAAAATATAAGTGCTTCTCCTAGTTTACCAAGTGCTAGAAATATTTTAACAGGTCTTTCAAACTCAAACTAATATTATGAAAACTTTTTATTTTATGTCTGGACTTCCACGTTCAGGTTCTACCTTACTGACAGCATTACTCAATCAAAATCCAGAAGTACATGCATCTACAAACTCTCCACTTTTAGATACAATACACTACACAGAAGAGTATCTTTTATATCAATCAGAACAATACAAAGCAACACCAAATCCAGAAGGAGCACATAAGGTCTTATCATCAATACCTGATAACTATTACTTCAATATCCCACAAAACATTATCATAGATAAATCTAGAGGTTGGGTTAATGAAATTCAACACATTCAAGATTATATTACAAAAGAACCAAAGATTATATGTCCAGTCAGAGATATTCAAGATATTATCTCCTCATTTTTAAATCTTGTTTATCATTCAAAAACAACTTCTTTTATTGACGAAGCACTTATTGCTAATGGTATAGAGATTAATAATGATAATCGTACAGACTACCTAATGTCTCCACAAGGGATTATCGGACAATCATATCATGCACTTTCAGAAGCATTTTGTAAAGGTAACAATAAATATTTGTTATTAGTTGAATACGATAATCTGGTAAATAAACCACAACAAGAACTTAATCGCATTTATGACTTCTTAGAACTTTCAAAATTTACTCATACTTTTGAAAATATAAAACCAAAATGTGATGAGAACGACGAAGTTTATGGTTTAGAGAATATGCACACTGTCAGAAATAAGGTTGAAAAAATACATCGTGATAATACAAAGTTCTTAAGTAAGTATGTGATTGATAAATATAATTATATGGAGTTCTGGAAATCAAGAACTCAAAGATATTCTATTTTTGGACTCTAATGGCAGTATTTTCACTCAACGAAGTTAAGGTAGAGCAAGTAAAAAATATTGAAAATAATAACTTCACTAGTTGGCCCGAAAGTGCTACTTATGGATATTTTGGAGGTGGATATACTGGCCCACCTGGAATATCATGCACTATTAATAGACTTGATTTTTTCAATGAAACATTAAGTGCCCCTGGAATAAATTTACCTTCAGCAATATCAAGAGGTGCAACAGCAACTTCAAATTTATATGGATATTTTGGTGGAGGTAGTTTTGGTTCAGCTGGAGTGTCTATAGTCACAAGACTTGACTTTTCTAATGAAACTGTAAGTAGTCCGGGAAAAAATTTATTTCTTGGATCTAGATTACTTGGTGGTGTTTCTAGCATTTCATATGGATATTTTATGGGTGGGTTTACCCCAGGTTATGATAGTACAATGCAAAGACTTGATTTCTCTAGTGAAAATGTAAGTAACCCTGGAAAACCTTTGCCTTTTGGAAGGGCAGGGATTGCAACTGTGTCAAATAATCTATATGGTTATATAGCGGGTGGTGCGACAACAAGTTTAATTGAAAGACTTGATTTTTCGACAGAAAATATAACTACTCCAGTAAATAGGTTACCTAATACTAGAAACGATTTTGGTGGAGTTTCTAGTAAATTATATGGATATTTTGGAGGTGGTTATAGTTGGCCACCAGCTTTAGCATATAATACTATTACAAGATTGCAGTTTGACACCGAAACTATAAGTAATAATCCTAGCACACTAGCAGGTATTTCTAGAGCAGCCCCTAAAACAGTTAACACTGACTCATATGGATATTTTGCTGGTGGATTTTTCTCACCTCCATATTCATATGTAAGTACTATAACTAGACTTGATTTTGGGACAGGGAGTACAACTAATTTAGCTAACAATCTTCCACAAAATAATAATGGACTATATTCAATGTCTGGTGGAACATCATTTTATCGTGGTTCTAAGACTTTTGGATACTTTGCTGGAGGTAGTGATCCGGTTCCTTCACAAATTTCTACAATCAATAGACTTGATTTTTCTAATGAAACATTAAGTGACCCCGGAAAAAATCTTCTAGTAAATTGTGCTAACTCAGCAACGGTAGCATCTAATAATTATGGTTATATATGTGGGGGAAATCGGCCAAGTTTGTTTACTTCTGTAGTGCAAAGACTTGATTTTGTTAATGAAACTGTAAATATCACTGGAAAAAATTTACCTATGCAAACTGGTAATGTAGCAGGGACTTCATCAAGTTCTTATGGGTATATGATTGGTGGATATACTGGAACTAGTCCAGGACCGGGAGTATTTTTTACTACTTTAATCAGAAGAATAGATTTTTCAACCGAAAATGTAAGTCTTCCGGGAAAAAATTTACCTGGAGTAAGATATTCTGTGGCAACAGTTGCAAATACATCTTATAGTTATATTTGTGGCGGTGATATTCCTACTGGTAGAACATCTAATGTCTTTAGACTTGACTTTTCTAACGAAACTATAAGTAGTCCAGGAAAAAATTTACCACTGGCCGCAACAGGTCAAGGCGCAGTTTCTACTAATTTATATGGTTATATTGCGGGTGGATTTTCACCACCAATGAGTACCATTACAAGACTTGATTTTTCCACAGAAAATTTAAGTCTTCCTGGCAAAAATTTCACAATACCAAGATCTAATATAAGAGGAACATTAAGTAGTTATTATGGATATTTTGGTGGTGGTGCAAATCCGCCCTCTGCGCCCACGGTGCTCAGCACTATTACAAGACTTGATTTTGCCACAGAAAATTTAAATGATCTAGCAAATAATTTTTCCGTGGCAAAATCTTCGGTAAATTCACTGGCAAACTCAAACGCACACTAAATAAAATACCTACATCATTTTGATATGAAATCTGGAGCAACTGAAAGTTCTTTTTATTACCTAAATCAACATTATCAATTTCCAAATAATGTTGAAGTTTCAAGAAGTATAGAAGTCTTAGCACAATCAGATAAACAATATAAAATTCTTTGGGCGCATGATAACTGTGACCAACCACAACTCTTAAGACTTCCAGAACTTGTATCGCAGATTGATAAGATTGTCTGCGTATCAAACTGGGAAGCAGAGCAATATATCAAATACAAGCGAGCACCGGAAGACAAAATTGTAGTCATTCCAAATGGTGTTGCAGATATTTTCAATCTTAAATCCCCAAAATCAAAGACAGCAATCTATTTCTCTGGACCACACAAGGGTATTGTACCACTTCCAAAAATTTGGAAGCAGGTGATTCAAAATCACCCAGATGCAAAATTAAAAGTATTTTCTTCTCATAATCTTTATGGAGAACAATACGAACAACACTTTAAGATTCCAGAACACTTAGAGGCAATTGAAGAATTGAAGTCTCTTCCTGGTGTTGAGTATTCTCCTTGTATTGACCGTGAAACACTACTACCTCATATCCAAGATGCTGCATTTTTCGTACATCCTAATGTCTGGGAAGAGACCTTCTGCGTGGCTCTAGCAGAGGCAATGGTTTGTGGGTGTTATCCAATTACCAGTGATATAGGAGCATTAAGTGAAATTTCATTCAATCGTGGTAAGTACATTCCAATGGATGGAAAAAATACTTCGGTTGGTTGGGAGCCATCTCCCAAGTTTATCAATGAATTCGCACAAGAACTTTCAAGATGTTTTGAGTTTTTTGATAAAGAACCAGAAACTTTTTATAATGCAACGAAAGAACTTTCTTGTATCACCAAAGAAACTTATGATTGGAAGAAAATCGCAGTAGTATGGGAAACCCTCATTAATGATATTCAGGCTCAAACAGTAAGTCGCCCAAAGTATTACTGTATGGTGAATATGAAGTGTTCTGAAAAGTATACTCACCTTGCTTTAGATACATTCTTCAGAAATAGTATTTTCAATTCAAATGATAAGTTCTTCTTGATCGATAATGATAAAACATTTACTCAAGACTATGAAAATGTAACAATCATTTCAAACTCATCACCAAAGTCATTTGCAGAGAATATGAACTTTATTCTCAAACAAGCACTTATCGATGGTGCTGATTTTGTTGGACTGAATAATGATATTGCATTTACAAAAAATTGGAATCACAATCTTGGTGACTCTAGTAGTATTTCAATTCCATTATGCAATCAACATCTACAGGTTGGTGGACTAAAACCAGAAATGCAACTTGAAGAGTTTGTTGGAAAAGAAGATCAATTAAATGAGTTAGCACAACATATTACAACAAACAACCAAGATATTCCTACAAATTTAATCAAAGCATTCTATTGTTTCTATGTTCCTCATGAAGTGAGTTCAAAGGTTGGTCTGCTAGATGAAGAGTTTGGACTTGGTGGTGGAGAAGATATTGATTATACCTTAAGAGCAGAACAACTTGGTATTGAAACTAAGTTTAATCGTGGTTCATATCTTCTACATTTTTCTCATAGAACATTAGATCATGAGACAGTAGAAGAAAAAGACAAAAGAACAGAACAATTATACCTGCATTTTTGTAAAAAGTGGGGTAAAAAAGTTGCAAATTCAAGATTATCTCTTGCAGTAACTCAAAGATATTCGTGATAAATAACAATAACACAATTAAAAGATTGAATAAGTATGTCTAACAATTATGAAGCAATTGCACTTGCAACATCTAAAGAAGTTTTAGATGATAGCAATGAGTTTATGTTGAAGGTTCTTCAAGAGGCAACTCGCTGGGAAGAAAGTGAAACAGAACTTGCACAAGGTCGTTCAGATTTTCAGATTGAGAAGTTTATTATTCACGACAACTTCACAATCCCATCAGCATTTAAAGCAGCACTGATTAATCGTAGAAGTGTAGCAGAGGGACTTCTTCAGCAAGTGATTGAAGCAAAAAGAGCAGCAAGAGAGTTTCATTATAAGTGGGACGGAAAAGATAAAACACAACCAATCTGGTGGAAGACACGTCAAGGTGGTGAAGAGCTTAATTGGTATGATATTGATGAGTTTCATTTCCACCGTATGCTTGAAGGACTCAATCGTGGATTCAAAGCAGCAGTTGAAGAACTTGAATGTTTTGATAAACTTATTAATCGTTTGATTGAACTAAATGGTGGTAAGTTAGTTTCACGAGACCAATATAATGAAGACCAACCAAACTACTGGGAGCGCAGACTTGCAAATCAATCTCTGGATGATTTACTCGCTGCAAGAACTGGTGTAAATGCTGGTAATATTCGTTCTATGAGAAGAGCAAGTGCTCCTACAGTATTACCTGATGATGTAAATCGCACCAAGGGAAGTTTTGGAGATCCAAATAATCCTATGGATTTTCTGAATAGTCTTCAGCAAGCAGTTGCTTCTGGTATTGAAGAAATTACAGGTATGGATCAACAACTTCTTCGTGGTGTTGAAGAGCAAACACAGAAACAAATTCCCGAGTCATTATTTAACCCAGACCTTAGAGTAGAGTAAATCCGATGCCTGTTATAGGAGACACTTTTGGATTAAATTCTGTTTATGAAAAACAAGTACAAAATATAGAATCAAATAACCTTGTAAGTTGGCCTGAAAGTGCAACTTATGGATATTTTTGCGGTGGCATTTCACCTATATCAACTATCAGCACAATTACAAGACTTGATTTTTTTAGTGAAATTGTAAGTCTTCCTGGAAAAAATTTACCTGTGGCATTTAATAGTACTGGAACAGTAAGAAGTATTTCTTTTGGGTATTTTGGTGGAGGCGGAATTGATGGCGGAAGCGTTTCCACCATCACAAGATTTGATTTTTCTAATGAAACTATAAGTCTTCCAGGAAAGAATTTGCCAATGACATTAGCTAGTCCAGGGATTTCTAGTAAATCCTATGGATACTTTTTTGGCGGAAATGGCCAGCCAACCACAATTAGTACAGTCCATAGACTTGATTTTCTCAGTGAAACTATATCTGCTCCTGGAAAAAATCTTCCAGCAACTAGAACTGATGCGGCAACAGTTTCAACTGATTTATATGGTTATCTTGCTGGAGGATGGCTAAGCGAACCATCAATTTTTACAGCATATAGTACAATCACAAGATTTGATTTTTCAAATGAAAATATAAGTAATCCTGGAAGAAATTTACCTGCGAACATCTATGGTACTCAGGGAATATCTGGAAATTCTTTTGGATATTTTTGTGGTGGATGGAATTTTCCGGCAAGTGGCAGAATTAGTACAGTCTCAAGACTTGACTTTTCAAATGAAACTTTAAGTGCTCCTGGAAGTAATCTTCCGGAAGCAAGAAATGTTATGACCGCAGTTTCAAATAGTTCTTTTGGATATATTGGCGGTGGATTTACAACAGGACGTATTAGTACAATAACAAGATTTAATTTATCCAATGAAACTACAAGTAATCTTGCGGTTAGTTTACCCGAAAGTATAAGTCAATCAATGTCACTTTCCGGTGGAGCATCAGTTTATCGTGGTTCTAAGACTTTTGGATACTTTGCTGGCAGATTTCCCTCTGTAAATACAATATCAAGACTTGATTTCTCCAATGAAACTGTAAGTAATCCAGGAAAAAATTTGGGAACGGGAACATTTGATTTAGGAGCAGTATCAAATAATTATTATGGATATTTTGTAGGTGGAAATGGTTTAAGTCTAATACAGAGATTAGATTTCTCTAATGAAACTTTAGGCAATCCTGGAAAAAATTTACCAATAATAGCCTGGAGTATGGGTTCAACCTCAAGTAATTCTTATGGTTATTTTGGGGGAGGATACAATCCTTCAACAAGAATTAATACAGTCACAAGACTTGATTTCTCCAATGAAACTGCAAGTAACTCTGGAAATAATTTATCAACGGTAAGAGGAAATTTAACAGCAACTTCAAACAATTCTTATGGTTACTTTGTTGGTGGTAATGCTCCGGGATTTTTAAGTACCATCACAAGACTCGATTTCTCAAATGAAACTGTAAGCAATCCTGGAAAAAATTTACCAACAGCAAGACAGAATATAGGATCATTTTCAAATAATTCTTATGGATATTTTGGTGGTGGTTATGCTCCCCCTGTGATTAATACAATCACAAGACTTGATTTCTCAAATGAAACTGTAAGCAATCCTGGAAAAAATTTACCAACAGCAAGAAATAGCGTAGGAGCAACCTCAAGTAGTTTTTATGGATATTATGGTGGTGGAAATCCAAATATAAACACCATCACACGACTTGATTTTTCCACAGAAAATGTAAGTGATCCTGGAAATAATTTGCCCGCATCAGGTGGACAGCGTGGTGTAGTTTCAAACTCAAACTAAATAAAATTACATATACAATTCTATTATGAATGATATTCTTGCTAATGTTTTGATTCAACCTAAAGTAGTCACTCCAGAAGGGTTGAAATTTTTAACCGATCATATGAAAAAATCTCATAAAGAACAAATGTCTGTTTTTGATGCTGAAAGAAGTGATATAACAAGGCAAAGAGAATCAAAAATAGATAAGTCAGTTAGAAATGTCGAGTGCGCTGATTTGCTTCCAGTCTATCCTCAAGTCAAAGATTTACTTGATAACATTGTAAAAAATGTAATTAATCCATTCTACAACTTTGAAGTAAGAGATAGTGAAGAACCACAATTGCTTTGTTATAGTCCAGGAGGACACTATAAACCTCACAACGATGCAGAAGGTTTGTGGACAAATCCTGATGGTACTCAGATTTGGAAAAAAACAATAGATAGAGATATATCTACTGTTTTATTTCTAAATGATGATTTTGAAGGTGGATATTTTTCTTTTCCTGATTTAAGAATTAAAGTCAAACCAGAACCAGGATTACTTCTATGTTTTCCATCTTCTAGATGGTATACTCATATGGTAGAACCAGTCATCTCAGGAAACCGATATAGTCTTGTTACTTGGATGAGAGTTAAAGGTTTTAAAACAAAAGATGAAATTGATAGAGAGATTGCCGAAAAATATGGTATTGAAGTTTATTAAATATTAGTCAATAATTCATAACACTTTTGATTTTTATCATACGCATACTCTACATATTCTCCATTTTTTCTCACAAAATGAAGAAATAATTGCATAAATCTATCATGTTCATGAGTTCTCAATGGACTTCTCCAATGAGGTACAGTTGTTCCCAAGTATGCAACACCATGCCCTGGAGGAGTTACAACTGCTTGTTTATTTCCTTCTAGATCTTTAAGTTTAATTGGCCAAGGAGTATCTCCACAAATATTCATAGTAACTGATATTTCACAAGATGGTCTATCAGTATGGCAATTCATCCATCCTCTATTATGATAAGTTGTAGAGAACCAATAAGAAGGAATAAGTTCCTCTCCTAAGAGTTCTTCTAAAATTGGTTGTACTCTTTTCATTACAAAAGCACATGCTGGAGGAGCGTAACAAGTTAATACGTGTCCTCTTTCTGGGTCAAAATGAGGTTTTAATCCACCAAGATCTCTAATTGCCCCAGATAAGTTTGCATATTTAATTTGAATAGCTTCTTCTTTGGTAATAATTGCTGGAAGATAGTACCAACCTTTCTTTATAAAATCACTCATATAACTCTAAATAATACTAATTAATACTATATATTAGTTCTGAACCCTGACAGAGTTATTATACAGGGTTTTATGGGTCTTGTCAACCCCCTTGACAAACCCAGCTAAATACGGTATGATGTACATTCAATATTCTAAGTAAATCAAATGACCATGACACCTGAACAACTTCTTGAAAACTTCAAGACTCAACAAGCACAAACTATGGAAGAAATCCGTAAGCTTGATGTAGAATTAGCCCAAAAGAAAGAGCTTTATGTTAAGCTCCAAGGTGCTATCGAAGGTCTAACTCTTCTCAATCCAGAAGATCAGACCGAAGCACAACCAACAGACACTGAAGTAGTAACCGAAGCTCTTGCATGATGTCCAATCCAAATGACATTAAAGATGAATTGATGCAAAAACTCAAGGGTCTCTCCGAAACTGTTACAGATTCTTTCGGAGAGATTGCCAAGGGCAACAACATGTTTGTAGAATCCGCAGTACAGGAGGCTAGAATGTCTACCTGTCGTTCCTGTGAGGACTTCAATGCCAAAACTACACAATGTCGTCGCTGTGGCTGTTTTATGAGTGCAAAAACCAGACTCAAAGTAGGTTCTTGTCCTGTTGGCAAATGGGGTAAAGTATCATGAACAAAAACCAAATGTTTGACAAAATTCTGAAAGAACGTTGTGATCGTTTTCAACAACTGATTGAAGAAGGTCGTTATGAAGATGCAATTTCAATTGGAGAGGAGTTTGACGAATGGATAGCAGTGTGTCAGAGTTGGCAAACAGAATAGACATTCTAGAAAGCCAACTAAAAGAACTGCAAGTACTGGTGAATAAGATTATTCTTATGATCCATGTTGCAGATACTGATTTGCAAAATCAAACTCACCTATTGGACTCATAAGATTTACTGATCACCGAACCTCTTGACAAATCCCGAATCCTCATATATATTATTACAGTTGAATGAGGATTCACTCATGGCTTACCTAAGTTACCGAGGATCTATTTTGGATCAGATTCGTGATGAGATCAAACTTGATTCCATCTATCGTAAACAGGGACTTGACAACTATGATGAAGAGTCCTATGATGACTTCGCCAACGATTACGACTACGATTACACCTTCGATTACGCAGACTGATTACTAACTATGGGACGCACATTTCGTAAAGGAAACAAAAATCCTAACGGTAGCCTCTCTGAGCTACGCCAAAACGCATCACTTCAAGATCTTGAATATGATGAAGGTTTCCGAGAGTACAAAATCTCTGGAACCAAGCGTTGGAATCGTAACGAGTCCACGTTCCGAGATTATGATGATTACGAATACTAATCTTCTATAGGGGCTTATCGGTCCCTTTTCTATTATGACACATTACGACAAGTTAATGGACACCATCAAAGATCATTTGTATGGCTACTATATTAGTGGTCAACATGATGATAAATGGGATGAGGAAGATGCAAAAGAATCTTCTGCCAGCATCCTTAAAGCAGTTGAAGAATTTCAAACTAAGCGAGCTAACTTAGGACAATGGAGGGCTAGTGACTGAATTTACTCTTGAACAAAAGAAGATTATCTTCAATGCAGTTCGATACTATCAAATGAATCGAGTACCACTAAATGGAAAAGAGTATGGTATTTGTGATGAAATTTTAGAAAGTTTATTCACCGAAACCAAATTAAAACAATGAGAGCAGGAGACACAGTTAGATTCTTAGGTTGCTCCCAAGAACAAATCCGATGGGGAAGTAATGATGACCCAAATCCACATTTATTTGTTGGCGATAAGTATTATGTAGAACATGTACACATTCATTCCAATCATACTAAAGTAGAATTGCGAGGAGTAGCTGGCAAATTTAATTCTGTCTGCTTTGAAGTAGTAAGTAAATGATATACGACAACGAAAAACTAAACGAAATCTTTCGTGACACTTGGCCCAATCTTCATTGGGCTTTTAACCTACACAATACAGTAAAAGAAAATGACAGACAGAGCACAGAAGTTGATGACAGAGATCTGGGAGGAGAGACACTCTTGGGCTGATACTGAAGAGAAACTGGTATCTGCAGTTATTCGCAAGACTTTAGATCACTGCAAAACTTTTGTTGCTCAGAAGATGAACAATATGTCTGTAATTGATAAAAACGATTTAATTGCTTTATCAAACGAACTTGAACAACTGCCATGAGTAAATTTCAATCAACCATCTCAACTGTTGCTGCCCTTGCAAGTATCTTTGGTGCTGGTGCAGCTGGATGGAAGCTTGCACAAGTAAATTCAGATGTACCGCCAACAGTATTAGATCAAAAGATTGAACAACTAGACCAAAAACTAGAAGATTTAAGTAAACCAGAAGTGATAGCTGAAACTCCTGCACCACACCCAGTCGAGGAACCTCCACAACCACCCTTGACACCAGCACCACAACCTGCTATACTACCTCCAGTACCACAAACTCAACAAACTCCACCTCCACCACTGCCTCCTTTGCCATGAATACTGTGAGAAAGCTTGCCAGCGTTGCTGAAATCACTTACATCAAACCTATTGAAGGTGCTGATGCTATTGAATGTGCCATCGTAAATGGTGGTTGGCCTGTAGTTATTCGTAAAGGTGAATATCAAGTTGGTGATGTTGCCATCTATCTTGAGATTGATAGTTGGGTGCCTCACAAACTTGCTCCTTTTCTGAGTAAGGGTCAAGAACCTCGTGAATATAATGGTGTAAAGGGTGAGCGTCTTCGCACTGTGAAACTTCGTGGTCAACTCAGTCAGGGACTTCTAATCAAACCATCGGATATTCCTAATTCTATTATCTATATGGATCTGGTGGTTGGTGAAAATGTATCTCATATTCTTGGAGTACAGAAGTGGGAACCACCTATTCCTGCTCAACTTCAGGGTACGATGAAGGGTAATTTCCCTCACTTCATTCCTAAAACTGATCAAGAACGCTGTCAGAATCTTCGCAGGGAAATCTTTGAGGAACACGAAGGTGAAACCTATGAAGTAACGACTAAACTTGATGGTAGCAGCATGACTGTCTACGTCAAGAATGGTGAAGTTGGGGTATGCTCCCGTAATATTGATCTGATTGAAACTGAAGGTAATAGTTTCTGGAAAGCAGCACGGGAACAGAATATCGTTGAGGCACTTGCTCGTATCAGTGAGGACAAAGGTGAAGAGTATGCTATTCAGGGAGAACTGATTGGTGAGGGTATTCAGGGTAATCCTGAGAAAATCGAAGGTCAACACTTCTATCTGTTTGACATCTACAGTATCACTGAGGGTCGTTATCTGAAACCTCAAGAACGCTACAGTATTATGGATAAGATGAATCTTAACTATGATGCTTATATTAATCATGTTCCTTTTATTGATACTGTCTGTATTGTCACCAATGAATTCAGCACTATTGATGATCTTCTGGCATTTGCTGAAGGTCCATCGCTGAATCCTCAAACTAAGCGTGAAGGTCTGGTATTCAAGTCCTATGATAGTGATTTTACTTTCAAGGCAATTGCTAACTCCTATCTTCTGAAGCACAAAGACCGATGAAACTCTTTGATTATGAGACTTACGAGGACTATGGAAAAGAATGGTTCCTCCAAATACTTACATGTCGTAATTTTGCTCTGTTTGATTTTACTCTCCAATGGGATGATTATGGCTCCGATGAAATCTTCCCATCAATGTCATTGAGTATTGGTTCTAGTCATTTGCTTGGATTTTTCTTTCGTTGGAACAGATTTCAATTTGATTGTAGTATAGTTGATGCAAAACCAAGAAATCTTGAATGGTACAGGAGAAACTTTGATGACTGACCTTGATGATTTTTTCAAACCAGAGAACAAGTTTGTTGTTCCCGTAAGTTTTCATCTCTCACCAGAAGATGAAATAAGATTGCGTAAATTCATCAACCTCCATTATCTTGGTGATGTGGATGCTAATAAACTTGTAGATGGTCTTTTTGTTCCAAAATATCCAGAGAAAGAAACACAAGAGTTCAAAAATGCTTCTTGGAGGATTTCAGGTGGTTATACAGTAAATCTTGCTGTAGAGTTTGATGAAAAAGGTGTTCCCACATTTGAGGTTGTGAAAAATGGTTGAAAAAGTAAAGTTTGTAACTGTCACTCGTGTGATTGATGACAGGGCTGGAATTCATTATCTGGATGCCGTTGATGTAAATGGTTATCACTGGTCTGCTGAAATGGATAGTAAGCAAGAGAAATGGTTAGTATATACTAAAGTATGGACTAGAGATCCTCAACAACCTTATGACCTATGACTGAACTTGAAGAACTGAAAGCACAACTTAAAATTATTGAAAAGAAAGTAGCACTACTTGAAGAGATTGAGAAAACACCCATTCCTAAGATGGAATTGCTCAAAGATGGTAGTGTGTATTGTGTCGAATACAATAATAAGAAATATTACTGTATGAGGTATCGTCATGGGAATGAATGGGTGAAGTGGTGGCGTGAGAATGATGAAGGAACACAACTCACTCGTGTGGATGACCCAGAAACATTCCGATTGCTTGAGCAAATGTTTGCTGCTGACATTTCTGCTAATCCAGAAAGCTCATTTAAGTTTACCTTTGGTCCTACTTTGTATGATGTAATTGAAGATTGGTGGAGTGATGTATTCACCTCTACTGAAGAAATGGAAACATGTATTAAAGACCTTGTTGAAAGGATTTGGAAATGGATGCCTAGTTATCAATCTGCCGAAGGTTCTCAATGTATTGGTGTTGAAGAATTGGTAACAGGTTTTAATGATTGTCTTGACAAAATTAGGAGGAAACTGGGATGACTAAAGAAGAACTCAAATCATTCAATCCAGCATCTGTAGCTCATTATCAAGTTGCATACAAATGTAACTTTGCCACAGATCCACAAGAGTATCGTACACAAAAGCACGATACATTACGGATGGCACTCGCTTCTGCTAATTTCCTTGACGCACGAGGACAATACACTATTATTTCTGTGACACCTATCTACAAATGACTGAACGCAACTTTAAACAAGAACTTTTCTATTCTCAGTATATTGACATGGAGAATGGACAAGACACAGAAACACTTGATACTCTTGCGTTGATTGAACTTCTGCAAGAGATGAATGAACGAATTGAACAACTGGAAAAAGACAATCAACTACTAAAATCCTACGCTTGGGAACCATGATTGAACCTACACATGAAGAAATGCTTGAAGAAGCAAAAAAACGAGAAGCAGAAAATGAAGTAATTGTTGCTAAAGTATCTGAAGAAGATTACCAGAAAGTTCAGCAAGAAGTGGCAAACAAAAAAGCATGGGAAGCAGTACAAAAACTTTATGCTGAAAATGGCGATGCTCTAAAAGAACTTGCTGAGATTGAAACTGAGGAACGTGAGCGTATGGATGTTGTGAGAACTGCTATTGCTGGTATTGACAAGTATTCCGATGCTCTCAAAGAACTTCGTAAGATTGAACACGAAGAACTGATTGAGGAACTGCAAGCAAAGAAGAAAGAAAACTTCCAACTTGTTGCTGATGCTTGTATGAAAGAATATGAGCAGAAGTATAATCGTGATGTATTCCCAGTGGATGAGCACTGGGTCTATATGGTTGCTGAATATGGGGCAACTGGCGAAGGACAAACTGTGTGTATTATGATGACACAGGCAACACCATATGGTGATGACTTTTCTGACGGTAATTTCTATGTACCTGTTAATTCTAAACAATATCGTGCTGTGCGTGAGTTTCATAACCAATTTGGCACTTGGTATCTCCATGGTCTCAGATTCCTCAGTAAAGATGATTTCTTCACTGAATGTGCTTATTACATTCCCCCTGTGATGATGAAACTTTCCAACAAAAATTGCTTTAAAGAATTTCATACAAAAGTTCACTATAACTTTTCATGACAAAAATCAAATTCAACGGGCACTCTCCTACTGAACGTGAGGTAGAATTCTCAAAAGATGATCAAGTGCGTCTGTTTGAGATTATGAAACAAGAGTTTATTGAACACATCACATATGCTAGGTTCAATAGCAGTTATCCTACACACACTGAACGACAACTTGAGTCCTTCTGCAATGGTTACGGTGTAGACATTGAGTATTCAAAAGACCGCATCGCATTCTTTACCGCTCTGATTAAGGAGATGAAATATAATGGATAACGAACTCTACAATCCCGATGAGTTTCTGCTTGATAACATTAAATCTTATCACTATGAGGTGATGGATGAAGGGCATCATGTGTGGATGGCATTTTATTTTGAGAATGGTAACACAGGACACTTGAATATTTTTACCAATGATGGTAAGATTAACACACGCTATGAGGAATGGGTGAATGACGTACAAACTAAATGAGGAAGCAAAGGCATTCTCATATACTCGTGAAGAACTATTTGAGTGTATCACCAAGATTGTGGCACATCCACATAAAACCATCACAGAACATGATCAGTCTCGTGCTCTTGCCATCATGGTAGTATTTGATGATTACTTCACTAATTATACTCAAAGTGATAATAATGGTGGACATTGTGTTTATGAATGTGATGCTATGGACTTTACAGATTTTGTAAGGTTCAAACTTTGTATTGATGATTATGATGCTGTTGATGTTGATGAGGTTTTGAAGTGAAACTCTACCAGCACGACAAACAAACTTATCAGGATGGTGAAGTATCTCACACCTGGCAGTTTGGTATCATCAAAAACAAATCACTACTCTGGGTATCTTGTGAAACTCCTGGTAAGATAATTCATTCTTCTGGTGGTATCAACATCTTGTTCTCTTTCTTTGGTAGTTCTCTTATGAGTGTAGATTTACAACAACGAAGGTTTGGTTTAGCATTTGGATTTTTTACTGAATACTTTGATGGATGGAGCAACAATGGTAATGAACTATGAAACTGAAATCATTGATGGACGCAAAGCAATTGTCCGTCACATCTTCAAGGCACACGAAATACAAGTTGGTTCTCGTTGGGCACGAGCAGATGGTTCCAAAGGTTATGTAACCGTTGAAGGTTTCAATACTTATGGAGCCACCGACCCTTGGATTGAAGTTGTGTATTCTTGGGAACTAAATGGAGAGAAATTTATTCACGAAAAGGATGTTTTTATCTTTCAGTCAAAGTATTGTTTGATTGTGGATGAATGATGACTGATGAACAAATCGTTGAACTTGCTGAACAACACTTTGATTATCAAGGTGGTTGGATTGCTGACACTAAAGACCTTTTGAAGTTTTCCCGAGCACTTTACGCAGAAGGTTTCAAAGTGGGTATTGAATATGGTTATGATGAAGGTTGGGAAAGTAGTAATGTAAACACCGAAATGAACACTTGGAGTGACTTATGAAATTTAATGATGAAGCACTGATTGCTCTGTGTATTATGTTTGGTTTTACCGTCATCATTAGTTTGGTGTTTTGGTATTTCCATACTGAAACGGAAAAGCAAAGTCTGTATAAACAAACTTATGTCAAATCTATGGAGTGTAGAATTGCTTTAAAAAATAGAAGTCCATCAGAAGTAAATGGGTATTGTGGTGAAATTCCTAAACTTGGAGATTTTTTAACAAAATGAAACTCACGGCACACGAACTCGCAGTTATTACTGATACACTCACTCATTCTCTAGCAGTATCAAACTGGAATGGATATTATACTGCCCAATCAAGGGAGAATGTGAGGAATGCAATTGCTGGGATTATGGATAGTATGAGTGTAGAGATCATCACAGACAAACCAAACTTCACTATTGATGCTGACGCAGGTATTTGAAATGACTGAAACTAAACTCTGTAAAAATTGTAAGTGGTATCGCAAATCCTGGTTGGAACACATTATGATGAGAACTTCTATGTATGATATGTGTGCCTCACCAAATACAACACAAAATCCTGTAACTGGTAATGAAAACAGGTTTTGTGATATGTTGAGAGCAGAACGATGGAAGGAACTTGATTACTCTTGTGGTCCAGAGGGTAAATATTTTGAACCAAAAAAACCTCATAAGGTCACTTGACGAACTGGAACAAGGTGCCTTTACGGGTGCTCTTTTTTGTTGTATAATACTCTCATACACACAGAAACCTGATGACTAATCCAATCATTCCCAAAGTCGCATACATTGCTCTTGAATACACACTTTCCGTAGATGAGTTTATTTCAATGTGGGGAGAACTGGAAGATGTAGACTATCCTACACAAGATGACTACGATAAATGGTGTCTTGATAGTGCTAAAGCATATTTTTATGATATGCGAGGTTATATTGAAGACAACATTCGTTTGGAGGATGCCTGATGACTGACCTTTCCCCCAAAGCACAAGCAATTATAGATGCTGCTGATGAAGTATTTTCTCACGGAGGAAGAATTCGTGATGGATTTGCCTCTGTCCTTCGTGTTCTTGCCGATAATGTTGCCCCTGATGATTATAGGTGTTTTTATGGGGACAAAGAATATGATGCAGGAATGGAAGGTCGTAATGACGAAATTCGTGAGGCAATTTTGAGTATTGCTACTGAATTGGAGGCACTCTAATGATTTTAGATGAAGAAGTCATCAAACTTGCTAACACCTATGGGTTTGATAGGCACATAAGTAAAACAACACACGACATTTACTGGGAATGTGATGAAGAAGACCTCTTGAAGTTTGCCCAAAAAATCTATCAAATGGGTTATGATGATGGTTGCTACGAAACATCTTATTCCACTGGATACACTGGACTTTTTGGAGAACCACAATGATGACTAACACAGCATACCAAATCTGGGAAACATTCAAAGCAGAACTTACACAACCAGCAACAGATGATATGAAACAAGCATTAGCATCTTCTATTCGTGTGATTTCTTCTCTCATTTATAGAGATGGAGTGCTTGCAAATGAACCTTGGCTTACTCATACTGCTCAAGAACTAAATGAAATTGCTGGTG